>Ga0307505_10003143_pt1 | contig 10561 bp, 9 predicted proteins | sample 23_S_MG_FD_202183 | JGI IMG/M metagenome (GOLD analysis project Ga0307505, IMG submission 202183) | Soil microbial communities from Populus trichocarpa stands in riparian zone in the Pacific Northwest, United States - 23_S | ecosystem: Environmental > Terrestrial > Soil > Riparian zone > Trees... | reverse complement strand
GGATGAGGGTATCTCTGATGAGTATGGCCTGCCCCGTTTCCTCGAAGGAACGTTGCAACGGGTGGTTGGTGGGGGAATTAGTCTGGAGACCTTGAAGCATCCGTATTACAAAGCGTTGGTGGATACAGTGGACGCGGCCGCGATTGATAGCCCCTCCTACAAAGCGGCCGCGCTGGCCTATTTCGACGCCCTCATCCGTGATCAGGAAGAGCGGCTCGACGCCCTCTCCCGCTGGCTGATGGGCAGTGCCACCACCCCCGCCGACACCAAAATCCTGCGTGAAGTCAACGTCACCGGCAAAATCACCCGCCCCAACGCCTTCCGTATGCTGCGTTCTTTGGCCCAACTCATCCGCGCCCTCTCCTACGGCGGCCTCATTCTCCTGTTCGACGAAGTAGACCGCATGGCCAGCATCGGCGGCAAAGCCGAAAAAATCGCCACCGATAATTTGCGCGAAGTGATTGACCGCTGTCGTGACGACATGCCCGGCGCGATGTTTGTCTATGCCGTCCCGCCCCAATTTATCAACGAAGTTGTGCCCCGTTACCCGGCGTTACAACAGCGCGTCCGTGCCCCTGGTCGTTTCTCGCGGGTCAACCATTTCAGCCCCCTCATCAGCATTGATCACCTGGACCTGGCCGAAGATGCCCTGCTCCTGGCCATTGGCGAAAAGCTCATCCCCATCTACGAACTGGCCTATGGCGTCGGCCTGGACAAAACGGTGCAATACGCCAACGCCGCCATCCTGGCCAACGTGGCCCGTGATGTGTTCCTGGATGTGAGCCACCGCCGCATCTTCATCAAGGCGTTCGTCATGGAGCTGGCCCGCCAACAAACCACCGGCCAACACACCCTCACCGAAGATGAAGCCAAAGCCATCGTGCGTGGGCAGGTGGATGCCTTGAGTGAGGGAGAGACGGCTCCGTATTAGTTATTGGTGTATTGGTTATTGGACTATGAACACACCTGTGCAACGTCGCCTGCCTACCTGGCGGGAAATGAACCGGGATACTGCACCTGAAATAGAGGCCAAGATTATCGCCCACTGGCGGGCGGTTCCTTTATGGCGCAAGTTGCAGCAGTTCAATAGCCTGAACCGTCTAGTTTTTCGTATGGCTCGTCAACAGGTGCAGGAACGTTACCCCGACGCTTCGCCAGAGGTGTTGCGTTATTATCTGGCGCGTCATTTGCATGGCCCAACCGTTGCGGCAGGTTTAAAACCATTGGGTCTGGTTGAAGATGAGTCCGCCCATGAGTGACAAAGAGCCATTTGACGTTTTACTGTTGGTAACAGAAGTGCTTGATGAACTGGGTGTCCTTTATGTGTTGGATGGGCTACCGATTTAAACGTAGCCGATTTATTAGAAGTGGCTTTACAGGACAAGTCATAACACACGAGAAATACAGATCATTCAAAATCTGTGTTCATCTGTGTCGTCTGTGGATATCTTATGATTGGCGAACTGGTGGAACATCCGCAATATGGATCAGGGCAGATCGTGGCCCTATATCGCAATGGCAGTGAATGGCTGGTGCGTTTTGCCGACGGGCTACGGTTTCGGCGGCCGCGTTCCGAATTCAACGGCCAATCAGTCAAAGAGGCCCCATCCCCGGCAACTCCCCTGCCTTACACTCCCCCACCACCGATGGCCCGCACCCAATTCGACGCCCGCCAACTGGTTGAGGCGTTGCGGGTCGGTATTGCCCCCGCCCAACATGTACGCGAACTCACCATCGGGCTGGCCCAAGAGCGGGAAAGCCTGGCTGAAGCCCTTAACCAGGCCCATCAGCAGGGTGGTTCGGTTCGAGCCATCGTTGGCGAATATGGTTTTGGCAAGAGTCATGTGGTCGAACTGACGGCCCAAGAGGCCCTGGAGCGTAACTTCCTGGTGACAACTGTCAGTCTGGATTTAGGCGAACTGCCGCCCCATCGTGCGTTTGCCATTTACACGGGTCTGGCGCGAAATATCCGTTATCCTGACACCGATGAATTGGGGTTGCGGCCGCTACTGGAAAAAGTTGAAGAATTTCCTCAGTTACGCCAGCAACTGCGCGACCTGGCCCCAGTTGAGCATGATCCTTTGAGTGTGACGCTGGATGCCTTACACTACCTCAGTTCTAACCGGCGGCAGAAGGCGTGGCAGGAATGGCTCATGGGCGGGCGGCGGGCCTCGCTGATGAACAAGGGCTTGCTCAAGGGGGTTAAATTCCCTAGCATCTATACGGTTGGCAACAATGCCCGGCAAATCGCCTACCTGCTGACCGGGCTGAGTGCCTTGGCGCGGCTGGCCGGTTACAGTGGGTTGGGTGTTCTCATTGATGAAGCCGAAAGTTACTCCCTGCTATCGTCGGCCCAGCGACCGAAGGCGAATGAGTTTTTTTAAGGCGGTGATCGCGGCCGCGTTCCGTGACCAACAAAGCAAAATTGTCCCCGACACCATTCCCCAACACCGTTACCGGGACTACCCCCTGGCCTACGATCAAGGTCAGGCCCTCTTCTTCCTCTTCACCGTCACCCGCAGTGATAATAATTTACCCCTGGATGCCTGGCTGGAACCAGAGCAGGTACTCAGCCTGGACCCACACCATACGCCTCAGGAAATCGGTCAATTTTTGGAGCAGGTGATGGCGTATCATGCCCTGGCTTTTGGGTATGAGGTGGGTGAACGCCAGAAGCAAGTACGGCGTGCGGCCGCGGAAGTTCTGGCCATGGGAATGCGGAACGGCCACTTGAGCATCCGGGCCACCGTGCGCCTGGGGGTGGAGTTGTTTGACTTGCTCTACCAATATGAAGATTACGACGCGGCCGCGCTTCTCGACGAACTGCGCCAGCAATACCGCTAGATGGGTTGAGAGGTTGCGGCCGCGTTTTTTTGCTGAGGGATTTACACACTGGGAATTGCGTGATAACCTGTTGCGTGACCCACCCGTAGATTAGAGATACTGTTTGAAAAGGAAAAATCCAATGGCGCTGACATTTGAGCAAGTTGTAGAGACAATCAGACAATTTCCAGCCGAACAACAAGAGATGCTCATTGATCTGATTCAAAACTGGCGTATTGAAAGCAGACGCCGTGAGATAGCCCGCGATGCTCAAGAATCTCTAACTGCTTTTCGTAGCGGCCAACTTAAGCCCCAATCAGCCCAAGCGGTGATTACTGAACTTCGGCAATTGTCGGATGGTCAATGATGAGGCGAGAACTGGTTGTAACACCTAAGTTCAAGCGCGCTTTTCGCCAGTTAATCCGAAACAATGCCAGATTACAGAAACGCATCGAGGATACTCTGGTGCAGATGCAAGAAGATGTTTTTGCGACATCACTGGGCACACATAAGTTGAGCGGAACTCTCGAAGGTTTACGAGCCTGTGGGTGTGGTTACGATTGCCGGATTGTGTTTTCCATTGAACAGGATCCCATCACTAATGGCGAATTGGTTGTACTGCTTGACATTGGTACACATGATGAGGTTTATTAGACGCTACCTGTGACGACCTTTTCACCGCTGGACCTGAAAGACCAATTAGTTCATACCTGGTCGCCGTTTTTTGGCCGGTTTGGTAACTTTACATCCGTCCAGTTGCAGGCCATTCCCCCGATTTTGCAAGGACAAGATACGTTAGTCATCGCCGCTACGGCTTCGGGCAAGACGGAAGCGGTGGTGGCTCCATTGTTGGAACGGCTGTTACAAAAGGGGTCGCTTGGATCCGGGCAGTTGCACATCCTCTACATCTGCCCCACCCGTGCCCTGGTGCGCGACCTGGTGGAACGGTTGCAAACGCCGTTGGAAACGTTGGGGATATCGCTGGCCTTGAAAACGGGGGATACCGGCCCAGTCGCGGCCGCGAATCCCGCCACGCTCCTCATCACCACCCCTGAGTCCACCGACTCTCTGCTCACCCGCATTCCCCGCCTGTTCATCCCGGTCCAGACCATTGTGCTAGACGAAATTCACCTCTTTGACCGCACCCCCAGAGGCGACCACCTACGTTGCCTGCTCAACCGCATCGAACGCATCCGCGCCTACGCCCAACCCGATACGCCCCCAGCGCAACGCATCGCCCTCTCCGCTACCGTGCCCGACCCTGATGGCGTCGCGGCCCGGTATTTGCACGATGGCGTAGTGGTGAAGGATGGTCGCGGCCGCACCCTCAACGCCACCCTTTTCCCCCTGCACGGCCTGGCCGACCTGACCACCGCCCTGGCGACCCGGCCTGCCCACAATTCCCTACTCTTCTGCAACACCCGCAACGAAGTGGAGCAAGTTGCCGCCTACCTGCGCCAACACCTGCCCTTCCAGGCCGACATCTTCACTCATTACAGCAACCTGGACAAAGAGGTGCGCCTGGATGTGGAAACCCGGTTCGCGGCCGCAAGCGTGGCCCTGTGCGTCAGTAGCTCTACCCTGGAACTGGGCATAGACATCGGCACGATTGATGAAGTGGTGCTGATCGGCCCGCCACCGACCCTGACCTCGTTTTTGCAACGGATTGGGCGGGGCGGACGGCGCACCGGGTCAACCCAGGTGTTGTGCCTGGCTCGTTCGCCGCTGGAAGAGCTGCGTTTTCTGGCCTTGATGGGTTTGGCGCAGGGGAAAATTGAAGCGGTGGACGCGGCCGCGTACCATTTCCGCCCCGCCGTTCTCGTCCAACAAACGTTCAGCCTGCTCAAACAAAGCCCTACCGGTAGCCTGCGCCTGACCGATCTGCGTCGTGTCGCTCCACCCGATGTGCCTGACGACGACCTGCCCCCTATTTTGCGTAACCTGGCGGCCGAAGGGTTTTTGCAAAGCGGCCGTCCCGGTGAATGGCGACCCGGCCCCAAATTGAACCCGCTCATTGATGAATATGAAATTTACAGCAATATCGGCGGGGAGAACCTGAAAGCGACAGTGATTGATGCCTACAGCGGCCGCAAAATTGCCCAGACCCAGACGTTACGCCAAAAGGGGGAAACTCTGCTCATGGGCGGGCGACCAGTTCAAGTAAGCTGGCAGGACAAATACCAGTTTGCCGTGGAAAAGGGGCAACGAGAAGCGGTCGAAGAGATTTTGCGTTTCCGCACGGCCCCGTTTGCCGTACCGTTGGAAGTGGCGCAAGGCATCGCGGCCGCGCTCCAACTCCCCCCTGGCCTCATGCTCACCCTACCCGAAGACGATGGCACCTGGCTGTTCCACTTTTGGGGCGATATTTACGGGGAACTGCTGGCGGCGATTTTGCAGACCCATCACCCGGCCACCGGCTGGCAACCACGCATCCAGGTTTGGAATGAGGTGGCTCTGCACCTGCCCTATCACCTGGAGCAATTGCCCCCCTGGGATGAACGGCTGGCACGGCATGAACTGGGTTTTTTGGCACGAAGAATCGAAGCAGAGATGGATTGCGGCCGCTTTCATGACCTGCTCCCGCCTGAGTTAGCCATTGGTACGGTGGTGGCCCTGTGTGATTTACCACGATTTAGGAAGTTGTATGACGCGGCCGCGCTCACCCTGCCCCCCATCCCCCACGACCGCCTACTGACACTTCTCTGAGAACATAACACGGATGGGATAAACATGGATAAAAAATGAAGCTTTGTGCTAATCTGCGGAAAAATCATCATTTCTGACTAAAGAAAATCCGTTCCTTTCCCAAATCCGTTGATGTAACAGTTGAATAGATTTTTTGACTTTTGCCAATCACCCCTTCATAATCTTCATCAATGTAATGGGACACAACGTTCCGAGAGCAACAATATGAGTACTGATACTGCCGCAACTGCAACCGAATACCCTCGCCATTGGGATCGCCAGCTTACCGAAGCTGATTTTCTCGACCCACAGTTAGGAGATCAGTTTATGCAAGGGCAACGACATTATGAAGATGTAGAGAAAGCGCGTAGCATCATCCGCCATTTACATCGGGAGAATCCGCACACACTGGTCACAACCGATGTCAAGTTGGATATTGGTATCGCCGGTCTGCCCGGCCCGGCCCCTGATGTGGCCGTGATACCTCATGTACAGGATATCACGCGGCCGCGAACTACTTTCCACGTTTTAGAAGAAGGCACACGCCCTACCTTCATTCTGGAGATGGTCTCTCCGAACTATCGCCGTCCCGACCGAGAAGAAAAAGTGCATGTCTATGAGCAAGCTGGCATCACCGAATATTTCCTCATTGACGCCAACGAAAAGGCCAATGGCCAGGTTCGTTACGAAATCATTGGCTACCGCCTGACGCGCAACCAATACCGCCCAATTGTGCCCGATGAGCGTGGCTGGGTTTACAGTGGCTCGAATCATTGTTGGTTTGCCCCCACAGAAAACAAAGATGGATTTTTTGTTGTAGATGGGGAAACGGATCAGGTCGTCTTAACCGATAGAGAACGTGCTCAACTGGCCGAAGAAAAATTAGCTGAAGCCCTGACTGAACTCGCCCGTCTAAAATCTGCATAACCCGCTATTTTCTGCGTCTTACGTCTCATGCTTTTCATAGACAACACCCACACCGATCCCCGCCTCAACCTGGCGATAGAAGAGTTCATCCTACGCAACCTGCGTTTCCCTGAACCCATCCTCTTTTTCTACATTAACGAACCAGCCGTCATCATTGGCCGCAATCAGAACACACTGGAAGAAATTGACCCGGACTACGTGCAGGCCAATAATATTCATGTGGTGCGGCGGCTCTCTGGCGGCGGGGCAGTTTACCATGACCTGGGTAACCTGAACTTTAGCTTTGTCACCGCCGCCGGGCCGGATAATTTCCATAATTTTGCCCGCTTCACCGAACCCGTCATCCAGGTTTTACGTCAGTTAGGGGTCAAGGCCGAATTGCGGGAACAGAGCAGTATCTTTGTCAATGGCAAAAAGATTTCCGGCAACGCCCAATATGCCACCAGCGGCCGCATGTTCAGCCACGGCACGCTCCTCTTCAACACCAACATTGAGACCATGCTCCATGCGCTGAACCCCCGCCAGACACAGATCGAGTCCAAAGCCGTACAGTCGGTGCGGAACTTTGTCACCAACATCCGTGAACACCTACCCCAAGATATGACCATTCACGAACTGCGCCAGGCTCTGCTTCTGGGCATATTTGAGGTAGACAACGCGGCCGCGATCCCCACCTACACCCTCAGCCCAGAAAATTGGACAGCCATCCAGCAAATTTCCGCCCAACGGTACGCCAACTGGGAGTGGAACGTGGGCCACTCCCCCCGGTTTAATGTGCAAAAAAGTGAACGCCTACCCATCGGTAAGATTGACGCCCGCATCAGCGTCGAAAATGGCAAGATTCAGCAGATCAAGTTCTACGGCGACTTTAGCGGGGAACAAGACCTGGCCGACCTGGAAGCACACTTAACTGGGGTACGGTATGAACGGGAATCGCTCGCGGCCGCGATCCACACCCTTAACCTCACCCCCTACTTCGGCCCCCTCGACCCAGCCACCTTCCTCAGCTTCATCTACTGATTAACGATTATAGATTTGCGATTGACGATTGAAGAATCTCAACCAGAGTAATCGTAAATCGTCAATCAAAAATCGTAAATCCGTAGTACCGATGGGCAACTGAATCTCCCTTGTTGACCTGTTATAATGTTGGCTCTATCGGGTTTATCGGGGGGAGTGAAGAGTTTAGTCGGAACGTCTCAATCGGCTAAAGCCTCGACTCCTGAGTCACCCCGTCCAATCTGGTAGAGCTATAATGTTTTGCGCCCCCTATTCAAGGGCTAAACCGCCTGACAAACTTGAAACTCGAAACCTGAAACTTGAAACTCGAAACTCCCCTCCCTATGCAACCAACCCTGATCGCCAACCGCTACCAGATTAACAACCGCTCCACTGACCTGCTCGGTCGAGGTGGCATGGGTGATGTTTACCGGGCCATAGACAGTCGTAGCGGTCAACCCGTGGCTATCAAACACCTCAAGGCCGAACTCATTTTCAGCCAACCCGACATCTTGCGCCGCTTCAACCGGGAAGGCCAGGCCCTACGCCGTCTCAACCACCCCAACATTGTCTCCATCCTCACCAGCGTGGAAGAAGATGATCAACATTATCTGATCATGGAATTTGTGCCCGGCGGCTCACTTCACGAACAGCTTAAAAAAGAGAAAAAATTACCCGTTGATCAGGTGCTCAAAATTGGCCTGGAACTGGCCGATGCCCTGGCTCGTGCCCACCATCTAGAGATCATTCACCGGGACATTAAACCAGCCAACGTGCTCCTGGCCGAAGATGGCACCCCCCGTCTGACCGACTTTGGCGTGGCCCACATTGGTGGCCTGCAATCCATCACCCAAACCGGGGTGCTAACCGGCACATACAGCTACCTCAGCCCGGAAGCCTGTAATGGTGAGACTATAGACGTTCGTACCGACATCTGGTCATTTGGGGTGCTGTTGTACGAGATGTTGGCCGGACGCCGCCCGTTTGAGGAGTCTCAAGTGGGGGCGATGATTTATGCCATCCTCACCAAACCCATCCCGGAGCTAACCCAATTCCGCCCGGATGTACCCGAAGCCCTGGCTAACTTAATTTACAAAATGCTAGAAAAGGATCGCAGTCAGCGCATCGGCAGTATGCGGATGGTGGGGGCACAGTTGGAAGCCATTATCGCCGCGTTACGAGGGGATGCCGCGATCCGGTTTGACTCCACCTCCTCATCCCAGCCCGCCCCAGCCATCGGTCCGCGCCACAATTTGCCTACCCCACCCACCCCCTTCGTCGGGCGCGACGAAGAAATTAACGAAATCGTGCATATCCTGGATGATCCTGACTGCCGTCTGCTCAGCCTGATTGGGCCAGGGGGTATGGGTAAAACCCGTCTGGCTCTGGAAGCCGGTTTGCGTCAGGTCGAGAAATTCCGCCACGGTGTGCGCTTTGTGGGCTTAGCCCCCCTCAACACCACTGACCTCATCGTCCCGGCGATGGCTGAATCGCTCAACTTCGCCTTCTTCAACAACGACGAACCCAAAGCCCAGCTACTCAACTACCTGCGCGAAAAAGAGATGCTCCTCATCCTGGACAATTTTGAGCACCTGCTAGAAGGAGCCGATCTGGTATCTGAGATTTTGGCCCAGGCTCCTCAGGTCAAGGTGTTAGTCACGACCCGTGAGGCCCTGAATTTGTGGGAAGAATGGAACCGCCCCGTGCGCGGTCTGAGCTACCCACAAAATGGGGCCGTCAGCCAGCTTGATGAGTACAGCGCCCTACAACTGTTCGCCAACCGGGCCAAACGGGTGCGCTCCAACTTTGATCTGGAACAAGAATTAGAACAGGTTGTACGCATCTGCCGGTTGGTAGATGGGATGCCCCTGGGCATTGAACTGGCTACGACCTGGCTTCGTGCCCTTTCTATTGAACAAATTGCCAACGAAATTCAGAATAGCCTTGATTTCCTCTCCACCAAGTTGCGTAATGTGGCTCCCCGTCATCGCAGTATCCGGGCAGTCTTTGATTACTCCTGGGAATTGTTGACCGACCAGGAAAAGGCCGTGTTCCGACGCCTGTCGGTGTTCCAGGGCGGCTTTCACCGCCGAGCAGCGGAGCAGGTAGCCCAGGCCGACTTGCTCACCCTAACTGGGTTGGTCACGAAATCGCTCCTGTATGAGAGTAGCGAAAACAGCCTGGACACGACACATCCGGGTGGTGTGACTTATCGCTATTATTTGCATGAGTTATTAAAACAGTACACGGCCGCGAAGTTAGACGAACTGCCCGATGATCAGGCTGAAACCCTGGCCCGCCACGCCGCGCACTATAGCCAATTCCTGGCCAACCAGGAAAACAATCTCAAATTTAACCGCCAACAGCGCCTGGCCCTGGACGCCATCGGCGAAGAGATGGAAAACATACGCGCCGCCTGGTGCTGGTCGTGTGCCTACCTGAATGAACACCACGCGGCCGCGACCTACCTTGATCGCTCAGCCACCAGCCTAGCTATTTACCAGGAAAACCGCTCTCGCACCAGCGAAAATGCCGACCTGTATCAGCAAGCCATCACGGCGCTACAAAAAGCCACCCACCTATCCGAACCGAATCGCCGTTATCTGATAGCCCGGATGGAAGCCCGACAGGCCCTTTCCTTTTTTCGTACGCCCCGCCATGATGAGGGCAACCCACTCTGGCTTAATGCTCTGGCCACACTGAACGATCTATTAGACGAAGATGACCTGGATGCGGTCGCGCGGCTCAATGCTGAACAAGATCGTATCCTCTGCCAGACCTTCCTGGCCTTGCATTTCACCCAATCTCAGGGGCGCATCCTTGCCCTGGAAAAATTAAGCCAGGCCGTAGCCTGGGCCGAAGCCATTGGCGACCGTTACGCTCTCTCCCGGACCCTCAACGTCCAGGCCATCTTCCTCACTGAGTTCTCTGAGAGTGTCCAGGTCTACCATAAAGCCTTGGCCATTGCCCGCGAAATCGGCGACCTCATCGGCATGGCCCTCATCATGAGCAACCTGACCACCATGCTCACCGATACCGATGAAATCAATACCTTGCTGAGCGAAGCCCTGGAAATCCACCAGACATTGGGCAACCGTTTCATGGTCGCCCATGTGCAATACCAGCA
>Ga0307505_10003142_pt1 | contig 10565 bp, 9 predicted proteins | sample 23_S_MG_FD_202183 | JGI IMG/M metagenome (GOLD analysis project Ga0307505, IMG submission 202183) | Soil microbial communities from Populus trichocarpa stands in riparian zone in the Pacific Northwest, United States - 23_S | ecosystem: Environmental > Terrestrial > Soil > Riparian zone > Trees... | reverse complement strand
CTCGATGCGCAACCATATCCAGACATTGGCAGACAAGAGCTATCAGAGCCAGTTCGAGGAAGCGCCGGATTACGTGGTCATGTTTGTGCCGGGTGACCATCTTATCGCCGCGGCTATCGAGCGTGATGCCCGGAAGAGGCAATTTCAGCTCGAAACGGGTGCGAAGCTTACCGGACCTGACCTCTGGAATTTTGCCTTCGAACGCCGCGTGCTGCTCGCCAGCCCGACCAACTTGGTGGCGATAGCGCGCACCATCGCGCAGGTCTGGCGGCAGGACGGCTTGGCGCGCGAGGCACGCGAGATCGGTCGGATGGGCGGCGAGCTGTACGACCGGCTCGCCACATCGGCCGAGCACCTTAAGCGCGTCGGCTCCGGGCTGGAGACGGCGGTCGGCAATTACAACAAGTTCGTCGGCAGCTTCGAGCGCAACGTGCTCTCCGCCGGGCGACGTCTGCGCGAGAAGCATATCGAGATCGGCAAGCGCGAGATCGAAGAGGTGCCGCTGGTCGAAAGCGCGCCGCGCTATGGCGCTGCCGACGATCCGCCGACGCCGCCGCGACTGGTGAAAACCGAGCCCGAGGCCGAAGCGGGATGAAGTCGGCGGGCGTCCTGGCGCTGCTGCTGCTTTGTGCTTGTGGGCAAGAGGAGGCGACTTCGCCAGCCGCCGAGCCTGCCGCTCAGCCGGTCGAGTCCGCTACTACGCCTGCCGCTGCCGAGACTGCCGAACCGCCGATCCCTCCCAAGGGCCGGTTCGCGCCGCGTGACGAGTGTGGCTCGCTGCCGGGCGCGGGCCAGTTCCGCCAGCGGCTGATCGAAGCGGTGCGGCTGCGCGATGCCGATGCGCTGGCCGCGCTCGCCGACCCGGGCATCAAGCTCGATTTCGGCGGCGGCGGCGGGATCGCCGAGCTCCGCCAGCGACTGGCGAGTGCCGAGCCCAGCCTGTGGCGCGAGCTCGACGCGCTGATACCGCTCGGCTGCGCCGCCAACGAGCATGGCGGCCTGACCATGCCGTGGGTGTTCGACCAGGATATCGGCGAGACCGATCCCTACAGCGCCATGCTGGTCATGGGCGAGGACGAGCGAGTGCTGGCCGAGCCGCGCGCTTCGGCGAGGCAGATCGCCACGGTCTCGTGGGACCTGGTCGAGATTATGTCGCTCGATCCCGAGCGGCCGTTCCAGCCGGTCAAGCTGGCCAACGGGCGCGAAGGCTACATCGCCACCGGCAAGCTGCGCGCGGTCATCGACTATCGCCTGATCGCCGATCGCGTCGGTGGCCGGTGGAAGATCACCGCGCTGATCGCGGGGGATTAATTCCTCCTCCGAAGGGGGAGGGGGACCACCCGCAGGGTGGTGGATGGGCACCATCGGGTGATCCCAACATCGAGGTCTGGATTACTCGCACGTGCCCCACCACCATGTTCCACATGGTCCCCCTCCCCATTCTGGGGAGGACCTAGTCGAGCCTGGCCAGCACTTCGTAGGCCAGCACCGCGCCGGCCACCGCGGCGTTGAGGCTGTCGGCCTGGCCGCGCATCGGCAGGGTTACGCGCAGGTCGCAGGCCGCTTCGTAGTCCTGGGGCAGCCCGCGTGATTCGTTGCCGACGAGGATGAAGCACGGCGCTGCGTAGGGCGCTTCGCGATAGGGCAAAGCGTCGCGCAGGCTGGCGCCTACCAGTTGGCCCGGACCGGAGCGCAACCACGGCAGGAACTCCTCCCACCGCGCCATCGCCACGCGCTGCGTGAAGATCGCCCCCATGCTGGCGCGCACCGCCTCGACCGAGAACGGATCGGCGGCCTCGTCTAGCAGGATCAGCCCGCCGGCACCGACGCCATCGCCGGTGCGCAGCAGGGTGCCGAGGTTGCCCGGATCGCGCAGCGCCTGGGCCACCAGCCAGATCGGCGCGGCGGTGCGATCCAGCTGGCCAAGCGAAGTGTCGAACTCGGCGAACACCCCCGCCACCGTCTGCGGATTGTCCTTGCCGGTGATCTTGGAGAGTATCTCGGCGCTGGTCTCGACCACCTCGCCGCCCGCGCTGGCGACGTCGGCCTCGAGCGCGGCGAGCAGCGGATGCGGGTCGCGCTCGCTCGCCATCACCAGCATCTCGGGCAGCCGGCCGCTCGCGCGCGCGTCGGTCAGCAGCCTCAGCCCCTCGGCCAGGAACTTGCCCTCGCGCCGCCGGTGCTTCTTGTCGCGCAGGCTGCGCAGGTATTTGACGGTCTCGTTGGAAAAGCCGGTGATGACGCGGCGAGCCACCTCAGTCCTCGCCGAAGCCGCTCTCGACCAGCTCGACCAGTTCGGCCAGCCGTTGCTCGGCGTCCGCCCCGCTTACCGAGAGCGCCACCGTATCGCCCTTGGCCGCGCCGAGCATCATCAGGCCGAGGATCGAGCCGCCCGCCGCGCTGTGCCCGTCCTTGGCGACACGCACCTCGCAGGCTTCCATCGCCGCCACTGCAGTGACGAACTTGGCGCTGGCCCGCGCATGCAGCCCGCGCTTGTTGACGATGACGACCTCGCGGCGGGCTTCCGCCGCCTCAGCCTGCTTCGCCGTCACGCGTCCTGCCCGAGGAACTCGGAGGCGATGGTGATGTAATTGCGCCCCGCGTCGCGCGCCGCCCTGGCCGCGGCGGTCAGCGCCAGATCCTTGCGCGCTCCGGCCAGGCGGATCAGCATCGGCAGGTTGATGCCGGCGATCACTTCGGTCTTGCCGGCCTTGAGCAGCGAGATGGCGAGGTTCGACGGGGTGCCGCCGAACAGATCGGTCAGGATCACCACGCCGCTGCCGGAATCGACCTGCTTGATGCCCTTGGCGATTTCTTTGCGCTTGGCTTCCATGTCGTCATTGGGCCCGATGCACACTGTGGCGATGTCGGTCTGCTTGCCGACAACATGCTCCATGGCGTTGACGAATTCCTCGGCCAAGCGGCCGTGGGTAACCAGAATCATTCCGATCATCGGGTAGAAAATCTCACCGGGAAGGGGCTCGCACAGGGGGCGCAAGGGGCGCCCGGTCGAAAAAAAGACAGGTCACGGCTGATGCGGCCCTTCGATCATTTCGGCAGCGCGCGACCCCAGGTTGCGGTGCAGGACAGTGGGCGAAAAGCCGCCCTCGCGCAAGGCCTCGGCAATCCTTTCCGCCACGAATACCGAGCGGTGCCGGCCGCCGGTGCAGCCGAAGGCGATGTTGACGTAGCGTTTCCCCTGCGCCGCGTACTGCGGCAGCAGCTCGATCAACAGGTCGCGAATGCGGGCGTAGGCGGGTGCGAAGCCCGGCGCCTGTTCGATATGCGCGCCCACCGCCGCATCGAGCCCGGTCAGCTCGCGCAGCGCCGGATCCCAGTGCGGATTGTCGAGGAAGCGCATGTCGAACACCAGGTCGGCCACCGGCGGCATGCCGCGGGCGAAGCCGAAGCTGGCGACGGTGACGGTCATGGCTTGCGGCGCGTCTTGTGCGAACAGTTCGCGGATGTGCTGCTGCAGGTCGTTGCTTGTAAAGGTGGTGGTGTCGATCAGCACTTCGGCCCAGCGCCGCAGCGGGGCCAGCAGCTCACGCTCGGCGGCGATGCCGATGGTGACCGGCGCATCTTGGGCGAGGCGGTGGCGGCGCCGCGTCTCGTTGAAGCGGCGCTCGAGCTCGTGTCCGGCACAGTCAAGGAACAGCGTGGTGACGACCGCGCTGTCGCGCTCCTGCAGCTTCTTCACGCGTTCGATGATGTCGGCCGGATCGAAGCCTCTGGTGCGACAATCGAAGCCGATCGCCAGCGGATGCTCGCCCGCCTCGCCGCCGACCAGCCGCGGCAGCAGCCGCATCGGGAAGTTGTCGATCGCTTCCCAGCCGAGGTCTTCCAGCTCGCGCAATACCGTCGACTTGCCCGCCCCGAGCATGCCGGTGACCAGCAGGATGCGCTGTCGTTCGTCTGGGGACTCACCCGCCATGGCTGGCGATGTGCGCCCCGGTGCCGGAAAAGTGAAGAGCGTGGTTCAGGCTGTCCCGTGCATGGCCAAGGCCCACTCGGTGCGCAGCGCGAGCACCGGGCTGCCCGGCCACAGCCGCACCAGCGGCACTTGCGCGCCGGGAAGATCGATGCGCTCGGCTGCTTCGATATGGCGCGGAGCCTCGGGATCGAGCCGCACGACCAGCGCAATGGGCGCGGCCTCGGCAGTCAGCGAGACCAGCCCTACGTTGCGGACCTCGAGCAGCCCGGCGATCTGGGGCGGGGGCAGGGCCCACAACCGTCCGTCGCGCACCTCCAGCAACACTCCGTCGTCGCCGACCAGCGTGGCGCCGCGATCGATCAGCGCCAGGGCAAGGCTCGATTTGCCGCTCCCCGGAGGACCTTCGATCAGGATCGCGCGCGCGCCGATGGCAACGCCGCTCGCCTGGTGGAGAACCGCGCTCACGCCGCCGGCAGCTCGAGCACCAGGCAGGCGCCCGGCTCGCCGTCGGACCGGTCGACGACGGCGAGCGAGCCGTCATGCGCCTCGACAATGGTCCGGGCGATGGCCAGGCCAAGCCCGCTGTGGTCGCCGAACTCCTCGTCCTCGGGCCGCTCGGTGTGGAAGCGGGCGAAGACCTTCTCGCGCTCGCCCTCGGGGATGCCCGGGCCTTGGTCGCAAACCGTGGCCCGCACCCGCTCGCCCTCGCGCCGGACCTTGACCTGGATAGTACCTGCGGGCGGCGAGAACGACACCGCGTTGTCGAGCAGGTTGTCGATCACCCGTTCGAGCCGCATCGGCACACCCTTGATCCGGGCGGCGCGCTTCTCGCGGTCGATTTCGATGCTTCGCCCGGCGTTCAGCCCGCGATCCTCGCGCGCCTTGATCACGTTTTCGATCAGCCCGGCGAGGTCGATCGTCTCGAAAGTGGCGCGGCTCAGCTCGGCGTCGATGCGGCTGGCGTCGGCGATCTCGGTCACCAGCCGGTCGATGCGCCGCACGTCGTGCGCAGCGACTTTCTGCAGTTCGGCGCGCAGGGCCGGGTCCTCGACCCGCTCGAGCGACTCGATCGCGCTGCGCAACGACGCCAGCGGGTTCTTGATCTCGTGCGCGACATCGGCGGCGAAGCTCTCGACCGAATCGATCCGCTGGCGCAAGGCCGCGGTCACGTCCGAAACCGCGCGCGCCAGCACCCCGATCTCGTCGCCGCGCCGCTGCATGCGCGGCACTTCCACTTCGCGGGCCCGACCCTGGCGCACGCGCACCGCGGCGCTGCCGAGGCGGCGGAGCGGATCGATGATCGTGCGCGCGAGGTAGAGCGAAAGCACGATCGAGACCGCCAGCGCGAGCGCGATGATGATCAGCATCAAAGTGCGCGCGTCGCGTACCGCTTGCGTGATGTCAGCGGCATTGCGGGTGGTCAGCAGCGTGGCGCCGTTGATGCCGACCGGCGCCGCCGCGGTGATCACCGGGGTGCGGTCGGGTGCGCGGCGCAGCTCGATCTGGGTCCGCCCCTGCTCGCGCGCGTTGACCAGCTCGGGCCAGGCGGCGGAACTTTGGTCGGCGGGCTCGATGTAGGGTTCCGGGGAATCGGCTCTGACCAGGAAATCGACCGCCCGGTCGAGGCCGCGGGCGAAGTCCTGACTCCAGGGCGCCGCCACCGGATCGACGAATGCGAACGAAGGTTCGGCCAGCGCGAAACTGTCGGCCCACAGCCGCCCTTCGGCATCGTACATCCTGATGCGCATGCGCTGTTCCTTGCCGATCTGGATCAGCAGCGCCTCCTGCCGTTCGCGGGTCGCGCCGGCGAGCGCCTCGGCGGTGATCTGGGCCTCGATCCTGGCCAGCTTGAAGCGCTCTTCGAGCAGCTGGCGGCGGTAGTCGTCGAGGAAGAACAGGCTGCCGGCGAGCAGCATCAGCGGGATCAGGTTGACCGCCAGGATGCGCGCGGTGAGCGAGGTCCGGGGCGCCAGCGACAGCCCCTCGAACCGGCCGCGCGGGGCTTCCGGAGGGGGCCTAACCATCGGCGAAGCTGTAGCCGGCCCCGTAGAGCGTTTCGATCGCGCCGAACTCGGGGTCGGCGGCGCGGAACTTGCGCCGCAGCCGCTTGATGTGGCTGTCGACCGTGCGATCGTCGACGAACACGTCGTCGGGATAGGCCGCGTCCATCAACTGGTTGCGGCTCTTGATTACCCCCGGGCGCTGGGCGAGCGCCTCGAGGATCAGGAACTCGGTGACGGTCAGCGAAACCGACCGCCCTTCCCAGGTGACGCGGTGGCGCGAGGGGTCCATGCGCAGGCGTCCACGCTCGATGTGCAGGCTTTCATCGGGCCCGCTCGGCTCGGCTTCGCCGTCGCTGTCGCGCTCGGGCGCCGCGCGGCGCAGGATGGCGCGGATGCGGGCGAGCAGCAGGCGCTGGCTGAACGGCTTGGCGATGTAGTCGTCCGCGCCCATGGCCAGGCCGGCTTCCTCGTCCTGCTCCTGGTCCTTGCTGGTCAGGAAGATAACCGGCAGGTCGGAGGTCTCGCGCAGCCGGCGCAACAGCTCCATTCCGTCCATGCGCGGCATCTTGATGTCGAACACGGCGAGGTCGGGCGGGTTTTCGGTCAGCGCCTTCAATGCCGCTTCACCGTCGGAGTAAACGCGGGTGGCGTAACCTTCGGCCTGCAAGGCGATCGAGAGCGTGGTCAGGATGTTGCGATCGTCGTCGACCAGCGCGACGCTGCGCTGCCGCTCGCCCGGGGCGACGACGATGGGTTCTTCCTCGACCATCGCCGCGAAGTACCGTGTTAACCCGAAAGAGACAATTGCGGCCGACCGCCGGTTTGACGCAATGGCGCCTGCCGACTATGCGCTCGCCAAGAACCGGGCGCCGGGCGATGGCGGCCTTTTCCGGAGTTCGAGGAGAGCCTCTCAGTGGCCGTTCCGCTTGCCGTTTCTCTTTCCCGACAGGGCATCAAGACCGATGCCGCGATTCTCGCCAATCTCGGCACGGTGTCGCTGCTCGAGCATGCCGTCGAGAACGGTGAGGGGCGATTGGCCAAACACGGCGCGCTCGTGGTCGAGACGGGCAAACACACCGGCCGCAGCGCCAAGGACAAGTTCATCGTCCGCGACGCCGAGACCGAAGCGACGGTCAACTGGGGCAAGACCAACGTCGCGATGACGCCCGCGCACTTCGCCGCGCTCAAGGCGGACTTCATGGCCGCGCTGGCCGACAAGCCGCAGCTTTACGTCGCCGACCTGTTCGGCGGCTCGCAGGCCGAATACCGCGTCAACGTGCGGGTCATCAACGAGCTGGCCTGGCACAACCTGTTCATCCGCACGCTGCTGGTCCGGCCGAGCGAGGCGGAACTGGGCACGTTCGCGCCCGAATACACGATCATCGACCTGCCGAGCTTCCGCGCCGATCCCGCGCGCCACGGCTGCCGCAGCGAGACCGTGATCGCGGTCAATTTCTCCGAGAAGCTGATCCTGATCGGCGGCACCGCCTATGCCGGCGAGATGAAGAAGAGCGTGTTCGGCATTCTCAATTACCTGCTGCCGGCGCGCGGCGTGATGCCGATGCATTGCAGCGCCAACATCGGCGCGGACGGCAAGACCGCGGTGTTCTTCGGCCTTTCGGGCACCGGCAAGACCACGCTCTCGGCCGACGCCTCTCGCACGCTCATTGGCGATGACGAGCACGGCTGGTCGGACACCGCGGTGTTCAATTTCGAGGGCGGTTGCTACGCCAAGATGATCCGCCTCTCGCCCGAGGCCGAGCCGGAGATCTACGCCACCACGCGGATGCGCGGGACGGTGCTCGAGAACGTCGTCATGGACGCGGACGGCGAGCTCGATTTCGACGATGCCTCGCTCGCCGAGAACAGCCGCGGGGCCTATCCGATCGAGTTCATTCCCAACACCTCGGCCGAGAACCTCGGGCCCACGCCGGCCAATGTGGTCATGCTGACCGCCGATGCCTTCGGCGTGCTGCCGCCGATCGCCCGGCTGACGCCCGACCAGGCGATGTATCACTTCCTTTCGGGCTATACCGCCAAGGTCGCCGGCACCGAGATCGGCGTGACCGAGCCCGAGGCCACCTTCAGCACCTGCTTCGGGGCGCCGTTCATGCCGCGCCACCCGTCGGTCTATGGCAACCTGCTCAAGCAGCGGATCGCCAAGGGCGGGGTGCAGTGCTGGCTGCTCAACACCGGCTGGACCGGGGGCAAGTACGGCGTAGGCAAGCGCATGCCGATCAAGGCCACCCGGGCGCTGCTCAACGCCGCGCTCGACGGCTCGCTTAACCACGCCGAATTCCGCAAGGACGCCAACTTCGGCTTCGACGTGCCGGTCGCGGTGCCCGGCGTCGATCCGGCAATCCTCGACCCGCGCGCAACCTGGGCCGACAAGGACGCCTACGACGCCACCGCTGGACGGCTGGTCCAGCTATTCGTCGACAACTTCGCCCAGTTCGAGGCCCACGTCGACGAAGGCGTCCGCAAGGCAGCGCCCCAAGCCGCCTGACTGCGCGTTTTTGCAGAGTGTCCCAGCCGCCCGGCGTTAGGGTTAATTAAACCATCGTGGTCCACAGCTTGCCAGGCGACGCGGCTGCGCGCGCGAGGGCGGGCAATCGATGACTGTGCGAAGCATCCTCAAGGGCCTAACAGGCGCCGGATCGGGCGCGGTGGACGGCTTCGACTATGGCGAGGTCGCGGTCATCCGTCCGGGCGATGCCAGCCGCCGCCTGCAGGTGCTCGACGAGTTCGAGCAGGCCGGGATGGGCTGGATCTGGGCGACCGATGCCGATGGCCGGCTGATCTACCTGTCGGAAAACGCCTCGCAGAAGCTCGGCCGCCCGGTCGATGAGCTGCTCGCCCAGCCGCTCATCGCGGTGTTCGAGACCGATCCCGACAATCCCGACGAACGCAGCGACCGGCCGCTCAATTTCCAGCTCAACGCGCGCAGCAAGCTGAACGACCTGACCGTACGGGTCGTCGCCACCAAGACCGAGCAGCAAGACCGTTCGACCTGGTGGTCGATTTGCGGCCATCCCAAGTTCGATGCGGCCGGCAAGTTCCACGGCTATCGCGGCAGCGCCAAGGACATCACCGTCGAATACGAGCGCAAGCTGATGGATTCGCGGATGGCCGAGTACGATTCGCTGACCGGCCTCGCCAACCGCCACCGCATGAACCGGCGGCTCGAGGGCATTCTCGGCGCCTACAAGTCGGCCAAGCGCTCTTGCGCGCTGCTGATGCTCGACCTCGACCGGTTCAAGTACGTCAACGACACGATGGGCCACCAGGCCGGCGACGAACTGCTGCGCCAGGTGGCCGAACGGTTGAACTCCATCATCGGCGATCGCGGCGAGATCGGCCGTCTCGGCGGCGACGAGTTCCAGGTGATCCTCCCCGACCTCGACGACCGCGGCAAGCTCGGCGAGCTGGCCGACAAGGTCATCCAGATCGTCTCGCAGCCCTACCCGATCGACGGCAAGCGGGCGATCATCGGCACCAGCGCGGGCATTGCCATCGCCCCCTACGACGGGATCGAGAGAGACGAGCTGACCAAGAGCGCCGACCTCGCGCTCTACGCCGCCAAGAACGGCGGGCGCGGCCAGTTCCGGTTCTATTCCTCCGACCTCAAGGATGAGGAGGAGGAACGGCGCCTGCTGCTCGACGACTTGCGCGAGGCGCTCGCCGCCGAGCAGCTCGAGCTGCACTACCAGCCGGTGGTCCGCACCAGCGATCACACGGTGGTGGGCTTCGAAGCCCTGATGCGCTGGGAGCATCCCGAGCGCGGCGATGTCTCGCCCGATATCTTCATTCCGGCGGCCGAGGAATCGAACCTCATCAACCAGCTCGGCGAATGGGCGTTGCGCCGCGCCTGCGAGGACGCTGTCGGCTGGCCGGAAACGGTCCGCGTGGCGGTCAATGTCTCGGCCGTGCAGTTCAACAATGCCAATTTCCTCAGCGTCGTCACCAACACGCTGGCCGCTTCGGGCCTGGCGCCCGACCGGCTCGAGCTCGAGCTGACCGAAAGCGTGTTCATGGGCGACGGCGAAGTGACCGACCGCATGTTCAAGTCGCTCAAGGAACTCGGCGTGCGCCTGGCGCTCGATGACTTCGGCACCGGATATTCGTCACTGAGCTATCTGCGCTCGGCGCCGTTCGACAAGCTCAAGGTCGACAAGAGCTTCGTCGATTCGTGCACCCAGAAGGACCAGAACAGCGCCAAGATCATCACCGCGATCATCAGCCTGTCCGACGCGCTGGGGATGGAAACCACGGTCGAGGGCGTCGAGGCTTTCGACCAGTTCAACCTGGTGTGCGAAAAGGGCGCCAAGTACATCCAGGGCTGGATCTACTCGAAGGCGCTGCCGCTGGCCGATATCGTCGAGCAGATGGGCAGCGGCGAGATGCGGATCGAGCCGCAAGGCCCGGACATCCACCGCCCCGAACGTCGCTCGGTGTTCCGCCGGGTCGGGGTGATCCACGACGACCACCGCTACGAGGCGGTGATGCGCAACCTGTCGAAAACCGGGGCGGCGGTCGAGGGCATCCTCGGCGTGCCCGAAGGCACCGGGCTGGTGCTCGATCTCGGCGAAGGCCAGCTGGCGGTCGGCGTGGTCATCCGCAGCGAGGAA
>Ga0307505_10003141_pt1 | contig 10578 bp, 6 predicted proteins | sample 23_S_MG_FD_202183 | JGI IMG/M metagenome (GOLD analysis project Ga0307505, IMG submission 202183) | Soil microbial communities from Populus trichocarpa stands in riparian zone in the Pacific Northwest, United States - 23_S | ecosystem: Environmental > Terrestrial > Soil > Riparian zone > Trees... | reverse complement strand
ACATATTCGAAACCGTGGACGAGGCGCTCGGAGAGAATTTGTTCCGGCTGATGCGTGATGGACCGGAGGACGAACTCAAGCTGACCGAAAACGCCCAGCCGGCGATCATGGCCAATTCCATGGCGGTCTTCGCCGCGCTGACCCGCGATGGCGGGGTGAGCCTGGAGAAAGCGGCGCAGTTCGTGGCCGGGCATAGCCTTGGCGAATATTCGGCCTTGTGCGCGGGCCAGTCGTTCGACCTCGCCACGACCGCCAAATTGCTCAAGCTTCGCGGGCAGGCGATGCAGGCAGCGGTTCCGGTCGGTGTCGGGGCGATGGCGGCCCTGCTGGGCGCGGACGTCGATCTAGCGCGGCGGATCGCCGAGGCGGCGGCGCAAGGCGAAGTATGCACCGTCGCCAATGACAATGACCCGAGCCAGGTCGTCATTTCGGGCCATACCGGCGCGATCGAGCGGGCGATCGGACTAGCCAAGGAGATGGGCGCCAAGCGGGCGCTGCTGCTGCCGGTCTCGGCGCCGTTCCACTGCCCGCTGATGCAACCCGCCGCCGACGCGATGGCCAAAGCATTGGGGCAAACCCAGATCTCGGCGCCGTTGGTGCCACTTTACGCCAATGTCACCGCCGCGCCGGTGGCCGATCCCGACATCATCCGCGACCAGTTGGTCGATCAGGTCACCGGCATGGTCCGCTGGCGCGAAAGTATCGCCAATATGGCAGCGGCGGGGGTCGAGGAGTTCGTCGAGCTTGGCGGCAAGGTGCTTGGGCCCATGATCAAGCGAATTGCGCCGGAGGCGAAGGTTACCAGCGTCGTGACGATCGAAGATATCGAAGCGCTGGCCAAGGAGATCGCATGATGTTCGACCTGTCGGGTATGACCGCGCTGGTGACCGGGGCTTCGGGCGGGCTTGGGTCGGCGATCGCCAAGGCATTGGCGGCACAGGGCGCGCGCCTGGCGCTGTCAGGGTCGAATGCGGCCAAGCTCGAGGCGTTTGCCAAGGAATTGGGCGGCGATCATGTGACCTTGGTGTGCAACCTCAGCGATCCGGCCGAGGTCGACCAGCTGGTGCCGCGCGCGGTTGAAACGCTCGGCAAGCTCGACATTCTCGTCAACAATGCCGGGATCACCCGCGACAATCTCGCCATGCGGATGAAGGACGAGGAATTTTCGCAAGTCATCCAGGTCAATCTCGAGGCGGCGTTCAGGCTCATGCGGGCGGCGTGCAAGCCGATGATGCGGGCGCGGTTCGGGCGGATCATTTCGGTGACCTCGGTGGTCGGCGTGACCGGCAATCCCGGCCAGGCCAATTATGTCGCGTCGAAGGCCGGGCTGATCGGGATGTCGAAAGCCGTGGCGCAGGAAGTCGCGAGCCGCGGGATTACCGTCAACTGCGTCGCGCCCGGGTTCATGACCTCGGCGATGACCGAAGCGCTGACCGACGCGCAGAAGGAGGCGATCCTCGGCCGCATCCCGTCGGGCGCGATGGGAACGGGCGACGATATCGGCGCGGCGGTCGTTTATCTGGCGTCGAACGAGGCGGGGTACGTCACTGGCCAGACGCTGCATGTGAACGGCGGAATGGCGATGCCGTAAACGGACAGTCGGGATGGTGGTGACGCCCCGGCAGCCAGCCGTTCCAGGCTAAAAATATGCAAAATGGGCGTCTGTTGCCCCTTTGTCACAAACCCTTGTCGTCGCCAGCGCCACACCTATATCGCGGCAACCACATCATCAATTCAGCGGATGCGCCATGCGCGTCCGGGGGCAGGCAGAAGAGGAATCGCAATGGCCAAAGTCATCGGCATCGATCTGGGGACGACCAACAGCTGTGTCGCCGTCATGGAAGGCGGCAAACCCAAGGTAATCGAAAATTCGGAAGGCGCACGCACCACCCCGTCGGTGGTCGCTTTCACCAAGGATGGCGAGCGACTGATTGGCCAGCCGGCCAAGCGCCAGGCGGTGACCAATCCCGACAATACGATTTTCGCGGTCAAGCGGCTGATCGGTCGCCGGTTCGACGATCCGATCACCAAGAAGGACACCAAGCTCGTCCCCTACAAGATCGTCAAAGGGGCGAACGGCGATGCCTGGGTCCAGGCTGGCGGCAAGGATTACAGCCCGTCGCAGGTGTCGGCCTTCACGCTTCAGAAGATGAAGGAAACCGCCGAAGCCTACCTCGGCGAGACCGTGACCCAGGCGGTGATTACCGTCCCGGCCTATTTCAACGATGCGCAGCGCCAGGCGACCAAGGACGCCGGGCAGATTGCCGGCCTCGAAGTGCTTCGCATCATCAACGAGCCAACCGCGGCCGCGCTCGCTTATGGGCTTGAGAAGAACGAAGGCAAGACGATCGCGGTCTATGACCTTGGCGGCGGCACCTTTGACGTCTCGATCCTCGAGATTGGCGACGGCGTGTTCGAGGTCAAGTCGACCAATGGCGACACCTTCCTCGGCGGCGAGGATTTCGACGCCAAGATCGTCGAATTCCTAGCCGACAAGTTCAAGTCCAAGGAAGGGATCGACCTCAAGACCGACCGCCTCGCCCTGCAGCGACTCAAGGAAGCCGCCGAAAAGGCCAAGATCGAGCTGTCGTCGGCGCAATCCACCGAAATCAACCAGCCATTCATCACGGCGCGCATGGAAGGCGGGTCGACCACTCCGCTGCATCTGGTCGAAACGATCACTCGCGCCGACCTTGAGAAACTGGTCGATGACCTGATCAAGCGGACGCTCGATCCGTGCCGCAAGGCGATCAAGGACGCCGGGATCGATACCTCGGCGATCGATGAAGTGGTGCTGGTCGGGGGCATGACTCGCATGCCCCGCGTGCGCGAAGTCGTGAAGGAGTTTTTCGGGAAGGAGCCGCACGTCGGCGTCAACCCCGATGAGGTCGTCGCCATGGGCGCCGCCATCCAGGCCGGCGTGCTGCAGGGCGACGTCAAGGACGTGCTTCTGCTCGACGTCACCCCACTGTCGCTTGGAATCGAAACGCTGGGCGGAGTGTTCACCCGGATGATCGACCGCAACACCACTATTCCGACCAAGAAGAGCCAGACCTTCTCGACCGCCGACGACAATCAGAATGCGGTCACTATCCGCGTCTTCCAGGGCGAGCGCGAGATGGCGGCGGATAATAAGGTGCTTGGCCAGTTCGACCTGGTCGGGATTCCTCCCGCGCCGCGCGGCGTTCCGCAGATCGAGGTCACCTTCGACATCGACGCCAACGGCATCGTCAACGTCCACGCCAAGGACAAGGGCACCGGCAAGGAGCAGCAGATCAAGATCCAGGCCTCGGGCGGGCTCAGCGACAGCGACATCGACAAGATGGTCAAGGAAGCCGAGCAATTCGCCGAGGAGGACAAGGTCCGCAAGGCCGGAGCCGAAGCCAAGAACCAGGGCGAAAGCCTGGTCCATTCGACCGAAAAGCAACTCGCCGAGCATGGCGACAAGGTGTCGGCCGAGGTGAAGACCGAGATCGAGACGGCGCTGGCCGAGGCCAAGACCGCGCTCGAGGGCGGAGACACCGAGACGATAAACACCAAGACCCAGGCGCTTGCCCAGGCAGCGATGAAGCTCGGTCAGGCGATGTACGAGCAGCAGCAGGCCGAGGGAGCTACCAACGCCGATGCCGGCGCGGACGATGCCACCGCCGAAGCGGCCCCGGCCGACGAGGATGTGGTCGATGCCGAATTCTCCGAGGTCGACGACGAGACCAAGAACTGATCGCGACGAATGGGCGTTCGCCTCGACGACAGGATCCAGCACTGCCCGCGTGGCAGCGCTGGCTCCGGCAATCGGATCGAGCGGGGGCTGGGGAATGAGTAAGCGTGGCTGAAACCGATTTCTATGAACTGCTCGGCGTGGAGCGCGGCGCCGATGACGCGGCGATCAAGGCCGCTTATCGAAAGCAGGCCATGGACTGCCACCCCGATCGGCACGGCGGCTGCGCCGACAAGGAAGCGCATTTCAAGGCAATCAGCCAGGCCTATGACGTTCTCAAGGACCCGCAAAAGCGCGCCGCTTACGATCGCTTCGGCCACGCCGCTTTCCAGAATGGCGGCGGCGGCGCGGGGGGCAATCCGTTCGGCGGTGGCCAGGGGTTCGAGGGCTTTTCCGATATCTTCTCGTCGATCTTCGGCGAATTCATGGACCCGCGCGGCGCCCGGCAGAACGCCGCGCGCGGCGCCGACCTGCGCTACGACCTCGACCTCACGCTCGAGGAAGCGTTCAAGGGCGCCGCCAAGGACATCCAGATCGAAGCGCTCGCCAAATGCGATAGCTGCTCGGGGCAGGGATCGCGTGGCGAGGCGCGGGCGGCACGCTGTTCGGGCTGCGGCGGGGCTGGGAAAGTGCGGGCCAACCAGGGCTTCTTCGTGATCGAGCGGATGTGCCCGCAATGCGCCGGGTCGGGGGAGGTGATCGCCGATCCTTGCCGCGTGTGTGAGGGCGAGGGCCGGGCGCTGAAGCGCCGCAAGATCAATGTCGATATTCCGGCCGGGGTCGACGAAGGTACCAGGATTCGTGTCGCCGGCGAAGGCGAGGCGGGAATTCGCGGCGCGGTGAGCGGCGATCTCTATCTATTCGTCCATATGAAGCGCCACCCGATTTTCCAGCGCGACGCGAGCAATCTGGTCGCCGATTGCCCGATCAGCTTCACCACCGCCGCCCTCGGCGGCTCGGTTGCCCTCCCCGGAATCGACGGGACGCGGATCGACCTCAAGGTACCGGCCGGCGTCCAGTCGGGCGAAACGCTGCGTCAGCGCGGCGCGGGGATGAGCGTGCTCAACACCCGCGGCCGAGGCGATCTGATCATCCGCATCCTGGTCGAGACGCCGACCAAATTGTCGGCCGCGCAAAAGGCCTTGCTCGAGCAATTCCGCGGCACCGAGACCGGCGACGAATGCCCCGCCAGCAAGGGGTTCTTCCACCGCATCAGAGACAAATTGGGCGGCTAGCCGCTGCGACGAAGCTCGGCGATTTCAATCCGCAGCGAGATAATGGCGGCGAACAGGCGGGCGATGTTGCGGCGCTCGGCGCTGATGTGTCGCGGCGCGTCATGGAAACAAGCCGCCTGACCCCAGGGACGCCCATCGCGGTGAAGAGGAACCACCAACGCCGCCTTGGCGTCGATCGCTTTGAGATGCGCGATTTCCGCTTCGGTCGGCGACGGAAAGGTAAGCCGCCGGAGATCGCAATCGGCTTCGGCAACACGGATCGCCACCGACCCGGCATCGCGGTCGAACACCACCATATCGGAATTGGCCTGGGCGATGTTCGCCTCGTTCGGCGTTAGTCCGGTGCGCATGGAATGACCGAGTGCCGATTTCCCCGCGCTGATCACCACCTGCTGGAAGCCGGTCAGCGCCCGGATTTGGTTGCAGGCCCGGTTGCACAGCTGCTCGATATCGCCCGTCGACCCTACCCGCGAGAGCATCCCCTCCAGGATTCCGGTAGCATCGCCAAAGCTGTGTTCGCTGCATGGCTCGACATCGATCCCAAACCCGCCGGCGGTGCGATAAATTGCCAGGTCGAACGCCTTTTCCGCCCCCGCGAGGGGAAACTGGAACAGATGCTCGACGGCGTCGTCGCCGCGCAGCAAGGCCATTCGGTTGCGGATGTTGTGGATAATGTCGTTCGAAAACAAGGTCGTGATTGGCTGACCCAAAGCAGCTTCCGCGCAGGTATCGAGAAACTCGCCGATGTTGACCGAAACCGCGGTCACCAGCCAGTCGCCCGACAGGCCGAGGTGGAAGCCGATCGGCTGGATTGTTGACGGCCCGGTCACGCCCCGAAGACGCGCTCGAAGATCGTGTCGATGCGCGTGAAGTGATAGTCCAGGTCGAACAGCTCTTCGAGCTGAGTCTCAGACAGTTTGGCGGTCACTTCGCCATCGGCCTTGAGCAGGTCGAGCAATTGCAGCTTCCCGTCGGAGCCCCACACCTGCATCGCATTGCGCTGGACAAGGGCGTAACTGTCCTCGCGGCTCAGGCCCGCCTGGGTCAGCGCCAGCAGCACGCGCTGCGAATGGATCAGCCCGCCCATGCGGTCCATGTTGGCTTGCATCCGATCGGGATAGATCAGCAATTTGTCGATTACCCCGGTCAGGCGAGCGAGTGCGAAATCGAGCGTGATGCACGCGTCGGGACCAATGAACCGTTCGACCGACGAATGCGAAATATCGCGCTCGTGCCACAAAGCGACATTCTCCATCGCCGGCACCACCGCGGCGCGGACGACGCGGGCGAGGCCGGTGAGGTTTTCGGTCAGCACCGGGTTGCGCTTGTGCGGCATCGCGCTGCTGCCCTTCTGCCCCGGCGCGAAATATTCCTCGGCCTCGAGCACTTCGGTGCGCTGCAGGTGGCGGATCTCGATGGCGAGGCGCTCGATCGACGAAGCGATCACGCCGAGCACCGCGAAGAACATTGCGTGGCGGTCGCGCGGGATTACCTGGGTCGAGGTGGGCTCGGGCGTCAGGCCCAACTCCTTGGCGACATGCGCCTCGATCGCCGGGTCGATGTTGGCGAAGGTACCGACCGCGCCGGAGATGGCGCAGGTGGCGATGTCGTCGCGCGCCGCTTTCAGCCGGGCGAGGTTGCGGGCGAATTCGGCATAGGCCTGGGCCAGCTTGAGGCCGAAGGTCACCGGCTCGGCGTGGATGCCATGGCTGCGGCCGATGGTCGGGGTCAATTTATGCTCGATCGCGCGGCGCTTGAGGACGGCCAGAAGCGCCTCGACGTCGGCGATCAGCAGGTCAGCCGATTGCTGCAACTGCACTGCTAGGCTGGTGTCGAGCACGTCGCTCGAAGTCATGCCCTGGTGGAGCCAGCGCCGTTCGGGCCCCAGTTTCTCGCCCGCCCAGGTGAGGAAAGCGATCACGTCGTGCCTGGTTACTTCTTCGATGGCGTCGATTGCGGGGACATCGATCTCGCCCAGCACGCCGTCGTCATAGGCCCTGCGGATGGTCGCGGCGTCATTGGCGGGGATCATCCCGATCGTGCCCATCGCCTCGGCGGCGAACACCTCGATCGCCCACCAGATGCGGTAGCGGTTTTCGGACGACCAGATTGCGGTCATGGCGGGGCGGGAATAGCGAGGGACCATGGCTGCGGCGGCTAGCAGAGCCCGGGGCAGGGTTCAAATCAGTCCCATCGCCTTCAGGCTGCTGCGCCCCTGCGCGCCGACGATGACGTGGTCGTGGATGGCGATTTTCATGTGGCGGCCGGCCTCGACCAGATCCTTGGTCAGGCGGATGTCCTGCTGGCTGGGGGTGGGGTCGCCGCTGGGGTGGTTGTGGACGATGATCAGCGCGGTGGCGCCGAGCGCAATGGCGCGGGCCATGATCTCGCGGACATGGACCGAAGCCTCGTCAACGCTTCCGCGCCACAAGGCTTCGTTCGCGATTAGCATGTTCTTGGCATTCAGGAACAGGATTCGCACTTCCTCGACGCTGGAATGCGCCATCGCAGCCTGCAGATAATCGCCCAGCGCATCCCAGCTAGAGAGGATCGGGCGGCCCTCCACCCTGGTTTCCAGCAGGCGCAGGGCGGTCGCTTCGGCGATCTTGAGCGCACCGATTGTCGCTTCGCTCAATCCCTCGGCGCGGAGCGCGGCCGGGTCGGCATCGAGCAACGGCCCGATCCCGCCGAACCGGGCGATGAGCTGCTTGGCTTGAGCCTTGGTGTCGCGGCGGGGGATGGCGAGCGCGAGCAGATATTCGACCAGTTCATGATCGAGCAGCGCCGTGTCGCCGCCGGCGAACAATCGTTCGCGAAGGCGCGCTCGGTGTCCGCTGCCGTCGGGTGCTTTGTCCGCCATGGCCAGGCAGGCTAGGAACATGCAGCCTTGCGTGCAACGGGGGTGTGCGCCGGATTCGGAACGGCTGCGACTTCGATGGGTTAGAGAGCGCATGGTGGACGGGCATCACGAGGCCGGCGAGGAAGGCACTGGCGCGTCCGCGGACGAGCCGGTGATCGCCCGCCATGGCCGCAGCCCGTTATTCTATATCTCCCTGATCGCGCTCGCAGTGCTGACGGCGGTGCTGATCGTGGCGTGGACGGCCCGGCGACCTATTGCCGAGCATTTCATCGAACAGGAGCTGAGCCGGCGCGGCGTACGGGCAACCTACACCTTGGACTCGATTGGTCTGCACAATCAGGTGATCCGTGACGTCACCATTGGCGACCCTGCGAGCCCAGACGTCACCGCGCGCTATGCCAAGATCCAGATGCGGATATTGTGGAACGGCAGCGTCGAAGTCTATCGCATTGCAGCCCGCGGCGTGCGGCTGCGGGGCGAACTTCAGCGTAGCGGCAGGGTCAGCTGGGGCGAAATCGACAAACTGTTGCCGCCGCCGAGCGGCAAACCATTCCGGCTGCCGGACATATCGGTCGACCTTCGCGACACCTCGATCGCGCTCAAGACGCCTTATGGCAATCTCGGCTTTGCATTGGCCGGGGCGGGCAATCTGACCGGCGGGTTCAGGGGGCGGCTCGCGGTCGCGGGGCCGAAGCTGGCGACTGGCGCCTGCGCGCTCGACGGGTTCACCGGCAATGTTGCGCTCGGGGTCCAGGCGCGGCGACCGAGAGTCCGCGGGCCAATTTCGGCGGCGCAGTTCGTTTGCCCCAACAGTCGGATGGCGATGGTCGGGCCGCAGCTCGAACTCGACAGCGGGTTCAGCGAAGGGTTTGATCGGTTCGACGGAAACGGACGGCTCAGCGTCGCATCATTGAGCGCGGGGGACAATGGATTGGCCAACCTCACCGCGCTGGTCGGTTTCAAGGGCAGCGCGAGCGACTCGGGCGGCACCATCAAGTTGGCCGCTCAGCGCGGGAGACTGGGACCGGTCTACGCCGACACCACCCGGCTTGAGGGCAAATATCGGTTGTGGGCCGCGCGCGGCGAACTGGCGCTGTCGGCCGATTATGGTGCCGATAGTGCGACGCTGGCAGCGGCAATGGTTGCGCCGCTGGTTGCGCCTCTGGAAGGGGCCAAAGGCACCCCGCTCGGGCCGATCGGTCAGGCCGTCGCCGCCGCGATCCGCAGAACTGCGGGCAATTTCAACGCCACCGGGCATCTCAGCCTCGTCAATATGCGCGGCGGTGGCGGTGTGCGCATCGAAACCGCCGACGTCCGCGGACCCGGCGGAGCGCGGATGATGGTTTCGGGCGGCGACGGCGTGACCTATTATTGGCCCGACGCCCGGCTCAGGATCGACGGCAATATTGCTACTGCCGGCGGTGGATTGCCCCGTGCCGACGTCGCGCTTCGTCAACCGGTTCAGGGCGGGCCAATGAGCGGCGAAGCGCGAATCGCGCCTTATAATGCTAACGGATCGCGACTGGCGCTGGCGCCGGTCACCTTCCGCGCCGCGCGCGACGGATCGACCGCGGTCGACACCATCGCCTTGCTCGACGGACCCTTCTCGGGCGGTTTCGTGCGGGGCCTCAGGATCCCGATCAGTGGGACGATTGGGGGCCCACGCGGCGGATTCGCTTTCGGGCGCGGTTGCGTCGACGCGCGCTTCCAGTCGCTTAGCGCGGGCGCGCTGCGGCTCGGCCCGGCGCGGGTTCCGCTGTGCGCTACGGGCAGGGCCCTGGTGTTCAAGGACGGGCAGGGGCCAGTCCAGGTGGGCGCGGTGACGCGCAATTTGCGACTCGGCGGTCAGCTCGGCAAATCGCCGTTCAACCTCGCTGCGGCACAGGCGCGGCTGACTGGCGGCGACCGCTTCGCTCTGACGGGTCTGGGATTGCAGCTGGGACGGGCGAGCGCGCCGGTGAAGATTTCCGCGACCAATCTCGATGGCCGGCTGGTCAAGGGCGGAGCGACCGGCAAGTTCGGCGGGGCCACCGCGCTGATCGGACGGGTGCCGGTCAAACTGAGCGACGCGGCGGGGAGCTTCGAATTCCGCGGCGGGGCGCTGGCGATCAACGGTTCGTCGACGGTGTCCGATCTCGCCGCACTTCCACGCTTCTACCCGCTCGCCAGCAACGATTTGCAATTCCGACTGGCAAACGACCTGATCCGCGCCACCGGCTCGCTGCGTCATCCGGCAAGCGGGACCAAGGTGACTGATGTTTCGATCACCCACCGCCTGTCGACGGGAGCGGGCGAAGCCTTGCTCGATGTCCCGGGCATCCGCTTCGGCAGTGCAATCCAGCCCGACCAGCTGACGCGGCTGGCGGAGGGCGTGATCGCCCTGGTCAACGGCACGGTCACCGGTCAGGGCCGGATCAACTGGCGCGGCAACGGGACGGTGACGTCGACCGGCGAGTTCAGCACTGACGGAACCGATCTTGCGGCCTCTTTCGGCCCGGTGACGGGGCTGAAGGGAACCATACGCTTCACCAACCTCCTCGGCCTTGAAACGGCGCCGGGCCAGACCCTGTCGGTGGGCAGCATCAACCCCGGCATCCTCGTCGAGAACGGCGAAATCAAATATCAGATCCTGCCCGGCCAGCTGGTCAAGATCGAGCGCGGCGATTGGCCGTTCATGGGTGGGCGGCTGATCCTGCAGGAAACCATCATCAACCTCGCCCGCTCGTCGCCCAAACGGCTGACGTTCGAAGTGGTCGGACTCGACG
>Ga0307505_10003140_pt1 | contig 10581 bp, 9 predicted proteins | sample 23_S_MG_FD_202183 | JGI IMG/M metagenome (GOLD analysis project Ga0307505, IMG submission 202183) | Soil microbial communities from Populus trichocarpa stands in riparian zone in the Pacific Northwest, United States - 23_S | ecosystem: Environmental > Terrestrial > Soil > Riparian zone > Trees... | reverse complement strand
CACCGCGTTGCCCTGATCCATGACGGCCAGGAGCGAAATCATGCCGCTATGCGGAAAGTAGACCCGCTCGATCCGATCGCCTTGCTCCTGGAGCAAGACGCCTTGTTCGAGCTGAATTTCCTTCAGGTGCGGCTGGAGCAGGATGATCTCTGAAGGCCGGAGCGCGGCCAGCAGCCGATTCCGTTTGTAGGGGGCAGTGCCGTGCACGCGATCCTCCTCTCGCCTTGGGCGCGCTTGGGCGCCCGGGTGAAGACCGTGCGAGGCTCTTTGCGCGGTCAGCATGTAACCGCTCAGTGCCGGAACCGTCTGTGCGGTATCCGACTCCTCAGTGTCTTCTGTTGGTCGTGATGGACGGCGAAACGCCGCCGCCTTTGCTATTCCCCGCTACGCGGGCTGTTCAGCGCCCTTTAGCGCTGGCCCAATAAACGCTCCTGGGCGCATGCCGGTTCCACATAGTTAACGAACACAGCATCTGTCCGTGACCGGAACGAAGAGCAGGGGTTGGTTGCGCTGACCGGGGCAAAGTGAACTCGAACGCCAAGTTACGAAAAAATAATGAGATTTTGCCCATATCGGAGCAGCGCCGGGCTATTCGCCCAGGTTATCGCGAGATCCGATTTGAGCCCTTCGCTTCGCGCGCTCACAGAAAAAGTCTCGTCGGGCGCTGCAGGACCCACCTTGGCTGGCGCGCCGACGCTCGCGCATCGGTCGTGGGCGGTACCGATCATCACGCTATCGAGCCTCCTTCTGATCGGCGCCATAGCCGTTGGATCTGCCGCACAAATATTCAGCCACCGCGGTCATGTCATCGAGACTCAGCAACGAGAGCTCAAGAACGTTGCCATGGTTCTTGCGGAGAATGCCCGACACTTGTTCGCGTCGGTCGACATGGGTCTGCAGGTGGTCGCTGAACGCTTCGACACGTCGAGCGGCGATACGCCCCGCGATTTCGCTCACCGGCTCGGAGGCCGCGAGACTCATCTGTTTCTGAAGGATGCGGCGAGAGTCCTTCCTCCGGCTACGTCGATCTTTGCGATCGATGTCGACGGCCTGGTCGTCAACAGCTCTGAAGCGTGGCCGCCGCTTCGGATGGATCTGAAGGACTCAAAATATTTCTCGGAACTGAAGAAATCGCACGCACTAACGACATACCTCAGCGAACCCTTTCGAGCTGCGAGCGGCAATGAATGGCTGGTGGTGTTTGCCCGAAAAATGACTGGCCCGCGTGGCGAGTTCAGAGGAATCCTCGCGGGCACGATCAAACTGGCTCATTTTGAACGGCTGTTTAGCGGCCTCACATCGGGAGACGAAGCTCACATCAGCATCCTGCACGCCGAGGGCACGATGCTAATGCGCCACCCGAGAGCCGATGCCGTCATCGGACGGGATTTCTCCGAGGGCGGCGTGTTTCGGGATATATTGCGTGAAAAGGATAGTGGGGAAAGCTGGCTCAGTCCGCGCTACGACGACAAAAGCCGCCTCGTCGCGGCGCGGAGGCTGACGGACTATCCCGTGGTTGTTGTGACGGCGGTGACCGCTGCGGCAGCGCTCGTCGATTGGCGCCGGGATGCGATCCTGCTGGCGGCTCTCGCAGTCGGCGCGATTATCGTGATCGCGCTTGGGGCCCTTGTCAGCGTACGGCAATTGTTCAAGGTCCAGCGTCGCTCCGAGCGCGAGATCGAGCGGCAGAAGTCGCGCCTGGGCATGGCGCTCGACAACATGTCGCAAGGCCTCTGCATGTTCGATGCGGAGTCCCGGCTGATCCTTTGCAACCAGCGCTATCTCGATATGTATCGACTTTCCCCGGATATCGTGAAGCCGGGTTGCACGCTCCAGTCCCTCATCGAGCATCGGATCGATACGAATACGTTCGTCGGGGACGTTCACAACTATGTTGCGGAAATCAAGGAACTCGTGACGCGCGGCAAGACGGTCAATCGGCTTGTCGAGATCCCGGATGGGCGCACGATCCGCCTCGTGCATCAGCCGATAGCGAACGGCGCATGGGTCGCAACGCACGAAGACATCACCGTTCAGCGCAACGCCGAAAAGGAGCGCGACCGAAACCGGGAATTTCTTAATCTCGTTGTCGAGAATATTCCGGTTACGACCGTCGTGAAGGACGCGCGCGACCTCCGCTATGTTTTCATCAATGAGGCGGGCGAGCGCTACTACGGCATGCGGCGCAAGGACATCCTTGGGAAAACCGCCAGCGAATTGTTGCCTGAGGCAAGCGCCGAGATGATCAACCGTCTGGACCGTCAGTTGCTCGCCACGGGCCGCGGCGCGGTGTCCGACGAGCATCAGATCCGGATGCCGAACGGGGAGATCCGAATTGCCAAGTCGACCCGCATGCCGATCCCGGACGGCGCCGGCAAGACGCAGTACGTGTTGTCGGTCATCGAGGACGTGACCGAGCGCAAGCGGGCCGAAGAACGGATCGCCCATCTCGCCCATCACGACGCGCTAACCGGGCTGCCGAACCGCCTTCTGTTTCGTACGCAGCTCGAGACCACGCTCAAGCAGTTGCGCCCCGATGAATGCCTCGCGCTGCTGTATCTCGATATCGATCATTTCAAGAGCATCAACGACACGCTCGGCCATCCCGTAGGCGACAGCCTGCTCAATGCAGTCTCCGAGCGTCTTCGCGATTGTGTGCCGGCAAACGATGCGATCGCGCGCCTCGGCGGCGATGAGTTCGCGATCGTGCACACCGCGATCCGAAATCCAGAGGACTGCATTCCGCTTCTGAACAAGATCTCTGAGGCCATCCGCGCGCCTTACAATCTCGACGGTCACCAGGTTCTGGCCGATCTCAGCATCGGGATCGCGATTGCGCCGGGCGACGGACTGGAGCCCGATGAACTCCTAAAGAACGCCGATCTCGCGCTCTATGGGGCCAAAGCCGAGGGCCGAGGCACCTATCGATTCTTTGAAGTGGAGATGGACGCCCGCATGAAGGAGCGGCGCACGCTCGAACTCGATCTTCGGCGCGCCGTGGCGGACGGAGAATTCGAACTCTACTACCAGCCTGTCATCGGTCTCGACACCGGCGCCATCGTCGGCTGCGAAGCGCTCATTCGCTGGCACCACCCCGAGCGCGGAATTATTTCGCCGGCCGATTTCATCCCCGTGGCCGAGGAGACGGGCCTGATCGTTCCTATCGGCGAGTGGGTGTTGCGTCAGGCGTGCACCGACGCAGCCGGATGGCCTGAACACCTGAAGGTCGCGGTCAATCTTTCACCAGCACAGTTCCGCAGCCGAAGCCTCGTGCAGATGGTGTTCAACGCATTCGCTTCTGCCGGACTTCGCCCCGAGCGCCTCGAACTCGAGATCACCGAAACCGTGCTCATGCAGCGCAACGAGACGACCCTCGAGATGCTGCGGCAGTTGCGCAAATTCGGGGTGCGCATCGCGATCGACGATTTCGGTACCGGCTTCTCCTCGCTGAGCTATCTGCGCAGCTTCCCCATCAGCAAACTCAAGATCGACCGCTCCTTCATTAAGGACTTGCCGGACGACAAGGATGCGCTGGCCATTGTGCGAGCCGTCGTGGGTCTCGCCAATAGCATGGGAATCGTGTCAACCGCCGAGGGTGTGGAGACGCACCGGCAGATCGAAGTGCTGAGGTCGATTGGTTGTCCGGAGATGCAGGGGTACATATTCAGCAGGCCGCTTCCGCTGCGCGAGGTCGTCCGGCTGTTTCCGCGTGCGGCGAGCCCAAAGAATGACCACACCATCTCCGCTGCGTAAGATAAGCGCGCCGGAAGGGGCGATGTCGGGCCATGCCTGACTGATGCGGCCCATAGGCCGCTTCCGGCGCGATGTTCGTGAAGTGCCGCTACGCCTTGTCCCGAACGGTTGCCTTGGCGATCATTGCGGCCTTCTGGTCCGGTGGTGCCATTCAAAACCTCCCGGCGAAGTTTCGCCAACCGTCTCCGCGGCAGACGGTAATTTGATCTTGGACTCGCGAGCCCCGTTGTCAAGCGTATCGGCGCCGTTGTTCCCCGTCCGCAGGCATGTTCCACTGCGCACGGGAGGAACGACGTATATGAATTCTCTTGCCGCCTCGTTGCCACGAGAAATGACCCAACTGCGCTGGCAGCCGCTCATGACGTTTCAGATCGGTGTTGCCGCGCCAAGCATCGTCGGCATGACACCCGGTTACGATCGCCGGATCGGCGAGATTACCGGCGGCACGTTCGAGGGTGACCGCTTGCGCGGCAAATTCCGGAGCGGCGGAAGCGATTGGCAATCGCTGCGCGCCGACGGTGCGATCAGCATCAATGTACGATCCGTGCTGGAGACGGACGACGGCGCCTTGATCGCCATGCGCTATCGCGGCGTGCGTCATGGGCCAAAGGCCGTGCTCGATCGGCTGGCAAAGGGCGAACCGGTAAATCCCTCCGAGTACTATTTCCGCGTGACGCCGTGGTTCGAAACCGCGTCGGATAAGTACGATTGGCTCAACCGCGTAATTGCGGTCGCCATCGGCCATCGCCTGCCGCACGGTCCGACCTATCAGGTCTTCGAGATCCTGTAGGACCGCAGCCAATGTCTCCATTTCACCGCGACGCCATCAAGGCGCTCTTCTTCGACGTATTCGGCACGCTCGTCGACTGGCGATCGAGCATTGCGCGCGAATCCGCTGCGATCCTCGAGCCGCTTGGCTACAGCGGCGACTGGCACGCTTTCGCGGATGCGTGGCGCGGCGAGTATCAGCCGACCATGGAGCTTGTACGGAGCGGACAGATCCCGTTCTCCAAGCTCGACGTCCTGCACCGGCACAATCTCGATCGCATCCTGCCGCGTTTCAAGATCCGCGGTATCGCCGAACAGCATTTGCGGGCGCTGAACCAGGCTTGGCACCGGCTTGACGCATGGCCCGATGTGCCGCCCGGTCTCGTGCGCCTGCGCTATCGCTATCGGCTCGCGCCGGTGTCAAACGGCAACATCTCGTTGATGACCGATCTGGCGCGGCGCAACGCGTTTCCCTGGGACGCGATCCTTGGTGCGGAGATCGCAGGCGATTACAAGCCGAAGCCGCGCGTCTATCTCGCCGCCTGCGAGGCGTTGGACCTTGCTCCTGAGGAGTGCATGATGGTCGCCGCGCACAGCAATGACCTCAGCGCGGCGGCAGCTTGCGGCTTGCGCACGGCGCACATTGCCCGGCCGAACGAGAAGGGACCGGGTAAGGGCGAGAGCGCCCCGACGCTGCCGGTCGACATCGCCGCGCTCGATATCGGGCACCTCGCCATCAAGCTTGGGCTGTAGCGCGTCGTGCCGCAGGCGCAGCACACACTGACTGTTACGACCAGCGGCAAGGGACTCGTCGAGATCACGCGTGATGTGAGGCGCTGGGTCGGGGCGCAAGGTATCGCAAATGGGCTTCTGACGATGTTCTGCCGCCATACCTCGGCGTCCCTGATCATCCAGGAGAACGCCGATCCGGACGTGCGTACTGATCTTGTCGATTACTTCGAGGACATCGTGCCGGAGAGCCGTGACTATGTCCACGACACCGAAGGACCCGACGACATGCCCGCACACATCCGAACCGCGCTTACCGGCGTGCAACTCTCAATTCCTCTGAACGGCGGCGAGCTCACATTGGGGACATGGCAAGGCATTTATCTATTCGAGCATCGGGCGCATCCGCACCGCCGTGAGGTCGTGCTCCACCTGATTGGAGAATGAGAGGCTAGGGAACGAGGTCGTTGAATTCCGGATGCCGCTTCATGTACGCGGCAACGAACGGGCAGCGCGCGACGACCTTGATACCCTGGGCACGTGCGTTCTCCAGCACCCCGCGCACAAGCTTCGAGCCGATGCCCTGACCCTCGATCGCTTTCGGGACCTCGGTGTGCAGGACGTAAAGCTTGCCGTCCTGTATTCGGTAATTGGCGAAAGCAGTGCCCGCGCCGGTCTCCAGTTCGAAGCGGCTTTTGTCGGGGTTGTCGCGCACGTCAGACATGAGATTTCCTTCGTTTGCCGGCGTTCGCCGGTCTTGACGAGATAGGCACTGAGCCTCGCGAGATCGAGCCCGGTTCGCTTGCGCGTTCCGGTTGTGGCGCCTAGCGTATTGGTCTGGGCTGGAGGCAGGGCCAATGCCAACCGGTTTTGTCGGGCGCAGCGCCAACGGCGGCAAGGTCTGGCTGTTCGAAGCCAACAAGACCACCAAGGTGCGCGACGCGCGCTGGGGCGACTTTCTCAACATCCTCGAACACACCTCGGACGGCTGGTCGAAGATCAAGTGGGGCGCCAAGGAATATTTCCTCCGCACGGAGCATGTGGTGGCCGAGCGTCCGGTCGAGATGATCTTTCTCGACGTAGGCCAGGGCGACGGCTGCATTTTCGTTTCGTCGGAAACGGGCGCGAACGAGCGCATCATGATCGTCGACGCGGGCGTCGGCGACAACATGGTGCGCTTCCTCAAATGGCGCTTCGGCAAGCTGAAGGAAGAATTCCGTCTGCATGCCGCGATCGTCACGCACCCGGATCAGGACCACTACAAGGGCTTCCAGCCGATCTTCGCGCACGAGAAGGTGAAGTTCGATCGCGTCTACCATAACGGTATCGCGGAGCGCGCAACCGGCGAGCTGCTCGGGCCGACCGACGCGAGCGGCCGTTTTCTCACCGGCATTGTCGTAACCGACCACGACATGCGCACGTTGTATTCCGATCCGGCGGTGCGCGGAGCCAAACAGTATCCAAAGCTGATGCACACGGCGATGACGAGTGGTCGCGTCGGCAAGATCGAAATGATGTCGACCGAGCACGGCACGAAGGAGGGCGGTAAGGCGTGGCTGCCGCAGTTCGCGCCATCCGACGGACGTTCGGCTGCAATCGAAGTGCTTGGCCCGGTGCCCGACCGCGCAGCCGACGGGAAAATCCGGCTGCGTTGGTTCGGCGGAACGATCAGCTCGACCGGCAAGGACGAAGGCAAGACAAAGAACGGCCATTCGGTCATCCTGCGGATGACGATCGGCCACCTGCGCGTGCTGTTCGGCGGCGACCTGAACCGGCCCGCGGAGGACCATCTTTTGCGTCACTACAGCGGTATCGCGGCGAACAAGCCGCTCGCTGACGCGGTGGTCGGCGCGGCGGCCCGCCTCGCCGCCGATATGATGAAGACATGCCACCACGGGGCGTCGGACGTCACCGACGAATTCATCCAGGCGGTGCATCCCTTCGCGTATGTAGTGTCGTCCGGTGACGAGGAGAGCCACGCCCATCCGCGTCCCGATCTCCTCGGCCGCCTCGGCAAGCTCGGCCGCGGCAAGGCGCCGATGATCCTTTGCACGGAAATCCTGCGCTCGACGCGCGAGAAGGGACGCGAGGAGGATTTCAAAAAGCTGCGTGAGCTCGACGAGCAAGTGGAAACCCTGCCGGCAGGGTCGGCCGAGAAGCGCGAAGCGCAGAAAGCGCGCAAGGCGTTGCAGGATCACATCCAGCGTCGCAACGTCGGTGTCTATGGATCGATCACGCTGCGCAGCGACGGCGAGCACATGGAAATCTCCTTCCGGCTCGAGGCGCCTCGGCAGAAGCAGCTATGGCAGGTGTACAGCCTTCGCCACGACGACGCCCAAGGATGGGTGTTGACCGACCGCGATGAGCACTGAGCGCCGTTAGCCGCGCCGTTCCGCGAACGACCACGCCCCTTTAATGAAAGCGGCGCCAAGCAGTGTCTTGAGGATAGTGGCGAGGTAAAACGGAGCGATACCGAACGCCCACGCCTTCTCGATACCAATCTGACTCGAGAGCCACGTCATGCCGTAGGCGAGGATGACGATATGGCCGAGGAACATCGCGGCGAGGAGCCAGGCGAAGGACCGGTCCCATCCGCGTTCGCAAAGCCAGCCGATGAGCGCGGCCGCGACTGCGAAGCCGATCAGATATCCGCCGGTTGGACCGAACATGTAGGCGAGGCCGATCCCGCGCTCCGGCGTGTTGGCAAAGACCGGAAGACCCACGGCTCCTTCGCCGAGATAGAGCAGTACCGTCGCTAGCCCGAGCTTCCAGCCATAGGCCGCGCCGATTACCAGCACAGCAAACGTCTGCATGCTGAGGGGGACGGGGTAGAACGGGACGTTCACCTTGGCCGAAAGCGTGAGGACCATGCTGCCGATGACGGCCAGCAGGACGCCGCGCATGATCGCGGGTGCGGCCTGTGCGGGCCAAAACGTCTCGACCAACGTTGTTCGGGTAACAGTGGCGCGCATCGAATTCGTCCCCGGCGAATCAGCAAAACGGTAGCCCGGGAAGCTATATCGCCCCGCAGAAGCCATGTCTTCCAGTCCGATCAATACGTTACCAGGGGAACCGCGCGATGGGCCGGGCGTTGAAGACGGAATGAATCGCGGAGATGGACGTATGAAATCGGTCTGGTTGGTCTCTGCAGCGCTCCTGGCCGGCTTGGGGGCAGGGAAATCCCTGGCTTCCCCGCTCGCGACATCGTCCGCCGCCCCAAGTTCGGTTTCAGTTCTTCTTGTGGGTAGTGCGTCGTCGAATCCCGATTCAGCCAGGTCCACTTTTTCCAGCGCGCACGGAAGCAGCATCGCGAAGACGCGCGCCGAACGCTACGTGCCGGCTCGCGATCGTCATCGCCGCCCGCGTGCCGTCTACCTGCATTTTCAGGATGAGGACTGAACGCGGTCCTCTCAGCGGATGGCGCGCCATAAGAACAGGATCAGCACCGCGCCAAGCGCCGCGGCGATGAAGCTGGACAGGTCGCCCGCGAACCGCAGCAGCACCGCCAGATGGAAACCGATGAATGCACCCGCGATTCCGACCAACGCGCTCGTGAGATAGCCGCGGGGACCGGTAAACTGTCGCGCGAGCCAGCCGGGGCCGCCGAGACGGTCGAAGATGAGCCCGGCAACGGCGCCGATCACGAGGATGAGGAGTAAGGTAATGGCGGGGTCGCGCATGTTTGACGCTCCGGGCCGCGAGATGCGGCGTCGATAACGCGTAGCCATACTCCAGGTTTCATCGGCAATGCACGATCCACCGAAAAATGTTATCCCCGTGCTTTGCTACCTCTCCTTGCGCTTCTAAAAATTCTGTGGGCTGCCCGCATCTTTTTCGCATGTCGCACGTTGTTCCGGCGAATGGATATGGAGGCAGGGATGAACAGGATCGACGATCGCAGGGCGCGCATCCGTGTCGCGCAACCGGGCGAAGGCGGGCGCAATGACGAGTCCGTCCTCGACACCGTCTTCGGACTGGCGGTGATGGCGCTGATCTGTGCGGCGGGAATTACTTTGAAGGTCTTGATCTGGGGCTGAGTGCTGCTCGACTGCGCTCCGCCGCAGGTACGAGCCGCTTTAAGCCATACCGATTCCCACACCCGACCGCTGCCGGCAGGCCAATGGCTTTGGTGCCTGCGGCATCAAGCGGTTTGCAGGTGAACCCAGTCTTTGAACTGCGGAAGCGTGGCTCTACCGAGTACGTACGTACTCGGTAGGCTTCATCTTACTGATTTCTCGACCGCCGCCTTAAGGAGCATGGGCGCTAATAGTCCGCGGATTGTCACGCTGCGGCAAATATTCCTTGAAGTTCGCTTCCTGGAACTCGCGGCAATGCCGCGGAGAGCCATGGATGAATCGTCTGATCAAAGCGCTGCCAGTCGCGTTGGGCGCTACGCTGGTAATGCTCGCCGGCTCTGCGGCGTTCGGTGCCGGAGTCGTTGAGCTAAACCTTGCAAGCACGTTTCCCGGCAACATGCCGATCCTGGGGGACGCCATCAATCGTCTCGCGCTGAAAGTGAACCGCGCGTCAAACGGCAGCCTCGCTATTCGAATTCATGAGCCCGGCAAACTCGTGCCGGCGGAAGAGACAATCAACGCCGTCGCGAGCGGTAAGGTCGCGGCTGCCTGGGCCGGCGCCGGGTGGTTTGCCGACAAGGATAGCGCCTTCAACATGTTCTCTTCGGTGCCGTTCGGACCCGGTATCGGCGAATACATGGCGTGGCTGTACCGCGGAGGCGGACTGGAATTATCGCGCGAAATGTTTCACGCGCATAACGTCCACAATATCCCGTGCATGATCATTCCGCCCGAGGCGTCGGGTTGGTTTCGGAAGGAAATCAAAACTCTTGACGATCTAACGGGGCTGCGCATGCGCTTCTTTGGGCTCGGGGCAAAGGTCATGCGGAAGGTCGGTGTCGAGACGAGCCAGCTGCCGCCTGGAGAGATCCTGGAAGCAATGAAATCCGGGGCGCTCGACGCCGCCGAATTTTCCTTGCCCGCGATGGATCAACCGCTCCGCTTCCATACCGTCGCCAAGTACTACTACTTCCCCGGCTGGCATCAGCAAGCCACTTTCTTCGACCTCTATATCAACAAGGCCAAGTGGTTCGCGCTGGCGGATCCGCACAAGGCGATCATTGAATTGGCCTGCGGCGACACGATGCGGGAGACGATCGCTGAAGGCGAAGCCGCTCAATGGCAGGCGATGAAGGAGATGCAGGCCGAAGGAGTGCAATTGAAGCGCTGGCCTCCCGAGATCCTCGTGTCACTGGAGAACGCGTGGAAGGAAGTCGTTGCTGAAGAATCCGCAAAGAGTCCGAATTTCAAGCGG
>Ga0307505_10003139_pt1 | contig 10582 bp, 12 predicted proteins | sample 23_S_MG_FD_202183 | JGI IMG/M metagenome (GOLD analysis project Ga0307505, IMG submission 202183) | Soil microbial communities from Populus trichocarpa stands in riparian zone in the Pacific Northwest, United States - 23_S | ecosystem: Environmental > Terrestrial > Soil > Riparian zone > Trees... | reverse complement strand
CGCTTGCCTGGGTGCTGCTGCGGCCGGAACCGGATACGGCCGCGCCGCCGCAAACGCCGCCGACCGCGGACGCTCGTGAGGCCGCACCGGCACCGGAGCCGAGCACTGCCGACGCGCCGAACCAGTTCGTGAGCTTCGCGGACGCCGTGGACGCCACCGCCCCCGCCGTCGTCAACATCTTCACTGAGCGTCGCGTCGAGCTGCCGAGCGTCGCAGGCGTGCCGCCCCAGTTCTCGCAACTGTTCGGCGACGTCTGGCCCGAGTACCGCGAGCGCGTCGAGCGCAGCCTCGGCTCCGGGATCATCTACGACGTACACGGCCACATCGTCACGAACTTTCACGTGATCTCCCAGGCGACGCAGATCAAGGTCCAGCTCAAGAACGGCAAGACCGGCCCCGCAAAGCTGGTCGGCGCCGACCCCGACACGGATCTCGCGGTCCTCAAGATCGACCTCGGCACGCTGCCGATCATGCCGCTCGGGCGTTCCGACCGGCTGCGAGTCGGCGAGCCGGTGCTCGCGATCGGCAATCCGCTCGGTCTCGGGCAGACCGTGACCCAGGGCATCGTCAGCGCGACCGGTCGCGGCCAACTCGGCGTGACGACTTTCGAGAACTTCATCCAGACGGACGCCGCGATCAACTTCGGCAACTCAGGTGGCGCGCTCGTGGACGCGACCGGCAGGCTGGTCGGACTCAACAGCGCCATCGCCGGGCGCCAGGCCGGCATCGAGGGCATCGGCTTCGCGATCCCGGTGGATCTCGTGCGCGGCGTCGTGGACGCGATCATCCGCGACGGGCGCGTGGTGCGGGGCTGGATCGGCGTCGTGCCGAGCAACATCGCGCCGGAAGCCATCCAGCAGTCGGGACTTCCCGACGGCTCGGTGCTCGTGCGTCACGTCTACCCGAAGAGCCCGGCCGATGCGCAGGGCGTCGTGCGCGGCGACGTGATCACGCAACTGAACGGCAAGCCTCTGCGCGGCATGCAGGACCTGCTTGCGCGCATTGCAATGATCAAGCCGGGCCAGCCGGTGCGCCTGCGGCTGTGGCGCCGGTCGCCTTCCGATACGGACGGCCAGGAACACAACGTGCGCATCGAAGTCGTCGAGCGCCCCCGGGAAGCCGGCGCGATGCGCTCGTCCTAGGTCGCCGGGCCGGACATGCGGCGGATGTCCGCGCCAAGCCCGCGCATCTTCTCCTCGATGTGCTCGTAGCCGCGGTCGATGTGGTAGATGCGCTGCACGTCGGTCGTGCCCTCGGCGACCATGCCCGCGAGCACGAGGCTCGCGGAGGCGCGCAGGTCTGTCGCCATCACCGGGGCGCCCGACAGCCGCGGCACGCCGTGGATCACCGCGGTGTGTCCCTCGATGCGCACGTCGGCGCCGAGCCGGCGCAGCTCCAGCATGTGCATGAAGCGGTTCTCGAAGATCGTCTCGATGATCGTGCCGACGCCGTCGGATACCGCGTCGAGCACCGCGAATTGCGCCTGCATGTCGGTCGGGAAGCCGGGATGCGGCGCGGTGCGGATGTCGAAGGCGCGCGGGCGGCCCGCCATGTCCACCTCGATCCAGTCCGCTCCAACGTCGACCCGGGCGCCCGCCTCGCGCAGTTTCGCGATCACAGCGTCCAGGTGCGCGGGCTGCGCGCCGGTGACGCGTACGTGCCCGCGCGTGATGGCGGCGGCCACGAGGAATGTCCCGGTCTCGATGCGATCCGGCAGCACGCGGTGCTCGCAGCCGCCGAGGCGCTCGCGCCCCTCGACCACGATCGTGTCGGTTCCGGCGCCCGCGATATTCGCGCCCATGGCCGAGAGGCAGGCCGCGAGGTCCACGACTTCAGGTTCGCGTGCGGCATTCTCGATGATGGTGCGGCCGCTCGCGAGCGTCGCCGCCATCATGAGGTTCTCTGTGCCGGTGACGCTGACCGTGTCCTGGACGATGCGTACTCCGGTGAGCCGCCCTGCGCTTGCGTGGATGTAGCCGCCTTCGATTTCGATCCGGGCGCCCATGGCCTGGAGACCCGCGACATGCAGGTTGACCGGGCGCGCGCCGATCGCACAGCCGCCGGGCAGCGAGACTCGCGCCTCGCCGTGGCGCGCGAGCAGAGGCCCGAGCACCAGGATGGAAGCGCGCATGGTCTTGACGAGTTCGTAGGGGGCGATGGCCTCCTTGAGGCCGCTGGCGTCCACGCGGACCTCGCCGCCGCCCTCCGCCGCGACGGAGACGCCCATGCGCGCAAGCAGCCGCAGCATCGTCTTCACGTCGTGCAACTCGGGAACGTTGCGGACCGTGACTGGACTGTCGGTCAGCAGACTGGCCGCGAGGATCGGCAGCGCCGCGTTCTTGGCGCCCGAGGCGCGTACTTCGCCCTCGAGCCGCGTGCCGCCGGAAATCCGGAACTGGTCCAGGCGACCCGCCTCAGCCCGCGCTGCGCCGCGCCCATTCCCCGGGCGTTGGCGTGTCGAGCGAAAGTGCGTGGATCGCGCCGCCCATCGCGCCGCCCAGCGCGCGGTATACGAGCTGGTGGCGCGCGAGCGGACGCAGACCCTCGAATTGCGGTGCGACTACCAGCGCGGAGAAGTGCACGCCGTCATCGGAGGCGACGCGTACCTGCGCCCCGGGCAGCGCGGCCTCGATCTCCCGGCTGATCTGGTCTGGCGACATGTCGGCATTCTAAAGCGTGCCGGAGGGCCAGTGTATGATGGGAAACCGCACTGCCATACCGCGCGCAACCGATGAATGACGCCGCCGACAGCCAGCGCCTAATCGAGATGGGGCGCGAGGCGCTCCGGATCGAAGCCCGCGCCGTCGCCGCGCTGGTCGATCGGCTGGGCGACGACTTCGGGCAGGCCTGCCGGATGCTGCTCGCCTGCACCGGCCGCGTGGTCGTCTCCGGCATGGGCAAGTCCGGGCACGTCGGCGGCAAGATCGCGGCGACGCTCGCGAGTACCGGGACACCTGCGTTCTTCCTGCACCCGGCCGAGGCGAGCCACGGCGACCTCGGCATGGTCACGAAGGGCGACGTGGTGCTCGCCATCTCCTATTCCGGGGAAACCGCCGAGCTCCTGACGATCCTGCCCCTGTTCAAGCGCATGGGCGCGCCGCTCGTCGCGATGACCGGCAACCCCGCCTCCACGCTCGGGCGCGAGGCGGACGTGCACCTGGACATCAGCGTCCCGGCCGAAGCCTGCCCGCTCAATCTCGCGCCGACGGCGAGCACGACTGCGACGCTTGCGATGGGCGACGCGCTCGCGGTCGCGCTGCTGAAGCACCGCGGCTTCACCGAGGCCGACTTCGCGCGCTCGCACCCGGGCGGCTCGCTGGGCAGACGCCTGCTGCTGCACGTGACGGACGTCATGCGCCGCGGCGACGACCTGCCGCGGGTCGGTCCCGACACGCCGCTGACGGAGGGCCTGCTCGAGATGTCCCGCAAGCGGCTCGGGCTCACGGCCGTTGTCGACGGCGACGACCGGGTACTCGGCATCTTCACCGACGGCGATCTCCGGCGCGCGCTCGACCGCAGGGCCGACATCCATGGCAGCCGGATGTCCGAAGTCATGACGCGAAATCCGCGATCGATCGGCCCGGATGAGCTCGCCGCGGAGGCCGTGCTGATGATGGAGAAGCACGCCGTCAACGGGCTGCTCGTGCTGGACAATTCCGGCCGGCTGGTCGGCGCGCTCAACGTGCACGACCTGCTGCGCGCGGGGGTGATGTGACGCCGGCCGCCGAGATCACGCTCGTCGTGCTCGACGTGGACGGCGTCCTGACCGACGGCCGGCTCTGGTACGGATCCGACGGCGAGACCGTCAAGGCCTTCCACGTGCGCGACGGCCACGGCATCAAGATGTTGATCGCCGCTGGCGTCGGCGTCGCGGTGATCTCCGGCCGCCGCTCGGCCGCGGTGACCGCGCGCATGCGCGAACTCGGCGTCAGCGACGTCGCCCAGGGCGTCGGCGACAAGGCGCGTGCGCTCGCGGAGCTCCTGAAGCGCAATGCCGTCGACGCACGCCGCGTCGCCTGCCTGGTCGACGACACGCCCGATCTCGGCCTTATGGCGGCGGTCGGGCTGCCCGCCGCCGTCGCCGATGCGCATCCCGAGGTGCTCGCCGCCGCGAAGCACGTCACGCGCGCTGCCGGCGGCCGTGGTGCGGTGCGCGAGTTCTGCGACTGGCTGGTGGCGGCCCGCGGGACCAGCCCGTGATCGCGAGGCTGCTGCTTCTCGTCGCCTTCGCCGCGTTGATCGCGGCGCTCGTGCAATGGCGCGTGGTGGACCGCGAGCCGACGGCGGACGGCGGCACAGCCGAACGTCCCGGCTACTTCCTGACCGGCGTCGACCTCGAGGAGTTCGGCGTGGACGGCGAACTGCGCATCGGGCTGCGGTCCATTTCCGCGACCGAGGACACGGCGAGCGGCGTCGTTCGGCTGGCGCAGGTCGCCGTGGACTACCATGCGCCGACCGGCCAGGACTGGAACCTGACCTCGAACGAGGCGCGCGTGCCGCAGGGCGGGCAAACGGTCGAGTTCGAGGGCGACGTCAAGCTCGCGGGCCGGCCCGGCCAGGACCCGCTGGCGGCGGAACTTCATACGCAGCGCCTGACGCTCGACACTGTCGGCGAGATCGCCGAAACCCGCTCGCCCGTCGAGCTTGCCTTCGGAGCGCACCGCATCCGCGCCGTGGGCATGCACGCCGACCTCAAAGCCGGGACACTTCTGCTGGAGTCGGACGTCAATGGTCAATTTGCGCCCTGACCGGTTGATCGCCTGGCTGCTGCTCGCCGCTGCCTGCGGGGGCGCCGACGCCCAGGAGCGCCCCAGCCTGCCGATCCAGCTCAAGGCGAGCTCGCTGGACTTCGACAGCCAGAAAGGCGTGGTCGAGTACGGCGCAGTGACGATCACGCAGGGCGGGATCAAAATCAGCGCCGACCGCGCAGTGACGACCGGTGTCGACTTCGAAGACAGCAAGTGGCAATTCAACGGCACCGTTCGCATCACGACGCCGGAGTCCGCACTCGCGAGCGACACTGCCGAAGTGAGGTTCGCGGGCGGCGAGATCCAGAGCGCCGCGGTCACGGGCGGCCCCGCGACCTTCGAGCAGAAGCGCAAGGAAGATCTCGCGCAAGGCCGCGCCAAACGGATCGACTACGACCTCAAGCGCGGCACCGTCGAGCTCGCCGGGGACGCCTGGCTCACGGACGGCCAGACCGAGATCACCGGCGAGAAGCTCGTTTACAGCACGGCGAACCAGCGCGTCGTGTCGCAGGAACAGGTCCTGATCACGATTCAGCCCAGCGAAGCTGTGCCCGACAAGGCGAAGCCCGAGCCATGAGCGAACTCGTGGCCACGGGGCTCGAGAAGAGCTACCGCAAGCGCAAGGTCGTCTCCTCGCTGTCGATCTCGATCGCCAGCGGCGAAGTCGTTGGCCTGCTCGGCCCGAATGGCGCCGGCAAGACCACTGCCTTCTACATGATCGTCGGGCTCGTCCCCTGCGACGGAGGCCAGATCACCCTCGATGGCGAAGAAATCACGACGCTGCCGATGCACGCGCGCGCGCGGCGCGGCGTCGGGTACCTGCCGCAGGAGCCCTCGATCTTCCGCCGCCTCACCGTGGAGGACAACGTCAAGGCGATCCTCGAGACGCGGGGCGATCTCGACAGCGCCGCGCGCGACGAGGCCCTCGAAAGCCTGCTCGAGGAGCTGCACGTCGCGCACCTGCGCGACCACCTCGGCATGAGCCTCTCCGGAGGCGAGCGCCGCCGCGTCGAGATCGCGCGCGCACTCGCCGCGAACCCGGCCTTCATCCTGCTCGACGAGCCGTTCGCCGGCGTCGATCCGCTCTCGGTGCACGACATCCAGCGCATTGCCCGCCATCTCGCGGACCGCGGCATCGGCGTCCTGATCACCGACCATAACGTGCGGGAAACGCTGGGGATTTGCGGCCGCGCCTACATCGTCAACCAGGGCACCGTGCTGGCCGCCGGAACCGCGGACGAGATCCTTGCAAATCCCGAGGTGCGCAAGGTCTACTTGGGGGAGGATTTCCGGCTTTGACGAGGAATGAAGGGGACGCACCCCTTCAACAGGCGCGCTCATGGCTGTCTGCCCAAATCTTCCGTTGAAGGGGTGCGTCCCCTTCATTCCATGATGAAACCCAGCCTCCAGCTCCGCATCGGCCAGCAGCTGACGATGACGCCGCAGCTGCAGCAGGCCATCCGGTTGCTGCAGTTGCCGACGATCGAGCTGCAGGCACAGGTGCTGCAGGCGCTCGAGAGCAACGTGATGCTCGAGGCCGAGGAAGACTTCGAGGCCACGTGGTCGTCCGAGACCGCCCCGATCGAGCCGGCGAAAGACGCCGGCGGAGACGAGCCCGTGGTCGAGATCGGCGACGACTGGACCGATCCCAGCGCGGCGGTAACCGAGACGCCCTGGTCCGGGTCGGGCGACCGGGAACTCGAGCTGCCGGACGAATCGGGACGCACGCTGCGCGACCATCTCGCCTGGCAGCTGGAACTCGCGCACCTGTCCCCCGAGGCGCTGACGGTCGGGCGCGCCATCATCGACGCGATCAATGACGACGGCTACCTCACGGATTCCCTCGAGGTCATCGCCGAGTCGATCGCCGGCGAACTGCGCACGGACGCCGCCGCGGTCGCGCGGGTGCTCGCGTTGGTGCAGCAGCTCGATCCTGCCGGCGTCGGCGCCCGCTCGGTCGCGGAATGCATCGAGCTGCAGCTCGCGCAACTCGACCCGGCGACGCCCGGACTCACGACCGCCCGTACCCTGGCACACCGTCACCTCGAGCTGGTCGCGGGCCGCGACGTCGCGGCGCTGCAGCGCGAGCTGCACGTCAACGGCGATGAACTCGACGTTGCGCTCGCACTGGTGCGCAGCTGCCACCCGAAGCCCGGCGCCGCCTTCCAGGCAACGCGGACGGAGTACGTGGTTCCTGACGTCTACGCACGCCGCACGCCCCAGGGCTGGGTGGTGGAGCTGAATCCGTCCGCGCTGCCGCGCGTGCGCCTCAATGAGGGCTACGCCGGGATGCTCACGCGCGCGCCGGACCACGCGGTGCTGCGCACGCAGCTGCAGGAGGCGCGCTGGCTGCTCAGGAGCCTCGAGATCCGCAATGACACGATGCTGAAGGTGGCCCGCACCATCGTCGGGCGTCAGCAGGCATTCCTCGACAGCGGCGAGGAGTCGATGCAGCCGATGATCCTGAAGGACGTCGCCGAGGCCGTCGGCATGCACGAGTCGACGATCTCGCGCATCACGACCGGCAAGTACCTGCACACGCCGCGCGGCGTCTACGAGTTCCGCTTCTTCTTCTCCAGCCACGTGGCGGGTGACGACGGCGCGGGAGTCTCCTCGACGGCGATCCGTGCCAAGATCCGCAAGCTGGTATCGCAGGAGCTGGCCGGGCGGCCGCTCTCCGACCAGCAGATCGTCGAGTTGCTTGCCGCCGACGGCGTGCAGGTTGCGCGCCGCACCGTCGCGAAGTACCGGGAGGCGCTCGGGATCGCGACCTCGAGTGCACGCCGCCAAGGCGCCGGGCGATGACCGCTCGAGACAGGGAAACCAGGAACAGGAGGATCCAGCCATGCAGTTGACGCTGACCGGCCATCACATCGAGATCACGCCCCCGCTTCGCGATTACGTGCGCAAGAAGCTCGACCGGATCCTGCGCCACTTCGAGCGGGTCGTGGACGTGCACTGCGTGCTGACGGTGGAAAAGCTCGAGCACAAGGCCGAGGCGACCCTCGGCGTCAGCGGCGCCGTACTCCATGCGGACGCGCGGCACGAGGACATGTACGCCGCGATCGACGCGCTCGTGGACAAGCTCGACCGGCTGGTGCGCAAGCACAAGGAAAAGCTCTCCGACCACCGCGCCGCCGAGGTCACCCGCGGCAGGCCCGCCTGAGCGCGGGAACGCCATGACGCGGCTCGTCGTCGTCAGCGGCCTGTCCGGCTCCGGCAAGAGCGTCGCGCTCAACATGCTGGAGGACCTCGGCTGGTACTGCATCGACAACATTCCGGCGGGCCTCGTACAGGCACTCGTCTCGCATTCGCTGCGCAGCGAGGAACCGATCTACCGGCGACTCGCCGTCGGGCTCGACGCACGCAACCGCCCGGACGACCTGGCCTCGATTCCCGCTCTGGTGGCGGACCTCCGGCGCTCCGGGTTGCGCTGCGAGGTGCTCTACCTGCACGCGGAAGACGAAGTGCTGCTGCGCCGCTACGCCGAGACTCGGCGACGGCACCCGCTCGCGGGCGCTGGCGTGAGCCTCGCCGACGCGATCGCCGAGGAGCGCCGCCTGCTGCACCCGCTCATCGACAGCGCAGACCTCGTGATCGATACCTCGCGCATGAGCGTGCACGCCCTGCGCGACTCGATCGCGGAGCGAGTCGAGCCGCGATCACCGGGACGGTTGTCGATCCTGTTCGAGTCATTCGGCTTCAAGCACGGGACGCCCGGCGACGCCGACTTCGTCTTCGACGCGCGAACGCTGCCGAATCCCTACTGGGAGCCGGCACTCAAGCCGCTGACCGGACGCGACGCGAAGGTGGTCGAATTTCTCGAAGCGAACCCGCGCGTCGAGCGCATGGTGGATGACCTCGTGCGCTTCATCGAGGGCCGGTTGCCGGACTACGAGCAGGCAAACCGCGGCTACCTGACGGTCGCGATCGGCTGCACCGGCGGCCAGCATCGCTCGGTCTACCTGGTCGAGCGCCTCGCGCGGCACTTCCGGCCGCGATATCCGCAGCTGCTCGTGCGCCACAACGCGTTGCCGTCGTAGCGCCCTTGTCAGTCGATGCGCGCGCCGAACGCGCGGTCGAGGCCGAGGAAAGCCGAGATCTCGGCGCGGCGGCGGCCGGCGTCGCGCTCGCCCGCAGCGATCAGCTCGCGCGTATAGGCGCCCTCGAACAGCAGGTACGACAACAGGCGGCCGCCGCGCGCGCCGCGCGCTCCGAGAATGCGCAGCAGCGCCCTGAGCGAACCCGGCATCGCGTGCCGGTGCGCAAGGGCTGCCTCGCTCGGGTCGCGCTCGGGCTGCAGCAGAAGGGTATCGACATGACGCATGCCGAACGGCACGGGCCCCGGTCGACGACCGACGAGCAGCGCATTGATGCGAATCAGCCGTTCCAGGTCCGCCTGCAGGCCCTCGGCGAACAGCGAATCCAGCATGAACCCGAACTGCTCGGCCATGTTGGGCGTGGGGGCCAGCATGACGCGGCCGATTCGTGGATGGCGCACGCCGATCACCAGGATGCGGTCCGCGCCGAGATGGATCGCGGGCGCGAGCGGCGTCAGTTGCCGCAAGGCGCCGTCGCCGTAGTGACCACCCTCCATGGCGACCGGCGGGAACAGCAGCGGGATCGCTGCGCTCGCCATCAGGTGATCGACGCCCAGGTTTGCGGAGACGCCGCGGCGCGCGGCGCGGTCCCAGGGAGTGAATGGCCGCGAACACTCGACGAAAGTCACGCTCGCGCCGCCGGTCAGCGAGGTTGCGGTGACCGCGACCGCATCCGGCCGGCCTGCGGCGACGGATCGGGTAAGCGCCGCAAAATCGACCTCGCGTTCGAGCAGGGCGCGCAGCGGCGAATTGTCGAGCAGCGATCGCGGCATCGGCAGCAGCCAGCCACCGGAGACGAGCGCGAGAATGAGCCGCAGGCCGGAACGCAGCATGTCGGCCGCGCCGGCGCGGAACACCTGGCCGATGCGGAACCCGCCCCAGACGCGCGCAAGCGCCTCGCTCGCCTGCAGGAAATCCGCTGCCCCTGCCGCGAGCACGGCCGCGTTGATCGCGCCGGCCGAGGTGCCGCAGATCACCTGGAACGGCAGCGGGCTGCCGGGCGGATGCCAGCGGGCGATCTCCCGCAACACGCCGACCTGCCAGGCGGAGCGTGCGCCGCCCCCGGTCAGCACCAGCGCTATGCGCGGCGTTTCGCTCATGGCCATGTGGCGGCAGGCCGCGATACTATGCGGTTCGCCCGAACCGGAGGACTTCCCATGACTCGCTTGCTGCAGGGCGCCGCCATCGCGCTCTCCTTCCTGGCCGCGGGCGCTGCGTTTGCCGCGGACCCACCCGTCGTCGGCTCGCCCGCGCCCGCCTTCAGGCTACAGGACCAGACTGGCAAGTGGCACGCACTCCCCGACTACGCGGGCAAGTGGGTGGTGCTCTACTTCTATCCCAAGGACAATACCCCGGGCTGCACGACGCAGGCCTGCGAGTTCCGCGACAACATCTTCGCCTACCGCGAGCTGGGCGCGGTGATCCTCGGCGTCAGCGTCGACGACGTGGGTTCGCACAAGGAATTTTCCGACCAGTACAACCTTCCGTTCCCGATTCTCGCCGACTCCGGCAAGGAGACCGCGGCCGCCTACGGAACGCTCACGAAGTACGTCGGCCTGGTAGAGATGGCGCGGCGCGACACGTTCATCATCGACCCGCAGGGCCGGATCGCGAAGCACTACGTCAAGGTCGACCCGAAGGGCCACTCCGAGGCGGTCATCGCGGACCTGAAGCAGCTCGCGCAAGCGGCGGCGCCGAAGGGGTAGCCCCCGATGTCCTGCAGTCCTCATGGAA
>Ga0307505_10003138_pt1 | contig 10586 bp, 6 predicted proteins | sample 23_S_MG_FD_202183 | JGI IMG/M metagenome (GOLD analysis project Ga0307505, IMG submission 202183) | Soil microbial communities from Populus trichocarpa stands in riparian zone in the Pacific Northwest, United States - 23_S | ecosystem: Environmental > Terrestrial > Soil > Riparian zone > Trees... | reverse complement strand
ACCCTCAAGGGGTCGATCGTCATGATCAACTGAGGGGCACCCACTACCCATGCCACCGGCCGCCCGCGCCACCGACATGCACGTCTGCCCCCTGGTCACCGGTGTGGTGCCGCACGTCGGTGGCCCCGCATTGCCGGGCGCGCCCACGGTGCTGATCGGTGGCATGCCCGCGCTGCGCGTGGGCGACATGCTGGTCTGTACCGGCCCCCCGGATTCGGTGGTGAAGGGTAGTGGCACGGTGCTGATCGGTGGCATGCCGGCGGCGCGGCTGGGCGACAGCACCGCGCACGGCGGCAGCCTGGTCATGGGCTGTTTCACTGTGATGATCGGAGGTTGACGTGGCGGAAAATCCACAATTCCTCGGCAAGGGTTGGGCGTTTCCGGTCGCCTTCGTCAACCAGGGCCGCGGCGTCAGCATGGCGGAGGCGGAGGACGACATACGCCAGAGCCTCGACATCCTCTTGTCGACCAGCCTGGGTGAGCGCGTGTTGCGTCCGGCATTCGGCTGGAAGCGCGATGCGCTGATGTTCGAGCCGCTGTCGACATCATTCGGCTCCTACCTCGCGCGCGAGATCGAGAACGCCATCCTGTTCTTCGAAGCGCGTATCGATCTCAACCGCGTGGACTTCGAGAATTCGTCCGACCAGACCGGGCTCATCCTGATCCGGCTCGACTACACCGTTCGGGCCACCAATTCGCGCACCAATCTCGTCTATCCGTTCTATCTGGATCACCAGGAGACGAACGCGTGACGGACCTGTTCAGGCGCTACGTGAACCTGCTTCGGCCCGACGGCACGAACCAGTTTCAGCGCCTGCTGCCTGCGCTGGAGGCGGACTACATCGTCCCTGATGAGCGCACGCTGTCGGAGTTGCTCGACTATGCGTATCGCGTGGCGGCCGAAGTCCGCTATTTCGACCTGGCCGGTCAGTCGACCGGCGACTGGCGCCCGCTGCTGGAACCGTTGCTGGCGCCGGGTACCGACCGCATGCGGCCCACGGTCGAGATCCAGACCCTGCTCGCATCGCGCTCGGACTGGCCGCCGCACCTGGTGCTGTTCCTGACTTTCCTCAAGCTGTTCCAGCACCTGCAGGGCGATCTCAACCAGCTCACCCGGAAGCACCTGCTCCACTACTACGAAAAGCACCTCGGCCTGCTGCACGATTCCGCCGAACCGGATTCCGTGCATGCGCTCTTCGAACTCGCGCAGAATGCGGCCGCCACGCGGCTCACGAAAGGAACCTTGCTCGACGCTGGCAAGGATGGCGCGGGCCAATCGCTGCAGTACGCGTTGCAAAGCGAGCTCGTCATCACCGCCGCCAGCGTGGCCCAAACGCGCCGCCTGGTGGTGGATCGCGACGTACACCATCACCGCCGCGTGTTCGTCGCCGATGGATTCACCGCACCGGAAGCGCCAGGGGGATACACGTTCGGGCGCCGGCAGCTCGATCTCGATGTCACCGAGCGGTTCATGGTCGAGGCGCCGCTGGGTTTCGCCATTGCCGCACCGATCCTGCGAATGGCGGAAGGCGAGCGCCGCATCAACCTGAGAGCGCACTTGCGGCTGCCCGCGGGTTCGCCATCACTCGTGACCCAGGATCTCGGTGATTCGCTGCAGATTGCCGTGACGGGTGCCGAGGGCTGGCTCACGCCGGACGGTTTCGTGGCCACACTGCTGGCCGATGGCGGTTCGGGCCTTCCTGCGTTGTCCCTGGCTGTGGACCTGGGTTCGGCCGCCGCCGCGATCGTGCCCTTCGATCGCGCATTGCATGGGCCGGGCATGGTTGCAGAACGCCCTGTGCTGCGATGCCTCGTGAAGGGAGCATCGGGCCTGTTCGATCGTTTCGATGGGCTCGTCGTGGAAAGGGTGGACCTGGAAGTCGACGTCAAAGGTCTGCACGGCGTGGTGGTCCAGAACGACGAGTCCACGCTGGATCCGAACGCGCCGATGGCGTTGTTCGGCAGCCAACCGCGGATCGGCGGCGTATTTCATGTCGGCAGCGCCGAGGTCTTTTCCAAGAAGCTCGACGCGCTTTCATTCAACCTGCAGTGGAAGTCCCCACCCGAAGACCTGTTCGAACACTATCGGCATTATTTCGACAACGTCACGCCAGCGCTCAGCGATACCTTCGCGAACAACCTGCGGGTCAGCGTGGATCTGCTCTATGACCGCACATTCAGGCCCCTGCTGGCGAACCAGACCTTGTTCGCGCCGGTGACCACCGACATCAACTCGATTGCCGCCGGCGCCAGCGCCTTCAATTTCGCCTTCGCGGGCGTGAACTACGTGGAGCAACCCGATCTGCAGATGCCCGAGGCGTTCAGCCCGCAGGCCCGCTATGGATTCGCGAGGCTGGTGCTCAGCGCCCCGACGCGCGACAACCTTGCGGCCTTCGCCACCGCCGTGCCCTTCGAAGCCTTCGGCCATCCGGTGTTCGCACGGCGATACGCGCACCAGGCCATCCGCATGACGGTGCACCCGAACGACCCGAACCTCAAACTCCCCAGCGAGCCTTACACGCCGGTGCTCGGCTCGATCTCGATCGACTATCGCGCGAAGTCGGCGCTGCAGCCCGGCGTCGACGATACTGCCGGCTTCTTCGTGATCGGTCCTTTCGGTGCGATCCGCGCCAGGCAGATCGCACAGGCACGTCTCGTGCCTGCGATTGAAGGCGAGGCCTCGCTGTTGCTGGGCATTCGAAACCTGCAGCCGCCCGGTGCCGTGACCTTGTTCTTCGATATCGACGCCGGCACCGCGACCGCCGCATCGGTGCTGGCCACTGGCGACACGACGTGGAGTTGTCTGGCCGACGGCGATGTCTGGCGGCCGCTGAGCTCCGCGTCGCTGATCATCGACAGTACCCAGGGATTCCAGAATGCCGGAATCATCGCCATCGACGTTCCCACGGCGGCAACGGTCGACCATCAAAGTCTGCCCGCCGGTCTGGTGTGGCTGCGCGCCACCATCGACAAGCCACCCGAGAGTGCCGCGCGCTCACGATCCATCAGGACCCAGGCGGCGCTTGCGCGATTCGAACCGGGCTCCCTGCGGCTGGACGATTTCGAAGATCACCTGAGCTCCGGCCTGCCGGCAAGAACCGTCAAGGCACTTCTGCAGCGCAACGCCGCCATCAGGCTCATTGAGCAGCCGAATCCGTCGTTCGGCGGCCGCAGCCGGGAAACGGTTCCCGACTACATTCGCCGCGGCAGTGAACGTCTGCGCCATCGCAATCGCGCGGTGACCGCGTGGGATCTCGAGCGCCTCGTGCTCGAACGCTTTCCAGAGGTGTTCAAGGTCAAGTGCCTGCCGCACACCGACGCCGATGGTGCGAGGCGCGCCGGCCACACGGCGCTGGCCATCGTGCCCAACCTGCGGCGCGCCGGCGCGACCAATCTCCTGGAACCCCGCGCGGGCGAAGTGCTGTTGGCCGGTATCGCGGAATATCTCGCCGGCCTGACGTCGCCGTTCCAGACGCTGCACGTGATTCGCCCGGTATTCGAGCGAATTCGCGTCGAAGCCAGGGTGGTGTTCGCGCGCGGCCGCGATCCGGGCTTCTATACGAACGAGCTCGACGATGAACTGCGCCGGTTCCTGTCGCCGTGGGCTTATCGGGAAGGCGAAGACATCCTGTTCGGAGCGCGCATCTACCGGTCGGAGATCCTCGCCTTCATCGAGGGTCGCGAGTACGTCGATCATCTCGTGGGCCTGCGCATCTACCACACCTATTCGGGAGTGAAAGCCGAGGGCATCGGCTCCATGGGCATCGCCCAGGATTTCGTCATCCATGCGAGGCCGCGGCCAGGTCTCGGCGAGATGCGCATCGGCGACGACTTCATCGTCGGACGCGCGATCGAAGCGGCTGGCACCACGCAGGCGCACGCCATCCTCGTCTCGCATCCCCAGCATTTGATCGTAGCCGTCGCGCCGGGCGAGGAGGTCTGCTCCGGCGTGACCCAGCTTGGCATCGGCTACATGACCGTTGGCCTCGATTTCGACGTCGAGTTCGAGGCGGCATGAGCAGTCCGGTTCAACAACAGGTGTAGAAGACTATGAGCGAACAAACACGGGATTTTCTCAAGGGCCGCTTCAAGAACGGCGACCGGCCGGACGGCGGTGACTTCACCGATCTCATCGACAGCTGCCTCAACAAGTCAACGGACGGTCTCGCCCTGGACGGCGACGGCAATCTGTTGCTCGCTCGTGGCCTGCGGCTCGGCAACAGCACGGCCAACCTGGCAGGCGGTCTGCGCTTCAACGCCGGCCAACTGCAGTTCAACAACGGTGGTGGCTGGACCGACCTGACCGGTGGTGGCGGCGGTGGTGGCTTCGCGCCAGTGGGGGCCAGCTCCATCTTCTTCGGCCCCACCAACGCTTCTCGCGTGGGTATCGGCTCGTTCGCGACCGATCCGGTGGCGCGACTCGAAGTGCAACTGGGCGCCAACACCGGCCCCGCTGAACAGGTGCGCTTCGGAAACGCCATGTGCGGCAGCGGGGGAGCGGCATTCGGCTCTTTCGCGGTGTACGGCCACCAGGCGCTGGGCGCGAATGTCACCGCGGTCAACGCGAGTTTCGCCTTGCGTCAATCCAATACCGGTGTCGTGCATCTGAATGCCGCCGCGGGCCAGGTGCTCAGTCTTCGCCAGGGCGGCAATTCGGTTCGCCTCGGCGTCACCACCAACGGCAACGTGGTCATTGGTTCGGAGAGCGAACTCACCGGATCGGGAGCCGCGGTATTCCAGGTGGCGGGCGGCGCATTCAAGAACGACGGCAGCGGTACCTGGGCATTCACCTCGGATGCCCGCGTGAAGGAGGACGTGCGCGATCTGGATGCCGGTCTGGATGAGCTGCGTCGCGTGCGGCCGGTGCGATACCGGTACAACGGGCAGGCTGGCACGCGTGCCGGCCTCGAAGGTATCGGCATCCTCGGCCAGGAAATCGAGCAGGTCCTGCCGGAAACCATCGAACGCATTCCCGCAGGCTCGGCGCTGGACGGCGAACTGGACGAACTTCGCGTTTTCAATCCTTCGGCACTGACCTTCGTGCTGATCAACGCAGTCAAACAGCTCGCCGAAAAAGTGGAGACGCTGGAGCGCGCGCTGGATGACTCTCGGGCCATGCAGGCGGCACGGTGAGCGAAGTCCCGCACATTTCTTCCGCGCCTCCCGGGCGGGCGAGCATGAACTATGCCGTCTTGCGCGAAACTGGAATGGAGTGGATTCGTCTCTGGGCCAGGGATAGCTGGACGGACCACAATGTCCATGACCCGGGCATCACGCTGCTCGAGGCGTCCAGCTATTCGATGACGGAACTCGGGCTGCGCCTGCAGCTCGACGTTGCCGACCTGCTGCGCAGCGGTGAGCGCCGCGGCGCCGTGGATTTCGAGCCCGCGCACCAGGTACTGCCGATGGGGCCGGTCAATGTCCAGGACTTGCGGAGCGTGCTGCTCGACCACCCGCTGGTCAGCGATGCGCAGATTTTCCTGCCCGCCGACAACGAGGTCGCATTCTTCGAAGCGGCTGGCGATCCGCCGCTCACCTACACCGCGGGTACGCCGCGGGTGCGCACTGCCGGTCTCTACGAAGTGCTGGTGGAACTCGCGGAGCGCGAGCTCAACAGCAACACCTACTCGTTGCAGGTGAGCTCGGGCGGCCAGAACTACGACATCGAAGCGGCATTGCCGTACTGGGATGACGCAGAAGCCGCGCCATTCCGCGAGCCCGTGGTCGTCAACGCCGTGAGCATGATTCCCGATGCGGGCGACTTCTGGCGCGCTCTGCCGGAAAGCCAGAGCTTCTTCGGCCGCATGAACATCGCCTATGCGGATGCGTTCGGCACGCCGGGCACCATGGAAGCACCCGTGCTGCTGCGCATCGCCACCTTGCTCACGCAGCCGGGCGCGGTGATTCCAGGGATCCTCGCGGCGGCACGGGGCGCAATCGAGTCCAGTGTCGCCAATGCGCCGGTGCTGCGGTTCGCGACGCGGGTTCGCAGCGCTGCGTTGGCTGTGGCGCAGCTTGTGGAGTACGTGGCGGGTTGGCGCAACCTCGGTGAGCAGGCGGTGCGAATCGGACTGGCGCGCGTGCAGGAGATCGCCGTGAACGCGCGGCTCGAGGTGACGGGCGGCATCGACGTCGAGCTGCTGTTCGCGCGCATATTCATGGATATCGACGGCATGCTTTCGCCACGGGTCCGTTTTCATTCGCTGGCCGAGCGGCGAGCCCAGGCTTCCGACCCCGAGATCATCTTCGATGGCCCGCTCCTGCGCAGGGGGTTCCTGGATCGCGCAACCAGCGCGATCGAGCCGCCGGACGTCATCTATACCTCGGACATCCTGCGCCTCATCATGCAGCGACGCAGAGCCGGTGGCACCGACGTGGTCGCGCAGGAGAATCCCGCGGGCCGCGACATCGTCGCGGTCACCGACCTGACCCTGGCCAACTTCATCAACAACCGGCCGATCACCACGGCTGCCGAGGATTGTCTGCACCTGGTGCAGACCGCCCGCTACCGGCCGCGACTGAGTCTGGCCAAGTCGCGCATTTCCGCGGTGCGCAACGATTCCGAGGTGCCATTCGACTCCGCGCGCGTCGCCAACCTGTTCTCGGGACTGCAGGCCGAGGCGCAGGCGAATGCCGTCACCGGCGATCCATCACCGCTGTGGCCGGTGGTGCCGGGTGACGCGCTGCCCGTGGATGAGTTCACGCCGCTGCAGATGGATCTGCCGGCGCTCTACGGCGTGGGCGACGCGGCACTGCCCGACAGCGCATCGCCGGAGCGCCAGGCAGCAGTCAAGCAACTGCAAGGCTATCTGTTGCTGTTCGAGCAGTTCCTGGGGGATCTGACTTCGCAGCTGGGCCACATCAACCGCTTCTACTCGGGTGATGACGATCCCATTCCCACCTACTTCACCCGCGCGCCGTTCGACTTGCCTGGAGCGCAGACATTGCTGCGGAGATTCCCCGCCGGTTCCGATTGGGCCACCTTCATCGCCGACCCTGACAACCCCGTGGCGCGGGCGCTGGGCGAAGCGGCCGAGAACCGCGAGCGCCTGCTTGATCGCCGCAATCGCGTGCTCGATCACCGGCTCGCGCGCCAGGGTGAAGATGCGGCGGCGCTGGGACAGGAAGTGCATCGCTGGGCGCGCGCGGAACTCGACGCCGCCAGCCTGCCACCGGCGCAACAGGAAGCGCGCATCGCCGAACGGCGCGAAGCGGCCAATCTCCGATTGCTCCGGCTCAAGGCGACGCTGCTGCGCGAGACGCCCGAGCTCAACGCACTGAGACTGCTGGCGACCGGGAATCGCTTCGTGCGCGACAGCGAGTTGCTGCATGTCGAGTCGGCGGGTGCGGGATTCCTCTGGGTCCTCTCGCTTGCTGGTCAGCAGTTGCTGCGCGCGGTGGACCAGGCGACCACCGCCGTCGCGACGGCGATCTCGGCCGAGCGCGCCTTTGCATTCGCCGGCCGCGCGACGAACTACACGGTCATCGATATCGGCGGTGGCGTCCGCCGACTGCAGCTGATGGCAGGCACGGGCGTGGCTGCCCCGGTGCTGGGAGAAAGCGTGCAGACCTTTGCATCGCTTGCCGCTGCGAACGCCGCGCGAGATTCCATCGCTGCCGCATTCGCCCGGGCCCGAATCGATTTTTCGCTGTCGCCCATGGAACGCCGGGTTGCCCACCACAGCGGGTTCCGCGATGCCAGTCGCCGCCGGGCGCTCACGCCCGTCAGCGAATACTTCGAGATCTTCGATGAGCCCGCGGGGCCCGGACTGTTCGGTCGGCGCTGGCGACTGCGGGAAAGTCCGATCACGGGTCCGGTGATGTTCGTCAGTCCGGTGCGCTACGACGCGCCCACCATCGCGCAGGCGGTAGAACTGGCCGAGACCTCGATCCGACAGGTGCTGCGCTACGGACTCGACGAGTGGAACTACCGCGTCGTGCCGGCCGCGGGCAATACCTTCGCGATCGAGATGCGCGAACCTGCCAATGCGCTGCTCGCGCTGGCTCCCGCCAACTTCGCGACCCTGGCGCTGGCCCGGCAGGCCATCGTCGCGGCGGCGGCCCACCTGTACCGCCACTACGGTGCCGAGGCCATCTGCCTGCTGGAACACGTGTTGCTTCGTCCTCGTCGGGCGGGAGACGGTTTCCTTTCATTGCCGGTCGGAAATTCCGGGCGCGAACGCGATCCCTACAGCCACCGGCTCTCACTGGTGCTTCCGTCGGGCTACGCGCGCGATTTCGTCCAGCCTCCGGCGACAGCGGTCCGCATCGAGGTGACGCCAGACCGCTTTCGCGATTCCGAGCTCCGGCGCCATGTGGAAGGCATGGTGCAGCGCGCCTGCCCGGCGCACTTGCAGCTCACCCTCTACTGGGTCGACCGCCAGGCTCCTGGTACCGCCACGTCGCCCGCCAGCTTCGATGCCTTCGAGTCGCGCTATCACGCCTGGCTCGAGACGCTGCTGCTCGCGGGAGCCCCGCCGGCCGCCGTCGACCTGGCGCGCAATCAGATCGTGGAGGCGCTGAATGCGATCGCCAATGACGGTTAACCGCCACCGCATCCAGAAGCAGATCATCGAGCTCACGGTCAACTCGGAGGCGAGCGGCCCGGTCTTGCAGGAGTCGCTGGCACGATCTTGTCGACAGCAGCTCGCCGCCGATCTGTCGGCAGCCTTCGATGCGCTGGCGCCCGCGCACGTTCTGCGCCGGATCGATCGTCTTGAAATCGACGTCGGGCAACTCGTCGGCGCCGACTGGGAGCCGCAGCTCCGCCGCAAGCTGGTGGCGGAGCTCAGCCGGCGCCTGGTCGATGCCGGCGGTGCAGGGACGTCGACATGGGCGGATGACGAAGCAGCCAGCGTCGATCCCCTGGCGCAGTTCCTGTTCTTCCTCGCACATGGTCGGCTGCCCTGGTGGGGCAAGCATCCCGAGCAGGGCTGGGACGTGCTGTTCGAGGGTAGGTCAAGTTCGGGCGAATGGCAGCAGTTGCTGACGACCTTGCGCGACCACCCGCATGCGCGCACGCGCTGCGTCGCCTCCCTGGGCGATGCGGTGCTGGACAACGCCGTCACCATCTGGTGTGCGCTGCCACATGCAGCGACCGTTCTGGAAGTTCTTTCACCGCGCAGTTCCAGCATCGACATCGCGCGCCGCTGGCGACGGAGCTTCTGGCTGCTGTTGCTCGACCGTGCGGTCTCGCGTGGCCCGGCTCTGCATCGCGGGCCGGAGCTTCTGCAGGCGCTGTTGCAACTGCGACGGGCGCTGGAGTCCAGAATGCTCGCCGCGATTTCGCCTTCGATCGCGGACATCGCCGGTCGCGCGGATCCGCTGGCGGTTGGCTCTGAATTCAACGGCGGCGATCTGCCCCAGCCCTGGCGCGATTGGCATGCGCGCGCAATGACAGCGCAGCATTCGTCCGACCAGGAGAACAAGGTTTCCGATGACCAGCTGCGCCGCTCGCGCATGTTGCACGCTGTCCCGGATCGACCTGCCACGGGTCGAAGCACCGTGGAGATCCTCGCCGAGGAGCAGGCGATCTATCTGTCCGGCGCCGGGATTGTCCTGATTCATCCGTTCCTCGAAACGCTGTTCCGGGATCGTCAGCTGCTCGAAGGCCACGGCTTTCGCGACGATGCCGCCCGCCAGCACGCCGTGCAATTGCTCGGTTTCCTCGGTCATGGGTGTGCCGATGCGCCGGAGTACGAACTCGGAATCGCCAAGCTGCTCGCCGGCCATCCGCTCGAAGAGCCTGTCGAGCCGGCGATGCTCCACGAACCGGATATCGCCGCCTGCGATGCGCTGCTGACGGCGGTGCTAGGTCACTGGACCGCGCTGCGCAGCAGCTCCACGGCATGGTTGAGAACCCAGTTCTTCCTGCGCGACGCCAAGCTCGAGGCGGTCGACTCCGGGTATCGCCTCACGGTCGAACGGCGCGCGCAGGACGTGTTGCTCGCTCGATTGCCCTGGGGGTTCGGTGTGATCGGATTGCCGTGGATGCGCGAAAAGATCTTCGTCCAATGGCTGGACTAGGAGATGCCGTGAACAAACCCAAGCCAATGAATGAACCGTGGGGAACCATGACCGCGCAGGACACGGATCTCGATGCTGGTCCGCGCTCCCCCAAGCCGCCGCATGATTTCGAGACGAAGCCTCATGAGGTATTCGGCGCAAAGATCGCGCTGCCGAACAATCGCAGCGGGTCGCTGTTGTTCGGCTTCGACGGCAGCCCACGCGCCGTGACCGGCGCCGCCTGCGATGGTACTGCGCACTCAACGATCTGCGGTCGCGTCGCCATCGAGCGTCGCACACCGCGCAGACGCCAATCCCGCCGGATGCATCCGCGACCCTCGCCGGACATCCGTCGCGCCGGGAGGACTCCAGTTCAAGGTCGTCGTGGCCCTGGTCGACGCCAGCAAGCCGGTCCGACCGCGAGCACGTTCGTTCGTCAAGGCTGTCGGGCCACTCGCGCCGACAGCAGTCACCGTCAATCAACGAGGCGCAACCAGGCCCAGTCAATGGAGCAACGATCATGAAACCAGATAGAACCGATTCATCGAAATCGTGGCGCCTGGGTGCGCCACTGGCGTTGT
>Ga0307505_10003137_pt1 | contig 10597 bp, 8 predicted proteins | sample 23_S_MG_FD_202183 | JGI IMG/M metagenome (GOLD analysis project Ga0307505, IMG submission 202183) | Soil microbial communities from Populus trichocarpa stands in riparian zone in the Pacific Northwest, United States - 23_S | ecosystem: Environmental > Terrestrial > Soil > Riparian zone > Trees... | reverse complement strand
CGACGACCCGGCCGACCGGTCGACGACCTCCGAGGAGCTCGCGGCCGACGACGCCGCGAGCGACGACGACCCGGCGACGGCGTCGACCACGCGGACCGCGGCGACCGCACCCCCGGCCGGTGACGACGAGTCCGACGCCGCCACCCCCGGGCCGGACCCCTCGCCGACCGACGGCGCCGCGACGACGACCGAGGGCAGCGAACGCTGCCGCTGACAGGCACGACGCGTCGGGGGCGCCGGCCCGCGGCCGACGCCCCCGACGGGCGCAACTGGTCCGATCAGCTCACCCGGCCGGCACGGCGTGTGCGTGGTCGGTACCGCGTTCCGGGTGGAGGCCGCCGCCACCGCTGCGCGTGCCCTGGCCCGCGCCCTGCGGCGCCTTGGCCCGGCTGCCGAACACGCTGCTGGCCGGACCCGGCACCTTGCGGCCCGGCACGCCGTTGACGGTCTGCGTGCTGTAGGCGTAGGTCAGCGTCGAGAACGCCACCGCGTCGAGGTTGAGGTCGAACACCTCGAGGCTGAGGTTGTCGAGGGTGTCGCAGGCCTGGTGGTAGCAGGGGTCGTACCACGCACCGGCGGTGCCGCCGTAGATCGCGACCTCCGCGGCGGTCTTCTCGCCCTCGGCGCCGGTGAACAGCCCACCGAACGGGATGTCGGCGTCGAAGAAGGCGGCGTAGTCGGACCGGAAGTCGATCTCGGTCGGCTCCCAGGCCAGCCCACGGGCGGCGTAGAAGTCTTCGTACAGGGCCTCGATCGGTGCCGAGCCGTCCGGCCCCGCGAGCCCGAACGCCGAGCCGTCGCCGTCGTAGACGAAGCGGACGTAGTTGGGCGAGGCGATCATGTCGAAGTTGAGGTAGAGCGCGATGTCGTCGCGTTCGGCCTCGGTCAGGGTCTCGACGTAGTGGTACGAGCCGAGGAGCCCGGGCTCCTCCGCGCCCCACCACGCGAACCGGACCTTGTTCTCCACGTCGACCTTGCGCAGCTTGTGCGCCACCTCGATGAGCGCGGCGGACCCCGAGCCGTTGTCGTTGATGCCGGGCCCCTCGACCACGGAGTCGAGGTGGGCGCCGACCATCACGACGTTGTCGGCCCGGCCGCCCGGCGTCTCCGCGAAGACGTTGGTGGTCGTGCGCAGCTCGGAGATGGTCTGGGTGTGGACCTGTACGACCGTGCCGGGGGCCGACAGCGTCTGGCCGATGTCCCAGCTGGTCCCTACGACCGGGATGCTGACGACCGGTCCGCCCAACGTGCCGACGAACGCGGGCGCGCCGGCCGGCTGGTTGAAGATGATGACCCCGACGGCGCCGGCGGCCTCGGCGTTGACGGCCTTGACCGAGAAGTTGCAGCCACCGCGCTGGATCAACGCGATCGTCCCGGCCGGGTACCCGGCGAAGTCGGACGCCTCGCAGCCGCTGCCGAGTCCGGACGGCGGCTGGTCGACGACCGTGACGGCCGCCGTGGCGTTGCCCGCTCCCGAGTAGGTCATGGTGAAGAAGTCCTCGTCGGCGGTGTAGGTGACCGGGGTCGGGGCGACCCGTCGCAGCTCCGCCGGCGCGAGCTCCTCGAAGTAGGGGAACTCGAACGGTTGCACCTCGACCACGTAGCCGGCCGCCCGCAACTGACGGGCGACGTAGGCGGCCGAGGCGTCGTAGCCGCTGGTCCCGGCGGCGCGGTTGTCGCCGTTCGCGTCGGCGATGGCCTGGAACGCCCGCTGGTGCTGCATGGCACGGGCAACCGTGACGCACTGCAGCAGCTTGTCGTAGGTGTTGTTGTTGCGGTTGTCGCAGCCGTTGGCCGCCGGAGCGGCGCTCGCGGCCGTCGCCGTGGCCAGTGCCGCGGCCACGAGGGCGAGGACCAGCAGCAGACCCATGACCCGATTCGCCCGGTTCTGACCGGTTTCAGGCATGGGGGTACCCATCGAGACCCCGTTCATAGCGCTCCCTCCCTGAGCAGAAATGACGGCCCACACTCCCACGGGCACGCCACCTGGAACTAGCCGTTCGACCATAGAACCCCCATCCGAACCTGAACATGGGCTGAGCGTCTCGCGCGCCTCGGCGGGCCAGATGACCCGTCACCGTGGCCGGGCGGTGCCGGGGCGGGTGCCGGGGCGGTGCCGGGGCGGTGCCGGGGCGGTCCGCGGCCGCCGTCCGGGCGCTCGCCGTATGCTCGACCGGTTCGTCCGCCGTTCGCTCCGGACCGTGAGGTCGCGCGTGCTCTCGGTCCTGGTCGCGGTCCTGACGATCACCGCCGTGATCGTGCGGCCCGGCAACCGCCACGAGTGGGTCTACGCGACGGCCGGCGCCGCGGTGCTCGCCGCCGCCGGACTGCTCGGCCTCGGCACGATCGCGACGGTCTGGGCCCGCACCGGCCCGGTCGTGGTGTTCCTGCTGGCAGCGACGTTCCTGGGCGCCGCCGCGGAACGTGCCGGCGTCTTCGACGTGCTGGCGGGCTGGCTCAGCCGCGTCTCGCGCGGCTCCGCACGGCGGCTGCTGGTGGCCGTCGTCGTGCTGGCGCTGGCGGTCACCTCGGTGCTGTCGCTGGACGCAACGGTCGTGCTGCTGACGCCGGCGGTGGTGGCGCTGGCCCGCCGGACGGGCGCGCCGGTGCTGCCGCTGGCCCTGGCGGTCGTCTACGTGGCCAACACGGGGTCGTTGCTGTCCCCGGTCGCGAACCTGACGAATCTGCTGGTCGCCCCCCGCCTGGGCGGCGGCGCGTCCTTCGCGGCCACGATGCTGCCGGTCCAGGTCGCTGCCCTGGTCCCGCTGACGGTCCTCCTGCTGATCTGGCACCGGCAGGCGCTGCGGGTGCCCGTGGCCGTGGCCGCGCCCGCACCCGTCCCGAGCCGGTTCGCGTTCGGGGTCGCGTCGGGCGCCATCCTCGCACTGGTCCCGGCGCTCGTGCTCACGGAGGGCTGGCGGCTGGCGACGGCGACCAGCGTGGCGGCGGTGCTGGCCTGGGTCGCCGGCTGGCGGCTGCCACCGGACCGCCCGAAGGCGCGTGTGCCGTGGCGCCTCGGGGTCTTCGTGATGGCCCTGTTCGTCGTCGTGGACGTGGCCGCGTCCGGCCCATTGGGGGCCGCCGCCGAGCGGACCCTGGCAGACAACGGACCGGTCGTGGCCGGCCTGGTGGGCGGGCTGGCCGCGAACCTGTTCAACAACCTGCCGGCCTTCCTGCTGTTGGCGCCGGCAGCTACGGACGGCCCCCAACTGCTGGGGCTGCTCGTCGGCGTGAACGTCGGCCCCAACCTGGCGACGATCGGATCGCTGGCCACCCTGCTCTGGCTGTCCATCCTGCGCCAGCACGACCTCGCGCCGTCGCCGCTGACCTACCTGCGGTGGGGTCTGGTCGTGACCCCGTTGACGTTGCTGCCGGCGTTGCTGGTGCTGGCCGCCACCACCTGAAGCCGCAGCGTCACCTCGAGACCGCCGTCGGGATGGTTGCGGGCCGTGGCCTCGCCACCGTGGGCTGCCGCCACCGCCGCGACGATGGCCAACCCGAGGCCGGCCCCGCCGCGCGTGCGGGCGGCGTCGGTGCGTCCGAACCGGGTGAAGATGCTGGCGAGGTGGTCCTCGGGCACGCCGGGACCCGTGTCGCGCACCACCACGACGGCCCGGGCACCCTCGATCGCGACGCTCGCGCGTACCCGGCCGCCGTCGGGGGTGTGGCGGACGGCGTTGTCGACGAGGTTCGACACGGCGCGGTGGAGCGCGCGCTCGTCCCCGGTCACGGTGCCGGTCCCGGCCACCTCGATGTCGACGTGGCGGGTGCGCGCCACGAGGTCGAAGCGGTCGCGCAACTCGGCGAGCAACCGGCCGAGGTCGACCCGGTCGGCGGCGTCCAGCCGGTCGGCGTCGGCACGGGCCAGCACCAGCAGGTCGTCGACCAACGTCGTCAGCCGGTCCAGTTCCTCACGGGCGCTGGCCAGCCGCGCGGCGACCCGGTCGTCGGCGCTGGTCTCGGCCAGCTCGAGCTCGGCGCGCAGGATCGCCAGCGGCATCCGCAGCTCGTGGCTGGCGTCGGCGGTGAACCGCCGCTCGCGGTCGATCACGTCGGCGAGCCGGTCCAGCATCCGGTTGACCTGCTGGGCAAGCCGGTCCAGTTCGTCGCCACGACCGGTCGTCGCCAGGCGCACGCCCAGGTCGTCACCGCCGACCTGCCCGGCCTGCGCCGCCATGTCCTCCAGCGGCCGCAGCGCCCGGCGGGTCGCGACCACCGCGACCGCGACCAGCGCCGCCAGACCGGCCAGACCGACGGGGACCAGCACGGCCAGCAGCGTCTGCTGCGGCTGGGTCACGACGTCGAGGTCGGCTGCGACCACCAGGGCCAGCGACGTCCCGGGGACCCGCCGGACGTGGATGCGGAACGCCTCGCCGTCCCGTTCGACCGTGCCGCGCCCCGACTGGCCGGCCAGGACGGCCGAGACCACGTCCGCGTCGGCCAGCGGCGCACCACCACCCGGGACGGCACCCGTCGACGCCGCGACGCGGCCGTCGGCCGTCAGCAACTGGGCCTGCACGGCGTCGGGCGCGTCGTCGCCCCACAGGTCGTCGGCCAGCTCGATCGGGTCCTCGGCGTCGTCGGGATCGACGTCGGCGGCCATCGCCCGCGCCTGGTCCTGTAGACGCGCGTCGAGCTGAGCGACGAGCTGCCGGCCCGCCAGCCCGTAGGTCGCCACCACCAACGCGACGAGCACGGCCGCGAGCCCCACCGCCAACGTGACGGCCAGACGGTTGCCGACCGAGCGACGCGCGGTCACGTCGCGGCCGGTGGACGGAGCTGGTAGCCGACCCCACGGACCGTGCGGAGCATCGCCAGGCCGTGGGCCTTGTCGATCTTCTGGCGCAGGTAGCCGACATAGACGTCGACGACGTTGGAGTAACCGTCGTAGGCGTGGTCCCAGACGTGCTCGATGATGACCGGACGCGTCACCACCTGACCCTCGTGGCGGACGAGGAACTCCAGCAGCGCGAACTCGCGGGCGGTCAGGTCGACCGGCTCGCCGTGCACCGTCACGACCCGGGTCGCGGGGTCGACGACCAGCGGGCCGCACGTCAGGGCCGTCGGTCGGGCGGCGCTGCCTCGCCGGGTCAGGGCCCGCAAGCGGCTGGCCAACTCCGCGAACGCGAACGGCTTGACGAGGTAGTCGTCGGCGCCCCCGTCCAGCCCCGACACCCGGTCGCGGACCGCGTCGCGGGCCGTCAGCAGCAGCACCGGCGTCCAGTCGTCGCGGGCCCGCAGGGACCGCACGACCTCGAAGCCGTCCAGGCCCGGCAGCATCACGTCCAGGACGATCGCGTCGAAGCGGTCCAGCCGGGCGTGGGCCAGCGCCTCCTCGCCGTCGCCGACCGGTGTGACCCGGAACCCAGCGGCGGCCAGGCCCTCCTCGAGCAGGGCCAGCATCTTCGGGTCGTCCTCGACCACCAGCACGCGCATCGGCGCAGTATCCCCTGGATCGGCCGGCGCGGCGTCGCACGCCGGCAGTGTGGCACCGCGATCGGCGTCGCCCGGGCCGTGCGGGGTCGGCCCGGGCGATCTCACGCGTCGCAGGTCAGTCCTCGACGTCGAACTCGGCGACGAGCCCGTCGGTCGCGTCCACGGTCACCTCCACGAGGCGGCCGTCGGGGTCGCGCAGCCGCACCTCCCACTGACGGCGGCCGTCGTCCTCGTCGGCGTCGACGCGGACCACCTCGCCGCCGCCGACGAACGCCGTCGCGGTCTCGACCGCGGCCTGTTCGCCGACCGAGCCGCTACCGGCGTCACCCGTGGGCGCACCGTCCTCGACGTCGACCTCCAACAGGGCGCCGTCGACCGCGTCCACGGTCACCTCGACGAGGCGGCCGGCGTCGTCACGGACCCAGACGTCCCATTCGGGGCGGCCGTCGTCGTGGTCGGCGACGACCCGCTCGACGTCGCCGGCGACCGCGGCCGTCGCCAACTCGCGGGCGGTGGCCTCGTCGACCTCGGCGTCGATCGGTGCCGCGGCCCGGTCGTCGTCCCGGTCGTCCCGGTCGTCCCGGTCGTCGTCCCGGTCGTCGTCGCGGTCGTCGTCGCGGTCGTGGCCGTCGTCGCGGTCGTGGCCGTGGTCGTCCGGCGCGTCGTCCGGGGTGGCGGCGAGGGCGATCGGGGCCTGGTCGGCCGTGTCGTCGAAGGGGTCGGCGACGGCGACCCCGGCGCCGATGGTCAACAGGGCGACACCGCCGGTGGCGGCGAGCTTCCAGGTGCGCGCGTGCATGTCGTGGCTCCTCGTGGCGTCCGAATGGTGAACGTGGACCAAATCTCGCCGTGCTCGATGAGAGCGACATGAGCGGCACGACAGAATCGTCCTCACGTACCGGCCTGCGGTGCGGACGGCCGGGTGGGGACGGCTCACCGCAGGCGGTAGCTGTCCGGCGGCAGCGTCGCGCGTCCCCAGGCCACCGCGAGCTGGTCGGCGGCGAAGTCCGGGGACCGGCGATCCATGCCGTAGATGAACACCACGGCCTGTCCGTGCGCGACCAGGGTGCGTTGCAGGGCACGCACGTCGGTGTCGGCCACCAGCCCACCGTCCCGGGCCGCCCACGCGGCCGCGATCCCGGCGGCGAAGCCGAGGTTGGCCCGCACCGGCTCGGTCCGCAGGGTCGAGTAACCGACGTGGCTGGCCGAGACCGGCACCGGCACGAGCAGCCGCTGCAGCCGCACGGGCACCATCACCTCGAACGGCACCTGGAAGGGCCGCACCGAGGTCCAGAACGCACCGGTGCACGGCACCGTTGCGGACGAGACCGCACCCACGGGACGGACGCAGTGCGAGTCGAGCCCGTAGTCGCCGACCGCGACCGACGTGGGCCGCAGGGGCAGACGTCGCTGCGGCGCCCAGGGGGGCGGGACGACGTCGCGCTCCACGAACACGGTCCGGCCGACGGCACGCCGGCCCTCACGGACGTAGAGCATCGATGGCAGCCCGCCGTTGTCGCGGTAATCGTCGCGCGACAGCCCCAGCTCGGGGTGCCCGCCCTCGGTGCGCAGGAAGTGCAGCCAACCGACGGCGAAGTCCCGCAGCCGGCGTTCGGTCACCGCCCGCAGCGCCCGCGGCTGCGTCGGATAGGCGTCGTTCAAGCCGATCAGGTCGATGCTGACGTCCAGTTTGCCGTCGACGAGGCAGCGCTGGATGCGCATGCCGCGGTAGTCCCGCTCGACGCCGTCGACGACGTGGCGACAGTCGAACTTGGTGGCGCCGTCGTCCACCTGGCGGTACCGCGGCAGGTCGGCGAGGTAGGTGGCGGGCACGCGGTAGTCGGTGCGTCCGCCGACCTCCAGGGTGAGTCGGTAGGCGTAGGCCTGCTGCCGACGGTCGCTGCGCGCCGGTGCATGCCGCTCGCCGTGCACGTCGCGGCCCTCGCGGCCGACCACCCAGTCGACACCCTCACGTCCGGCCGCGCCCAGCAGGTCGCCCTCGGGGGAGGCGTCCACGAAGGCCGCGGCGCGCAGCCGCACCCGCTCGGCCCCGTTCGTGACGGTGATGGCGCGCAGCTCGTCGCCGTCGAGTTCCACGGCACCCGGACGCTCGTCGAGCCACCAGCCCGTCCGGGTGGTGATCTCCGGCTCGGCGTCCAGCAGGTCGCGGACGACCGCCAGTGCCACGTCCGGCTCGGGCGACAGCCCGTCGCGCACGGCCTGGCCCCGAATGCCGGCGCGGGCGTAGCGCGCGGCCACGCTGCGCCGGACGTCGTCGAACACCCCGGTCGACGTCTCCGGGCGGACGAGGTCGGCGGTCACCCCGTTGGTCAGCATCCCGCCGGGGCGGTCCGTGGGTTCGACCAGCAACACCGCGACGCGTTCGCGGGCCACGCCCAGGGCGGCGCCGACACCGCCGGACGAGGCCCCGTACACCACGACCGGCCAGGTCTCGGTCGGCAGCGCCCGCGGGGCCCCGACATGCCGTGCCACCGTGACCACGCCCACGACGGCCGCCAACAGCGTCAGCGCGAGCGCCGCCCACACGGCACGCCTGCCCTGGCGCCACCCCGACGCCGACCGCTCGCCGGTCAACGCCGGCGGGTCGCCGGCCGACGCCGACCGCTCGCCGGTCAACGCCACGACGGGCACGACGTCCGGCGGCAGCGGGTGGTTGGCGACATCCTCGGGGCCGTGGTGCGACGACGTGGGCCCGCGACGAGCAGGCCGCTCAGCGCAGGATGCCCGACTGGATCACGGTGCGGGGGAGGCGCTCGTCCCACAGGATCGACGGGGTCGCGAACGGGTCCCCGTCGAGCACCAGCAGGTCCGCCGCGGCGCCGACGGTGACCCGGCCGAGGTCGGGCCGTCCGAGCAGGTCCGCGTTGACCGAGGTCGCCGAGCGCAGCAGGTCCAGCGGCGTGTCGACCTCGGCCTGCAGGCGCAGCCCCTGCAACTGGTCGTCCTCGAGCTCGCCCATCAGATCGGTCCCGAACCCGACGCGCACGCCGGCGGCGCGGGCCAACTCGATCGCGTGGCGGCCGGCGTCGAGCACCTCGCGGTTCTTGGCCTGCCCGATCGGGTTGAGCCCCACCTCGACGCCGCGCCGGTCCATCGCGTCGTAGGTCGCGAGCGTCGGGACGAGGTACGCGCCGTGCTCGGCCATCAGCGCCGCCGTCGGCGCGTCCAGCAGGTTGCCGTGCTCGATCGAGCGCACGCCATTGCGCACCGAGTGCTGGATCGCCTCGGGCGAATAGGCGTGCGCGGCGACGTAGCTCCCGCGGCGGGCCGCCTCGTCGGTGACCGCGCGGATCTCCTCGGGGGAGTACTGCGGGACGCGGATCGGGTCGGTCAGCGAGATCACGCCGCCCGAGGTCATGATCTTGATGGCGTGCGCGCCGCGGCGGAACCGGTCCCGGACTGCGCGGCGCAACGGCTCCACGCCGTCGACCACCTCGCTGGTGTGCCCCGCACCGGCGCAGCCGCACCCGTCGAGGTCACCGGGGCGTGGGTCGCCGTGGCCGCCGGTCTGGCTGAGCGCGGCCCCGGTGTACAGGTAGCGCGGCGACGGCAGCAGGCCCTGGGCGATGGCCTTCGCCAGGCCGGGTTCGCCGCCCGCCACGTCGCGGACGGTCGTGAAGCCCCGCCGCAGTGCCCCGCCGAGGCGCCGGGCGCCGACGAGCGCGAGGTAGCTCAAGGCGCTCGCCTCGGTGAACTGCATGTCCAGCGAGATGCCGTAGGCGTGGAAGTGGGCGTCGATCAGGCCGGGGATCACGGTCCCACCGCGGGCGTCGAGCACCTGATCAGCACCGCCGGGTAGCTCGCCGACCGCCGCGATCGTGCCGTCGACGACGTGGACGCCACCTTCGATCAGCTCCGGCGAGGTGCCGTCGAAGATCCGCGCGTTGATGATCGACAGCGTGCGGACCGGGGCGTCCGGCGTGGACATGCGAGGGCTTCCTCCCCGCGTGGCGCGGGAGAACGGGGACCGGGCCGAACGTGGCCCGCTGGTCCGTCGATGCTAGGAGCCCTGCCCGTCCGCACGCTCAGGTGGGCTCGGGCACGGTGGCCTCGGCCGGAGTGGGGACCTCCCGTCGGCTGCGGCCGCCGAACGAGGCGAACAGCACCCCGACGACCACCACGACACAGCCGAGCAACTCGACGACCGTGAGCCGTTCGCCCAGCACCAACCAAGCCACCGTCAGCCCGGTCACGGGCACCAGCATCGAGAACGGCGCCACGGTGCTGGCGGGATGCCGGGTCATCAGCCAGGTCCACAGCCCGCTGGCCAGGACGGTCGCCGGTAGGCAGGTGTAGAGCAGCGCCAGCACGGCCGGCCGCGCATCGGCCGTGAACGCGGTCCCGAGCGCCGCACCGACCCGTTCCGGTCCCTCGACGAGCAGCGACAACGCGAACATCGGCAGCGGCGGCACGACCGTCATCCACATCGTCAGGTGGAACGGGTTGGGGGCCTGCGCCTGCCGCGAACAGATGTTGCCGATCGCCCAGCCGAAGCCGCCGGCGACGGACAGCAGGAACGGCAGTGCGCTGGCGCCGGCGAACCGTTGCGAGCCGACGACCGCGAGCCCCGCGACGGCCACCCCGACGCCGAGGGCACGCCGACGGGTCAGCGGCTCCCGCAGGAACGCGGCGCCGAGCAGGACCGTGAACGGCGCGGACGCCTGCAGCACCAGCGAGGCCAGCCCGGTCGGCATGCCGGTGGCCATGCCCCAGTACAGCAGCGCGAACTGGGCCACCCCGAACCCGAGCCCGTAGCCGACCAGCCATCGCACCGGCACGCGCGGTCGTGGGATCAGCAGCAGGGTGGGAACGGCCAGCACGGACCACCGCAGCGCGACCAGCAGGAACGGCGGGAAGTGCTCGAGCGAGGTGCGGATGGCGAGGAAGTTGACGCCCCACAGCACGGCGACGAGGACGGCGAGGAGGCGGTGGGAGCGCGGCATGTCGGGCAGGTTCCCGCAACGCGGGATGAAGGACAAGCGCATGGTTTTGCACGGTCCGTGTAGGTTGCCTGCATGGAGGTGCGACACCTGCGGCTGCTCCGCGAGTTGCGCGACCGTGGCAGCGTCCACGCCGTCGCCGCCGCGACGTTCCGGACGCCGTCGGCGGTGTCGCAGCAGTTGCGAACGGCAGCCCGCGA
>Ga0307505_10003136_pt1 | contig 10599 bp, 14 predicted proteins | sample 23_S_MG_FD_202183 | JGI IMG/M metagenome (GOLD analysis project Ga0307505, IMG submission 202183) | Soil microbial communities from Populus trichocarpa stands in riparian zone in the Pacific Northwest, United States - 23_S | ecosystem: Environmental > Terrestrial > Soil > Riparian zone > Trees... | reverse complement strand
CTGGATGAATCCGAACGCGCGCTGTGGGCGCTGCATGCGCTCACCCAACGCTTCACCGCGGAGTTCGCCATCCGTCCCTTCCTCGTGCAGCACTTCGACCCGACGCTGGCCATGCTCGCGCGGTGGCAGCACGACCCCAGCCCGCACGTGCGCCGCCTGGTCAGCGAAGGCAGCCGCCCGCGGCTGCCCTGGGGCCTGCGCATCCAGCGCCTGGTGCAGGACCCGTCGCCGACCCTGCCGCTGCTGCTCACCCTGCAGGACGACGCCAGCGAGTACGTGCGCCGCAGCGTGGCCAACCACCTGAACGACATCGCCAAGGACCACCCGCAGCGGATCGTGCAATGGCTGCACGAGCACCTGCCCGACGCCACGCCGCAGCGCCGCGCGCTGCTCAAGCATGCCAGCCGCACATTGATCAAGCAGGGCCACCCGCAGGTGCTGCAGGCCTGGGGCCTGGGCAAGCCCTTGCGCGGCGAGGCGAGCCTGTCGCTGGCGCCGAAGCGACTGGCGGTGGGCGGGTCGCTGGCGCTGACGGTGCAGCTGCGCTCGACCGCGGCGCGCGCGCAGACGCTGCTGATCGACTACGCGGTGCACCACGTCAAGGCCAGCGGCGAACGCACGCCCAAGGTCTTCAAGGGCTGGTCGCTGACCTTGGGCGCGCACGAGCAGCTCACGCTGCACAAGCGCCATTCGATGCGCGCCGTGACGACGCGCCGCTACTACCCCGGCCGCCACGAGCTGGACCTGCGCATCAACGGCCAGGTGTCGGCCCGCGCCTTCTTCGATCTCAGCCTTTGAGGCGCCGCGCCCAGTCGGCGGCGTCGAAGCCGACGCTGAAGCTGCCGTCGGCCCACTGCAGCACCGGCCGCTTGATGACGCTGGGCATCGCGCGCATCAGCACGGCAGCGCTGGCGGCATCGGTCACGGCCGCGCGCTGCGTCTCGTCGAGCTTGCGCCAGGTGGTGCCGGCGCGGTTGAGCAGCCGCTCCCAGCCCAGCGCAGCTATCCAGTGCGACAGCGTCGCCGGCACACCGGCCTTCTTGAAGTCGTGGAAGTCATAGGCCACGCCCTGCTCGGCCAGCCAGGCGCGGGCGCGCTTGACGGTGTCGCAGTTGGGGATGCCGTACAGCGTGATGTGAGGGCCTGTTGGCATATCAATCGCGCCCGCGTGGGGCCCCAGAAAGGGCCCAATCTAGGCGCAGGGCACAGCCGGGTTGCACACCCGGCGAAGCCCTGCAACGACGAGTGGGCCCTTTCTGGGGCCTCACCCGGAGGGCCGGGGTACCCAAGGGCCCTGGCGGGTGTTGCGCCGCTTGCGCGGGCGTCCAGCCCGCGCTGCGCGACGCGCCTACGCCAGGGCCCTTGGCCATCCCGGCGCGGGCGCGATTGATATGCCAACAGGCCCTAACCATCAGCGGAAGGCGCCCGGCCCATCGCCCGGATCGCAGCGCGGGTCGGTGCCGTAGGCGCCGCCGTCGCGCAGCAAGCCGCTGTCCAGGATCGACACCTGGTACCACAGGCATTGTTCGGGGTTGTTGGGGTAGCGCCACGACCACACCTGCCCGCCCTGCCAGCCGCCGCCGCGCACCTCACCGGGCCGGCCCAGCGTGTAGCGCAGCCAGTCCTGGTCCTGGCCCTGGAAGTTGAGCTGCACGTAGGTGAAGGCGGTTTCGTTCAGCACCTGGCCCCAGGCCAGCACCTTGCCGGCGGCATCGACATCCACCATCCAGGTGGTGCGGCCGTAGGGCCCGGTGGCGAACTCGATGCGCGTCTGCCCGTTCGGGCCCGGGTAGCGGCCGGTGGGCTGGCCCATCAGCTGCAGCAGCTCGGCCTCGCTCTGGCCGGCGCGGATGTCCTGCGGCTTGTGCGTGGCGCAGCCCGCCGCGGCCAGCGCCAGCACCAGCGCCAAGGCTTGAATGCTTATCGTCTTCATGATCTTCGGCTCCCTGCCTCGATTTTGATGTGGTCGCGGCCGCGCCGCAGTGCCCCTTGTGCTTACGTTGACAATGGCGCATCTCATCCGCCGAGCCGCATGTCGTCCCCTGCCTCACCCGCCCTCGAACTGCGCGACCTGGCCTGCGTGCGCGGCCGGCGGCGGCTGTTCCGCGGGCTCAACGCCGCGCTGGCCCCGGGTCAGCTGCTGCGCGTCACCGGCGCCAACGGTGCCGGCAAGACCAGCCTGCTGCGCATGATGTGCGGCCTGCTCGCGCCGGCGCAGGGCCAGGTGCTGTGGCAGGGGCAGGCGCTGCCCCAGGCGCGCGAGGCCTTCTACCCGCAGCTGGTCTACCTGGGCCATGCGGCAGCGCTGAAGGACGAACTGACGCCGCTGGAGAACCTGCAGGTCGCCGCGCGCCTGGGCGGCCAGGCACCGGACGAGGCGGCGGCACGGCAGGCGCTGGCCGATGCCGGGCTGGCCGGGCGCGAGCAGGTGCCCACGCGCACGCTGTCGCAGGGCCAGCGCCGGCGCGCGGCGCTGGCGCGGCTGCCGCTGGGTACGGCGCGGCTGTGGGTGCTGGACGAACCCTTCAACGCGCTGGACACCGCCGCCACTGCCTGGCTGCTGGGGCTGATCGAAAGCCAGCTGCAGCGCGGCGGCCTGGTGGTGCTGACCAGCCACCAGCCGGTGGGCTTGAGCGAGCACCTGCCGCAGGTCGTGCTGGCGCTGTGACATGACAGCAGCCCTGTTCGCGGTCTTCCAGCGCGACCTGCGCATCGCGCTGCGCCGCCGTGCCGACACCGGCAGCGCGCTGGTGTTCTTCGTCATCGTCGCCGCGCTGTTCCCGCTGGGCGTGGGCCCGGAATTCGGGGTGCTGCGCCGCATGGGCCCGGGCGTGGTCTGGGTGGCGGCGCTGCTGGCGTCGATGCTGGCGCTGGGGCGCCTGTTCGCCGACGACCATGCCGACGGCACGCTCGAGCAGATGCTGCTGTCGCCGACGCCGCTGGCGCTGCTGGTGCTGGCCAAGACGGCGGCGCACTGGCTGGCCTCGGGGCTGCTGCTGGTGCTGATCAGCCCGCTGCTGGCGCTGCAGTTCGACCTGGGTGGCGAGGCCGCCGGCGTGCTCTTCCTGTCGCTGCTGCTGGGCACGCCGCTGCTCAGCCTGATCGGCGCCATCGGCGCGGCGCTGACCGTGGGCCTGCGCGGCGCCGGCGTGCTGCTGTCGCTGCTGGTGCTGCCGCTGTGCGCGCCGGTGCTGATCTTCGGCGCCGGCGCGGTCGAGTCCAGCTTGGCCGGGCTGGGCGTGGCCGCGCATTTTTCGCTGCTGGGGGCCATGCTGTTGGCCGCCCTGGTGCTGGCGCCGCTGGCCGCCGCCGCGGCCTTGCGCATCGCGCTGGAATAGACCGCCGTCAAAGGGCATTGCAGGCCGCAAGGCAAAATAGCGGGCTGATGTCCTGGACCCGCTACGCTGCCCCACAACGCTTCTACCCGCTGGCCGGACGCGCCGTGCCCTGGTTTGCGGGCCTGGCGCTGCTGCTGGCGGTGGTGGGCCTGGTCATCGGCCTGGGGGTCGCGCCCACCGACCACCAGCAAGGCGAGTCCTACCGCATCATCTTCGTGCACGTGCCCGCGGCCTGGATGTCGATGATCATCTACCTGGCGATGGCCTTCTGGGCGGCGATCGGGCTGATCTTCAACACCCGGCTGGCGTCGATGCTGGCGGTGGCGCTGGCGCCCACCGGCGCGTGGATGACCTTCCTGGCGCTGTGGACCGGCGCGCTGTGGGGCAAGCCGACCTGGGGCACCTGGTGGGTGTGGGACGCCCGGCTGACTTCGGAACTGATCCTGCTTTTCCTGTACATAGGCTTCATGTCATTGCACGCCGCCATCGACGACGAACGCCGCGCCGACCGTGCCGCGGCGCTGCTGGCGCTGGTGGGCGTGGTCAACGTGCCGATCATCTACTTCTCGGTGCAGTGGTGGAACACGCTGCACCAGGGCGCATCGGTCAGCCTGACCCAGGCGCCGAGCATGGCCACGACCATGCTGTGGGGCATGCTGATCATGGCGCTGGCCTTCTGGATGTACAGCATCGCGGTGGCGCTGGCGCGCACGCGCGTCATCATCCTGGAACGCGAGCGCCATGCGCGCTGGGCGCGCCAGGCGCTGGAGCCGGCATGAACTGGAACAGCCTCGGCGATTTCCTGCACATGGGCGGCTACGGCCTGTATGTCTGGGGCTCCTTCGGCATGTGCGCGCTGGTGCTGGGTGCCGAATGCTGGGGCGTGGCGCTGCGGCGCAGGGCGCTGCGCGATCTGCCGCTGGACGACGATCTCGACGAAAGACCTCTTCATGAAGCCTAGAACGCGACGCGGCCTGGCCATCGCCGCCGGGCTGGCCACGCTGGGCGTGGCCGCGATGCTGGTGCTCAACGCCTTCCAGAGCAATCTGGTGTTCTTCTTCAGCCCCTCGCAGATCGCCGCCAACGAGGCGCCGCGCGACCGCAGCTTTCGCATCGGCGGCCTGGTCGAAGAAGGCAGCCTCCAGCGCGACGGCCAGACGCTGACGGTGAACTTCGTCGTCACCGACATGGCGCAGCGCGTGCCGGTGTCCTACACCGGCATGCTGCCCGACCTGTTCAAGGAAGGCAAAGGCGTGGTCGCGCAGGGCAAGCTGGGGCCCGACGGCGTGTTCCGCGCCGAGCAGGTGCTGGCCAAGCACGACGAGAACTACATGCCGCCCGAGGCCGCCGAGGCGCTGGAAAAGGCGCGCCACGGCCAGTTGCCCAAGGACATGAAGGTGGCACCGCAATGATTCCCGAGATCGGCCAGTTCGCGCTGATCCTGGCGCTGGCCATGGCCCTGAGCCAGAGCGTGCTGCCGCTGTTCGGCGCCGGCAACGGCAACGCCAGCTGGATCGCGCTGGCCAAGCCCTCGGCGCGTGCGCAGTTCCTGTTCATGATCGTCGCCTACGTCTGCCTGACCTGGGCTTTCGTCACCGACGACTTCTCGGTGGCGCTGGCGGCCAACCATTCCAACTCGATGCTGCCGCTGGCCTACAAGTTCACCGCGGTATGGGGCAACCACGAAGGCTCGATCCTGCTGTGGTCGCTGATCCTCGCCGGCTGGACCTACGCGGTGACGCAGTTCTCCAGCCAGCTCGACGAGCGCACCTTGGCGCGCGTGCTCGGCGTGATGGGCTTGATCAGCTGCGGCTTCCTGCTCTTCACGCTGCTCACCTCCAACCCCTTCGAGCGGCTGCTGCCGGCCGCGGCCGATGGCCGCGACCTGAACCCGCTGCTGCAGGACCCGGGCATGATCATCCACCCGCCGATGCTCTACATGGGCTACGTGGGCTTCGTGGTGGCCTTCGCCTTCGCCATCGCCGCGTTGCTGTCGGGCCGGCTCGATGCCGCCTGGGCACGCTGGTCGCGGCCGTGGACGACGGTGGCCTGGTGTTTTCTCACCGTCGGCATCGCGCTCGGCAGCTTCTGGGCCTATTACGAGCTGGGCTGGGGCGGCTGGTGGTTCTGGGACCCGGTGGAAAACGCCTCCTTCATGCCCTGGCTGGTGGGCACGGCGCTGATCCATTCGCTGGCCGTCACCGAAAAGCGCGGCGGCTTCAAGATGTGGACCGCGCTGCTCGCCATCCTGGCGTTTTCGCTGTCGCTGCTGGGCACCTTCATCGTGCGCTCGGGCGTGCTCAGCTCGGTGCATGCCTTTGCCACCGACCCGGCGCGCGGGTTGTTCATCCTGGCCTTCCTGGCCGTCGTGGTCGGCGGCTCGCTGCTGCTCTTTGCCTGGCGCGCGCCGAAGGTCGGCGCCGGTGGCAGCTTCGACCTGGTGTCGCGCGAATCGGCGCTGCTGGCCAACAACGTGCTGCTGCTGGTGGCGGCTTCGGCGGTGCTGCTGGGCACGCTGTACCCGCTGGTGCTGGACGCGCTGGGCCTGGGCAAGATCTCGGTCGGCCCGCCCTATTTCGACACCGTGTTCGTGCCGCTGATGGCGCCGGCGCTGTTCCTGATGGGCATCGGCCCGATCGCCAGGTGGCGCTCGGCGCAGGTCGGCGACCTGGCGCGCAAGCTGCGCTGGGCGCTGGCGGTCAGCGCCATCAGCGCGGTGGTCGCGCCCTTCGTGCTGGGCCACTGGACGCCGATGATCGGCTTCGGCCTGCTGCTCGGCGTGTGGGTGGCCAGCAGCGCGCTGTCGACGCTTTGGCTGAAGCTGCGCGAACAGCCGCTGTCGCGCTGGCGGTCCTGGATGTCCCAGCAGCCGGGCAGCTGGTACGGCATGCTGCTGGCCCACTTCGGCGTGGCGGTGTTCGTCATCGGCGTCACCGTCGTCAACGGCTTCGAGGTCGAGAAGGACCTGCGCATGGAGCCGGGCGAAAGCACCGAGATCGCCGGCATGCGCGTGCGCTTCGACGGCGTGCACGAACGACGCGGCCCCAACTACGTGGCCGCGCGCGGCACCTTGCAGCTGACGCGCGACGACCGCTCGGTCGCGACGCTGCACCCCGAGCGGCGCACCTACCTCGTCACGCGCATGCCGATGACCGAAACCGCCATCGACCGCGGCTTCACGCGCGACCTGTACGTGTCGCTGGGCGAGCCGCTCAGCGCCACCGCCTGGAGCGTGCGCGTGTACTACAAGCCGCTGGTCGGCTGGATCTGGGGCGGCTGCGCACTGATGGCGCTGGGCGGCATGCTCGCCGTGTTCGATCGCCGCTACCGTGCCCGAGCCCGCGCAGTCGCGCCGAGTGCGCTGGCCGGGCAGGCGGTGACGCCATGAAGCGCTACCTGCTGCCGCTGATCGTCTTCGCCGTGCTGCTGGGCTTCCTGGCAGTGGGGCTCAAGCTCGACCCGCGCGAGGTGCCCTCGCCGCTGATCGACAAGCCGGCGCCGGCCTTCCAGCTGGCGCGCCTGGATGCGCCCGACCAGCAGGTCTCGCTGCAGGACCTGAAGGGCAAGGTCTGGCTGCTCAACGTCTGGGCGTCCTGGTGCGTGGCCTGCCGCATCGAACACCCGCTGCTGGTCGAACTGGCGGGCACCGGCGCGGTGCCGATCTACGGATTGAACTACAAGGACAAGCGCGACGACGCGCTGGCCTGGCTGGGCAAGCACGGCGACCCCTATGTCGTGTCGCTGGCCGACACGCAGGGGCTGGTGGGCATCGACTTCGGCGTCTACGGCGTGCCCGAGACCTTCGTCATCGACAAGACCGGCACCATCCGCCTCAAGCACATCGGCCCGATCACGCCGGACGTGCTGCGCGACACCATCCTGCCGCTGGTGAAGAAGCTGAATGCATAGGCTGTGGCTGTCGATGCTGGCGCTGCTGTGCGGCCTGGCCGCGGCGCAGGAAGCGCGGCCGCGCGCCGAAGACCCGGTGCTCGAAGCCCAGGTGATGCGCATCGCCGAAGAGCTGCGCTGCCTGGTCTGCCAGAACGAGACCATCGCCGGGTCGCATGCCGACCTGGCGGTGGACCTGCGCCAGCAGATCCGCCTGCAGCTGCAGCAGGGACAGAGCGAGGCGCAGATCCTCGACTTCATGGTGCAGCGCTACGGTGACTTCGTGCTCTACCGCCCGCCGGTGAAGAGCAGCACCTGGCTGCTGTGGGGCGGGCCCTTCCTGCTGCTGGCTGCGGCGCTGGCGGGCCTGGTCGTCAACATCCGCCGCCGTCGCCTGGCTCCGGCGCCGCTGCAGGCTGCCGAGAGCGAGCGCGTGCGCCAGTTGCTGGGCGAGGAGAAGCGCTGAACATGGCCTTGTTCTGGGCCATTGCGGCCGCCTTGTTGTTGCTGGCGCTGTGGATGGTGCTGGGCGCGCTGCGCCGCGCACCGCCGCCGGCGGCCGCGCCCAGCGCCAGCGAGTCGAACCTGCTGCTGCTGAAGACCCAGCTGCAGCAGCTGGACCAGGACCTGGCGACGGGCAGCCTCGATGCCGCCCAGCATCGCAGCGCGCGCGCCGAGATCGAGCGCCGCGTGCTCGAGGAAGAGAGCGTGGCCGCCGCGCCGGTGCGCGCGGGCTCGCCGCGCGCCACGCTGCTGTTGCTGGGGCTGGCGGTGCCGCTGCTGGTGCTGGGGCTGTACGCATCCATCGGCAATCCGGCGGCGGTATCGCCGCAGGCGCGCGCCGCGCCGGGCGAGCCGACACCGCAGCAGGTGGAGGCGATGGTCGCCAAGCTGGCCGAGCGCATGGACAAGCAGCCGCCCGGCAACGTGGCGGACACCGAAGGCTGGGTCATGCTCGGGCGCAGCTATGCGGTGATGCAGCGCTACCCCGAGGCCAGCCGCGCGTTCGCACGCGCGCTGCAGCTGATGCCGGGTGATGCGCAGATCCTCGTCGACCAGGCCGACGTGCTGGCCATGCAGCAAGGCGGCAACCTGCAGGGCGAGCCGCTGCGGCTGATCGAGCAGGCACTGCAGAGCGACCCGTCGAACCTGAAGGCGCTGGCGCTGGCCGGCACCGCCGCCTTCGACCGCAAGGACTACGCCGGCGCCATCGGCTACTGGGGCCGCGCCCGTGCCGGCGTGCCGCAGGACAGCGAGTTCGCGCGCAGCCTGGACCAGAGCATGGCCGACGCGCGCACGGCGGCGGGCGGCAGTGTCGCCGCCGCCGGCACGGGCGCTGCCGCCGCCGCGCCGGCGGCAGGCACCAGGTCGATCAGCGGCCGCGTCAGCGTGACGCCGGCGCTGGCCGCACGCGTGGCGCCGGGCGACACGCTCTTCGTCTTTGCCCGCGCCGCCGAAGGCCCGCGCATGCCGCTGGCCATCCTGAAGCGCAGCGCCGCCGAGCTGCCGCTGGACTTCACGCTCGACGACAGCATGGCCATGTCGCCGGAGTTGAAGCTGTCGGGCTTTGCCGACGTGGTGATCAGTGCCCGCATCTCGAAGAGCGGCGACGCCATGCCACAGAGCGGCGACCTCGAAGGCCAGACCGCGCCGCTGGCCGGGCGCAGCAGCGGCATCGAGCTGAGCATCGACCGCGTGCGGCCGTAGTCAGGCGCCGAGGATCGGCAGCAGCTCATCGGGCCGGTCGATGCGCCAGCGCGGCGCTTTCGGCAACGCGTGCAGCAGGCCATAGCCCCAGCCGGCCCATACCGCAGGCGCGCCCGCTGCCGCCGCGGCCCCCATGTCGGCGGCGCTGTCGCCGACCATCAGCAACTGCTGCGGCGCCACGCCCAGCTGCTGCGCTGCCTGCTGCAGCATGGCCGGCGCCGGCTTGCGCATGGCCGCGACATCGGCACCGTACACGGCGGCAAGACGCGGCAGCAGGCCGGCGGCATCGAGCACCGCTCGCGCCAGCGCGGTGGGCTTGTTGGTGATGACCGCCATCGGCCAGTTCGGTTGCAGCTGCTGTAGCAAGGCGTCGATGCCCTCGAACACCGTGCCATGCGCCAGCGGCGCGGCCAGCGTGGCGCGGTCGAAGGCGGCGCGCAGCGCCGTGCGCAAGGCCGGGTCGGCCTCGGCCTGCCCCAAGGCGGCTAACGCGCGGGCGATCAGCGGGTCGGGCCCGTCGCCGATCCATGCGCGCACCCGGTCCAGCGCAAAGCCCCGCAGGCCGGACTCGTGCAGGGCCTGGTTCAGTGCATGGCCGATGTCGGGCGCGCTGTCCACCAGCGTGCCGTCCAGGTCGAAAGCCAGCGCAAGGACCGACGGATTGCCCATGCCTTGATGTTAGGCAATGTGGCGCGGGGTCAACCGCGGGTGGACAGGGGGCGTTGCAGGAAGCATCGGCTAGACTGTTCCGCACCGTGGCCGCGGGCCCGACGCTGCGGCAGATTGCCTCTCAACCCCCACCGATGGAGCCTACCGTGAACCCCACGAATCGCCGCGTTTTCATGATGACCCTGGCCGCCGGCACGTCTGCGCTGGCCACGGGTGCCGCCCTGGCGCAAGCCAAGCTGGACGAAAAGGACCCCACCGCGGCAGCGCTGGGCTACGTGGTCGACACGGCCAAGGCCGACAAGAAGAAGTACCCGAAGCACGACGCCACGCAGACCTGCGCCAACTGCCAGCTGTTCCAGGCCAAGGCCGGTGCCGACGATGGCGGCTGTCCGCTGTTCCCGGGCAAGACCGTGGCCGCCAAGGGCTGGTGCGCGTCCTGGGTGAAGAAGGCCTGAAGGCCTTCGCATGAACGCGTCGTCGCGCCGCAAGGCCACGCGGCTGAGCGCGCAGGCCTGCGAGTTGATGCTCGCCGCGCCGCAGGTGGTGGCGCACCGCCTGGGGCGCATGGCAGTGGCCGGGCACAAACCCAGCGCCAAGGACCAGCGCGAGTTCCACCGCATGGGTGCGGAAAAGCTCGCCGCCTTCGGCGAGGCCTGGCAGGCGATGACGCTGCAGATGCTCAAGTCGAACCAGCAGCTGGCCGCGTCGATGATGCGCAGCGGGTGGCCGGCCGGCGCCCTGCGCGGTGGCACGAAGGCGGCGCCGCTCACGCATGCCGCTGCCGCCTGGCAGCAGGCGGCGCTGGACGTGCTGGGCCAGGGCATCCGCCCGGTGCACCGCCGCGCGGTCGCCAACGCCAAGCGGCTGGGGCGCAAGCGATCGCCCTAGGGCCTGTTAACGCTACGGGAGGGCTCGCGCCGGGTCGCCGCCGGCCGCAGGGCTAGGCGCGAGTGAGGCCGCGTGCCTATGGCACGCAACGAGCGAGCAACAACGCCCT
>Ga0307505_10003135_pt1 | contig 10600 bp, 10 predicted proteins | sample 23_S_MG_FD_202183 | JGI IMG/M metagenome (GOLD analysis project Ga0307505, IMG submission 202183) | Soil microbial communities from Populus trichocarpa stands in riparian zone in the Pacific Northwest, United States - 23_S | ecosystem: Environmental > Terrestrial > Soil > Riparian zone > Trees... | reverse complement strand
CTCAACCCGAACGACACGATCTGGGAAGCGGTGGCGCCGATGGGCGGCGATCAGGTGATGGTACGCGGGCGCCCGCGTCATGTCGCGGCGTATGCGCAGGATTTTCTGTTCGGGCCTGAAAGCTTGCGCCAACCGATCAGCGCGCTCTCCGGGGGCGAGCGCAATCGGCTAGCGCTCGCGGTTGCATTGGCCAAGCCCGCCAATCTGCTGGTGCTCGATGAACCCACCAACGATCTCGACATGGATTCGCTCGACGCCCTGGAGGACATGCTGGCCGCCTATGACGGCACGGTGATCCTCGTCAGCCACGATCGCGCCTTCCTAGATGGCGTCGCCACGCAAATTGTGGGACCCGCAAGCAAGGGCCGCTGGGTGGAATCGCCTGGCGGCTGGGCCGATTTCGAGCGTGCATTCCCGCGCGAGGCGGCAGCTCAGCCCGCCGTGCAGCGCGCTACCCCATCCGCCTCCGCCCCGCGCAAGCAGACCAAGCTTAGCTACAAGGACGAACGCCGCGCAGCCGAACTCGATACGCTGATGCCCAAGCTGCAGGATGAAATCGCAGCGATCGAGGCAAAGCTGGCGGAATCCGATGCGTTCGCGCGGGATCCGGCGGGATTTCGCGCCAGCGCGGACCGCCTTGATGCGGCCCGCGCCGCCCTTGCCGCCGCGGAGGCCGAGTGGCTCGACATCGAGCTCAAGCGCGAGGCTTTGGCCGTGGAAACGTAAACGCGTGTTAACGAATAGAGCGCGCGCCGGGTAACTTTTATTTACGTGCGTAAAGTTATCTTGGCGCGATTCAGTCGCGGGCACCCCCTCACTATGACTCAAATGCGGTTCACAAAGCTGATTGATCTGGCGAAAGCCACGAGCAGCGACCAACGCCGCGAGCTGCTGCGCGAAGTGACGGATCTCTTTTTTGAAACATCAGGCGCGCGCAATCCGCGCGAAAGCGCTTTGTTCGACGAGGTGCTGCAGCTTGTCGCCGCGGAAATGCAAGAAGGCGTGCTGGCGGAATTGGCCGAAGCGTTCGCCGACGCCGACGACGCGCCGCTGGGGCTCCTGCGCGATCTCTCGAACCACGCCTTCGCCGTGGCGGCGCCCGTGCTTCAGCGCAGCAAGCTGATCGACGATTCAGTGCTGATCAACGTGGTTAATTACCAGAGCCAGGATCACATCAAGGCCGTCGCCAAGCGCGAAGCGGTGAGCGAGGCGGTCTCCGCCGCGATCGTGCGCTTTGGTGATGATCACGCCGTAGACGCGCTGATGCGCAACGAGGGTGCAAGCATCCCGCGCGACAGCATGGAAGCTGTCATTGATCGCGCGCGGCAAAACGCAATGCTGCACGCTGGCGTGGTGCGCCGCCGGGACATCCCCATCGATCTGCTCAACGAGATGTATTTCGTGGTCGAAGCGGGCCTGCGCGATCAAATTCTGGCGCGCAACGCCAGCGTCGATCCAGCGACGCTCGACGCAGCACTTGCCCGCACCCGCGCGCGCATGCGCAAATCCGCGGGCGACATCAACGCCGAAACCCGCAACGCCATCCACTTCATTACGCAAAAGAAGAATTCCGGCGAGTTAAACGCACGCCTTCTGGTGTCGCTGTATCGTGAAGCCAAGCTACAGCACTTCCTCTGCGGCCTGGCGGAATTGACCGAAATCGAGCAGGAAACCGCCGCCGACCTGATCGAGCGCAAAGATATGGATGGCCTCGCCATGATTTGCCGCGCGGCCAATATCGAGCGCCCGCTCTTCGTCACGCTGGCCGTGCTCGCCTGCGGTGGCGACGGCGCGATGGCGCGCGCGGAGGAATTCGGGCGTATGTACAACGCCGTGCCGCTGGAGGCCGCCCAGCGCGCGATACGTTTTTTCAAAGTGCGCAAGTCCGCGGCGCAGGCCGCTTAAACAACGCGTTCCTTCGAGGCGCTGAAGCGCACCTTGGGATTTTTTTCCTGGACGTAGCCGATCTCCCACGCGCTTTTGCCGAGATACACCGGCGCTTCGTCCACATCCGTGGCCATCTGTGATTTCGACTTATCCGTGAACGCCTCAAGATCGGCGCGCGCGTCGGCGCTCACCCAGCGCGCGGCCTGATAAGGCGAAGGCTCGAAAATCACCTCAAGGCCGTACTCGGCCTTCATGCGCTCATCCAAAACATCGAACTGCAAGGCGCCGACGGCGCCGACAACGAGATCGCCGCCCGTCACCGGCTTGAACACTTGCGTCACGCCCTCTTCGCCCAAAGCTTCTAGCGCACGGCGCAAATGCTTTTGCTTCAACGGGTCTTTCACGCGCACGCGCTTCAGAATCTCAGGCGCGAAATTGGGAATGCCGCGGAACGCGACCTCCCCGCTCTGCGAGAGGCTATCGCCCACGCGCAGGCCGCCATGGTTGGGGATGCCGATCACATCGCCCGGAAACGCCTCGTCGGCGATCTCGCGCTCCTGCGCCATGAACATCAGCGGATTGTGCACGTTGAGCGCCTTGCCGGCCCCGGTCTTCAGCGTCATGCCGCGCTGAAAGCGCCCTGAACACACGCGAAAGAAGCCCACACGGTCACGGTGTTTGGGATCCATGTTCGCCTGAATCTTGAACACGAAGCCGGACACCTCGCCACCAGCCGGTTCGATCTCGACCTCTTTCCCCTTCACCGTCGCCGGCAATACGCGCGGGCTGGGCGCATGCGCGGAAAGCCCTTCCAGCAATTCCAGAATCCCAAAACGCCGCAACGCAGAGCCAAAATAAACCGGCGTCAAATGCCCTTCGCGAAACGCCTTCAGATCGAACTTGGGCAAGCCATCGCGTGCGAGCTCGGCGGTTTCCTCCAGCTCCGCGCGCACGTCATCGCGCACGCCATCGAGAAAATCGTCGGCGCCGCGCTTTTGCCGCTGCTGGCTGGCGAAGCCCTGCTCGCCCGCCTCCAACCGCTTGAACGGCACGAACTCATCGGCGGTGAGGTCCAGCATGCCGGCGAAGCGCTGGCCGGAGGCGGCCGGCCAATACATCGGCGCGGTGTCCATCGCGAGCTTGGAATGCACCTCGTCCAGCAGCGCGAACGGATCCTGCGCTTCGCGATCCATCTTGTTGATGAACGTGGTGATTGGAATGTCGCGCAGGCGGCAGACCTCAAACAGCTTCAACGTTTGCGGCTCGATGCCTTTGGCGGCGTCCAGCACCATGATCGCGGAATCCGCCGCCGTCAGCGTGCGATAGGTATCTTCCGAAAAATCCTCGTGGCCCGGCGTGTCGAGCAGATTGAACACGCAATCGCCGTGCTCGAACATCATCACCGACGACGACACCGAAATCCCGCGCTCGCGTTCGATTTTCATCCAGTCCGAGCGCGTGCGCCGCGCCTGGCCGCGCGCGGCCACCGCGCCGGCCAAGTGGATCGCGCCGCCGGCGAGCAGCAGCGATTCCGTTAGCGTCGTTTTACCGGCATCGGGGTGCGAGATGATCGCGAACGTGCGCCGCCGCCGCGCCTGCGCGGCGGGTGATCGCATCTCTTGCGCGGCCTCGGTGGCGGGATCGGCTGACATTTGGGCTTTCTGTGCGAAGCGGGCGTGTATCCGCCGGGGCGCCGGGGCGCAAGAGCAGCGCTTAGCCCGCCAGGGAATCCACCGGTTCCTCGAGGAAATGACGCCCGTGCTTATCCTCGATCTCGATCAGCCAAATATCTGGATCGTTTGCGGCGCGCTTGCGGGCCGCCTCGTCCACGGCGCGCTCCTCGTCCCCCAACGCGCCGGCCGACAGGTCCAGCCAGATCCGCGCACCCTCCCCATTGCGCGCAGGCGCGTAGAGGCGCGCGCGCCCATCGAGCGTGGCGACCTTCACCAGCACCGCGCCGGCGTCGCTATCGCCTTTGCGCACAACGCCCGCGAAGCCGCCCCCAATTTGCGCGCGGCGGATCAGAGCGCTGGCCCAGAAATCGGTTTTCAGTTCATCCATGCCGTCATTCACCGGAATTTAGCTTCGCCACCTTAACTCTTGGTGCGCCCATGCGCCTCATCTTCTTCGCCGCCGCAGCCGTCGCCGTGCTGGCCAGCCCAGCCGCCGCCGATCCGCCCAGTGCGCAAACGGCGCTGGTGGAGCGCTTGGGCCTGTTGCAACTTGACGAACGCTGCCGCCTGCTGACTCCAGGCGCGCGCAGCGCCGTGCAGGCGGGCGCAATCCAGGCGCGCGGCGCATTGTTGCGTGCAGGCTGGACCAGCGCGCGGCTGGGCGAATTGGAAGCAGCCGTCACCGCCGCCGCACGCCAGCGCGCGTGCGCCGATCCGCGTACCCAAGCCGCCGTGGCCGATGCGCGCACCGCCTTCGATCAATGGGCGCGCACGAACGTAATGGAATTTCCCGGTTGGTCGCGCGCATGGGTCGCGCGGCGGGTGACTGGGATCAATGGCTGGCGCCTAAGTCAAACCATTGATGCGCGCACCAGCTTTGGCATTCGCGAATCCAGCGGCGCGCAAGCCTTGAGCCTAGTGTTAAGCGAAACCAACGCCACCGGCGCACGCCTCATCCTGCGCGATCGCCGCCGCACAAACGCGGAAGCGCTCGATCTGACCAGCCGCATCGCCTACGGCCTTGAAGCAGGCGCGCCGGCGGCGAGCGCGATTACGCGCACGTATCCCAGCACGCGCCGCATCGAACGCCGTCCAGGCGGGATCACGCAAACGGTGTTTTCGTTCCCCGACGCCGCGTTCGACGCCATGCTTGCACTCGATCCACGCGAGAGCGTGGTCATCGAATTGCTGGGCGCGCGCACCACGCAGCGTATTCTGGTCGAAGTCGGCGATATCGCCGCCGCGCGTGCTTTTTTGACGCTACGCGCCGATTAGCACCGGCAGACGCACGCGCACCAAGGCGCCCCCGCCCGGCGCATCGTGAAAGCTCAGCGTGCCGCCATGCAGCGCGGCCAGCGCACGCACCAGCGAAAGGCCGAGGCCCGCGCCCTCTATCCGCTCAACCCCCGCCCCGCGCTCAAACGCGTGGCCGAGCCGTTCACGCTCCGCTTCGGGGATGCCGGGCCCGTTATCGATCGTATCAAGCAACAGCGCGCCCTCTTCCGCCGAAGCCGCAATGATCACGCGCCCGCCTTCCGGCGTGAATTTCAACGCGTTGCCCAGCGTGTTGATCAAGATGCGCCGCAGCGCCCGCGAATCCGCGCTGACCTGCAACGGCGCCTCCGGCGTGCTCAGCCCGAGCGCGATGCCCTTCTTCTCAGCGGCGTCGATGGACAGGCGCACCACCTCGTCCACAATGGCGCGCGCATCGAAATGCTCGCGTTCAATCTCATATCGGCCAGCATCCATCTTCGAGAGATCGAGCAGATCGTTGACGAGCCCCAAGAGATGCCCGCCGCTTTTGCGGATGAGGCCTGCGTACTCCACATAGCGCTCGCTAACGGGCCCAAAGATCTGGCGCTCGATCATCTCGGAAAACCCAAGGATGTGCGTCAGCGGCGTGCGCAATTCGTGGCTGACCTCCGCGATCCGCTCGCCCATGGCGGGCGCCGGGCGGCTTTTGCCCTGCGCCAGCGCCATCAGCCCCGCCGCCAGCGCCATGGCCGCCACGGCGGTCATTTCCGGAAAGGCCCCCAGCAAGGGCGGTTCGGCAAGCAACGACAGGCCAACCGCCCCGGCATACGCCAGCACCGCCGCCGCGCCCGCCTCCGCCAGCCAACGATGGCCCAGCGCAAGCGCCCAAGCCGGCCCCAGCAAGAGCAAGACCGCCATCGGGGAATCGGCCCCGCCGCCGCCCGCGACCAGGCCGGCGCCCGCCAAAACCCAAGCCGCGATCATGCCCAGATCGGCCCAGGGAGCCTTGCAGAGCCAGGGCAAAAGGATGAACCCGGCCAGCGCGGGCGCCGCCATCAACGCAATTGCCGCGCCCAACGGCGCGCGCCCGGCCCCGCTCGCGAGGCCCAATATCCCCAGCAGCGCGCAGCCGACGAGCCACGCCCACAGCGCCAGACCAAGCCGAACGCGATGTGGCGCTGCTTTTGCAGCTGCTTCTGCTGCTGAGCTTACGGCCTGTTGTGTTGACACTGGAAGGCGGCCCGCGAGTAAAAGACTTCTTAACGCGAAGAGGACGATCCTGCCCGCTCTGAGTCGTCGCAGGAAGCGAACTCACCCACTTAGATTCAGGAGCATGCCGATGCGGAGCCTGGTTTGGACCACGACTGCGGTCGTCGCCCTTCTTGGGGTCGCCAGCGCGCAGGACGCCGCCGCCCCGACCACGCAGGCCTCCGGCGGCGAAGTGCGCAGCGCGATGAACGCGTATGCAGCCTATCAGAACGACATTTCCGAGTTGCGCACGCTCACGCTGCGCAACGCCAACGACCTGGAAGCCGTGATTGACCGGCTCGGGCGTCACAATCGCGCTTCTTTGTCGCGTGGGTGGGTAGCGTATGGCGCGACCACGGCGGCGCAATCGCCTGCGTTCGTTCAAGGCGTGCGCGATGCGGCCGCCTATTACGGGCGCGATGCGGTGATATGGGCCGTCACGGTCGATCCATCTTATGCGCGCGGCCTGCGCGGCGGCAATGAAGCCACCCGCATGCTGCTCGATTCCGCCAACGCCGATGCCGCGCGCATCGTCGATATGGCAGAGCGCTATCGCGAGCTCTCCTACTCGCTCCAACGTCAGCGTTGGGCCAATACGGTCGCGCCGCAGCAGCGCGAGCGGCTCCAGCGGGTACGCAACCTTTCCGTAGCCGGCGCGCCCGCCAGCGCCGTGCCGGCGGCCTACGCACCCCGGCTCGACGCCGCTTCCGGCGCACCCGGCGATGCGACGGCGTTTGGCGGCAGGCGCTTCTGGGACGCGCTGGGCGGCGGCGGCGAGGTAACGCCCGTGGCCGCCGCGCCCACGAGTTACGAATGGCGCGTCAATCACACACGCGGTGAAGCATTGGACCGCATGGCTGCTGTGGCGGCGCTGCAAACGCTCGATGCAGGCGCCTCTCACCAAACCGCCATCGCCACGCTGCTCAACGATCCGCGTTCGCGCGATTGCATGGAAATGTCGCAGCTACAGCTTTTCCAGTGCATGTCGGCGGCGCGCTTCCGCTATGAGAACACCTTCTGCCTGGCCGCGCACGGCCTGCGGGACGTGGGCCAATGCATCGGCGATGTGGGCTTGCCTGGCGCCACAGCACTGGCCCCGGCAAACACGAGCGGACGCCCATAAGGGCTTGCCCGCGCGCACCGCAAAGCGCATGTGCTGAACGTCATGCGCGCGATTGATCAAGCCATCCAAGATCTCGCGGACGATTTCGCGCTCCTCCCCGATTGGGAGGAGCGGATCGCCCATGTGATCGAACTCGCGCGCACGCTCGAACCGTTGAGCGACGCGGAACGCAATGAGGAAACGCGCGTGCGCGGCTGCGTCAGCCGTGTGTGGCTGGTCAGTGAACAGCGGGCGGAAGCGCCGGAAAATCTCTATTTCCGGGGCGATTCCGATGCGCACCTCGTGCGCGGTGAAATCGCCATGCTGCTGCGTATCTTCTCCGGGCGCACGCCAGAGGAAATCCTCTCCATAGATCCGCGCGCGGTATTTGAGCGGCTGGGGCTCAGGGATGCTTTGACCCAGCAACGCTCCAACGGCCTCTTCGCGATGATGACGCGCATTCAAAACACTGCGCGCGCCGGCGCATGATCAGCGCGCTGCGAGCTGCGCCAGCCCCAGCTTGAGCGCCACCTTGCCCGAACGCGCCGGCCACCCCTCCGCACGTTCCAGCGCCTCCACGCCATCGTCGTAGAGGCAGACACGCTCCACAATGCGCCGCAACGGCGCAGCGAGCGCGGCGAGCTTTTGCGTAAAGCGCCGGTGCGAATCGCAGCGCGCGGCCATCGCCGCCTCCTGCCCATTCGCCGCGCGAGGCGCCGACCCTATTGGCGGCGCCCGCCAATTCGCGCCCGGCGCCAGCCCCGCCTGGGTGCGCTCCCAATCCTCACGCAGCGCAACGGCCGCGGCAAGCTCCGCACCGGTGAGCCACGGCCTGCCGTTTGCATCGCGCAGCGCCGATAAGCGGCGCAAGGCGCCCGCGCCGTCTAAGCCACGCACCCGGCACGCAACCCCGCCTTCCTCCATGACGAAGCGATCTACGATCGGCGCGTGCTGCGTGATGAAACGCTCGTCTTCAGGGGCGGCGTCACGGCGCGTGCGCGCAAGCCCCGCCGCGCTCAGCACGAATGCGCCGTCGCCCGCGGGCGTCAACAGCCCCTCCGCTTCCAGCCCACGCACAGCGGCGGCATCCAACCGCACAGCAGGCCGGCGGCGGCGATCACCACGAGGGTATACGCCGAAGCCGGAGCCTTCGCGCTCCGGCGCGAGCACCGCCTTTTCCCCCGCAAGCCGCGCCAAAGCGCGCTCACTCACCCGCGCACTCATCGAACCGGCGCCCGCGCACTCGCGCCAACACGCACGCTTTGCTCAAGTGCTGCGATCCAATCATCGAACGCATCGTCGTCGCGCCGATCCTCGATGTTATGGCATGCATGCGCGACGGTGGAGCGATCGCGGCCGAAGGCTTGCGCTACCCGCCCCAAGCTCCACTCGAACACGACATGACAAAGATACATCGCGACTTGGCGCGCGAATGCGACATCCGCCGAGCCCCGCGCATGACTTACGATTTCGGCCACCGGCGCGCCGAGCGCATAGCCCGCTGCGCCAGCGGATAGCTGAGCGGCCGCTTCATCTGCGGCGCGCGTGTTCGCCACGCTCATTCCTAAACCTCCAAACCGACCCAGCCCGGGCCCACGCGGAGCTTAGCCGCACGCTTGAGGTGTAGGATAGATTTCCTAGGATTATTTTCCTTTAGTGCTCAGCCACCCTTGCGCGATTGGCCTAAGCCCATGCGCTTGGCCAAGTTCGAGCGCTCCTTGGCGTAATTGGGCGCCACCATCGGATAGTCATGCGGCAAGCCCCACTTTGTTCGGTATTCTTCAGGGCTCATGTTGTAACGCGTGCGCAGATGGCGCTTCAGGGATTTGAACTTTTTGCCGTCTTCAAGACAAATGATGTAATCGGGCGTCACCGACTTCTTGATCGAGATCGCCGGCTCTTGCGACATCTCATGCGCTATATCGGCTCCGCCGGAAACACCTCCGAGCGCCGAATGAACCGTGCGGATTAACGCCGGCAAATCCTGGGGTGCGACCTGGTTGGCGGAGACGTAGGCCGCGACAATATCCGCAGCCATCCCCACCAAGTCTTTCTTGTCATCCATATCCGCCGCCACGAATGAGTGTTTCCGTAGTATCGGAGGCATGCACGTGTGGCAAGTGAGATTGAGCCCAAATATTGGGTAACGAAATTCTGGCCTATTCTCTAAAGCATCAAATACTTATCGAGGATAAACCATCGCGTTGTCACAATCTGGCGGCGAATAAGATGATAAGTGCCAGAGCACCGATCGCGAGAAATTGTAGCCCAGCCCAGCCACGCCCCAGATATGGGGCGTCACAACTACGCGTCCACGCGGCGAGCCCTTCGCCCGCGCGGGCGCCCAATGCCGCCAATCCAGCCCCCCAGGCCCCATAAAGCCGCAGCATCACCACACCCGCCCATCGCGCCGCTCCAGCGACCGGGCCACGGAAGAAAGCGTCGATATCGAGCAAATCGACCGCCCGCTCACGCGGAGCCAACCCCAGCGCGCGAAACAGCACATAGGCCACGCCCGCCGCACCCAGCAGCTCGAATTGCGGCGCCATGCGATCGAGCGCGAACGGCGCGAACGTCAGCGCGGTTGGCATCAACCCGTAGAGCCAGTCGGGCGCAAGCCCGATCGAAACGCAGAAGAACGTCGCCACGCCTGCGCCAAGCAGCATGTAAAACGGCGCCTCGTTGAACTTCACAGCTGAGCCGCCATGGCGATGCGCGGCCAGCGCGGGGCGCAGGGCGAGACTAACAAAAAGCGCCGCCGAACTGCCCGCGATCAGCGCCCAGAGCCATCGCATATCCCATTGCGCACTCGCCTCCAGCGCCACCGAATGCGTCGCGTAAAGCGCCAGGCCTGGAACGCCAGCGGCGGCCAACCCGGTAACGAGCATGAGCGCGGTGGAGATCGGCATCGCGCGCGCCAGCCCGTCAAATTGCGAGAGCCGCACCGCCCCGCGCCGCGCCAGCGTCGCGCCCAGCGCCATTTGCAACGCCGAGAACACGAACACCGAGGTAAAGACATGCCCTTCCGCTGCGGCGACCGCGAGTGGCGAGCCCACCCCGATCAGCGCCACACACACGCCAGTTTGCGTCATCATCCCATAGGCGGCGCCTGCGCGCAGATCATCGACAGTGGCCGCATACAGCGCGCCAACAACGATCATCGCCGCGCCGATCGGCGTCAGCAGCGGCTCAGCGGGAAAGAAACGCACCAGCGCGTAAACACCGACCATGGTGGCGAACGCCGAAAGCGCGGCGCCTCCGAGCGGCGAGGCATGCGCAATCGTATCCTTCACCCACACATGCGCCAACGGCGCGCCCACGCGGATCATCAGAGCAGCGAAAATGCAGCCGCCGCCTATGGTTTCAATATCGAGCCGCGCGAAAACCGTACCTTCCGCACCGGCGGAAAGATTGAACGCCACGCCAACAAGCAGCA
>Ga0307505_10003134_pt1 | contig 10603 bp, 7 predicted proteins | sample 23_S_MG_FD_202183 | JGI IMG/M metagenome (GOLD analysis project Ga0307505, IMG submission 202183) | Soil microbial communities from Populus trichocarpa stands in riparian zone in the Pacific Northwest, United States - 23_S | ecosystem: Environmental > Terrestrial > Soil > Riparian zone > Trees... | reverse complement strand
TTGCTCGTGGCGACCGGGTCGATGGCGGGCATCGTCGTCGCACCTGTGGCCGGCTTTCTCGCCGACCGATTCGGCCGGCGCGTGGTGCTCACGACATGTCTCGCCATCTTCGGAGTCTTCGGGGGCCTGGCCGCGCTTGCCCCCACCTTCGAGGTGCTTCTCGTCGCCCGGTTCCTCCAGGGTGTCGGCTCGGCAGCCCTGGTCAACCTCGCCATCGTCCTCATCGGAGACAACTGGACGGGGAGAGATCGCACCCGTCTCATCGGGCGAAATTCGGCCGTGCTCACGATTGGCCTCGCCTCGATGCCACTCGTGTCCGGTGCGGTGACTCAGGTAGCCGGTTGGAGGGCCGCGTTCGCCATCTACACGGTGGCCCTGGGCACGGCGGCGGCCGCCTGGATGATGCTCGAGACGAACCGACCGGCCGATCCTCCGCGCGTGAAGGAGCAGTTCGGCGAGGCCCTGATCGTCCTGAGACGTCCCATACTCCGGGCCAGCATCCTTTGCGGCTTCCTGGTGTTCATCGCCATCTTCGGGCTGTTCCTCACCGTCCTTCCCCTCCATCTCGCCGAGGTGTTCGGCCTGGAGGCGGGTGCACGCGGCCTGGTCATCTCGCTGCCGGCGGTCACTGCGACCATCGCTTCGTTCAACCTGGGGCGGCTCCGGTCGTCGACGAGCGCTCGTGGCGTGGTCGTGTTCTCCTCGATGGCCCTGATCGTGGCTTACGTGACTTTGGGTATCACCACGACCCTGGCGGTCGTCGTGGTGGCGACCCTGGTTTACGGCACTTCTGAGGGCTTGTTCATTCCGCTGCTCCAGGATCTCAACATGGAGGATGCACCTGACGAGCACCGGGCCGTGGTGATCGCCGTCTGGGTCGGCTTCGCCCGTCTCGGACAGACCGTCGGGCCTTTGCTCGCCGGTGTGGCGGTGGGTGTCTTCGGTACCGGGCCGACCTTCGTCGCCGGTTCCGTCGTGGCCGTGGCCATCTTGCTCGTCGGCCTCTTTGGCCCTTTCCCCAACACCCGTGTCGGGCAGATCCCACTCTCGGGCGAGGCAGGGGGCTGAAGGTTCGCCTGGAAAACCGGGCTTAGCGCCGTACCGGTGTAAGGATTTGTCCGCACAGACCCACTGATCCATGCCTGACACCCCACCACTCAGTGATTCCGATCTCGTCGCCGCCTATCGAGCCGGCGACACCGACGCGTTCGCCGAGATCTACGATCGAAACGCCGATGTCGTGTTCTCACACTTTCTCGAGCGGGGTGAGAGTCGAGAGGCCGCCGCCGATGCGGCAAACGACGTGTTCGTGACCGCGGCCGACCGTCTCGACGCTCGAGACAGACCGGCCGATCTCCGGGCATGGCTGCTCGGGATTGCAGCCGAGGGCTCCTCCGCGGAGCCGACTCCACCCAGCGAGGTGGTCGCGGCACCTCCGGCATTGCGCCCCCGGGTCCTCGACAAGGTGGAGCGCGATGTGGCTGCTGCATTCTCGATGCGCGCGCTCGATCCCGAATGGGTCCGGTTGGGGGTCTTTGCAGTGGTCACACTTGTCCTTGGGCTCATCGGCCTGGCGGTGGCCGCCCAGTTCGATCCCCTCGACCCCCAGCCAACCGTTCCTGTGGCCGAGTCTCCCGAACAGCCCGGCGGCAGTACCACTCCGACCCTGAGCCCGTCGACCACCACCTCCGAGGGTGGAGCGACGGGGTCCACGACCGACGATGGATCGTCGACCACCACCGCGACCACCGTGCCGAGCTCCCCTGCCGCCTTCGAGGTGTCCACGGAGACGATCGACTTCGGTGACGATGCCACCGTCAATCAGTTCGAGGTCTCCAACTCCGGCGGGAGCCCCGGCACCTGGCAGGTGGCTGTGAGCTCCGAGGCGATCTCCTTCTCCTCGGGCGAAGGGGAGCTTGGTGCCGGGGAGACGGCGACGGTCGACATGTCGCTCGATCGGGAGGGCATCGAGGAAGGGGACCTCGCCGAGACCGTCACTGTGAGCTGGGAAGGCGGTGAGGTCGAGATCGAAGTCGTTGGCTCACACGAGGACCTCCCGGTCATTCACAACCCACAGGCATCACCCGCATCGGTCGAGGTCGCTGGCGACGCCGAGTGCACCAACAATCAGACCACGGTCTCAGCGCGGGTCAGAGACACCTCGCCACTCGAGTCGGTGATCGTGCGCTGGAGCCCCGACGGTGGCGCCCAAAGGGAGACGGCGATGGAGTCGGTGGGCAACGACATGTTCGAAGCCGTGATCGGCCCATTCACCACCGTGCAGACCGCCGAAGCCCGCATCGTCGCCTTCGACGATCGTGGCAATGCCGGAGGCGCCTCGGCTTCTGTCGCGGTTGCCGCCTGCCCCTGACCCGTCTTTACATCAATGACCGGATCGGCCATCGTTGTCGCCGATGAAGGTCGTTCTCGCATATTCAGGGGGGCTCGACACCTCCGTCATCCTCGCGTGGCTGCGTGAGGAGTACTCCGCCGACGTCGTCACCTACACCGCCGACGTGGGCCAGGGCGACGAAGTCGGCGAAGCCGTGGCCAAGGCCATGGACACCGGCGCAGTCGACGCTCTGGTCGGCGATCTCCGTGAGTCGTTCGTCACTGACGCGGTGTTCCCCTCGCTCAGGGCGGCTGCCGTCTACGAGACCGAGTATCTGCTCGGCACGTCGCTGGCCCGCCCCATCATCACCCGAGGCCTGGTGGAGACTGCCCGGGAGCATGGCGCAGACGCCATCGCCCACGGCGCCACCGGGAAGGGGAACGACCAGGTGCGTTTCGAGCTGTCCACAGCCGCGCTTGCACCCGAGCTGAAGACGATCGCGCCGTGGCGGGAGTGGAAGCTCAAAGGACGAGCAGACCTCGTCGCATATGCCGAAGAGCGCGGGATTCCGACGCCGGTGACCGATGAGTCCCCATATTCGATGGACGCCAACCTCTATCACATCTCCTACGAGGGTGGGATTCTCGAGGATCCGTGGGCATCACCGCCCAGGGGAATGTTCCGGATGACGACCGACCCCGAAGATGCACCCGACGCGCCCCAAGAGGTCGTGGTGGGTCTGGAGGCCGGCAACCCGGTCTCGGTCGATGGCGTGGCCATGGATCCGGTCGAGCTCCTCACGCATCTCAACGGGCTCGCAGGATCCCACGGAGTGGGTCGGATCGACATCGTCGAGAACCGCTTCGTGGGTATCAAGAGCCGCGGGGTCTATGAGACCCCCGGGGGGACGGTGTTGCACGCGGCACGTCGGGCCGTCGAATCGATCGTCCTCGACCGTGAAGTGCTCCACATGAGGGACGGCCTGGCGCAGCAATATGCGCGAATCGTCTACAACGGCTTTTGGTACTCACCGGAGCGAAACACCCTCCAGGCAACCATGGACCAGATCCAGAGTGGGGTCACCGGTGAGGCCAGGCTCGTCCTCTACAAGGGCACGGTGCGGATCGTGGGACGTCGCTCACCAAACAGCATCTACGACGCCGACGTTGCCACATTCGAGGCAGACGACGTCTACGACCAGGCCGACGCCAAGGGTTTCATCAACCTGAATGCCCTCCGCATCAGGGGATACGGCGACGGTTCATGACGCTCTGGGGTGGCCGCTTCGACGGTGCCATGTCGGAGGTCACCCGGCGCTACACCGGTGACGACTCGGACCGGCGCCTCCTCGAATTCGACATCCGAGGCTCGATCGCCCATGTGACCATGTTGGGGGAGACGGGGATAATCGAGCGCTCCGATGCCGCGACCCTGGCCACCGGGCTGGAGACGATCCTCGCCGACTCCGATGGATTCGAGTACCAGCGCAGCGACGAGGACGTGCACACCGCTGTGGAACGCCGACTGGGCGAGTTGGTGGGCGACGTTGCCGGCATGCTCCACACCGGGCGATCCCGTAACGATCAGGTGGCCCTGGATCTCCGGCTCTATCTCACCGCCGCCGCCGGCAAGCGGATCGTCGAGCTCCGTGCCCTGGCCGGCCTCCTTGCCGACCTCGCCGAACGGCATGCCGAGGTGTTGATTCCCTCTTACACCCATCTCCAGCAGGCGCAGGCCACCACCCTCGGGCACCATCTCCTCGCTTACGCGTGGATGGCGTTGCGGGACGCCGAACGGCTGGTCGACGCCGTCGACCGGATTGCCGTGTCGCCGCTGGGCGCGGGCGCCTCCGCAGGGTCGTCGCTCCCGCTCGACCGGCAGATGACGGCTGACGCTCTAGGGCTCTCCGGGGTGATGCCCAACTCCATGGATGCAGTTGGGACCCGTGATTTCGTTGCCGAGTATGTGTTCTGCTGCGCCCAGGCGATGATCGGGCTGTCCCGGCTGGCCGAAGAGGTGATTCTCTGGGCGTCCCGGGAATTCGGCTGGGTCACCCTCTCCGACGATGTCAGCACCGGTTCCTCGGCGTTGCCGCAGAAGCGGAACCCGGACATCGCCGAGCTGGTGCGGGGAAGGTCGGCAGTGGTGATCGGGGACCTCACTTCGATCCTCGCCCTACAAAAAGGGCTTCCTCTCACCTACAACCGCGACCTGCAGGAAGACAAGCGGATCGTCTTCCACGCCGACGACACCTTGGCTGGTTCGATCGAGGCAATGGCAACACTTCTCGCTGGTCTCGAATTCCATCCTCCCCCTCCCGACTCCACGACTTCGGCTCTCGATCTCGCCGAGGCCCTGGTTCGTCGTGGTGTGCCGTTCCGGGCGGCGCACACCGAGGTGGGTCGTCTAGTTCGCCATCTCGAAGAGGATGGGCGGTCGTTGCACGAGGCCACAGCGGCCGACCTCGAGGCGACCGACTCTCGTTTCGACCCGGCCGACCTCGACCTCGTCGATCCAACCAGATCACTGGAGCAGCGCTCCACCGCGGGATCGGGGAGCCCTCAGTCGGTGAAAGAGCAGCTGGCCGCGATCAGGGAGCTACTTCGCCCCATTTGACCCGTTGGGCGAGTCGCCGTTCGGTGAGCTCGCGCCCACAGTCCAGGTCCCGTGGGAGCGAATCAGCTTGTCCAGGTCGCCGGTGCCCAGCTTCTCCTGCGCCTGAGCCACCTGGATGTTGACCTGGGTGTCGTAGGCGGGCCGGGACACATCGCGGAAGATGCCGAGAGGGGTTGGGCCATAAGGGCCGTGGGAGAGACGGCTGAGTGCGAAAGCGATCGAAGGGTCTTCCCTCGTCTCGTCGTGGACCAGGATCGCCTTCGGGTCGACCGACGAGGAGTCCACGATTTCCGCCTCGCCACCCCGCATCACCACTGCCTTGGCCCCGTCGTCGAAGACGATCGGCTTGCCATGCACCAGGTCGATGCGGTTGTGGACCCGCTCCTCCTTGCCGGTGAGCTGGATGAAGGCCTTGTCGTTGAAGACGTTGCAGTTCTGATAGACCTCGATGAAGGCGGAGCCTTCGTGGTCGTAGGCCTTCTGCAGCATCTCCTGGGTGTGCCCGCGATCCATGTCGAGGGTGCGGGCCACGAATGAGGCCTCGGCTCCGAGCACCAGGGAGATCGGGTTGAACGGATAGTCGAGGGATCCGAAGGGCGACGACTTGGTCGACTTGCCCACCTCTGAGGTCGGCGAGTATTGGCCCTTGGTCAACCCGTAGATCTGGTTGTTGAACAGGATGATCTTCAGGTTGACGTTGCGGCGCAGGGCGTGGATCAGGTGGTTGCCCCCGATGCTGAGGCCGTCACCGTCACCGGTGATCACCCACACCGACAGGTCGGGCCGGGTTGTGGCGATGCCGGTGGCGATCGCTGGAGCGCGTCCATGGATGGAGTGCATCCCGTAGGTGTTCATGTAATAGGGGAAGCGGCTGGAGCAGCCGATGCCCGACACGAACACGAACTCCTCACGAGGCCGGCCCAGGCCGGCGAGGAACATCTGGACCGACGCCAGGATGGTGTAGTCACCACACCCCGGGCACCAGCGGACCTCCTGATCGGTCTGAAAGTCGGCTCTTGTGTATGCAGGGGAAGTCATTCCGCCATCTCCATGATTTTCTCGGCGACTTCGCTCACCTTGAACGGTTCGCCCGCCACCTTGTTCAATCCGACCGCATCGAGCAGATATTCCGCCCGGATGACCTTGAGGAGTTGGCCCGTGTTCAACTCGGGAATGAGGATCTTGTCGAAGGAGCGGAGAATGTCTCCGAGGTTGTTGGGCATCGGGTTGAGGTAGCGGAGGTGGGCGGTGGCCACCTTGCGCCCGTCCAGCCGTACCCGTCGTGCCGCCGCCCTGATCGTGCCGTAGGTGGAGCCCCACCCCAGCACCAGGACATCGGCGTCTTCGTCTCCGTTGACCTCGAGTTGGGGGATGTCGTTGGCGATGTTGGCCACTTTCCATGCCCGGGTGTCGGTCATCAACTGGTGGTTGGCCGGGTCGTAGGACACGTTGCCGCTGATCGCCTCCTTCTCCAGGCCACCGATGCGGTGCTCGAGACCGGGGGTGCCGGGCACCGCCCAGGGGCGGGCAAAGGTGTCGACATTCCTCATGTAGGGGAGGAACGTCCCGTCGGGGCCGTTGGCCTTGGTCACGAACCCCACTTCGATCTCGGGTATCTCGCTGACGTCGGGGAGCAGCCAAGGCTCGGAGCCGTTGGCGATCTGGTTGTCGCTGAGCAGCAGCACCGGCGTCATGTACGTGATGGCTATTCGGGCGGCCTCGATGGCCATGCTGAACGCCTCGGACGGGGTGGCGATGGCAATGACCGGGATCGGCGACTCGCCGTGCCTGCCGTAGAGGGAGAAGAGCAGGTCGGATTGCTCCGGCTTGGTGGGCAAGCCCGTGGAAGGACCTCCCCGCTGCACGTTGATCACGATCATCGGCAGCTCCAGCATGAAGCAGAGCGAGATCGTCTCCGACTTGAGGGCGATGCCCGGGCCCGACGAACCCGTGACGGCGAGGTTGCCCGCAAAGGCGGCTCCGACCGCGGCTCCCACGCCAGCGATCTCGTCTTCGGCCTGGAATGTGCGCACCCCGAAGTTCTTCTGCCGGGACAACTCGTGGAGGATGTCAGAGGCCGGTGTGATCGGGTAGGTGCCGTAGAAGAGGGGGAGCTTCGCCTTCTGAGCAGCTGCGATGAGCCCCCAGGCAAGGGCGGTGTTCCCGTTGATGTTGGTATAGGTGCCCTCACGCAGACTCGCCGGCTTGACCTCGAAGGTGGTCTTGGTCGCCTCGGTGGCGACACCGAAGGTGTACCCGGCCTGGAAGGCAGCTTTGTTGGCTGCGGCGACCTCGGGCAGCTTGGCAAACTTCTTCTCCACCCACTCGATGGTGGGCTCGGTGGGACGATGGAACAGCCACGCCATGAGGCCCAGGGCGAAGAAGTTCTTCGAGCGCAACACATTGCGCCCGCTCACCCCGGTGTCTTTGACCGCCTCTTTGGTCAGCTCGTCCATCGGGACCTTGATCACCCGATAACCCTCGAGCTTCCCGTCATCGAGGGGATTCTCCTCGTAGCCGGCCTTGTCGAGGTTGCGCTCGTCGAAGGTGTCGGTGTTGACGATCAGAGTCCCGCCCTGGCGGAGGTCCTTCAGGTTCTTCATCAACGCCGCTGGGTTCATCGCCACCAGGCAGTCGGGGGCGTCCCCGGCCGTCAGGATGTCGAAGTCGGCGATCTGCACCTGGAAGCTGGACACGCCGGGAAGCGTCCCGGCAGGGGCGCGGATCTCGGCGGGGAAGCTGGGAAGGGTGGCCAGGTCGTTGCCAAATAGAGCCGAGGCGTCCGTGAACCGGCTGCCGGCCAGCTGCATGCCGTCGCCAGAGTCACCGGCGAACCGGATGACTAGCTGTTCGAGCTCTTCGCTGGGTGTGGTCGAGGGGTCTGCGGTGGCGATTTCATCTGCCACTTTGAGTCACTTCCTTGAGTGGTTCGAGCGCGGACGGTGGCGCCGATCGTTGTTCGGCAGCGCTGACCGCCCGTGGTTTGTCATTCGCATCCAAGTCTATCGACCGCCTGTGTTAGGTGAATTCTTCGTCGCAGCTGTGAAATCGGCGATTTCGACCTCCTCCAGCCAGCGCCCCAGACCGAGGAGAAGCGGCTCGCTGTCGAGGTCTCCGATCACCTGAAGAGACACCGGCGGAGACCCCGTGCCGCCGAGGGGGAGAGCGAGGGCAGGGTGCAACGCGTGGTTGACGATCGACGTGAAGTAGGAGAGGACGGCACGGTGGTCCTTGTCACCGATGAGGTCTTCGCCGATCACCTTTCGCATCGCAGGTGTGGTCGGGGTGACGAGGAGATCGACCGAGTCCAGTGCGGCGGCGAAGCGCTGTCTGATCATGATCTGCCACTCCCTCGCCTCGGCTACTTCCTCGGGCGTGAGTTCTTCGACAGAGATGATCCGTTCCTCAACCGCTTTTCCGTAGTACTTCCCCTGGAGCCTGAACTCGCGGTGCACCGCCTCTACCTCCTCGAGGGCGCCGATGATGTGACGGCTGGGGAAGGTGTCGGGCATGTCGATCGGGCTGACCTGGTGCCCGAGCCGCTCGAGGCCGGAAACCGCAGTTTCGAAGGCTCCGGCGACCTCATCGCTGATCGGCGCGTTCCCGAACCACGGTTCGGGGACCCCAAGACGAAGGGATCGTCGCTCCGGTTCGGGAGCTTCGTCGCCTGACATCACCCGATAGGCGATCGCCGTGTTCTCGATGGAGTCTGCCAGCGGGCCCACCGTGTCGACCGATGGGACCAAGGGAAAGACGCCATCGAGGGGGATCTTCCCGTAGGTGACCTTGAGCCCGTATGTGCCGCAGAGAGCCGCCGGCACCCGCACCGAGCCACCCGTGTCGGTGCCTATGGCGATCGGCGTGATCCCGGCGGCGACGGCGACGCCGGAGCCGCCCGAGGATCCCCCCGCCGACGTCTCGAGATCCCAAGGGTTGCGCACCGCGCCCCAATGTTCGTTCTCCGAGTTGAACCCGAATGCAAACTCGTGGAGGTTGGCACGGCCAATGACTACCGCGCCGGCATCCTCGAGCCGGCGCACGCACTCTGCCGTGCTGGTAGCCGTCTCGGCGTAGAACGACGAACCGCAGGTGGTCACCCGTCCCTCATGGTCGATCAGGTCCTTCAGCGCGACGGGCATTCCGGCGAGGGGGCCGACGTCCTCCCCGCGAGCGAGCCGTTCATCGATCTCGGCTGCCCGATCGATGGCGGGGCCGTCGTCGATGGAGATGAAAGCGTTGAGCGTGTCCTGGTTGGCGTGGGCCTGGGCGAGGGCCGCTTCGACCCGTTCAGTTGCAGACTGGGACACGTCGCGACAAGTTAGTCACGGACGGGTGAAGGCGTTGCTATAGCAAGAGGTCGTGGAATCCGAGACCTGATGCTATAGCAACGCTATTCGGTGACGGTCAGTCCGCTTCCCGATGGGACCAGTGAGACCCAGGCCTGGCCGGGAGGCACCGCGATCACGTTGCCCTCTGCGTCGGTGAGGGTGAACCAATCGGTCATCTCCTCCCGTTCCCAAGTCCCCTGCACATACTTCCCATCGGCGAACACGTATGCCTCACCCGAGCCAAGGGTGTGCGAGCTGGGGAGACCGTTGTTCGAGTACTGCTCGACGTATAGGGCGACCATCACCGGGACCCCGAGTCTTGTCTCGAGGCCTTCCTGGTCCCGGACCATGCTCTCCTGACCTTGGATGGTGCGCAGCCACAGACCTTCCGTTTCGTCCCAGTCCCAGACGACCCCGTTGCCGGAGAACCGGATGTTCACCGATGATGCGGGAGCGGCGTCGGCAGGCATAGGGCCGAACTCCCAGATTGGGCCTTCGGGCGGCTCGTTGGGATATTCGAGCTCGTCGGCCGTCTCACGGAGGGTGAAGGTGTCGACGTAGAGGTTGTGGGGGGCAGAGCGGCCGGAGATGCGGAAGGTGCCCTCGGAGAGCTCCTTGATCAGGTTCACGCCGTTCCCGGTGATCATGTTCTGGACCCATCCCTGCGCACCGGAAATGGTGAAGGTGGGCTCGTTGAATCCGGGCAGCAGCTCGGCATCCGTCGGACGTCCTGAGCGGTTGGGCCCGAGGTAGTCGCTGTCGGACTCGTGCCAGATGGTGATGAACCGGGTGACACCCTCCACCAGCATCTCGATGACCATGTCGGCCTCGTCGATGCCGGAGTGGGGTCTGGCATTGGGGTGGTTGTCGATCTTGACCGCGAGGACGCGTCGATCCAAGAGGTTGGCGTTCTCGACTTCGAGACCGTTCACCAGAGACTCGGCGCTTTCCCCGATCGTGGTCGAGGTCGTGGAGGAGGTGGATGTTGACGTGGATGAAGAAGACGTGGTCGGTGCCGATGTGGTTGTCGAATCAGCAGACTCGCTTGGGCTGCAAGCCGCAACCAGCAAAGCGAGCGTGACCAGCCTGGCGACTGTGGTCCGCATCGGCGGGAGTCTACGAAGCGGTCGTCAGTTAGCTGGAATCAACCCGAATCAATCGGAGAGGGCTCCACCCACGACGTCGAGATGAGGCAGGGCGGTCTCCGGTTGGTCGACGGATATCGCCAGGTCGATGCCATCGGAACTGGAGCGAAGGACATAGAGCGCGTCGATGTTGACCCCGGCATCGGCCAGCGACCTGGTGAGCCCCGCCAACTCGCCAGGGC
>Ga0307505_10003133_pt1 | contig 10605 bp, 5 predicted proteins | sample 23_S_MG_FD_202183 | JGI IMG/M metagenome (GOLD analysis project Ga0307505, IMG submission 202183) | Soil microbial communities from Populus trichocarpa stands in riparian zone in the Pacific Northwest, United States - 23_S | ecosystem: Environmental > Terrestrial > Soil > Riparian zone > Trees... | reverse complement strand
TGTGCCTTTCGAACCCGTCGTTTTGAGCTCCGCTCCTGATTGCCGCCACCTTTCGACGACCTCCGGGTGTGGATGCCCGAACCTTGAACGACGCCCGACCGGAATAATAGCTACTTTTGGCGTAACTGCATCCACGAAACCTTGGGTCGAGGATGAGCGGCTGCCGTGGTGAGGAACTTTAACAAGATCCGCTTTCAACGGCTGTCCGGTTATCGCGCCTTCGGATGCCCGTTCGATATCGCCGGTGAACAGGAACTTTCTCTCACCATATGTGAGCATCAGAACCAGCGACGCGTTGTTATCAGAACCGGCCGGTTCGTCGGTAGAGACAGGCCACAGTACGTCGATCCGCACGTCGCCGATCTCAATAACATCGCCCTTTCCGATCTGGCGAAGCGGCACCGCGTATCGATTCGCTGCTACCAATAATTCTGCCATCTCGGAATCGGATGTTGGAACTGCCCCGATCAGCACTTCGCCGACTTCGAAATTGTTGACGACATCAGTCAGACCCTGTGAATGATCGGCATCCGCGTGCGAGACAACCAGCCGGTCGATCTGCGAGTACCCCTTCTCCCAAAGAAACTCCGACACGACCATCTCGCCGATCCGCGGGAGGTCGGGCTCAAATGGCGTGTCTTCGTCATCACCCGAACCGTAGTTCACTCGTCCGCCGCCATCGATGAGCATCGTCTCGCCGTTTGGGAATGTGATGAACGCCGAATCTCCCTGTCCGACATCTAAAAATTCGATCTTCAACTCGCCGGTCGGAAGCGGCTGGCTGAATGGGTGGAGAACGATGAAAGATGCGAGTGCGAGAGTTGCGATGGTAAACGAACCTGTCGACGCCATCGCAACACGCCGAACTGGTCGAAGCGAGAACGGATCCCAGCGATAAAGAAGGGCCGCGAGACCGATCACGGGCAGAAGGTAAATTAGATATATCGTTTTGCCATAACCGGGATAGATAGGGACTCGAAAACTCGCGGAATCGAAATAGACGAACAGGCGCGGAAATTCGATCAAAAGCCAGTTCAGTCCATTCGTCAACATGGCGAAAGGAAGTGCCAGGTTATTACTGACCTGGCCGCACAACACCGCGAAGATCGCCGCGAAACTTTCGAGCGCGATGATGACGCCGACCCAGAGATTAAGCACGACCGAAATGGGCGACACGCGATGGAAGTAATAAACGAGCAGCGGTAGCATCCAGAGCTGCACAATCAGCGATACGAGCGTGCCTTCGAAAAGATATGCGATCAGGCGGCGAAGGCCATCAGAAACTCTTGTGAGCGGGAATTTGAAGATGCGGCCGCGCCAGATCTGCCTTCCTTTCTCGATCTCCCAAACATGCGGACGCCAGTAGAGCGTCTCGCAGAATTGCCTCAGCCATCGGGGCACATTCGGCGGGAACGGTGATCCCGCATCCGGCATCCAGGAGCCGATCGCTCGCAGCTTCTCGATCAGCGGAAACGCCATTCCGACGATCGCGGCAACGCTGATAACGGTGAGCTGAAATGACGGCGTGAACAAGTCCGCGGGCCGCCATGCGAGCAATATCAAGCAGCAAAGCCCGAGTGTATTGAGCAAAGATCCCTGCCGATACAACGCTCGCCCAAGCAGCAGCACGGTGAACATTATCGACGCTCGGACGACCGGCACCTCGGCTCCGACCGCGAGCGTATAGAGCCACAGCGTTCCGCAGACAACCACGAACTGCCACAGCCGGTTCCGTGTAAACAGGCTGACGATCCAGAAAATCACGCCGCCGATAAATGTAATGTGGAGGCCCGAGATGACGAGAACGTGAAACGTCCCGCCCTCGCGAAAGACTTCGGCCGTGTCTTTATCGAGAAAATGCTTATCCCCGAGCAGGGATGCGATCATCACACCCGCCGCCTGCGGCGAAAGCCGCGAGCGGAACTCCTCGATCAGCGAGGCTCGTCGCTCATAAACGAGATCGACCGGCGACCTCCACACCGGACGCTTCACCACTTCGATCAGCAACGGGCTCTTCACCGTGCAGGTCGCGTCGATCCCCTGCTGCTCCAAAAGCTGTCGCCGCCGCGGCATGACGCCGGGGTTGAGATATTGGTCTTCGCGGAGAAGTTCGCAAGCGGTTCGGATGGTCGTGCCGGATCGAAGATCTAGGGCGGCGAGATCGGCTTGCTGCTCGGGACGATCGAGTGGAACGAACATTCGAACAATGCCGGATGCCGTTTGATCGACTCTCTTAGCAATCAGCTTAGACGCCGCGACACGAATGAAAGTTCCGTCATACGCGGGCTCCGGAAGCCCGATCAAACGTCCCTCGATCTCGACCGGCGTGCCCGACGCGATGCGGCCTTCGTCGTAGGTCCGCTTGATGCGGTTGTCCTCGACGTTCCAGATCTGGAATTGATGGATCGCCGCACCTGCGATGACGACAGATGCGAGTAGAACGTGGTCTACGAATCGACGTTTGCGGCCGATCGACGCGTCTAGACCGAACACCAGAGCAACGCCCATCCAGATCCGCCAATCGATACCGCTCAATTGCGCAAGCAGGATGCCAAGGGCGAAAGCGATCGCGGCCCACAGGAGCGGAAACATCGAGAATTTCGAATTGGGCGTTGATCGCGGGAGATCTGGCGTCATTCGACCCTCACCAGTGGCCGAATTTTGCGAAAGCGTTCGTCGGAGATCCCGGAGATCAGCATCAGGTGTTCGACGCGACGAAATGGGCCGTTGACCTCGCGGTGCTCGGTGATCTTTGCGGCGAGTTTCTCACCGATGTGAGGGATGCGTTGCAGGTCTTCGGCCGAGGCGGTGTTGATATTGATCGCGTGTTCGGCGACGGCCATATTCGCCGACTGCAGCGTGGCGGTACTTGGCCGATGACCGCACGCCATCATCGATAGACAAGCGATCAAGAACAGAGCTCTCGAGCAAAAAAGGAAGGACATATCGGCAAAATACGTCCTTCAGGATACGAAATTCCAATTGCGGGTTCAACGCGATCTAGGCCGGAGCTGCGACGAAGAACGCTCCCTTCCATGTGTCGCCTTCCTTTACATAAAGTGTCGCGGCGTTTTGCGGCATGATGTCCATATCTCCGCATTTTCCGGTCGCTGTTCCTTTATACAGGAACAGTGCGACGCCGGGGCTGATCTCGACCGCGTGTTCGTTGGATAACTTGATGTCCTTAACGTCGCACGGCTCGGTCCACGATTTTACGATATCGGCCTTCGTGGCCATCCGTTCGCCCATCATACCGACCGCGGATGCTCCTGTAGTGACGAAGCCTTCTATCTTTGTTTTGTCCTGGGTCTTCCACGCATCCCAGATAAACTTTTCGCGTTCGATGAGCGTCGCGGCTAACGCGGCGTTCGATTGTGGAGGTGTTGATGCCGGCGGGGGCGGTGCAGGCGGACCCGGTTTGGCGTTGGGCTCGAAGACCGGTATCTCCGTGTGGAATGCTCCCTTCCATTCGTTCCCCTCACGAACGTAGATCGACGTGCTCGTGACCGGACTTGGCATCTTCTTGCCTTCGCACGTAGTATCCGCAGTCACTTTCATAGTGATCACGGCGACATCCGGCGATACATTGGTAACAGCCTCATCCGACATTGTGTAACTCTTCACCTCGCAAGGATTCGCACCGATCATCTTCGCGGTATCGGCCTTGCCCCCGCGATAGCCGCCGTCCATCATCACGAAATTCGGGATAAGGAAACTGTCGAAGAATTTTCCGTCCTTGTTCTTCCAGGCCTCGAAAGCCTGTTTCTCGCGTGCGGCCAGCGTGTCTTTCGTGGGCGCAGCCGAGTTCGAAGAGGTGTTAGTGTTCGCCGTTGTGTTGGCTGTATTAGTGTTCGCGTTTGCGGTGTTTGCCGGTGGAGTGGTGGCGTTATTGCAAGCACCTGAAATAACTACGAACGCGAAGAGAAAAAAGGCGGGAATCAGTCTCATAAGATCCTCCAATACGAATTTCGATATTTGGGCTACGCACGCGGGAAGGCGCAAAAACGCGGATATGCAGCCCGGTCTATGTAGAACGCGCAGTACTATGTCACAGTTACTTTTACGAAACAAGCAGAGGTTCAAGTGTTCATTTCCTGAACGTCAGCGAGATCTTCGTACGCCTTTTGCAATACAGGACGGGCTCGGGTTGAGCCGTCCATATCGCCGATGTAGCCTTCCTTGACCATTGCATCGAGGATAGCGGCGGCTCGTCCATAGCCGATGCGAAGGTGACGTTGGAGCAGCGAAGTCGAGCCGCGTTTTGCCTGTACTACGCACTTGAGAGCGTCCCAGAAGAGCGGATCGCGGCGGCCCGGAAGGTCGCCCGAATCGTCCAGCTCTTCGTCACTCTTGGTTATGGTCGTATCGTACTCGGGTCTTCCCTGACGCTTCACTTCATCGACGACGCGGCCGATCTCTTTCTCATCCACATAACATCCGTGGATGCGAACTACCTGTGAGCTAGCGGGCGGCAGAAAAAGCATATCACCCTTGCCGAGCAGCGCCTCGGCGCCGTTCGCGTCAATGATGGTCCGAGAATCGACCTTTGACGAGACGCGATATGATATGCGAGCCGGGAAGTTCGCCTTGATCAATCCAGTGATGACATCGACCGACGGCCGCTGAGTCGCAAGTACCAGGTGAATCCCGACCGCTCGCGCCATCTGCGCCAAACGCGTGATCGACTCTTCAACCTCTTTTCCGCTGACCATCATCAGGTCGGCGAGTTCGTCGATGATGATCACGATGAAGGGCAATGTACGGTGCGGCTCGCCCGTATCATCCCACATCTCGGCGTCATTGCGTTTCCTGACCTCCGCGTTATAACCGTCGATGTTGCGAACACCCCAACCGGCGAGATCCTTATAGCGCCGCTCCATCTCTGTTACCGCCCACTTGAGCGAGATCGCGGCACGTTTCGGATCAGTGATGATCGGCGTCGCGAGATGTGGAATGTCCGCATAAAGCCCGAGCTCGAGCCGCTTCGGATCGACCATGATGAACTTAACTTCGTCCGGCTTCGCCTTAAAAAGGATCGACATCACGAGCGAATTGACGCCGACCGATTTACCAGCACCCGTCGCTCCCGCGATCAGCAAGTGCGGCATCTTCGCGAGGTCGGCGACATACGTCCCGCCATCGATGGTCTTGCCAAGCGCGATGGTCAGCAGGCTCTTCTCGGCGTTAAACTTTCGATGATCGATTATCTCCCGCAGGACGATCGTCTCGCGTTTTTCGTTCGGCACTTCGATACCGACGAACGCCTTGCCCGGAATGCGGTCGATGCGGATCGATTCGGCCCGGAGAGCGAGACAAAGGTCATCGACAAGGCCGGTAACGCGCGAATACTTGACGCCCGGATCAGGCTTGAACTCATACGTCGTCACCACCGGGCCGGGCGAAATGTTTACGACCTTGCCCGCAACGTTGAACTCTTTCGTCTTCTCCGCGAGCGACTCCGCGATAGCCAGCAGCTCTTTTTCTTTGTGCTTAATGTGCGGCTGGGGAAGCTGTAGAAGTTGCGGACTCGGCAGCCGATAGCCATCATAACTCGCCGCTGGGCGTGCGAAGATCGGCTCGTCGTCTTCGTCCGCATGGTCAACAAATTCGGTGTCGAGATCACCAGTGTGCTTTACAGGCGTGATAGGTATTTCGCCGAGCGGACCACTTCCCGCGACCGCCGCTGCCGCCTTTTCATCCACGGCGATCGTCGGCGGTATCGGATCCTCTTCAAGCGGCAACTCGAGAGCCGTCTCATTCCCCGCGTCGAGTTGCGTGGTCGCGGGAACAAGAATGTCACCAGTATCGGCAGACTTTCCAAGCGAGACGATCGTGTCGGGGATCGAGATCGTCGGCGAATCAGCCAACGACTTATCTTTCTTCCGCTTGCGTCCAGATTTTGATTCCGGCCCGGTAGTGTCGTCCGCGACCAGTGCGGCCTTCGCCTGCCGCCGCTTCTCGAGATATTCGGCCGCGTGGATCTTGAAATTGTCCTTCGCGATATCGACGTGTCCGAACAGCCAGTTGAATGAAATATCCGTGATCAGCAGCAAGGACGCGATGAAGAAAGCTCCCAGCACGATCACCGTCCCGATCGATCCGATCAGTTTTGTCGCTAGAAATGGAAACGCCCCGCCGACGACACCGCCGTACGACGGCTCGATCATATTGAGCAAGCCCGACAGCCCGCCGAGAAATAGCACGTAGCCGATCACGCGAAGTGCTCGAAGCCTCAGGTTCGCCGATTGATAAACGCGCCACGCGATCAGGGCGATCAACGCGGGCAGCAGATACGCGACCCATCCGAATAGCCCGATCGCGACGGCCGCAATGTTCGCGCCGACGATGCCGATCCAGTTCTTTGTAGATGAAGTCGCCGAATACCCGGTCGAGAAGATCGAACGATCATCCGGGCTCGCGGTCATCAGACACAGGAAGATCAGCAAGGCCAAAGCTACGAGAGCAACCGACACCACCTCATTGATCCGCGAACTCTTCACGCCCTTGCCGTTCTTTTTCGTAAGCAAAGTCGTCCCGTCCGCCAAGCAAAAATTCAGCTCGTCGTCCTTATAAACTTCCTTGCATGTCGGGCAAATTTTCATTCTGCAAGATAATTAGTAATTACTAATTAATAATTACTAATTATTGCTCGAAACAGTTTTTCCTGTCTTCTTGAAAAGTAAGAACTCTTTGATAAACTCGTCGATCTCTCCATCAAGTACGCCGTCGACGTCTGTAAGTTCGAACTTCGTGCGAGTGTCTTTCACGAGGCGATAAGGATGGAGCACGTAGTTGCGGATCTGGGAGCCGAAGGAGATATCCAGTTTGGTCGCTTCGTGATCGGCGGCGGCCGCCCTGCGATTTTCAAGTTCTAACTCGTACAGTTTCGAGCGCAGGACGTTCATCGCTACGATGCGATTCTGAAGCTGGGACCGCTGGTTCTGGCACGTCACGACGATATTGGTCGGGAGATGGGTGATGCGGACCGCGCTGTCGGTTACGTTCACGTGCTGACCGCCGGCACCGGATGATCGATAGGTGTCGACGCGAAGGTCTTTGTCTTCGATGTTCACCTCAATGTTCTCGTCTATCTCTGGCGAGACGAACATCGATGAGAATGACGTCTCGCGGCTGCCGCCGGAGTTGAACGGCGAGATGCGGACTAACCGATGCACGCCCGCCTCAGTCGCGAGCAGGCCATAGGCGTATTCGCCGATCACGCGAAATGTCGCCGATTTCAATCCAGCTTCACTTCCCGATTGCTCGTCGAGTATCTCGACCTTAAACCCTTTCCTCTCTGCCCAACGGAGATACATCCGCAGCAGCATCTGCGTAAAATCCTGGGCGTCAGTTCCGCCGGCTCCTGCCTGCAGCGAACAGATCGCGTTATTCACGTCTGTTTCGCCGGATAAGAGCGACTGGATCTCGGCGGCCGTTACATCCTTGTCGAGGCGTTCGATCAGGACTTCGAGCTCTTTCGCCGAGTCGGCATCTTCGGCCGCAAATTCAAATAGCACCTCAGCGTCGGATATGCCGGTCTCGAAATTCTTCTGCTGTTCGAGAGCCTTCTCCAACCGGCTCCGAACCGCCATCACCTTCTGAGCCTTGTCCGAATCGTTCCAGAAATCAGGCTCGGAAACTTCAGCCTCTAGCTTCTCAAGCTCCGTCTCCTTCCCCGGCCGGTCAAAGAAACCTCCCAAGTTGGGCAACTTTATCTTTTATCTCTTCGTGTTTTGTTTGTAGTTCAGTAAGTTCCATCTCAAATATTCTTTACTATCCACTTGTCACTACCCACTATCCACTGAATCGAAACGGCACGTCAGAATTTCTGATATCTTCAGTGGATAGTGACAAGTGGGTAGTGGATAGTTTCAAATCGCATCCTCGACGATCTTCGGACGCCTCAACGCTGCCAAACCTAACAAGCCAATCGTTATGATCGTACACAGCCACGCGAACCAGTCGCCGTAGCGGACGTAGAACGTCTGCGATTGGAAGCTTGTTAATACGGTCCAAACACGCGCGTCAGTTTCATATGAGAGAAGCGGTGCCCCAACATACCCGCTGGCGCTGATAAAGGCGGTTATCCCGACGTTCGTCACTCGAAGCACGGGCCGATCCGTCTCAGCAGCTCGGAAGACAGCGTTCGCAAGGTGCTGTCTAAGCACCGGGGTCGGACCCAGGTAGCCGTCATTCGTCATCTCAATGATCACGTCCGCGCCGTTGCGGACGTATTCCCGCGACAACGCTCCGAAATGCGATTCGAAGCAGATCATCACGCCCGCCTTCGCATCGCCCAGCGAAAAGAGATCGTACTCGCGCCCGTAGGAAAAATTCCCTACGAATCCGGGTAAAAGACCTTCGAGTGGAAACGGCACAGCTTCTCCGAACGGCAGCAGGTAGATTTTATCATACTGCGCGACCTCACCTCCCTGCGGCCCAACCATTACGGCGGAATTGAAAAACTTGCCCGTCGCCGGGTCGGGTTCAGCCGAGTTGAACAGCACCGAAACGTTGTTCTTTCGGGCAAATCCATCAATGAACTCCCGAGTTTCAGGATCCGTCTCGTACATGAAGTTCATCGGAGATTCGGGGAAGATGACGATTGTCGGTAAAGGTCCTTCGGTACGGGGTTGTTGGAGCGCAGACTCCGCTAGTTGAACGTGTCGAAGTCTAAACTGTTGCCATTTCTCAGCGGTGAGGCCAGACATGGGAACATTGGGTTGGACTGCGATCACGTACGCAACATAGGAAAGGGTTGAGTCCTTACGAGAACGGATTCGATCAAATCCTGCGATTAGCGGCAAACAAAAGTTTATGGCGGCGACGATGACAACCAATCCAATTGTGTCCTTGCGGGGTCGAGCTAACAGAGCGCAAGCCAAAGCGCCGGGTGCGGAGCAGAGGTAACTAACCAACAGGACTCCCCCGAGGCTGGCTGTTGCAGGTACCAAATAGTACGCAAACGCCTGGGAATACCCCAACGCATTCCAATTATTACCAGTAATCCAATACCGCAAAAACTCCGTAAACACCCAAACGAACGGAGCGGCGAGAAAAGCGAGCGAACCGAATCGACGCAGCAATGCCGACAAGATCCCCGCGAACATCGCCGGGAACAGTCCCGCGACCAGGCAGACGCAGAACAACAGAAAATAAGCGAGGATCGGCGGGAAGGCGGCGTAAGTGATGGGGGCGTAGGTTAACCACCAGCAGGTGCCGAAGAAGAATGCGGTGCCGAAGATCCAGCCGAGGACGAACGACCGCGACGTCGATTCCTTTTCCCGCTCGACCGCCCACATCAGCGGGACAAGTGCGAACCAGGCGAGAAACCAGTAATCGAAATCGGGAAACGCCAGGATGAGCAGAATGGCCGATAGCAAGGCCAGCAAAGCATTCTTCCAACCCGGCAATCCCTTGGTAAGCGGGAGCAGTCGCATCCCAGAAGTTTAACAAAATCAGCCGGTTACATCACTTTGAAGGCACCGTCAGCAATTTGACCGATAGTGACGGATTCCTGCACAAATTTTGTCAGCGGAAATTGACGGATTTTGTCAGAATAACGCTTTTGGTAATACCGCCTGCGGTCAAACTGATTCGCCCAAATAGAAACGGCCAGATGTCGTTTCACTTTGAACGAACCTGACCGAATTGCTGGGCTTTCGCCTGTATCTACGTATTTTCCCGTATTTCTACGGTTTAAAGGAGGTTGAGCCCGACCTTGCGGCCGGGCTCAAAAAGGAAGGACAACTGAAGGAACGCTCGGAAGGTGACCAAGCACAGTGGCAAACCGCGCTCGGAGAAGTGTTGGCGGCGGGGTCTTGACTAATTGCGTCAAGCTAGCCGATTCTCCCTAATGCACGATGCGTGCCACAGCTTTCGAACTGGTTCCAAGTTCCTTGTTTCAGGTTCCTTGTTCGATCTATCGCGTTGCCTATAAACAGTTTAGCGGCACGAAAATCAATTCGGCCGCCAAAACGAAGAACGTGAAACCTGGAACTTGAAACCTTCGGACCTTACACTATTTGGAACATCGGTCTGCTTGACGCTGCAAAGCCGCTACTTCCGGGTTGTCCGAATCGACCTCAAGTGCTTGAGCCACAAAGGTTTTCACCTGCAGACACTCGCCGCGTTCGAGATGGATCTTGGCAAGGTTGATATACGCGTCGGTGAGTTTGTTATTCCAGAAGATCGCCGTCTTGAACGAACTGGCCGCCTGATCGCGGTCGCCGCGACGAAGGTGTATCTTGCCTAGGATGAGGTAACTCTCCGCAGACATCGGCTCGCTTGCCAGGACGCGGCGGATCGTCTGCATCGCGTCGTCGTCAGCTCCGTTCTTGAATTGATCGCGAGCCTGCTGCAGAAGCTTCTCGGTTTCGTTGATCGCCGTCGGCGTGACCTCGACCTGACGACGGCTAAGGACAACGCTTACGAAATCGCGCCGCTGCGGCGTTTCCACTCTCAAAGCGATATCCGCGATCGTCTTTGCACGCAGCCATTCCTTTTCGAGGTTTGCGTATCGGTTGCCGGTCGCCAGGTAGCTTCGTGCCTGATTATCGATGTCACCGGCCGTCGGATCGTTCGTCGACGAAAGGCCCTTCGCGA
>Ga0307505_10003132_pt1 | contig 10608 bp, 9 predicted proteins | sample 23_S_MG_FD_202183 | JGI IMG/M metagenome (GOLD analysis project Ga0307505, IMG submission 202183) | Soil microbial communities from Populus trichocarpa stands in riparian zone in the Pacific Northwest, United States - 23_S | ecosystem: Environmental > Terrestrial > Soil > Riparian zone > Trees... | reverse complement strand
CCACGGCTGCTCCATCGAGGGGATGTCCTCGGTGACGTGGTCGGTCCGCCAGGCGATGCCCGTCGCGTAGCAGGTGTACGGCACCGTGTAGTGCGAGCCTCCGTCGTAGAAGGGGTCGACGAGCTCAGGCCAGACGTTCTTCTGCAGGTTGGGGATGTAGTCGAGGTTGAGCGGCTTGATGAGCTTTCCGGCCACCGAGAGGTCGAGGTTGTCGGGGCTCATCTCCATGACATCGGGCTGCACCGCACCGGAGGCGAGGCGCTTGATCCCGGACGAGATGTTGTCGAAGGCCGTGTACTGAACGTCGACTCCGTACTTCTCGCCGAACTCCTTGAGGAGCTTCTTGTAGAGGTAGTCCGGATAGTTGAAGACCGTGAAGGTGCCGCCCGTCTCCGGCTCGAGGCCCGACTCGATCGGGTCCTCCCAGAGCGGGAGCGTGACGCGCTTGTCGGGCCGCGCGAGGGGAAGGCCGCCCGGGCCGAGGAGCTCGCCGGTCGTGCTCGTCTCCTGGGCAACGGTGGTCGAGCTCGAGCATGCGGCGAGGAGGCTTCCCGCTCCCGATACCGCGAAGCCGGCTCCGGCGGCGCGCGCGAGGAAGTCGCGCCTGCTCAGTGAGCCGGGCCGTTCCTTCGGGTGGTGCGTCATCGATTCCCCTCCTGAGTTCGGTCGCCGCGGGGGTGGCGCACTGTCTCACGGGAAGTGTGCGTCTTTCAAGTGAGACGCGCGCCGGTCAGCTGAGATAGCTGTAGATCAGCCGCTGGAAATGCTGGATCAGGTGCTCGCTGGTCGGGAGGAGCCGGCCGTGCTCGACCATGCCCGACTCGAGGCCGGCATGCACCGACTCGACGAGGCTGTTGTCCTCGGCTCCCACCTGCTCGTTGAAGGCGATCATCTCCTCGACCGTTTTCTGCGGCACGTCCTCCGAGAAGAAGTAGTCGTACGTGCCGAGCGTGCGCCGCTCGTCGATCGGGAACCATGCGCCACCGTTCATGTTCGGCGGGCCCGGGATGATGTCGACGGTGAAGTTCGGGAAGACGAAGACCGACGTGCTGCGATCGATCTCGCCGGTTGCGTCGTAGGGCGCGGCCTTCTTGCCTTCGAGGACGGAGCTGCGCACCGGGCCTTTCTGGGTCGACACGTAGCCGGAGGAGGCGAGCGCGTAGGAGTCCGGGTCGACATTGATCACAGACGAGAAGCCTGGATGCGCGACCGGGCAGTGGTAGCACTCGAGATAGTTCTCGACCGCGATCTTCCAGTTGGCCTCGATGACGTACTCGCCGCGGTGGTGGAACTTGAGGCTGTCCAGGTCGATGCCCGTCTCGGCGACCGTCTCGGGCAGGACGCCGAGCGTCTCTTCGAGCGAATCCGCCTCGAGGTCGGCGTTCACGTAGATGAACGGCCCCCATGTCCCGACCTGGACGGGGAAAAGGGAGTAGTTGTCGGAGTCGAACCCGGGCTCGCGCTCGGAGCGCGGCGCCTTGAGGAGGCAGCCGTCGAGCCCGTAAGTCCAGGCGTGGTACGGGCACTGCAGCGTCTCGCGGTGCCCGGAGCCCTGCATGACGACGTGGCCGCGATGGCGGCAGACGTTGACGAACCCCTTGAGCTCGCCCCCCTTGTCCCGGACGAGGACGACCGGGATGCTCCCGGCCTTGGTTGCGAAGTAGTCCCCGGGCTCGCTCACCTGGGCCGTCGCACATGCGTATTGCCACGTGTGCTTGAAGATCCGCTCCCGCTCGAGCGCGAGGATGGCGCTGTCCGAATACCAGCCGGCGGGCAGTGTGTAGCCGGCCTCCAGTCGCTCGCGGATCTCGCTGAACATCCCTCTCAGCATAACCCGCCGCCCAGGCCGCTCAGGTTTCCGGCGGTTCCCAGTCGGGCTCGAACGGCTTGCCCGCCACGCCGCCGATCATCAGGACGAGCGTCGGCGTCTCCAGCGCGGTGCCGGCTCTTTGCACGTCGGGCTCGAGGAAGAGCAGCTCCCCGGCGCCGAGCTCGACCTCCTCGCCGTTGCAGGTGAAGCGGACGCGTCCCTGGACGACCGCGTAGAGCTCCTGCTGACCGCCGAAGGTGACCTCCTCGTGCGGGACGACAACCTCCTCGCCGGCGTCCCCATGGCACGCGTTCACCCCGAAGGCCTCGATGCCGAAGTGCTCGCGCACCGAGTGCCAGCGGGCCCCGTAGCCCGCGTCGTCGGTCCACTCCTGCCAGTAGTCGGGGCCGCCGGCGAGCCCGGCCGGAGGGATCTCCGCGATCCGCGCGGTGCGCCAGCGCTCAGTCAATGTAAGGCTCCACTCCGCGTTTCAGGAGGCCGCGGGCGAGAATGAGGCGCTGGATCTCGCTCGTCCCCTCCCAGATCCGGTCGACGCGGACCTCGCGCCAGAAGCGGGCCACCGGGTTCTCGGTCATGTAGCCGCGGCCGCCGAGGATCTGGAGCGAGCGGTCGACGATCCGTCCGGCCGCCTCGGAGGCGAAGAGCTTGGCGGCGGCCACCTTTCCGTGGACGACCTTGCGGTCCTCGTAGGCGTCGAACGCGTGTGCTGCATGGTAAGTGAGGAGCCGCGCGGCCAGGAGGTCGGCGAGGGAGTCGGCGAGCTGGAAGGAGACCCCCTCGTGCTCGGCGATCGGCTTCCCGAAGGCGACGCGCTCGAGCGCCCAGTCGCGTGCGATGCCCAGTGCGCGCTCCGAGGCGCCGCAACAGCGCGCCGCGATGAACAGGCGCTCGACGAGGAACCACTCCTTCGCACCCTCGTTGCCGCCCGCGGGCACCCGGTTCTCGTCCGGAACGCGGCAATCGCGGAGCACGACCTCGGGATGGTGGTCGAGATAGGGGTCGTGCAGGAAGCCCGGGACGCGGGTGAGCTCGAGGCCGGGAGTGCCGGGCTCGACGATGAAGAGCGTCTGCTCGCCGTCGACGACCGCGAGGACGATGTAGAAGCCGGGGTCGCCCTCGCTCGTTACGAACCACTTCTCGCCGTTCAGCACCCACTCGTCTCCGTCGCGCACGGCCGTCGCGGCGACGGCGCTCACGTCGGAGCCGGCGCCCGGCTCGGTGACCGCCCAGGCCTCGCGGTACTCGCCGCGCAGGATCGGGACGACCCAGCGGTCGCGCTGCTCGGGCGTGAGGATCTCCCAGAGCTCGGCCGGGCCGCGGTCGACCACGGCGAAGCCGAGACCGTTCGTCGCCTTGCCGGATTCCTCCTCGAGTGCCACCTGGCCGAGCATGCTGAGGCCGGCGCCTCCGGCGTCCTCGGGCATGTTCAGCATCGAGAAGCCGGCGGCGCGTGCCTTCTTGCGCACCGCGTCGACGGCGGGGAAGTCGATCTCGCCCGCGGCGGCGATCCTCTCCTCCAGCGGGAAGACCTCGTCGGCGACGAAGCGGCCGACGCGCTCCTTCAGCTCGGCAATGTCGGGGGGCAGCTCGGGGACGACCATCGTGCGTGATCTTGACGTGTCGAGGGGGTCGGGGTAAACCAGGGTCGGTGACGACCATTCGCATCGGCTGCGCGCAGATCCCTCCCAAGGTGGGTGATCTCGAAGGAAACCGCTATTTGGCAAAGACCGCGGTCCGGAACGTCGCGGTCGGGTGTGACAGCCGGATCGTGGTCCTTCCGGAGCTGATGTCGTCCGGATATGTCTTCGAGTCGGTGGAGGAGGCAAGAGCCTGCAGCGAGCCTGCAGACGGGCCGATGGTCTCGCGGTGGGCTGAGGATGCAGCCGACTACGGAAGCGTGATCGTCGGAGGCTTCGCCGAGCTCGGCGAGGACGGGGCGATCTACAACTCGGCAGCCGTCGTCGGGCCCGACGGATTGCTCGCCGTCTACCGCAAGACGCATCTCTGGGACCGCGAGAAGCTTTGGTTCACGCCGGGCTCCGAGGCGCCGCCGATCGTGGAGACGCCGTTCGGGCGCATCGGCCTCGCCGTCTGTTACGACCTGTACTTCCCCGAGCTCACCCGCGGGCTCGCGCTCGCCGGCGCCGATGTGATCGCTGTCCCGGCGAACCTCCCGCTCTTTCCCCGTCCCGAGGGCGAGCGGCCGGTGGAGATCGCGCTGGCCCAGGCGACGGCGCACGTAAACAAGGTCTGGGTCGCCGTTTGCGACCGGGCCAAGCCGGAGCGCGGCGTCGAGTGGACCGGGGCAAGTTGCATCGTCGATCCGGACGGGTGGCTCGCAGCTGGGCCGGTCGCCGATTATGGGATCGGACTTCTCGACGCGGACGTGGACTTCGCACGGTCACGCGACAAGTCGTGGGGCCAGCGGAACGATGTCGTCGGCGACTTGCGGCCCGAGCTCTACTCGACCGCACGCCCTGCGAGCGACCCCTCGAGTATCGCCTCCTCGAGCGAGCGCGGCGAGAGCCGGTCTCCCGCCTCCAGCGCCCCCTGAACCTCGAGGTCCCGCACGGGCACGCGCCCCAGGGCCAATACGAGCGCGTCTGCCTCCATGACCGCCTCGAGCTCGGGGGCGAAGATGTTCGTGAATCGGGCGCGGCCGCCGTCCCACGCAGTGAGCTCGAGGTGATGCCAGACCTCGATTCCAGCCCGGTAGAGACGCGCGGCATAGAGGTTGCGCTGGTAGGCGTGCAGGCTCTCGCCAAAGGCGGCCGATCCGACGGCAAGCGCGACCTGGTAGCCGCTCGCCGCCAGGAGCTCGGATGCGTCGAGCCCCGAGGCGTCTCCGCCCCAGTCGGCGACCACGACCCGTCTCGCGTCGGGACGGCTGCCGCGCAGAACGTCCCACGCGGTCGAGAATCCCTCCGAGAGGGGGAGGTCGGGGACGTACGGCCGGGCGCCGGTCGCCAGAATGACGGCGTCGGCATCCGGCGGCTCCTCCACGTGCTCGCCGAGGCGCACGTCGACGCCTTCGAGCAGACGTTCGTAGTTCCGTAGGAGAGACGTCGCCAGCTCGGCGTGGCCGGGAGCGGCGCCGGCGAGCTCGACCTGTCCGCCCAGGCGGATCCTCGACTCGTAGAGCACGACGTCGTGGCCTGCCGCACGCGCCTCCGCCGCTGCGGCCATCCCGGCGGGACCGCCGCCCACGACGGCGACTCGCTGCCGCCTCGCGGCGCGTACCGGCGTCCACGCGAGCTCGCGTCCCGTCCGTGGGTTCTGAGCGCACGCGATCGGGATCGCTGCGTGGTAGTGCGCAATGCAGGTGTTGCAGCCGATGCACCGGAGGACGTCGCCGGCGTGTCCGTCGCGGGTCTTGCGCGGCAGGTCGGGGTCCGTGATGAGCGCACGCGTCATCCCGACCGCGTCGGCGACCCTGTCCGCGATGAGCCGGTCGGCCGCAGCGGGGTCGACGATGCGCGAGGTCGCGATCAGAGGAGGCCCGACCCGAAACGGCGCCGCGAACACGGCGATGGCGCTCTCCTCGACCGGCGGCGGCGGGACGATTCCCGTCGAGCCGCGATAGGTGGACGAGTCGCCGAGGGCGATCGAGAGGTAGTCCACGAGGCCGGCGAGCTCGGGTGCGATCGCCTCGGCGGCCTCGGAGTCCGCCGAGAGCCGGACACCGAGCGCGAGCTCCGGTGCCGCGTTCCGCACGGCCTCCACGACGGCGATGAGCAGCTGCGGCCCCGGCGCCCACTCGTCCTCGCGGAGGTTGAGGCCAGGCGTGAAGAACTGCGCGAAGAGGTAGCCGTGCGCGGCCGAGAGCTCGATCCCGTCGAGCCCACCCTCGGCGGCCAGTTCGGCCGAGCGGGCGTACCCGGCGACGATCTCGTGGATCTCGGCCGAGGTGAGCGCCCGGGGCTCGACGTGGAAGCGCTGGCTCGGGACCGCCGACGGCGCGACTGCTGCCGGCCTGGGCGGCGAGGCGATCAGCTCGCGGCCGCCGTGGAAGAGCTGGACGAAGAGGCGCGTCCCATGCGGGCGGACGGCCGCGGCCACGCGGCGGTAGCCGGCGGCGATCTCGGGCTCGTAGCCGGCCAGTGTGTGGGCGGTCAGCCGCCCGGACTCGTGGACCGCGGTCGCCTCGAGGACGATCATCCCCGTCCCGCCCGCCGCGCGCGCCTCGTGGTAGGCCACGAACTCGTCCGTGGGCAGGTGGTCGTGGACGAGCGTGGTCTGGTGCGCGGTCGAAACGATCCGGTTCGGCAGCTCGACGGGACCGAGCCGCACAGGGCTCAGCAGATGCTCAAACACCGCCGAGCTCGCGCTCGAGGGCCGCCCGCTCCGCGTCGCTGAGCGGACGGGAGCGGCCGGTCTCGGTGTCGCGCGCCACGAGGACGGCCTCCGCTTCCGCGGCGAGCTCGCCGCCGACGGTGACGATCTCCTCCCGTGTCGTCACGCTCGACGTGCCGATCCGCGTCAGCCAGAGCCGCGCCACGATCGCGTCGTCGTCCTGCGTCAGCTCGCGCCGGAAGTCGATCGCCACGCGCGCCGTCACATAGCCCCAGGCGTCGCCGGAGTCTCCGAGCGCCCGCTCGAGCCACTCGTCCCGCACCTCTTCGAGGTAGGTGAGGTAGACCGCGTTGTTCACGTGGCCGTAGGCGTCCTGGTCGCGCCAGCGGATCTCGATCTGCTTCTCGTGCACGTTGCCTCCCGAGTGGAGAGGATGGTATGAGCGCGCGATGGCCGATCACAACCGCGTCCGACCCCTCCTCTTCCCGCGGTCCGTTGCCGTCGTGGGTGCCTCGCCGCGGCACGCGCGGATCGTGGAGGAGGTCGTGCGGTCGGGAATCCCCGCCTGGGGAGTGCATCCGACGAGGGACGAGGTGCTCGGCCTTCGCTGTTTCCCCAGCGTCGCCGACCTTCCGGAGCAGCCGGAGCTCGCCGCCCTCCTCGTCGGGCACGAACGCGTCGAGGAAGCCTTCCGGGAGGCGCTCGCAGGGGGAGTACGCGCCTTCTTCCTCCCCGGCCTCGGGAACGAGGCTGGTGCCGCGGGACCGGAGGTCGCCGAGCGGATCGCGGAGCGCGCCCGCGCGGAGGACGCTCTACTGCTCGGGCCGAACTGCATGGGAGTCGCCGCGCCCGAGGAGGTCTCGCTCTGGATCGGGACCGTCCCGGATACCTTCCGCGCCGGGCGCGTGTCCGTGGTCTCGCAGTCTGGGTCGATCGCCGAGGCGCTTCTCGGGATCGGGCCGCGGGTCGGCTTTCGCTCGGTCGTCTCGTCCGGCGGCGAGGCGGTCACGGACGCCGCCGACATTCTCGGTCTCTTCGCCAAAGACGAGGGGACCGGCGCGATCGGGCTCTTCCTGGAGACGGTGCGCCGGCCGGCCGAGTTCGTGTTGGCGCTCGAGGGCTGCGCCGAGGCGGGGAAGCCGGTCGTCTGCCTGAAGGTCGGCCGCTCGCAGGCGGCGGCGCGCGCCGCGCTCGCGCACACCGGCGCGGTGGTCGGCTCGGAGCGCGCGTTCTCGGCGCTTCTGCGCCGGCACGGCGCGGTCGAGGTGGACGACTTCACGGCGCTCGTCGAGACTCTCGAGGTTCTCGGCCGCGCGCGACGTCCCCGCGGAAAGCGCATCGCGGCGATCTCCGAGTCCGGCGGTGAGGGCGCGCTTCTGGCGGATCAGGGAGAGGCAGCCGGGATTCCTTTCGAGCCCCTTCCGGACTCGGTCACCTCCGAGCTCACCGCCCGGTTCCCCAACTACCGCGCGCCCGGGAACCCGCTCGACGCCTGGGCGATCGACGAGGCGGAGGCCGTCTTCCCGAGGTCGATCGAGGTCCTCGTCGGCTCCGGCGCCTTCGACATCGTCATCGCGCAGGCGGACCAGTCGCAGTTTCGCGGCGCTGAGGAGCACGAGTGGTGCTTCATGATCGTGAAGGCGCTGGCGGAGGCGACTGTCGGCACGGACACCTTCCCTGCGGTCACGACGGTCTCGGCGGTCGACCCCCGGCCGGAGGTGGCCGAGTACGCGCTCGAGCACGACGTCGCCCTCCTGCGGGGACCGCGCGACGCCATGCGTGCGCTCGCGGCCGCGGCAAGCCTTCGGCCCGCTTCCGGACAGCCCGAGCCCAGAGCGCCGGTCGAGCTGGCCGACTTGCTCCAGGAAGGCCCGCTGCCGGAGTTCGAGTCGGCGCTCGTGCTGGAGCGCTACGGCGTGCCGCTCGCGCCGCGCCGCAGGGCGGCGTCTCCTGAGGAGGCGGCCGAGGCCGCAGCCGAGCTCGGCTTCCCCGTGGTCGTGAAGGTCGACGGGCCCGCGCACAAGGCGGCGCAGAACGGAGTCGTGCTCGGCCTCGGAGATGAAGACGGAGTCCGCGGCGCGACCCAGCGCCTCGGCGGGCGCGTACTCGTCGCGAGCCAGGCCGAGGGCGGCGCGGAGGCCTTCTGCGGGATGACGCGCGACCCCGACTTCGGGCCCGTCCTCGCGGTCGGCCTCGGAGGGCGTGCCGTCGAGGTGCTTTCTCTTGCCGCGGTCTCCCTCGCCCCCCTCGGCGAGGAGGACGCTCGGCAGCTCGTGGCCGAGGCGCCCGGGCTCGAAACGAGCCCCGCAGCGCAAGAGGCCCTCGCGGCCACGCTCGTCGCCCTCGGCCGCCTCGCCGTCGACCACCCTCGGATAGCCGCGGTCGACGTGAACCCTTTGATCCTGAGCGCGGACGGCGCGGTTGCCGTCGATGCCCTTGTAGTCGTAGAAGGAGAAAGTTAGTGCCCCATCCAGCGATAGTCAGTGCATTTCTGGCGGCGCCCGGAACCGCGATGCCGCGTCCTCGGTCGCGTCAATATGGCCCCATATTGACACTTCCTGCGTCATCGCCTCCCGGCCCCGTGCACTCGCCAGAAACGCGAGACCATCACTGGAAGGAGCACTCATGAGCGATGTGGTCCTGTACGAACGGCGCGGCCCGGCTGCCTGGGTGACGCTGAACCGCCCGAGCAAGCTGAACGCGATCAGCGGCGAGGTCGTCCGGCGCCTACGGGAGTCGTGGCGCGAGGCGGCCGAGGACGAAGACGTGAAGGTGGTCGTCCTCACCGGAGCCGGGCGGGCCTTCTCCGCCGGGTACGACATCGCCGAGGAGGTCGAGCAGCAGATCGAGAGCGCCGAGCGCTGGCACGAGGTGCTCGCGGAGGACGTAGACCTGACCATGGAGCTCTGGTCGCTCCCGAAGCCGACGATCGCCGCGGTCAGGGGCTGGTGCCTGGCCGGCGCCTGCGAGCTCGCGATGGCGTGCGACCTCGTGGTCGCCGCCGACGATGCGCAGTTCGGCGAGCCGGAGATCCGCTACGGGTCGGGGCCCGTCACGCTTCTCATGCCCTTCGTGCTGGGGCAGAAGAAGACGAACGAGCTGCTCTTCACCGGCGATGCGATCTCCGCGACCGAGGCCGAGCGGCTCGGGCTCGTCAACGCGGTCGTCGCTCCGGATGCCCTCGAGGACGCGGTCAACGCGCTCGTCGCCAAGATCGCCCCGACGCCGCTGCCGGTTCTCCGGCTGACGAAGCTCGCGCTCGTCCGCGCGCAGGAGGCGATGGGGCTCCGCACGGCAGTCGCTGCCAACCTCGACATCTCCGCGATGCTCAACGCCGCCGACACGCCCGAGCAGCAGGAGTTCGACCGGATCGCCGCCGAGCAGGGCCTCAAGGCGGCCCTTGCGTGGCGGGACTCCCGCTACGGCGAGGGGCTCGCATGAGGGTTCTCGTCGGAGATCCGTACTACTCGCTCGAGGAAGTGGCGGAGATCGTCGGCGACCTCGCCGACGTCGAGCTGGCCGACGCGCCGTGGGAGGGTGACGACGTCGTCGCGCTAATGGTCAGCCCGGACCAGCCCGTCGGCGTGGCCGAGCTCGACCGGTTGCCCGCTCTGCGCGTCGTCGCGACGTGCTCGGTCGGCTACGACAACGTCGACACGGCCGCCGCCGCCGATCGCGGCATCTGGGTCTGCAACGTCCCGGACTACTGCGTCGAGGAGATGGCGGACAGTTCGCTCGCCCTCCTCCTCGCGCTCACGCGCGGCGTCGTCGCCCTCGATCGGAGCGTGCGCGACGGCAAGTGGGACCACGCCGTCGCCGGGCCGCTGCGGACGAACCGCGGAACCAGGCTCGGGGTCATCGGCTTCGGCCGCATCGGCCGCGCGCTCGCCACCCGGGCTCTCGCGCTGGGCTTCGAGGTCTGTGCGGTCGACCCGCATCTCCCGGAAGAGGCGATCTCGGGCTACGGCGTGCATCCGCTGAGCCTTGACGAGGCGCTCTCGAGCTGCGAGGTCTTCTCGCTCCACTCGCTGCTGACGGACGAGACGCGCGGGATGATCGGCGCCGACGAGATCGCGAAGATGCCGCGGGGCGCGCTGCTCGTCGACACGGCGCGCGCTGCCCTCGTCGACTTCGACGCCGTGCTCGCTGCGCTCGACTCGGGCCACCTCGCGGGTGCGGCCTTCGACGTCCTGCCCGTGGAGCCGCCGAGCGCCGAGGCCCCCGCTCCGGAGCGGCCGACGCTCATCGTCAATCCGCACGCGGCCTGGTACAGCCTTGCTACCGAGCGCGAGGCGTATCGGAGGCCGGCGGTCTCCGTCCGCGAAGCGCTCGAAGGCCTGCGACCGACGGACGCGCTGGCGCCATGAGCGGTTTCCGCTCGCCTCTCGCTCCGGATTCGAACGCCGGCAAGATCGCGCTCGTCACTGGAGGCGGCACCGGAATCGGCCGCGCAACGGCCATGGAGCTGGCCAGGACCGGCGCGA
>Ga0307505_10003131_pt1 | contig 10608 bp, 3 predicted proteins | sample 23_S_MG_FD_202183 | JGI IMG/M metagenome (GOLD analysis project Ga0307505, IMG submission 202183) | Soil microbial communities from Populus trichocarpa stands in riparian zone in the Pacific Northwest, United States - 23_S | ecosystem: Environmental > Terrestrial > Soil > Riparian zone > Trees... | reverse complement strand
CACTCGTGGATCCGGCCGCCGTCGGCCTCGGCCTGCAGGCCTTCGTGCGTGTGCAACTGGAGAAACACGGCGCGGCAGGCGTCGAACGTTTCGCTGCGCGCGTCGCGGCGTGGAACGAGGTCGTCGCCTGCCACGCACTGACCGGCGACATGGACTATCTGCTGCACATCGTGGTCGCCGATCTCGAGCACTTCTCGCGCTTCCTGCTCGACAAGCTGCTCGACGCCGCCGGCGTCGCCGACGTCAACTCCAGTTTCGTGCTGCGTACGGTCAAGCAGACCCGCGCATTGCCGCTGGACCATCTGCCGCGCTGACCGCGCGAGAGGGATTCCAGCCGCGCCGCGTCTCCTGCTGCACTTCCCGCAAGTGCCGACGGAGTACCCATGCGCACGTGGTTCGCCTGCCTGTTGTCCATTGCCTCGTGCCCGGTGGCGATTGCCGATGTCGTGCAACCGCTGCCCTACGACCTCGTCTATGTCCGCGCGCCCTGGTTCGGCGCCGACTACAACGCCGCGCTGCCCAATGCCGGCAACAGCACGTGGCCGGACACGGTCCAGCCGCTGATTCCGGACCCCGGAGCGGTCCTGATGCGCTTGCGCAGCAATGGCACGCGCGAGCTGTTGTTCCCGCTGCCCGAGCATCGCCCGCTGCTCGATACGCCGGCAGGCAAACCCCTGTCGGCGGGCTCGGTGTCGGACCCGAACGTGTCCTTCGATGGCCGCCGTGTCGTGTTCGCCTGGTATCACGACCTCAGCCCCGAAGCGCGCAACCCGCAACGCGACGGTCTCAGTCGCGCCGGTGCCGACATCTACGAACTCGATGTCCACAGCGGTCGACTGTCGCGCCTCACGCATCAGGAGTTCACGCCGAACACCGGCAATGGCGCGGATTTTTCGCCGGCTGCGAACCACCCGCGCATCGGCGTGTTCAATACCGGTCCGACCTATGCGCCTGCTGCGCGCATCGTGTTCACCTCCTCGCGCAACAACCTGCTGCCGCCCAAGCAGGCCAGTGCCGTCCAGCGCGTCCTCCAGCTGTTCGCGATGGATGAGGATGGTGCGAATGTCGAACAGATCGGCCATCTCAACCTCGGCATGGCGCTGCACCCGCAGGTGCTCATGGACGGGCGGGTCATGTTCTCGAGCTGGGAAATGCAGGGCCTGCGCGATGTGCGCGCGTTCGCTTTGTGGGTGATCGGCGCCGATGGGCGCAACTGGAACAGCTTGTCGGGCTATTCCGATCGCCCGTTCGTCCATCATTTCGCCACCCAGATGCCGGACGGCGACATCGTCGTCGGGCGCTACTACAACCTCAACAACAACGGTTTCGGAACGTTGCTTCGCTATCCGCTGGATCCGCCAGGCGTGGATTTCCTCAGCGACGATCCGGACCCGCTGACCGGGCCGATTCCGCATGAACGCCGCGATCCGATGCAGCCCGACGAACTGCGCCGCGACCTTGCCCCGTTCACGACCCACCTCGACTATCCGGCGCCATGCCCGGGATTCGAGAACAATCCGGCCGGGTCGGCGTTCGCACCGTATCCCTGCGCGAGCGCGCAGCGGCGCGGCAAGCTCACCCATCCGCAGGCGACGCCGGCGGTACCCGGCGTGGGGTTCGCCAGTGCCGAACTGCTCGCGGTGTATTCGCCCGGCGCGGCCAACCACCGTACGCCGGGACCCGGTACGCCGGCGAGCCCGTGGTATCACGGCGAGATCGTGCTGATACCGGATGGCGAAACCGTCGCGATCCCGGCGGCCTGCGCCAACGGACCGGCAGCCGGCTGTCCGCCCGGGATGCCGCCCGGGCTCGTGCGCGTGCTCGCCGAGGACGGCCACAACCTGCAATGGCCACGTCCGCTGGTGCCCTACAGCGCGCTGTACGGAATCGACGCGCCCGCTACGCCGACGCCGCTCGACGACGACGCGATCCGCGATGAAGGGCTCGTGCCGGGCGAGCCGTTCGGTCTGATCGGCTCCAGTGCACTGATCTGGCGCGACACGCGTCCGGCACGTTCCAGCGTGTTCGCCGATCGCGATCCGTTCAATCCGTTCAACTGGGACTTCAGCTGGAGCTGGGTTGCCCAGGGCACCGATGCGGGCCGTTATGCCGACGACGAGCTTCATGCGGTGCGCGTGCTGCTGCAGGAACCGCTCAGCGATCTCGCCTATCCGGACAACAACCTCCAGCACATCACCCATGGCCGCGAGCGCCTGCGCATACTCGGCGAGATTCCCGTGCGCGGCGCGCTTTCGGGCAAGCCCGGCGGCGCGCTGTCGACCCTGCCCGATGGCCGCGTGGCCGCCGACACCTCGTTCCTCACGCGCGTGCCGGCCGATGTCTCGGTGATGTTCCAGAGCATCGATCGGCGCGGGCTGGCGCTCAACACCGCGCAGACCTGGCATCAGGTGCGACCCGGCGAGGCGCGCTACGACTGCGGTGGCTGCCATTCGCATTCCAGGGAGTCGCTGGCGTTCGAACAGACGGCAGCGGCAGCGGCCAGTTATCCGCGTCGCGACCTCGCCTTGCAGACGCCACTGCTCGCGCTGTCCGCCGGCGGTGACGATGCGCTGGATATCCGCACCCAACGCTACATCAGCATGGAATTCTTCCGCGACATCGTGCCGATCCTCGACGCGCGTTGTGGCGGCTGTCACGGCGTCACGGCGCCGGCAGGTCCGGGGCCGGGCTTGCGCCTGAGCTCCAGCGCAGCGCCCGTGGCCGGCTGGCCGGCTGCCTATCACGCGCTTGCGCTGGATCCGGTCGATCCGGTCAGCGGCGTCGCCTACACGGCCTCGTTCGTCGGTCAGCGCGTGCAGCCCACGCGCTATGTGCGCGCCTTGCAGGCGCGCCAGTCGCTGCTGTTATGGGCGATGTGGAACCAGCGCCTGGACGGACGCACCAACGGCGAGCGCAACGACGACATCGACTTCGCCGGGCACCCGCCGATTCCGGGCCTGAGCGACGCCGAACGCATGAGCGTGGCGCGCTGGGTCGATACGGGGGCTGGTATCGAACTGCGCGGACGCAGCGATCCAGGCGATACGCCGAGCCAGCAGAATCTGTGGGGCTACGACGACGACGATCTGCGCCCGACCCTCGTGCTGCGGCCCGAGGTGGGCGTGGCCGCGCAGGCGGCGTCCGTCGATGCGCTTGAAGTGTCCGCCTTCGATGTCGAGAGTGGCCTGGACGCTGGCCCCGGACGCTGGACGCTGCGTGCCGATCGTGCGATCGGCGCGATCGCCGCCGGTGCGCACCTCGGCGCGGGCGCCAGTCTTCCTGGGGACGGCAGCGTGCTGCGCATCGTGCTGCCCGCGCCGGTGACCGCGCCGACGACGTTCACGCTTGAGGTGCGCGACCTCGCGGGCAACCGCAGCGAGATCCGCCGCAGCTACCGGCTCGATCACCTGTTCGCGCATGGCTTCGAGCCCTGACCCCCCTCACCCTGTCAACCGGAGTCCAGCAATGCGCGCCCATGGTTGTTTCCTCGCTACGGTCCTCACCCTCGCCGGCATCACTGCGACACGCGCCGAGGTCATCGTCAATGCGATACCCGTGAGCGAGCGCGAACTGGCACATGCCGCGGCCGTGATCGGTACCCGGCCGCTCGACGGCAACTGGTGGTACGACGCACGCAGCGGCGCGTTCGGCTCGGCAGGTGGTCCGATGCTCGGGGTTCTGCCGCCCGGCCTCGCGCTCGGTGGTCCGTTGCGTGCCGACGCCTCGGGCGGCGGAGACGGTCGCTTCGGCGCGGTGTTCATCAATGGTCGCGAACTGCATCCTCACGACATCGCCGGCTTGCAGGCGCTGATCGGCCAGGTCATTCCGGGCCGCTACTGGGTCGATGCCGCCGGCAACTTCGGTATCGAGGGTGGCGCAGCGCTCGGCAACCTGCATGCGCTGGCGGCCGCGAGCGGCCGCAGCGGTCAGGCACTCCGCGGATCGACGCCATCAACCTGTGGCAGCGATCCGGCCTGCCGCAACGCGCGCAGCTGGCTTGGCAGCAATTCCTTCAGCGACGGCAAGACCGGCTGCATCGTCATGGATGGCGAAGTGACCTGCTGAGCTCGCGCAACCGCGCGGACCCCTCATCCCAACCCGTGCCGCAAGCGCGCGTCGGCGACCGAGCGACGGCAGGCAGATGCCGTCCCAAACGAGCCCACGCCGGAACGAACGAGGTCGATGGTCAACCCTCGCGTGAGCGCGACGAACCGGGAGTCGCAGCCGCCGCAAGGTTCGTTTGGGTCCGCGGGAACGTGGGTGCGCGGGTCTCCACGCAGAGCGCACATTGCGTTGCGCTGCTGCGTCGCGCGCTCGCTCCAGCGTCGCGAAGGAACTTGCCCGGTGGTCGGATCCTCGCCGCCGGCCGGGCTTTGGGAGTCGAGGCGATTCGCAGTCCGGCCAGCCAAGGTCCGACCGCTTGCCAGGGGCGGCTCAGTCGAAGCCGTCGGCGAAGATGCGCTGCGTCGCGGTACCGACTTCAAGCTCGGAAAACCACTCGTCGAAGGACTTGCCACTGAACGCGTTCAGATCGTCGGTGCGCGCCAGTTCGGCGGCGACCGCGGCGGCGAGTTCAGGCGATCCGGCGGCTGCCCAGCCGAGCCAGATCTCGCGCGCACCGGCGATCAGGTCCGGAGTGAAAACGAAGTCGCTGCCGTCACCGGCGATGAACGCGGTCAGGCCCGGCGTGAGGTCATCCAGCGTGCGCATGCGCTGGGCGAGTCGGGTCGGATCCGACAAGGTCAGGCCGATGATCTCGACCGCATGCTCGGTGAACAGCTGCAGGTAATAGCGACCCGCTGCGGTCTCGCCGAATCGCGCACGCAACAGCGGGAGCGGGTCGGGCGCATCGTTGGCGCTGCTGGCCAGGTTCGCCAGCTGGGCAATGAATGGAGGGGAACCTGACCAGATCTGCGGATCGCAAGGCTGGTCATCCGCGGCCCATCCAGAAACATTACCGAAGATGAGGCAGATGCAGAACGCAACCGCGCTCGATCGCGCTGGCAGCACTTCATGGGCCGCCGCCGTCACCCCGGGATCGAGCGCGATGTTCCGGCGCGCCATGCGCAACTCGCCGTTCTCGGCATAGGCGATGCGGATGCTGGCCGCGCTCGACAGGGCAAGTACCGGCGAGTTTTCAGGATACGAACCGAGCGATTCGACCGCCCAGTTGAACTGGCCAGGAAACTTTTCGGCGAAATGCAGCGTCTGGGTCGCGGTGTTTGAGCCTTGTACCCAGCTCACCCGCGGGGTGTTGGCTGCACCCAGACGTGCATCAAGCGCGATGTGCAGGATCGCCGGCGCACCGAATACCGACGGCTCGCTGCCCGGGCTGACCCAGTTCTGGAGGTCATACCAGCTGTAGCCGACGCGGTGCTGGCTGCCGACCGACTCCGAATAGGCCACGGCGATTCCGCCGTCCCCAGCCATGCGGATGTCATGCGCAGAGGCACCCAGCACCCAGCCTGCCGGATACGGAACCACGAGGTCGCGCAAGCGCGGAATGAGCGTGGGGTCGGCGACATTGCCGACTACCTGGGTAACTTTGAGTTCGTTGGCCTGCTCGTGGAACCACGCCACGTAGACGAGATGACCTTCGCGGTTGGCCACTGTGCGCGGACGCGCATCGGCGCCGACCGAATCGGCAACGAAGCGCGAAAGCCAGCCGCCACCGACGAGCGGTGCGGCGATCTGCAGCGTACCGGCCTGGCGGTAGACGACCCGCGGCTCGAGCCCCTTGGCCAGCACGATGCGTGGATCGGCGGCTGCACCGGCCGCGCTGATCGATACCTGCTCCACGGTCCAGCCGCTGCCCGGCTCGGCATCGCGTCCGGCATGGAACACCTGTCCGGTGATCGCATCGCGCAAGGCCACATGCACACGGCCATCGCTGCCGACCGCGATGTCGGCGGCGCGCACATCGAGTCCTGCGGGCAGACCATCGCGGACAAAGTCCGATTCGCCGAACGCGGTCATCTGCACGCTCCAGACCGAGCCGCTGCCGCTGCCCTGGTCCTGGCTCGTACGCGCAAAGATCAGCGGCGCCCCGTCACGTTCAGTGGTGAACGCCAGCGATTCCGATGCGCTGGCCAACAAGGTCGTGCCGAACGTCGGGATGCGCACCGACGACCATGGCACCTGCGCACGGACCAGCAGCAGATCGCGATGCGCGCTGCGGTCGATTGCAGTTGCGTAGAGGTTGCCGGATTGGTCGAAAACCACATCCTGCAAGTCATACGGAGCGGCGATCGGCTGGGTCTGCCAGAGAACGCCGGCGAGCGGATCGGCGTGCGCGAGTTGGGTGATCGCTGACGCCTGCGACCAGGCGAACGCGATCTTGCCGAAGGATCCGAGCGCGAGTGCACGCGAGCGCGAAGTCGTCGGTTGCACCGGTGGAAGAGCAAACACGCAGTCTCCCGGAGGGCAGCTCCAGACGCTGCCGTTGTGGGCAAGAAAACGGCGCAGGGCGATGCTTCCAGGCGCACCAGCCGGCTGCAGGACTGCCGCTTCGAGGTGACCGTCGCTGGCCCCGGCGACATAGTGCGTGCGATAACCGGGCAGGCCTTCCGCGATCACGAGAATTTCGGTTTCGAAAACGTCTGACTCGCTGATCGACGCGTGGCGCACGTGGACTTCGCCGTTGGCCGCCAGCTCGGCCCAGGACAGGTGCGCGCGATTGCTCGGAAACGAGGGCACCGTCGCCGCGAACTTCACCGACAGCACGGCCTGCGGACGCGCCCCGATCGCGACCGCGATCCAGGCCGACCCGCCCAGCGTGCGGCGGCGCACGACCAATTCGCCGCCGCTGGCGCCGCCATTGCGGATCCATGCCGAATACGCCGTGCCTTCGGCAACGACCGCGAACGCGGGATCGCTGACCGCGCCGGTGTCCAGTTCCTCACGAACATCGAATCCGGCCAGATCGCGGCGCAGATAGACGATCGATTCATCGCCGAATCCGGGCTGGTTCGGTTCGACCGCGAGAACATGCCTGCGCCCGACCCCGTCGCGCGCGAGCAGCAGGTCGTGGGGAGCGTCAAGCTGCGGATTGCCGGTCATCGCGAGCGCGCCGAGCGTTTCCACGCGCCAGGCCCAGCCATCGAACCAGCGATGGCGCAACGGCGCCGCGCGCACGTTGATTCCATCCAGCGCGCTGGTGTCGATGAAGGCGACCGACGGTTGGCGCGTGCGCGGGTCGACCGTCAACGAAGCGCGCGGGTGGGTCGTGCCGAGCGACTCCACGATCTCGAAGCGGGGCAGGACCGGACCGGGTGGCAAGGTGACCGCGTTCACCGACGCGGGCAACAGCAGGCACAGGCACAGCAGCAGAAGGATTTCGTGGCACCGCGACATGGTCGTCCCCGCCTGATCGATGATCGGGTTTGACGCGGGAAGCCGCAGGTTCCTCTCACGCGCGCGATCGGGTGCTCAGTCGGGCGCGCCGGTCAGCACGAATCCGGCCCAATAGTAGGGGTGGCTGAAGTCGGCACCGAGGCCGAAGCGCTGCCACCAGCCCGAACGCATGCCGAGCAGGCTGCGCTGCGCTTGCGCGAGCGCGATGTCGAGCGGTGCTCCGGCCGCCAGCTCGCGATAGAACGCGACCATGAGACGTTGGGTCGGCTGGTCGGACACGCGCCAGAGCGTGGCAAGGACCGAACGCACACCGGCGTACTGGAACGCGCGGGTCAGGCCGATGAGACCCTCGCCACCCGCGTTGAGTCCGAGCGCGCTGTCGCAGGCCGACAGCGTGACCAGCCGTGCGCGCGCCTGCGGCGCCTGCATCACCTGCCACGCGCTCAGGCGCGAATCGGCGCCGTCGCCCAAGCGCAGGAACGAGTTCAGCGGATCGCCGGGATCGATGACCGCGTGGCTGGCGAAGTGGACGAGATCGGCCTCGGCGAGTGCGCGTTCGGCGCGCTGGCGACTGACCTGCGGGCCCAGACTGAGTTCGGCGCGCGGCGCGAACAACGCGTGGATCGCCTCGGCCTCGGCGCGGACCGCAGGCAGCGCGGCGCTGCCATCGCCGGGTTCGGGCACGGCCAGGATCGCGACGTCGCTGGCCGCGTGCGTGCGGATCGGGTCGATCCGGACTCCATGGGTGAGAAAGGCGCTGGCCGATACGAGCACGGTGATCGCATAGCGCTCGGCAAGATAGCGCGAGGGCGAGCCGGGTTCGATCAGTGCCGCGAATGGCAGCCGGTGGAGCGGTCCATCCGGGATCACGAACAATCGCGTCGCGTTGCCGAGGGCGGCATCCAGCGGCGCGACCAGGCGGGCGTGCAGGTCGACCGCGCGACGCTGCAGGGCGGCGTAGCTGTCGGCTCCCGCAGCCGGCGCGGTCAACAGCAGACGCAGGGCGTCCACGTGCGCGGCAACCGCATCCGCATCGAGCGCCAGTGCGATCGCGCGCGGTCGCCGGTCGCCGGGTCGCAGGACGAAGGCCCATGTCTGTTCGGGCAGGACCGCGAACGAGATCAGCGCCGCATCGGCGGGCAGCGCCGCGGCGAGTTCGACCGTGCTCGCCGCGCGCGGCGGACTGAGCGTCGCCAGGCGCGGCTCGACCGCGGTCAGCCGACGCTCGAGCTCCGCGCAGCGTTGCATGAGCCGATCGAACGTATCCGCGGCCAATGCGCTGCCGCTCTGGGCGGCCTTTTGCGCGCGCAGATAGTCGGCAGCTATCGCCTCGGCCTCATCGCGCAGCGCCTGCGGCATCGCTTCCATCAGCAGCCGTCGCCGCTGTCCGAGGCTCGCCAGGAATTCGCGCGCGCGATAGCGATCGAGCAGCAGCCACGCGGCATCGACATCGTCCATCGCGAGCAGCAAGGCCAGCGTTTCGCGGTAGAACGGCGCCGTGCGTTCGGCCCAGCGTGCGCGCGATTCTTCATTGCCGCCGAGCAGGTCATGCTGCGCTTCAAGCGCGTCGATCGCAGCGCTGAACGCGGCACGCGCTGCCGACGCTGCGCCGCGGTCGCGATGCAGACGCGCGATCGCCAGGTGCGCATCGGCCTCCAGTGCCGTCTGCGGGGCCTGGCGCTGGCGCATGATCAGCGCCTCGTCGAGCACGCTCGCGGCCTCGTCGAAACGCTGCAGGCGGCGCAATGCATCGCCGCGCGTGATCAGCGCGCGGGCGAGCTGCAGCTGGCGGTTGCGCGTGCGATACCGCTCGATCGCGTGATCGACATCGGCGAGCGCGGCGAGCGCCTGCCCACTCTCGAGCTGGACATCCGCGCGCAAGATCAAGGCGTCGGCATGCAAGGTGTCGCTGCGTTCTTCGGCAGTGGCCGCAAGCACGTCGCCGATCAGCACGCTCGCCTCGTTCATGCGCTTGGAGCCGATCAACACGATCGCGAGCTCAAGCCGCGCACTCAGCGCCTCGTAGGCCGTGGGGTCGATCTGCGCCGAGGCCGCAACGGCGCTGCGCATGAGGATTTCCGCGCGCGCCGATTCACCGCGCCGCTCCAGGGTCTGCGCAAGCTGGGATCGGGCCATCGAGTGTTCGACGCCCGCCGGTGCGGCCTGGGAGAACGTGTCCAGTGCCGCCTCGAGGTGACGCTCGGCATCGGCCAGCCGACCGCGCTCGAACGCGAACACACCGGCGTTGTACTGCATGCGCCCGAGGCTGATCTGCGCTGGTGCGACGCGCTGCATGCGTGCGATCGCGAGCTCGATCTCGCGCAAGGCCGCATCGAGCTCGCCGCGCGAGCCGTGGACCGCCGCGATCGATCCGAGCAAGGAGGCGTGGCCAGCACCACCGGCAGCGATCGGTTCGAGGATCCGCTCGGCATCGCGGTACAGCGCCAGCGCATCATCGTAGCGGCCTTGGCGATAGGCGATGAAGCCCTGCAGGTGCAAGGCGCCGGCATGGATCGTGTTGCGCGGTTCGGTGGCACCTGCCAGTCGCTGTGCCTGAGCCGCAGCACTGCCGGCGCGCGCATAGTCGCGCGACAGGAACGCACTGCGGGCCAGCGCCAGCTGCGCTCGCGCAGGCTGGAGTCCGGTCGGGATCGCGCGGGATTTCTCCACGAGCGCCTGCGCCAGTTGCAGGGTCACGGCCCGGTCCGGATGCGCATCGCTCATCTGCCAGCAACGTTCGGCCACGGCAGCGGACGCAGCCGCGTCGAGCGCGAGCGCGAGCGCCTGGGCGCAGGCGCGTTGCGCCTGTGGCCATTGCTTTTCGCGCGCAGCCCCTTCGGCCGCACCCAGCGTGTGCCAAGCGGTGATCCGGCTCGCGGGGTCCGCAATTACGGCCGTGGTCGCGTCGTCGAGGTGCCAGTCCCAGCGTCCGCCCGGCAGGGTGACGTCAAGGTCGATGTCGCCGCGCCGGATCCGCATCGGCAACGGACCGTAGGCTGCGCGTTCGATCTCCACCTGCCAGACGGCAAGCGCGTCGTCCAGCGGCAGCCATTGGCCGGCGGACGTGCGCCAGTGGGTGACCCGATCTCCGCTGCGGATATCGATGCCGAGCCCGCGCAAGCTGTCGCCCGGATCGCGCACCACGATCTGTGCAACGGCGATGCATGGGGTCAGCAGCAGACCCAGCGCAAGTGCCGCACCGGCGGGATTCACGGTACGACCGTGAAGTGGAATGGTCCGATCTCCCGATCGCTG
>Ga0307505_10003130_pt1 | contig 10609 bp, 8 predicted proteins | sample 23_S_MG_FD_202183 | JGI IMG/M metagenome (GOLD analysis project Ga0307505, IMG submission 202183) | Soil microbial communities from Populus trichocarpa stands in riparian zone in the Pacific Northwest, United States - 23_S | ecosystem: Environmental > Terrestrial > Soil > Riparian zone > Trees... | reverse complement strand
CAGCGGCGCGGCCGCCTTATCCACGATCGTGCCGAGCGTCACTGAGTGCGGCTCGCCGGTCCAAGTCTGGTGAAACTTCACCGTCATGCCGGGCTTCACCGTAAAGGTGCGCGGGAAGTAGCCGAGGAATGCTCCGGCGGCTTCGTCGAGGCGGTAGTCGACCTCGATCGTGCGCGAGGAAGTGCCGCTACTGCTGCATGCACTCAATGTTGTGACGGCACAAACCAACGCGACCGCAGTCGCGATCAACCTCTTGGCACCCGTACGTCTCATTTGACGACGACCTTGCCAATCATGCCTGGGTGGACAATGCAGGCATATGGATACGAACCCTTCTTGGTGAAGGTGACGCTGTACTTGTCACCGGTTACCCAGTCGGTTCCACTCGACTTCAATCCACCGCTTCCATCGAAGGTGCCGGCGTCAATGGACACGACAGGTGGCTCCTCGCGGAAGTCATCTGGTGTCGGAGGAGTTCGGCCCGGCCAACCCCCGGCGGGTTGGTCGAGCTCGTCGTTGAAGCTGACCTTCCCGTTCTTGGCGACCTTGAAGACGGGTGCGTAGGGAGGCACGTTGAAGCTGATGGTGTGGTAGCCGATGAAGGTCCACGTCACCTTCTCGCCGACGTTGGCTTCGATGTTTCGCGGCGTGAACTCGTTGACCGTGCCGAACGCTGACTCAGTGCGCTCGTCACCCGAACCGGCGAGGTTGCCTTTGATCTTGCTCTTGCCCGCCTTCTCGTCCTTGTAGGTCTCGAGGAGGACCTTCGCGGTGCGGTCGGCTTCGACCTTGGCTTGGCGATTGAGTTCCGATTGGGAGGACTGCTCTCCGTCGCTCACGTTGATATAGCCGCTCATCGGAATCGCGTGCGCGTTGCAGTAGTAGAGGTACTTGCCTGGGTTCGCGTCCTCCGCGATCGGGATCTCGAAGGTGTTTCCTTTCAACCCCTCGAACGGGATGAAGCCGCTCGAGTAGTACGCCTCGTCGCCCTTGAACGGCTGCAGGGCTTTCGTCGGGCACGCCGTTCCGTCGAGCGGCATTTCTTCCACGGTCTTCGCGTAGCACGGCTGGGCGGCCGCCTGGCCGATCGTTGCACCGAAAAATGAGGGCAGACCTTCTTCGAAGAATTGATAGCCCTCGGGCTCCTCTGGCACGTCGCCGGTCTTGTGGACCTCGTCGACCAACTCCTTGAACGGTTTCGCCAACTCAGTCACCTGCGTGCCCAGGGTCACTGTGTGAGGCTCGCCGGTCCACGTTTGCCTGAACTTCAGCGTTGTTCCTGGATTCACCGTGACCTGGTTCGGGAAAAAGCCGAACAACGATCCCGCGAACTCGTCGTGGGCGTAGTCGACCTGGATGGTGAGGGAGTCGGTGTCCCCACCACTGCACGCCGCGAACCCCATAAACGCCAACGCCGCGGCGACGACACTTATCTTGAGCTTCCGAATCCCCAGCTTCACTTTGATCTCCTTCGAGTGAGTCGATGATGCAGCACGCGCTCAGCGCAGTTGCGGCCGCCCATGCCGTGAACCGCGCCACCAGGGTGTGACGACGCGGAACAGATGTACAAACCCTTGACGGGTGTGTTGTAACGGAACCAGCCCCGTACCGGCCGGAACACAAGTTGTTGATGCAACGCGGTGCTGCCACCGGCCAGGTCGCCGTCGACCAAGTTCGGGTTGCGAGCCTCCAGGTCGGGCGGCGTCATGACGTGCTCGCCGACAATGCGTTCCCGCAGCCCGGGCGCGAACGTCGCGATGCGGTCGATGACGCGGTCGCGGAACGCGTCGCGACACGTCGCCCAGTCGCCTTCGCGCGGTCGCGGCGGCACGTGGGTCTCTATCCACAGCGTCGAACCACCCGCGGGCACACGCGACGCATCGGCCACGCTCTGTTGGCCGATCACGAGCAAGGGCTCGGTCGGCAACATCGCCGCGGCGACCTCACCCGAGGCGCGCGCCATGTCGCCAGGCGTGCCAACCATGTGGATCACGCCGGTCTTGGCGAAGTCCTCCTCGAGCCACGGCGCCGGCGCGTCGAGGGCGAGGTCCAACTTGAAGATGCCTGAACCGGCACGGAACCAGCGCAGCGACGACACGAACTCGGACGGAAGCTCATCCTCGGTGACGAGGGTTCCGAACAACCGGCGGGCGTGTACGTCTGCCACGACGGCGCGCTTCGCGTTGAACGCCCGGCCGTCGTTGGTCTCGACGCCGACTGCCTTGCCGCCGCGCACGATGACGCGCGCAACCGAGGCGTCGGTGACGATCGTGGCGCCGGCCTCTGTAGCGGCTGCGGCGAGCGCTTCGGCCAACTTGCCGGCACCGCCGACGGGCACGGGCATGTTCTTGGATTGCGCGATGAGCGCCAGGATTAAGGCCGCGGGCGAACTGCCCGCGGACGTGACTGACAAGTCGGCGTGGCTGGCGCCACTGCATAGCAACGACTGCGCCTCGACCGAGTCGAACCGAGCTGCCGCGACCGCCTCGATCGACCCGAGCATCGTTTGCGCAAGCGCGAGCCCGCCTTTGATCTTCGCGGCGCGCCCGACGCGCACGAGCGGTCTCACCGCGCCGAGAGGCGCCAGCATCATTGAAAAGAAGTGGACACCGACCTTGTCCCACCATGCGACCAGTTCGCGCCACGCGTCGCCGTCGGCCTCGGCGACCTTGCCTAGGTGGCGTGCAGTCGCTTCGGCATCGGCGTAAAGGAGCGCCGATCGGTCGGGTGTGATGGCCGCCGCGACCGGGACGTCGAACCTCGCCCAGTCGACGCGACGAGCCAGGTCGAGTTCGGCGAATACCGGCGACGAGTGCAACAGGCCGTAGAACGCCGAGAACGGGTCGTGGGTGTAGCCGGGAACGGTCAGTTGCTCGGAGGCAATAGCTCCACCTGCGATCGGGTTGCGTTCGAGGACGGTGACCGACCAGCCGGCGCGCGCGAGCTTCGTCGCGGCCACGAGCCCGTTGGGCCCGGAACCTATGACTATCGCGTCGGCCTGGTCGGGCGCCGTCACTCGGTAGCGTCTTCGCGGCGGTGGCCTTCGGACAGTTCGGCGAGTACGTCCGGCGCAACTGTCGACGCGTCGAGCACGGCGACACGGGCCTTGGTCATCGCTCGCAACGTAGCGGTGCGCTTGCCGCCTTCGATGAGCGCGCGTTCGCCGAGCATCGCACCGGGGCCCATCTCGCCGACGGGCTCACCGTCGACGACAGCTTCGAGGATTCCGTCGAGCAGCAGATACATCTTGTCGCCCTTCGATCCTTGCTTTACGAGCTCGTCGCCTTGCTTCAGTTTCTTGAACTTCGGCTTGGCGCCCTCGCGCATCAGTGTGCGCGACAGCTGGCGTTCGAGCGCGGTCTCGACGGTCGTGACGAACGCGGGCGAGTCTTCGTCGCCCCACGGCGAGTGATGGTCGAATGCGTGGCGAAACCAGTCGGTGAAGTCGATGAGGCCGGTCTTGGCGACCAAGTCGGAGTTCGCGTCATAGACCCAGTGCCGCGGAAACGGGCTGGCACCGATGAGCTCGTGCTCGACCTTGCCGTCGGCGTGCAGGGTGAGCGACAGCGTCGACCACGCTGTTGGCGCGCGCCACTGCACAAACGGCGGCCGGTTCACACGGCGCGGCGCCGGCGCGCCGGTGCAACCGCCACCGGTCTGCACGAACGTGACCGACGTTGCGGTGACGACCGGCTCGCGCTGGATGTCGGGATACGGAATGGCGTTGAAGTCGAGTTCGCGCTTGCCCAGATGCAGGCGGGTCACGCCGATGAGGCTGCCGCCCGTGTAGCCGTAGTTCAGAATCTGGCCGGCGTCGCTCACGGTGATGTAGGCCCGTAGCACGTTCGCGAAGCGGAACTTGTCGCCCGCACGCAGCGCCTCGATATCGTCGATGTGATCAGGCAACGGATCGTCGTAGTGCGCGATGCCGATCTCGAACGGAGCTTTGAACGACGCATTCGTGATGGCTTCCGACGGAATCCACGAAATCGCAGTTACTGAGCTTTCGATGCGCATGTCGTTCTCCTTCTAGTTGCGAACGGTAAGGACGCCGCGCATGCCGAGACCTTCGTGGTCGAGCACTCGGCACACGTAGCGGTACGTGCCCGGCTCAAGGTCGAGTTCGAGCGACAGGGTCTTGCCCGGCGTCACGGTGACCTCGCGGCCCAATGAGTTGATGCTGAAGGTGTGGCGGACGAGGCCGGTGTTCTCGACGGTGACCGTCTGGGTGCCAGCCGCCAGGGTGAGCTTCGAGGGCGAGAACTTCATTTCGGTTGTCTCCACCCTTACCCCCTCGGCGTAGTCGTCCCCAGCGCAACCCGACAGAAAACAACCCGCGGTCAACGAGAAGACGACCACGGCAATCAGGCGCACGCCATCAAGGTACGCGCACGCGGTCCCCGGTCCCAGGGCGCTGACTGGTGTCGTTCAGGGGTGCTGGCACCCCCGCGAGAACGGGGGCGACCCGGCTTGTAGTGCGCGGCCGCGCCGCACAGAATCAACTCCGTGGGGGAAAACCGCATCACCGTCTTCTTGGCGGATGACAACTTGATCGTGCGTGAGGGAGTGCGGGCGCTCCTGGCCGCGGACTCCAACCTCGAGGTCCTCGGCGTCGCCGCCGACTACGACGAACTGGTCGCCGGGGCGTTCGCGACCGAACCCAACGTGGTCGTTACCGACATTCGCATGCCACCGAACTTCGCTCGCGAGGGCATCGACGCCGCGAAGGAGATTCGCAAACGGTTCCCGGGCACCGGAATCGTGATCCTGTCTCAGTACGACGACCCCGACTACGCGGTGTCGCTGCTGGCCGAGGACGCAGTTGGCTACGCGTACCTATTGAAGGACCGCGTCGCCGAAGGCGACCAACTATCGCGCGCAGTCATCGAAGTGGCGCGGGGCGGTTCAATGATCGATCCGAGCATCGTGTCGCAGCTGGTACGCCCGGTCACCAAAGACGGCGAACTGTCGACCAACGACGAGGCCTTGCTACAACTGATCGCGGAAGGCCGGCCGATCAAGGCGATTGCGGCTGCCCGCGGCATCACGGCCGCCGCCGCCGCCGATGAAATCGACAAGCTGTTCGTCACCCTCGCCAAGGAAGCATCAAGCGGCGGTTCGTCGTTACGGCGGCTGCGCAGCCTGCACGACGCGATTGTCGCCAGTGAGGAACAGGGCGAAACGCTAAGCCGATTGTTGCCAGGCGGCTTGGCCGAGAAGGTGCGCCGCGAGGGCGGCCGGATCGGCGAGACGGAGAACCTGCGCGTCACCGTGTTGATGTCTGACATCCGCGGCTACACGACGATCGCGGAGCGGGCCGACCCCGCCAAGCTCGCCGGTCAGCTCAACGCGCATCGCGGTGAGATGAACCGGGCGATCATCGCCAACGGTGGCACCGTGATGCAGTTCGTCGGTGACGCTGTGATGGCGGTGTTCGGCGCACCGGTCACGATGCCGGATCACGCAGCGCGGGCAGTCGATGCGGCCGCCGCGATGCACAAGCAACAGGCCGAGCTCAACGCGAAGTGGGCCGATGAAGGAATGCTCGCGTTCGGGCTGGGCATCGGCGTGTCGACAGGCGATGTCGCGGCCGCCCTGCTCGGATCAGAGGAGCGCATCGAGTACACCGTCGTCGGCGACACGGTGAACCTGTCGAACCGTTTGCAGCAGTTCTGCGAGCCGGGCGAAACGGTGTTGTCGGAGGCCACGATGAAGGACCTGACGGCACCGCCGCCCACGACCACGCTCGAGCCAGCGCTGGTAAAGGGCCGTGAACAAATGGTGCAGGCCTACAAGGTCGCAGCAGTCAGTTAGCTGGTGCCATTGCGCATGCGCCAGCCGTCTTGGCCGCCCGCTTCCCACGTCTTCTTCAGCACCCGCCCACCGAACTCTTCCTTGTTCAGGTAGGCCGACGCGCCGCACGACGCGACATCGGGGGGCAGGTCTTCGACTTGGTACGTCGACAGCAAGAACACGAGGACTTCAGGATGCGCGTTGGTGATCGCGGTCGCCGCTTCGATGCCCGAGATCCCGCCCATGTTGATGTCCATCAACACGAGGTCCGGGCGAACCTCGTCGACGGCTTCGATCGCGGCTTCGCCCGACTCGGCCTCCGCTATCAGATCGAACCCGCTGGCCCGTTCGAGCACAGCCCGCGCCGCCTCCCGAAACGGAGCCTGATCGTCAACGATCAAAACACGGACGTTCGACACGCCTTCCACCTTCGAAGTGTGCGCCATGACATATGTCTCGCCAAGGATGCCCACTTCCCCATTTCGTGGTGGTGCTAGCCCCCCCTCGTGCCCACTTGTGTGCGGTTACCCCCGGAAATGCCATTGGATCCTCCACTTCGACCGGGCTGTCGGGGCTGCCCCCGCCACGTCGACGGCACACTGGCCTATCCTCCGATCCGGAGGAGATCCATGGCCGGGTCGTCGAAGCATCCCGGGCCGCGCTCAGGTGCGAAGCTCGTTGTGGCAATCGTCGTCGTGATGGCGATCGTTGCGGTCACGCCGGTCGCCAGGGCGGACCCGCCGCCCACGCCGGGTTTCCGACGTGCTCCCGTCGACCTGTACGGTCCGGCACCGACGTACGAGTGCCTGCGCGCAGACCCTCGGCGGCCGGGCACCGAAGGGTTCATTGCGATTGTCCTTGCCGCGTATCCCAACACCGTCAGCGGCGACGCGTGGGCACCGTGCGACAGCCACTCCAGCACGTCGTTGCACCACTCCGGCCGCGCGTGGGACTGGGTCGTCGCCGCGGACAACGAGATCGCAACGCCGGAGGTACGCGCGCAGGTCGACGAACTCTTGCGGTGGCTCCTCGCACCTGAGGGCACCGAGCCTCACGCCCGCGCCCGGCGTCTCGGCATCGTTGAGATCATCTGGTTCGACCAGCTCTGGACGAGCGGCACTCGCGCGTGGGTGCCTTATCCCGTCTTCGACTGCACGGATCCTGCGGTCTCGAACACGACGTGCCACCGTGACCACGCGCATTTCACGTTCAGCCGATCGGGCGCCGATGCGCAGACGACCTGGTGGCTCGGGTGGCGAGGCTTCACGTGGTCCGCACTCGATTCTGTCCGCGGTCTCTTCGCGGCGATGCTGTCGCTCTGACGCGCCGCCTCTACGGACTCAACCCCCCGGGGACGGTTCACTAGCCGCGAGCAGCATCAACACCGCTTTCACCCGTCGGTTCGTGTTCGGCTCTTCGGTGAGGTCGAGTTTCGAGAAAATCGAGTTGATGTGCTTTTCAACAGCCCGTTCGGACAGCACGAGCGTGGCCGCGATCGCCCCGTTGCTCTTGCCCTGAGCCATTTCCGTCAGGACTTCGCGTTCGCGCGGCGTCAGCCGGTCCACGCCGCTCGCCCGCCGCGATCGCGCCTCGACGAGCGCGTCCACGATCGCGGGGTCGATGACCGAGCCGCCGTCGGCCACTGCCCGGATCGCGGCGACGAGCTGGCCGATGTCCGCCACGCGTTCCTTCAACAGGTAGGCCCGTCCAGCGGAGCCGCGGTCGAGCAGCGTCAGCGCGTAGGCCGGGCTGGCGTACTGGCTGAGCACGACAACACCCATCGTCGGGTGCGACTCACTGAAGCGGCCCGCGGCCCGCACGCCTTCGTCGGTGCCCGTCGGTGGCATGCGGATGTCGGTGACAACAACGTCGGGCGTGAGTTCGTCGACCAGCGCGAGCAATTCGGCCTCGTCACCGGCGGTTCCGACGACCTCGATGTCGTCCTCGCGTTCGACCAGCTGATGGATGCCCTCGCGAAACAGGGCGTGATCCTCAGCAAGGATGACTCGGATACTCACGGCGGTCATTCTGACCGCCGGTCGCTGACTTTCTGCGGGTTTCCCATGAGCGGTGATGGAAAACCCGCAGAAAGTCGATGTAGCTGGGTGGGCCGTGAAGGATTTGAACCTCCGTAGGCTGAGCCGGCAGATTTACAGTCGCTTCAAGGCGATGCACGCGAGTGACCGCGATTGCGCGTTCTTGGCCGTGACCTGGCGTTTCGGTTCTTCGGACTCGGGCCGTGTATCCGTCGGCGACCGCTGTTTTCCGCGGCGGCGTTTGCAATTCGTTTGCAAGCGGTGCTCGGACCGTCCGACCGCTCAGCGGTGGGGCGTGAACTCCGCCGCTAACGCCTGGATCTCACAATCAGGGCTCACGTGTTGGGCAGAGAGCGGACCGCACGGCGTCTCCGAAAGTCGAATCGACAACGAGAGGAGGTCGTCCTGTCTCGTGTGATCGGTACACAGCGGTGAGGTGGGCGAACTCGTTCATGCTGCCAATCGCGCTGCGGTGCTTCGTCGTCGTGATGCAGTGCTCAGCGTCAGCGGCAGCTGTGACCTCGATAAACCCCGAGGCAGTTCGGAGGCCTCGAACACGTCCATTAGCGCGGTGCGGAACCGTTTGACGAGAGTTGCCGATGGCGCCAGTGGAATAAGCACCGGCAGTAGGCGTGTTATGCCCGGCGGCGATTTGTGTCGCGGTGAGTCCCGTTGCGGATGTTGCCGGAACACCGAGACCTGGACGAGACGATCGCCCACCACCGCTAGGGCGTAGGAGCGCGGTCACGGAGCCGTGTTATTCGGCCCGCGGGTTCTTCCGTCAAGCAGGCCGTCCTTGGCTCTCGCGAATAGTCGCGCGGCGTCTGTCGAGAAGCGAGCGTGCGATAGCTCGGCCGTTAAGGTCTGAGAGAGGTCAGCGCAAGGTCCGAAGTTCGTTAGCCCGAACTGGAAGACCTGTCCCGAACTTGTCAGAAGTCGTACACCCGTGACCTTTGCCCCTCGGACCTTTTGCACCGCGATGATGTCGGCGATGGCTACAGACCAACTTCTAAGAGGCGTGCGGTACTCAAGCTCACCATCGCAAAGAGTCAAAGACGATCTTGCCTTGGCGATCCAGGCGTAAGCGAGTCCGACAACCCCCAGAATGAGAAAGACCGAGCGCCCGAGCATTGTGGCCCCCTGAACTGCGATCGCGAAGAAAGCGCACAACGAACCACCCAAAATCGGAATCAGAAGACTCACGGTGTTTCGTCTCCAGCGTTGAGGTATCGCGTTGATCGAGGTCATGACCGACGCGCCGGATGTGTGAAGCGCCCTTCCGGGAGTTCGCACACGACGCTACCGGCCCAACCAACGAGCCCAGACAAAGCCGCCTGCGCGGAAAGCGACAAATTCCCGAACGCACCATTGACGAGACCGCCTGCGAGAGCCCCGAAGAACAGAGATCGACCGAGGCCGGCCTGCGTGATGGACGTGCCTGCGACGACACTTCCGACGGCGTAGGCGACGGTCGCGCCAAGGGCTCCGCATGCCATTGCTACGCCGAGCGTCGCGCCGTAGCAGACACCTGCGACTGCGCCACCCACCGCCCCGCCAGCGACTGCCGCAGCTGCGCCACGCACTCCGCAGGAGTTGTCTGAAGAGCACGATCTTACGTAGCTCACTGTGCTCGTCACGGCTCCGACCACCCCGCCGACGGCACCCGCCAACACGTCCAGGCCTGGTAGCAGGCCCGAAGGATCGACCAGGTTCAGCGGGTCGCCTCCAACGTACCCAAATGCGTCACGTGTGGTCGCCTCGAGTGGGTCGCGTGTGAGGAATTGAGCGGTAGTGGGGTCGTAGTAGCGGGCTCGCATGTAGACGAGTCCGGATTCGGCGTCGTGGTATTGGCCGGCCCATCCGAGTGCGGGCATTGTGCCGGTTGTTCCGCCGGGGTTGCCGTAGGCGTCCCAGGTGGCCGTACCAACGACGGTGCCGTTGGTATCGGTGGCCATGCGGATGGAGCCGAGTCGGTCGTGATGGAGGTAGGTGACAAGGCCGTACGGGTCGATTTGTGCGTACGGGATTCCGTCGGGCCCGTACAGGTATGACGTCGTGGCGGTTCCCGTGGTCTCGGTGAGGAGGCCGGCGACCCCGACCGCGCGGTTCCATGCGAACGATGTTGTCGTGCCCGACGTTGTCTTACTGGTGCGGAGCCCATCGGCGGCGTAGCCGTACGTTGTGGGTGCGGCGCTAAGTCCGTTGGGCACCGGCCACGGCACGCTGCGGCTGGTGGTGGCGCCGTCGCCGAGCTGGCCGTAGGTGTTGGCTCCCCACACGTACAGGGTTCCAGACTGGGTGACGGCGGCGGAGCTAAACGTCGATGCGTCGACGGTCAGGACGTTTGAGAGTCCGGGCACGGCTATCGGCGTGGCCTGGTTCGTGGTGGACGTGCCGCCTAGGCCGATCTGCCATTGGGCGTTGAGTCCCCATGCCTTGACGGTGCCGTCGGCGAGTAGGGCGACTCCGTGGTATCCGCCCGCGGCGACTTTTACAGCGGTCGTGATGTTGGGAACGTCGACGGGTTTGGGTTGGTCGCTGGTGGACACGGTGCCGAGTTGGCGGTTGGTGTTGAGTCCCCATGAGTTGACGTGACCGTTCGCGAGGAGCGCGTAGCCGTGGAACAGTCCCGCGGATATCGCGATTGCCGGCGAAGCGATCGCCATGGTCAACGACTGCGGCGTGGCTTCGTAGGTGCTCCACGTGTTGATGCCGAGCTGCCCATTTCCGTTCGCGCCCCACGACCAGACGGTGCCGTCCGCCTTGAGGGCGTAGGCCGA
>Ga0307505_10003129_pt1 | contig 10609 bp, 5 predicted proteins | sample 23_S_MG_FD_202183 | JGI IMG/M metagenome (GOLD analysis project Ga0307505, IMG submission 202183) | Soil microbial communities from Populus trichocarpa stands in riparian zone in the Pacific Northwest, United States - 23_S | ecosystem: Environmental > Terrestrial > Soil > Riparian zone > Trees... | reverse complement strand
CGACCACCAGGACGACCATCGCCCGGCGCCTTTCCGCGTGCTGACCGAGACGGGCATCTCACAGACCGCGCACGCCGGGTTTGCGGCCGCGCAGGTGGCCCTCCTCGATCGCCGGCTCCAGATGTCGCTCTCTGGCCGAGTCCAGGGATTCTCGATTGGTGCGATTGATCTGTCGGCGACCGGCGTCGAGAGCATCTACGACCGCGTGCCCGTCGCTTCACCGCCACGCGCACTCACCGGTGATTTCTCCGCGGCGTACTTTGTCGAGGCGTCTGATACCAAAGTGCGCGCCCACGTTGGCAACGCCTACCGCGCTCCCGCCCTCTACGAGCGATTCGGAGGCGGTTTCTCGAGCGACCCGGTCAGCGGACTGATCATCTTCACGCCGTACGGAGATCCACGACTCAGGCCTGACCGCTATCTCTCGGTCGACGCGGGCATCGATCAATCGGCATGGCGCGATCGGGTCAAGGTATCGATGACGGCATTTCACGTCGACGTGGATTCGCTCACTGCGTTCGACTCGTCCGGAGGCATTCGCCCGAACACGGATCCGTTCGGCCGGTCGCTGGGGTACATCAATGGATCCGGAGGATTCTCACGTGGGGTCGAGGTAGGCCTGGACTCGCGGCCGATTTCGGCGCTGAGCCTCTCCACCTCGTACACTTTCACGCACGCGGAGACGAATCAGGACATCACGGTCCCAGGGTTCTACACCGTGCCCGGCGTACTGCGCCACACTGCGACGATGGTCGTGACGGCGAACTGGACGTCACGACTCGACACCACGTTCGATCTCTTTCATGGATCGCATCACTATGGCGCGCTCTTCGCGGCTGGTCGGCCCCGGGCGTACCGCTATCCAGGGTTCACGAAAGCTGCGGTGATTGCCGGGTACCGTCTATCGTCCACGGCGCGGGCTCTTCGGGTGTACGCAAAGGTCGACAACCTGTTCGACTCCACCTACTACCAGAGCGGATGGCGGGCTCCGGGACGGACTGCGATGGCAGGGTTGAGTTGGGGAATCTAGACGGACAAGTTGAAAGTTGAAAGTTAGAAGTAAGAAGTTATGTGGCGACTCGCGGTTCTCTTCACGTGTCTGTGGTGTGCGACGCTCGGCGCCGCGCAGTCGGCACGCATTGTCTCGACGTCGCCCAGCATCACCGAGACGCTCTTCGCCCTCGGGCTTGGCGATCGGGTCGTGGGCGTGTCGACGTTCTGCCGGTTTCCGCCCGCCGTCGGAAGCTTGCCGAAAATCGGCACGTTTCTCCGCCCCGATGCCGAGCTCATCGCCCGACTGAAGCCGAACCTGGTCGTCATCCATGCTGGGCCAAGTGGGATTGAACAGCGATTGACCGCACTTCGCATACCCTTCGCGACCGTTAAACGAGGTCGATTGCCCGACGTGTACTCGTCGATCCGCACGATCGCCGACGCGGCAGGCGTTCCGGATCAGGCGAAGACACTCATCGCGCAGTTGGAGAGCCGCCTCCAACGTGTGCGCGGTGCCGTCGCAGGGCGAACGCCTCAGCGAGTGTTGCTCATTCTCGGCCGCCGAGCCGGAACGCTGACCGACCTGATCGCGGTCGGACGCGAGTCTTACCTGACGGATCTTGTGACCATCGCGGGCGGCGTGAACGTGCTCGCTGACGAAGGGGTACCGGAGTATCCGCGGATCTCGATGGAAACCGTCATTCGCCTCGCGCCCGACGTCATCATCGACGCTGGGGATATGGGTGACGCGCTCGAAGAACGTCGAGTCAGGAAGGCGACCACCGAGGCGCTCTGGAAAGGACAACCGCTGGCGGCGTCGCGTGCGGGCCGGGTCCATGCCGTGACGAGCGATGCGTTCGTGGTTCCTGGGCCTCGCGTTGTAGAAGCCGCCGAAACGATGGCCTTGTGGCTGCACGGTGTCGCCGTCGCGCCATGACGATGGAACTGCAGGTAGCCGGGGTGGGATGGCGTGCCGGTGACGTGCCGGTGCTGCGCGACGTGACATTTCGCGTGGGTCCCGGTGAGTTCGTGGCGCTGATGGGCCGGAACGGCGCCGGCAAGAGTACTCTGCTGGATCTCATCGCGGGGCTGCGGCCGCCAAGTGCCGGCACCGTAGTGCTCAATGGCCGGCCCATAGATTCATGGTCGGCCCGAGATCTGGCGAAAACCATGAGCCATCTCCCGCAGATGCTTCGAGCAGAGGTGGCATTCTCCGTCGAGCAGCTCGTGCTGATGGGACGTTACCCACACTCGGGCGCTTGGACAGAGACGGCGGCCGATCGTCACGTGGCGGAGGCGGCGATGATCCGGTGCGGCTGTCTGGAGTTCCGCCACCGTTCTCTGGCTACGCTCAGCGGCGGTGAACGACAACGCGTGCTGCTCGCGGCGTGTCTGGCTCAGCAGCCGACCCTGCTCCTGCTCGACGAACCGGCAACGTTCCTCGACATTGATCAGCAGCTGCAGTGCTTCAGTCTTCTTCGGGAAGAAGCCGACCGCGGCGGGACGTGTATAGCGGTGACGCACGACATCAACCTCGCGCTGAGGTTCTGCACCCGGTTGATCGTCCTTGCCGACAAGACCCTCGCGAGAGACATGGCCGTTGACGTGTCGCTCGAGACTCCGGAGTGGCTGCAGTTGTTCTCCACGCGGCTCGACGCGATCCGAACGCCTGTCGGTCGGCCGTGGGTCTGGTACACGTGACCGATCACGAGACGAGGCGCGGGCAGAGGTGGATCGCGGGGTCTGCGATGGCGTTCGGTGCGGCGGCGTTGCTGCTGCCTTTCGCGGGACCGGCTCCGCTGGATCTGGCGCGCGTGTGGGCGCGGGAGGAGCCAGACTGGTCGATCCTCGTCTACCTTCGCGTGTCCCGGACGCTGCTCGGACTCTTCGGCGGCGCGGCGCTGGCGTTGGCAGGCAGTCTCTTCCAGTCGATGCTCCGTGACGCGCTCGCCACACCGTACACGCTGGGTGTTTCCACCGGAGCTTCGCTGGGCGCCGTGGCTGCAATCGCTTTCGGATGGCACGTGAACGCCGGTATTGCCGGTGTGTGGGCCGGTGCGTTCAGCGGGGCTGCGGTGGTGCTCCTACTCGTCGTGGTGGCGGCAACTCGCCAGCGTAGGGTCTCGGCGTTCGGCTTGCTGCTCGCGGGAGTGGCGACCAACAGCGTGTGTACGGCCCTGATCCTGCTGGTGCATGGGCTCGCCGGGATGTCAGAGTCCTTCGCGATCACACGCTGGCTCATCGGCAGTCTCGACGCGGTCGAGTACTCAGCTCTGGGGATCTACGCGTCGGCGGTCGTGCTGTTGGCGATGCTCATCGTGCGTCAGGCGAGGTTGTGGAATCTGCTCGCCGTCGGCGAAGCCTGGGCCGCAACACGCGGCGCGCGTGTGACGCCGCTCCTCTTTTCCGGCTACGTGTCAGGGTCGATGCTTGCCGCGGCAACCGTGGCTCTGACGGGTCCGATCGGGTTTATCGGGTTGGTCGTGCCGCACGTGGTTCGCGCGCGCGTGAGCGCGGACGATCGCGTACTGATGCCGTGCGCGTTCTTTCTGGGCGGCGTGCTGCTGGCATCGTGTGATGCGCTCGGTCGTGTCGTGATGGCGCCGGCCGAAGTGCCCGCAGGTGCCATCACCGCGTTCATCGGCGGTCCGTACCTCGTCTGGCTCGTCCGTCGGCGTATATGAGCTCGAGGACTAAACAGAAACCTGTGGATCAAGAGCCAAAGATCGTTCCAACAGGCCACAGAGTCGCAGAGACACAGAGTATTTTGGTTCTCTCTGTGACTCCGTGTCTCTGTGGCCCTGTGTAGCATGGCCAACACCTCTCGACAGCGCGTGGTCCGTGCGGATGGCCGCACCATCAGCGTCGTGCAGCGACGCGCGCACCTGTCGTACTGCTTCACCGGATGTTGCTGTGGCAAGACCGAGCGGGGCTACGCCGCAGTGCCGGCCGACGTTTTCAGCGCCGAATGGCGCCGGCGGAAGCTCCGGAGCGTCGTTCACCTGACGAAGGCGGGATGCCTCGGGCCCTGCGCACTCGCAAACGTCGCCAGTCTCGTGTTCGACGGCAGGGCGGTCTGGTTCCATTCGGTGAATACCCCGTGGCACGTGCGCCTCATCTTCGACTACATCGAGACGATGGTCCGCGCGGATCGATTTCTCGCGGTGCCGATCGATCTGGCCGAATACGCCTTCAATTTTTACGACTGGGAGAGTCAACCGCGGACGGCTTCGGCACGCGTCGATCCAGGTGCGCGGGCCGAACATGACCCAACGTTAGCGCTACTCTCGCACGCCGACACCGATCTCCTCGCGCTTGCCCAGGCGTCTCATACGTTGCCGCGAGATCTGCGTGTCGCGAGCGTCTCGCTTCTTCGCGTGCAGACCGACGAGCAGATGGCGCTGATCGTCGAAGGCGAGGTCGGTCGCGCACGCATTGTCGTATTGCGTCTGCACGGCGAGCTCGGCACCATCCAAGGCCTCGAGCGACTTCAGCAGCACTGCCGCGAGACGTCCCGACATCTCATCATCGTCAGCGGCACCGGAGAGCGTCGCGCTGACTTTACGGAAGCTGGCACCGCTCCGCCAGATGTCCTCGACACCGTAACCGCGTATTTGATGCAAGGCGGCGAGCGCAATATAGCGGAGTGTGTCAAATGGCTGGCCGACCGTCTGACGCTCACAACCTATGGGAGCAGCCCTCCACTGGCCGTGCCCGAGCATGGCGTGTACCTCCGTGATGTCGAAGCGGCGACGATCGAGGATTGGCAACAGCGTGCGGATCCCGCGAAGCCAACTGCGGCCGTCCTGTTCTATCGCGCGCATCTTCTCAGCGGAAACGTGGCGTTCGTGGACGCGTTGGTCGACGCGCTCGAGAGCAGAGGACTCAACGCCCTTCCGGTGTTTACGTCGAGTCTCCGTGCACGCGACGGCAACCTGCCAGCGGCGCTCCGCATAGTGGAAGGCCGCGTGGATGTTGTCCTGTCGACGTTGTCGTTTGCGCTGGGCGAGCTCAATGCCGGTGGCATCACGAGTAGTGCCCATGTACCGGTATTCGAGCGGCTGGACGTACCCGTCGTGCAGGCGATCGCCAGCGGCATGTCTCGCGAGAGCTGGGAAGTCTCGCGCCGCGGGCTGACAGCGCTCGACACAGCCATCAACGTGGCGATCCCAGAGCTCGATGGGCGGATTATCACGACGCCCGTGTCATTCAAGGATCGGTCCGACGAGCGAGCCGGCCTCTATCAGCCGAATCCGGACCGGGTCGACCGGGTTGCGGGGATTGCCGCCGCGCTGACACGTCTGCGTCATGTGCCAAGACACGAAGTGCGAGTGGCGTTCGTCCTGACCAATTCCTCGTCCAAGGCCTCGCAGGTCGGCAATGCGGTGGGGCTCGATGCCCCGGCCAGCCTGCTGAACCTGCTTCGGGCGATGTCGGTGCGCGGTCATATCGTCGCCGACCTACCCGCCGACAGTGACGAGCTGATGTTTCGGCTGCTGGCTCGAGGCAGCTACGACGAGTCGCATCCGCTGGACCAGGCGTTGGCCATGCGGATGCCGCGTTCCCGCTATGCAGTCGAGTTCGAGCGCTTGCCCGAGCCCGCGCGGCAACGTATGGCCGAGTGGTGGGGAGAGCCGGTCGCGCAGGGATACGCCAGACCGATCGGCAACAAGCGCATCGACAAGAAGATTGCTCCTCCACGAATGCCGATGAGTGCCGTGTCCGTTCAGGAGCCGTGGAGCGACGCGGACAACTATCTCTTCGCAGCGCTCCCGCTGGGGAACTCGCTCGTTGCGTTGCAGCCGCCGCGTGGGTACGGGTTGAACCCTGACGCCATCTATCACACGCCGGATCTACCACCGACCCACCACTACGCAGCGTTCTATCGCTGGCTCGCAACGCCGAGCCAGGATGGCGGGTGGGGCGCCGATGCCATCGTCCATGTCGGGAAGCACGGGACGCTCGAGTGGCTGCCCGGCAAGGCAGTTGGCCTCTCCGGCGAGTGCTATCCGGACGCCCTGCTCGGCGATGTCCCGCTCGTCTATCCGTTTATCGTCAACGACCCAGGCGAAGGGACGCAGGCCAAACGCCGCGCGCACGCGGTGATCGTGGACCATCTGATGCCGGCGATGACCAATGCCGAGACGTACGGCCCCCTTGCGTCCCTCAACGAGCTCGTCAACGAGTACTACGTCCTCGAGAAGCTCGATCCGTCGAAGTTGCCGCTCATCCAGCAGCAGATCTGGGAACTGATGCAGGAGACGCACCTGCAGACCGATCTCGACGTCCGGACGATCCTGGCGCGCGACCATGGCGACCACACCCACGAATGGGATGACGAGTTGACGCCAGAGGGTGTGCCCGTGTCGCTCGCGGAGATGAGCGGAAACGAGGTCGCCCACCTCATCGAAGACATCGACGGCTATCTGTGCGAGCTCGGCATGGCACAGATTCGAGACGGATTGCACGTGCTCGGCGAGATGCCGTCATTGCCGGACACGATGCGCGCCCTCACGCGGCTTCCCAACGCGGCTGTGCCCAGCGTCCAGGTAGGTCTTGCCAAGCTCCTGGGCTTCGATCTCAACAAGCTTCTGGCCGAGCCGGGCGCGAAGCTGGACGTCGAGCGTCGTGTCCTGGACCTGCCGTGCGTCACCAACAGCGATGTGCTCGAGAAGCTCGAACGCGCCGCTCACGACCTGTTCGCCCTGCTCGAGCAGGAGGGATTTCGTGCCGGGGCCGTACGTGATGTGCAGATTGCGGTGCTCGGGTCCACGTCCGTGGAACTGGACGTTGCGTTGACCTTCGCGTGCCAGACGCTGATGCCGGCGCTGGAGCAGGTCACCGACGAGGTCTCACATGTGCTCGACGCGCTTGAAGGACGCTACGTTCCCGCGGGACCCGCAGGCGCGCCGACACGAGGGATGGCCCACGTGCTTCCCACAGGCCGGAATTTTTATTCGGTCGATCCACGTGCGCTGCCGTCCCAAGCGGCGTGGAGCGTCGGCCAGCAACTGGCAAGAGAGGTGGCGGAGCGTCACCGCGCGGAAGAGGGCCGGTATCCCGAGATGATCGGCCTCGGGGCGTGGGGTACATCGCAGATGCGCACGCAGGGTGATGACATCGCCGAGGTGCTGGCGCTGCTTGGCGTCGAGCCCGTCTGGGATCCTCGTTCGCGTCGTGTGTACGACCTGGCTCTCATCCCGCTCGAGCGACTTGGCCGTCCACGAATCGACGTGACGCTTCGTATCAGCGGTTTCTTTCGTGACGCGTTTCCACATCTCATCGAGCTCGTCGACCGCGCATTCGAGCTCGCGATCGACGCCGACGAGCCGCTCGATCGGAATTTTCCTCGGAAGCACTATCTCGCCGACCTTGACCGCCACGATGAGATGGCCCCTGAGGAGGCCGAGGCGTCCGCGCGTTTCCGTATCTTTGGGGCGAAGCCCGGTTCGTACGGGGCCGGTATTCAGGCGCTTCTCGAAACCCGCCACTGGGAAACAGACGACGACCTGGCGAAGGTCTTCGTGGAATGGGGTGGGTACGCGTACGGTCGTGAGGCGGACGGTGTCGACGCACGCGCGGTGTTTCGGCAACGTCTGTCTACGGTCGAAGTGGCCGTCCACAACCAGGACAACCGCGAACACGACATCTTCGACTCGGACGACTACTACCAGTTTCATGGAGGGATGATCGCAAGTGTGCGCGCGCTGACCGGCCGGCAGCCCAAGGCGTACTTCGGTGACAGCTCCCGACCGGATGCTGTCCGCGTGCGCGATCTGCGGGAAGAAGCCTTGCGCGTCTATCGCTCCCGCGTGGTGAACCCCAAGTGGCTGGACGGCATCCGTCGCCACGGCTACAAAGGCGGTCTGGAATTGACCACAACCGTGGACTACATTTTCGGGTTCGACGTCACCGCGCACGTGGCTCCCGATTTCGTTTACGAAGGATTGGCCAGGGAGTACGCATTGTCGCCGGTGATGCGGGACTTCCTGGCGGAGTCGAATCCGTGGGCGTTCCAGGCAATCGCGGAGCGTCTACTCGAGGCCAGCGAGCGAGGCCTCTGGGAACATGCCGAAGCCGAAACCATAGACGCCTTGCGTCAGGTGCTGCTCGATGCCGAGGCGCTGGTCGAAGCACGCGGTGAACGCCTGCAGGAGATGCCATGATTCCGCTGAACTTTCCCTTCGCCGCCCTTGTCGGATTGGAGCGCTTGCAGCTCGCCCTGCAGCTCGCCGCAGTCGACCGCCGCTTGAGCCTGCTGGTGCGCGGCGATCGGGGAGCGGGGAAGAGTACTGCCGCTCGCGCGCTTGGTGCTCTGCTGGGCGAAGGATCTCGATTCGTCGATCTCCCGATCGGTGCAACCGAAGATCGGGTGCTCGGGGGGCTCGACGTGGAGCGCGCGCTCAAAGGCGAGTCCGCACTCAAGCCGGGTCTCCTGTCAGAGGCACACGGTGGCGTCTTGTACATCGACGAAGTCAACCTCCTGGCCGATCACCTGGCCGATGCGCTCCTCGACGCGGTTGCGAGTGGAGTGCACGTCGTCGAACGCGAAGGATTCAGCGCGCGACACGAGGCGGAGTTCGTTCTCGTGGGCAGCATGAACCCGGAGGAGGGAGGACTCCGGCCTCAGTTGCTCGACCGCTTCGCGTTGGTCGTGGACGTGTCGACGCCGACGGACCCTTCGATGCGGAGCGAGGCTGTCCAGAGACGGATCGCATTCGATGCCGACCCCGAGGCATTTGGTCACGCGTGGCGAGATGAACAGCTTGTGCTTTCCCGGCAGTTGCATCGTGCGCGGCAGGGCCTGAAATCCGTGGCGTTCGGCAAAGAACTATACGGCTTTGTCAGCGAGCAGGTCTGTGCGCGAGGCGTTCGTTCTTTGAGAGCGGATCTCGCCGTCGTGCGTGCGAGCGTAGCATTGGCCGCGCTCGAAGGAGTTGCTGACGTGACCACCTCACACGTCGAGATGGTCTTGCCGTTGGCACTCGATCATCGGGCATCACCTCGCCATGCTCCATCATCACCTCCGCCTGCAAAGACGCCTGTGGAGACACCTCGACTCGAGGGTGCGGGCAGCGGCCGTGATACGCAGCCGGAGAAGGTGTTCGACTCCAGCCCGATCGCGATGCCACGGCTCGTCGTGCCGGTCCAAGACGGTGCGTCAGGCGGCGCGAATGGCGCTGCGCTTGGAGCCCGAAGAGGTACGGTCGTCGGGGCACGGCCGGCAACACAGCCACGTGAGCTGGATATGCGATCGACGCTCATCCACACGCTTGCGCATACGGGCACACCGCGGACCCGCTCGGAGGATCTTCACGAGAAGCTCCGAGCACGGGTCGGTGGCCGCCGATTCGTGTTCGTGGTCGACTCCAGTGGATCGCAGGGTGTCCAGCAGCGCATGCGTCTCGTCAAGGGCGCGGTCGCGGGCCTCATGGACACATCGGTACGACGCCACGATGAAGTGGCAGTTGTCGTGTTTCGGGGTGCCGCGGCGGAGATCGTCCTTCATCCGACATGTGATGCCCAGGAGGCAAGAACCGCGCTGACCTATTTGCCAACCGGTGGCAGGACGCCGTTGGCGCATGGGTTGGAGCTCGCCGCGGGTCTCGTCACGGAGGATACGGCCGTAGTCCTGCTGACTGATGGGCGCGCGAACGTGCCCAGCCGGACCGAGGATCCCTGGGCGGACGCCCTGAATGCCGCAGCGGCGATCACGTGTCCCGTACTCGTGATCGACTCTGAGACCGGTCCACACCCATCCGGTCGCGCCCGCCAACTCGCCGATCGCATGCACGGCACGCACCTCGCACTCGATGCGCTGGACGAGGTGCGGCTCGTGGATCTCGTGCGGCCGATGGCCGAGCGCACCACAACGCAGCCGTGACGGCAAAGCCAATCTTCATTGGCGGCACATCGTCCAATGCCGGCAAGAGCTGGATGACGACGGCGATCTGCGCCTGGTTGAAACGGAGGGGTGTCCGCGTCGCGCCGTTCAAGGCGCAGAACATGTCGAATCACTCGTATCCGTGTCGCGCGGGCGGCGAGATCGGCCGCGCACAGGTGGCGCAGGCAGAGGCATGCGGCCTCGAGCCGGAGACCGCCATGAATCCGATTCTCTTGAAGCCCAATGGCAACGGGACCAGCCAGGTAGTCGTCAATGGACGCGTGTGGAAAACTCTTCCGGCCCGCGGCTATTACGACCACTTCGACGAGCTGCTGGTGCACGTCCTTGCGGCGTACGAAGACCTCTCGCGACGCTTCGACGTGGTCGTCGTCGAGGGCGCTGGCAGCGTGAGCGAGCTCAATCTGCGCGCGTTCGACCTGGTGAATCTCGGTCTAGTGACACGGATTCGCGCTCCGTGGGTGCTCGTGGCCGACATCGAGCGCGGCGGCGTATTCGGGTCGGTTCTGGGAACCGTGTCGGTGTTGACGCCAGAAGAACGCAGTCTCTTCCGCGGCTTCCTGATCAACAAGTTTCGGGGAGATATGTCGTTGTTCGATGAGGGACGCCGGATGCTGGAATCCAGGAGCGGCGCGCCCTGCCTCGGCGTATTCCCGTATGCCGACGACCTCAGGGTGGACGCGGAGGACAGCCTCGCGCTCGATCGAAGGCCGA
>Ga0307505_10003128_pt1 | contig 10610 bp, 10 predicted proteins | sample 23_S_MG_FD_202183 | JGI IMG/M metagenome (GOLD analysis project Ga0307505, IMG submission 202183) | Soil microbial communities from Populus trichocarpa stands in riparian zone in the Pacific Northwest, United States - 23_S | ecosystem: Environmental > Terrestrial > Soil > Riparian zone > Trees... | reverse complement strand
AGCACGTCCTGATCGTGTGAAATCTTGTCGAGTGGCAGACCGTGAGGTTGCGTCTTGTTCGGCGCCAGCGCCGCGCCGAGGCGTACGCGCCACCGGTCGAGCGCACGCAGGGGCAGTTTTAACGCAGGCGACGAAAGCACGAGGCCGCCCGGCGTGATCCAGCGTCCGGTCACCGCTCGTGCGGCGATCGCACCGCCCATGCTGTGGCCGATCAGAAATGGCAGTTCTGTATCGCCGCTCGATCGCGCCTCCGTTGCAAACGCATCGAATACGAGCTTGGCGTCGTCAAGAAGAGCCGTCTCGTTGGGGATTACGCCACGCGTACCGCCCGACTGACCAAAACCGCGATGATCGTAACTGCGCACGGCGATGCCGCTCGCGTTCAATGCGGCGGCCACATGATCATATCGGCCGCTATGCTCGCCGAGCCCGTGGACGATGAGCGCCGCACCGCGCCGGCGAGTACCCGCCGGAACAGGCCAATCGCGAACGTAAAGATCGACCCCGTCCGCGGTCCGCATGCCCGCTCCGCCCCTAAGCCCCTCGCGCCATATCGCGCAGCTTGAACTTCTGAATCTTTCCCGTCGAGGTCTTCGGCAATTCAATGAATACAATGTGCCTGGGACACTTGAAGCCCGCCAAATTCGTGCGGCAGTGGGCGATCAGATCGTCGGCTGTCGCGCTGACGCCGGGTTTCAACTCGATGAATGCGCAAGGCGTTTCGCCCCATTTATCGTCGGGTTTGGCCACCACCGCCGCCGCCGCAACGGCGGGATGCTTGTAGAGAGCGTCCTCCACTTCAATGGAGGAAATATTCTCACCGCCCGAGATGATGATGTCCTTGGAGCGGTCCTTGAGCTGCACATAGCCGTCTGGATGAACCACGCCGAGATCGCCCGAATGAAACCAACCGCCCGAAAAGGCGGCGGCGGTCGACTTCGGATTCTTGAGATAGCCCTTCATCACGACGTTGCCGCGAAACATGACCTCGCCGAGCGTGGCTCCGTCGCGCGGTACGGGTGTCATTGTTTCGGAATCCATAACATCGAGCGCGTCAAGCGTTGGATAGGTTACGCCCTGCCGCGACTTCTTCGCCGCCTGCTCGGCATCCGAAAGCGAATCCCATTTGCTGTGCCACTCGTTCACCACTGCCGGGCCGTACGTCTCGGTCAAACCGTAGACATGCGTGACATTGAACCCCGCCGCCTTCATTGCCGCGAGTACTGCTTCCGGCGGGGGAGCAGCGGCGGTCACGAATTCGACCGCGTTTGGCAGCGGCTTCTTCTCCTCCGCCGGAGCGCCGAGGAGCGTCGACATGACGATCGGTGCACCGCAGAGGTGCGTAACCTTGTGCGTTTCGATCGCGTCGAAAATCGGTTTGGCGCGTACCTGTCTGAGGCACACATGTGTGCCCGCGGCGATCGATACGGTCCATGGAAAGCACCAGCCATTGCAATGGAACATCGGCAACGTCCAGAGATAGACCGGATGCCGGCTCATGCCGCAGGTGATGATGTTGCCGAGCGCGAGGAGCGCCGCACCGCGATGATGGTAGACCACGCCCTTCGGATCGCCGGTCGTACCCGAAGTGTAGTTGAGCGAGATGGCATCCCACTCATCGCCGGGCGCGGCGCGAACGAAGTCCTCGTTGCCCTGTGCGATGAACGCTTCGTATTCGAGCTCGCCGATTCTCTCGCCGGCACCTGAATATTCGGGATCGTCGTAGTCGATCACAAGCGGCTTGGCCTTCGCACGCGAGAGTGCGTCCTTCATCGTTCTCGAGAATTCCCGGTCCACGATCACGACCTTCGCCTCGCCGTGATCGAGGCAAAAGCCGATGATTGCGGCATCGAGCCTCGTGTTGAGTGTATTCAACACTGCGCCTGTCATCGGCACACCGTAGTGCGCCTCGAGCATCGCAGGTGTATTGGCGAGCATGACCGCAACGGTATCGCCACGCCCGATCCCGCGCTTCGCAAGCGCCGCCGCGAGCCGTTTTGAACGCGCGTGAAATTCCCGATAGGTTCGGCGCAGCGGACCGTGAATGACGGCAACCTGATCCGGAAAAACCACCGCGGCCCGCTCGAGAAACACAAGCGGCGTGAGCGGTTGATAGTTGGCCGGGTTTCGTCCGAGATCCCGATCGTAGGCGCTGTCCGCCAACGTCTCCTCCCTGCCGTCTCTTCGTTCTTGTTGAGGAAACGCTAGCGTTCGCCGCAAGGGGCGACAAGACGGATCAGGAGGCGAGCATCCCTGTAATACCGCTCCGGATCAGCTCCAGCGCAATCAGGAATACGATCACGTAGATGATGCGATAGAACACCTCGTTAGGCGTCACCCTGACCAGCCAGATACCGAGGAAGTTGACGGCTATGGCCAACGGCGCGAGGACCGCCGAGGTCAAGAGATTCTCCCGCGTGAACTGCCCCAGCGAAAGGAACGGCCCCAGCTTCATCACGTTCACCAAAGCAAAGAACACGGCCGACGTGGCCGCGAAGGTGATGCGATCGAGCTTCTGCGGAAGGATGTGCATATAGAATGGCGGCGCGCCGGCGTGCGAGATCGTGCTCGTAAAGCCGCAACCGGCGCCCCAGAAAACGCCCGAAAAGACGCCGGGCCGCCGCGCTGGCTGGTTCTTTTTGCCGAACCAGGCATTGAGCACGAAAGTGAGAGAGATCAGGCCGAGCGCGAGACGAAGCTGAGAGTCCGATACGTAGGCGGCGAATGCCCATCCGATCGCGACACCAAAGACCGCGCCGGGCAACATGACCTTCAAATTCCATGCGTCCCAATTCCGCCGGTATGCCCACACGGACACGACGTCCTGAAGCAGGAGGATCGGCAACATGATTGCGACTGCTTGCAAGGGAGGAATGACGAGGGCGAGCATCGGCGTCGCCGCGAGCCCCACCCCGGAGAAGCCGCCCTTGCCGAGACCGAGAAAGGTGACGGCGAGGGCCGCCGCCACGTAAAAATAGGGATCGGAAATCACGGCTGGACTTTTCGGGGGTGAAGGGCGCGCGACTAAAGCGCAAGTGGGCGACGTGCACCACCCGCAAATCGGCACGCCTACCCTTCCAAGCTTGCAACCCGCGCCGCGGACGGGGATGATTGGGGCCGAAAAAGAAGAAGATCGCGACTGGGAGAGCGCCATGGATGTGCGGGCAAAGAGCCGCTACCCCGAAGTCTATGCCCGCTGGAAACGCGACCCCGAGGCATTCTGGGGCGAAGCCTCACAGGCGCTCGACTGGTACGAAAAGCCCCGGAAGATTTTCGACCCCTCGGGCGGCGTCTATGGCCGCTGGTTTCCGGACGCGGTTTGCAACACCTGCTTCAACGCGATCGACCGGCATGTCGCCGCCGGACGCGGAGGTCAGGCCGCAATCATCCACGACAGCCCGGTCACCAACAGCAAGCGCACGATCAGCTACGCTGACCTCCTTCAAGAAGTGAAGGCATTCTCCGCAATCCTGCGCGACTTCGGCGTCACGAAGGGGGATCGCGTCATTCTCTACATGCCGATGGTACCCGAGGCGCTCATCGCCATGTACGCGTGCGCCCGTATCGGCGCTGTCCATTCTGTTGTTTTCGGCGGCTTCGCACCACGCGAATTAGCGACGCGTCTGGAAGACGCCAAGCCGAAGCTGATTGTGACCGCATCGTGTGGCATCGAGACAGCGCGCGTCATCGCCTACAAGCCGCTGCTCGATGAAGCGATCAAGCTATCGGCCCACAAGCCTGACGCGGTGCTGCTCCTGCAGCGCGACCAGCTGGAGGCGTCGATGATCCCCGGTCGCGATCACGATCTCAGTCAGTTGCGCGCGGCTGCACTGCGCGACGGCAAGGAAGCTGACTGCGTGCCGCTTCTCGCGACCGACCCGCTCTACATTCTCTACACCTCGGGAACGACAGGCATTCCGAAGGGCGTGGTGCGCGACAACGGCGGCCATATGGTCGCTCTGCGTTGGTCCATGGAAAATCTGTACGGCATCGCACCGGGCGAAACCTTCTGGGCGGCATCCGATATCGGCTGGGTCGTCGGCCATTCCTATATCGTCTACGCCCCGCTCTTCCACGGCTGCACGACGATCCTTTACGAGGGTAAGCCGGTCGGCACCCCCGACGCCGGCGCATTTTGGCGAGTGATCGCGGAACACGGCGCGGTTGCGATGTTCACCGCGCCGACCGCCTTCCGCGCCATCAAGAAGGAAGATCCGAACGTCAAACTGCTAGCCGGCCATGATCTGTCGAAATTTCGCACGCTCTTCCTTGCCGGCGAGCGCGCCGACCCCGACACGATCCAGTGGGCCGAGCGGGTTCTGCAGGTGCCGGTGATCGATCATTGGTGGCAGACGGAAACCGGCTGGTGCATCGCCGGTAACCCCGTTGGCCTTGGACAGCTTCCGGTGAAGTACGGCTCGTCGTCGGTGCCGATGCCGGGGTACGACGTCCAGATTCTTGATGAGGCACGCAAGCCGCTCGGGCCGGGTAAAATGGGCTCGATCGTCGTCAAGCTGCCCTTACCGCCCTCCTGCCTCCCCACGCTCTGGGAGCAGGACGGACGTATGCGAGAAAGTTATCTCGACGAATTCCCCGGCTACTACAAAACCGCCGACGCCGGATTCGTCGATGAGGAAGGATATCTCTTCATCATGAGCCGCACCGACGACATCATCAATGTCGCCGGTCATCGGCTTTCGACCGGGGGAATGGAGGAGATCCTGTCTGGCCACCCCGACGTTGCAGAATGCGCGGTGGTCGGCGTCAGAGACGACCTCAAGGGCGAGGTACCCTGCGGGTTCATCGTGTTGAAGGCCGGCGTAAACAGGCATCCCCTTGAGATCGAGAAGGAAGTAATCGCGCTGGTGCGCGAAAAAATCGGCCCGGTGGCCGCCTTCAAGCTCGCCATCACCGTCAATCGCCTCCCGAAGACACGCTCCGGAAAAATTCTCCGCGGCACCATGAAGAAGATTGCCGACCGGGAAGCATGGACAATGCCGGCAACAATCGACGATCCGGCGATTCTCGACGAAATTGCCGCTGCCCTGAAGGGGCGCGGGTTGGCCGGTTAGCCGCTTGGCGGAGCGAGATATGGGCAGATTGAACGATAAGGTTGCGATCGTTACCGGCGCGGCGCGCGGCATCGGCCAGGCAATCGCGAAGCGCTACGTCAAGGAAGGCGCCAGTGTCGTACTTGCCGACATCGACGAACGCGACGGCGCGCTTGCAGCAAAACATCTCGGCGCGAATGCCCGCTTCGTGCGTTGCGACGTGGGCAATGCCAAAGAGGTCGGCAAGATGATCGATGACGCCTGCCAAGCCTTCACCGGCAACATCGACATCGTTGTGAACAACGCCGGCATCGTGCACGGAGAGGAATTCCTCGATCTGACCGAAGAAGATTTCGATCGCGTGCTGCGCGTCAATCTGAAGGGAGCATTTCTCGTAAGCCAGGCTGCGGCTCGCCGCATGGTTCAGCAGAACAAGGCCGGGAAAAGTCCCGGCACGATCATCAACATGTCTTCGATCAATGCGGTCGTCGCAATCGGAAACCAGATTCCCTATTGCGTCACGAAAGGCGGTATTGGCCAGCTCACGCGTTCAACTGCGATTGCGCTCGCCCCGCATGGCATTCGCGTGAACGCGATCGGGCCTGGCTCCGTGATGACCGAATTGCTCGCGTCCGTGGCAAAAGATCGGGATACGCGGCGGCGAATGATGTCGCGCACGCCGCTCGGCCGTTTCGCCGAGCCTGAAGAAGTCGCTGCCGTTGCCGTCTTTCTGGCGTCAGACGACGCGAGCTACATGACCGGCGAGACGGTTTTCGTTGATGGCGGCCGGCTCGCGCTCAATTACACGGTCCCAGTCACGGAGTAGCTACTCGCTCCGCTTGCTGCCGCCGAGCTTGGCGAAAACCGACTCGACGTCGATCGGTCCTTCCTTCTTCGGCGCTTCCGGACGCTCGCTCGGCTCCGGCGCGGGTTTCGGCTGCGTGGTTTCGGATGCCGGCAGGAGGGTTGCGTGCTCTTGCGCCGGCACCGGCTTTTCTTTCGCCGCGCGCGCGACCTCAAAGTCGAGATCGATCTGCGAGCAGAGACCGAGCGTGACGGGGTCCATCGGCTGCAACTGCGGCGAATTCCAGTGCGTCCGGTCGCGCACCGACTGAATCGTCGACTTCGTCGTCCCGACGAGTCGCATGATCTGCGCGTCCTTCAACTCCGGATGATTCCGCACGAGCCAGAGGATTGCGTTCGGCCGGTCCTGTCGCTTCGACACCGGCGTATAGCGCGGCCCCTTTTTCGGCTTTGCGTCAGGGACGTTCATGCGCACCCTGCTTTCGGCGATCTGCAGCCGATAGCCGGAGTCCGCCTGCGCGCGGTCGAGTTCTTCGCGCGTGAGCTGGCCGGTCGTGATGGGATCGAGGCCCTTGATGCCTTGGGCCACCTCGCCGTCGGCGATACCCTTCACCTCGAGCGGGTGCAGTTTACAGAAGTCCGCGATCTGATCGAAGGTGAGCGACGTATTCTCGACCAGCCACACGGCGGTCGCTTTGGGCATCAGGGGCGTTGCGTTGCTCATGGCCGGCCTTTCACGACTTCAAAAATAAGGGTTTTCTGGCTCCATCGCCCTAAGGGGACAGAGCCTCCAGGTAGCCTCGAAATCACTGGGATCGGCGGCTATATAGGGGCATACCGCCCGAGACGCAAATAATGCATGAACGCCCCGAATCCGGAGCCAAACCGCCCCTGCGCATTCTCCTCTGCGCACCGCGTGGCTTCTGCGCGGGGGTCGTGCGGGCAATCGACGCCGTGGAGCGCGCGCTCGAAAAATACGGGCCGCCCGTCTATGTGCGGCACGAGATCGTTCACAACAAATACGTGGTCGAGTCTCTGCGCCGGAAGGGCGCGATTTTCGTCGAGGAACTCGATGAGGTGCCGAACGGCGACAGGCCGGTGATTTTTTCGGCACACGGCGTCGCAAAGGCCGTGCCACAGGAGGCCGAACGACGAAATCTGTTCGCGATCGATGCAACGTGTCCGCTGGTCACCAAGGTGCATCGCGAGGCGATGTCGCACTTCAAGCGCGGCCGCGAGATCGTCCTCGTCGGCCACCGCGGCCATCCCGAGGTCGTCGGAACGATGGGCCAATTGCCGGACGGCACGGTGACGCTCGTCGAGACCGCGAACGACGCGCGCGCATTCCAGCCTCGTGACCCCTCTTCGCTCGCCTATGCGACTCAGACAACGCTTTCCATCGACGACACCGCGGAAATCGTTGCCATCCTCAGGCAGCGCTTTCCCGCGATTATCGGTCCGCACAAGGAAGACATCTGTTACGCAACCACCAACCGCCAGGAAGCGGTGAAGCGCGTAGCTCCGCGGGTTCAGGCCATGATCGTTGTCGGCGCGCCGAACAGCTCGAACTCCCAGCGCCTCCGGGAAGTTGCCGAGCGCGCCGGCTGTCCTGTCGCCGCACTTGTCCAGCGGGCGGATGAAATCGACTGGTCGCGGTTCGACCAGATTTCCAGCCTCGCCATTACCGCCGGCGCGTCGGCGCCGGAAGTGTTGGTCGAAGAGATCATCGACGCCTTCGCGGCCCGCTACGCGATCGAAGTCGAAACCGTTTCGACCGCGGAGGAAAGTGTCTTTTTCCCGCTTCCCCGCGATCTTCGCCCCGACGCCGCCGAATAGATCATTGATGAATCGGCAATACCCGCATGCTACGAGCGTGCGGCTGGGAGGCGTCTATGGCCGTCTACACTGATGTCGGCGAGGAAGAGCTTGGCGAGTTTCTCGCCGGCTATGAACTCGGCGCGCTCCTGTCCTTCAAGGGCATCGCCGAAGGCGTGGAGAACACCAACTACCTGCTGCACTCCACGGCGGGCTATTTCATCCTCACGCTCTATGAAAAACGGGTTGCCCCCGCGGACCTTCCGTTCTTCCTCGGCCTGATGGGACATTTGGCGAGCCGCGGCATCAATTGTCCGCAGCCTGTAAAGACGAAGGCCGGCACAGCCCTTGGCGAATTATCCGGCCGCCCGGCCGCGATCTTCACGTTTCTCGAAGGCGTTTCCGTACGGCGCCCGAGCGTCTTCCATTGCGAGGCGCTGGGCCGGGCGCTTGCGGGCCTTCATCTTGCCGGCAGGGATTACAAACTGCATCGCCGGAACGCGCTCGCGCTCGACGGATGGCGCGCGCTCGCGGACAGCGCTGGCGCGCGGGCGGATAGCGTCACGCCGGGCCTCGCCGCGATCGTCGCGGACGAGCTTTCTCACCTGTCAAGGAACTGGCCGAACGAACTCCCACGCGGCGTGATCCATGCGGATCTGTTTCCCGACAACGTGTTCTTTCTCGCAGATGAACTCTCAGGCCTGATCGATTTCTATTTCGCCTGCGACGACATCCTTGCCTACGACCTCGCGATCTGCCTGAACGCCTGGTGCTTCGAACCCGACGGCTCCTACAATGTCACCAAGGGGAAGTCGCTCCTGTCGGGCTATGTCGCGGTGAGAGCAATGTCCGGTGAGGAATTGTTTTCGCTCCCGCTGCTCGCGCGCGGCGCGGCGCTCCGCTTTCTGCTTACGCGTCTGGTGGACTGGCTCGACGTGCCCGCGGGCGCGCTCGTTCGCCCAAAGGATCCGCTCGAATACCTGAAGAAGCTGCGCTTCCATCAGCGCATCGGCCACGCGCGCGATTACGGTCTCGCGGCATGAGCAAGGTTGAGATCTGGACTGACGGCGCCTGCTCGGGGAACCCCGGCCCCGGCGGCTGGGGCGCGCTGATTCGCGCAGAAGGAAAGACACGCGAGTTGAAGGGCGGCGAACCCGCGACGACAAACAACCGCATGGAGTTGCTTGCGGCGATTTCCGCACTCGAAGCGTTGCCGCCCGGTGCAGTCGCCGACCTTTATACCGACAGCCAGTATGTGAAGGGGGGCATCACCGCCTGGATGAAGAACTGGAAGAAAAACGGGTGGCGCACCGCGGATAAAAGCCCCGTCAAGAACAAGGAGCTCTGGCAGCGCCTTGAGCTGGCTGAAAGTGCACATCAGGTGAAGTGGCACTGGCTGCGCGGCCACGTTGGCCATCCTGAGAATGAGCGCGCCGACGAACTAGCGCGCGAGGGCATGCAGCCGTTTCTCAGCCGTTAGCGCGCTCGCGTTTGCGCGCGTACATCGCCGCATCGGCACGTTCGAGCGCGCCGGCGACTGTATCGCTCTCCGACAACATAACGGCCCCCGCCGAGAGTCCGAGCGCAAACCCCCTGCCGCCCCACGCAAATGCTTCGCCGTCGATAATGGTTTCGAGCGACCGCGCCTTCTCCAAGGCCTGTTTGGCATTCACGTTCCACAGGAGCACCACGAGTTCGTCGCCGCCGACCCGCGCCACAACGTCGGACGCGCGCACATGGCCGGCGACGAGGCGCGCCACGCGGGCAAGCGCCCAGTCACCCGCCCTATGGCCGTGCTGGTCGTTGACCGGCTTGAAGCGGTCGAGATCGAGATAGACGAGTGCGGCGGTCGCACCATATCGGCGCACGTAAGCGATCGCCCGCTCCAGTGCGCGCTCAAAGCCGCGGCGGTTGAACAGTCCCGTCAGCGGATCCTCGTCGACCCGGGTTTCGAGCTCGGCAACTCGTTCGCGGGCAGCGGAGAGCGCCTCCTTCAGCGCATCGACTTCGGCAGCGAGACGCGACGCCGCCGACAGTGTTCGTGCCTTTATCTTTTGCCTGACGCCTGCCTCAGGCTTCGCACGTTCACGCGCACGCGTGCGGCCACCGGCCGCCGCGCGCTTTCTTGATGCTTTGCCGGACGGCTTGCCGCCCATCCCCGCCCCGTTTCTCTTCACCTTGAAGGCGGACACCGCTTGCCAGCCCCAAAGCCGTTCCTATAATTGACCGCTTTCTCGCGCCAAGGACTCAGGGAAATCATGCCCGCCGGAAAGCGCCCCGTCGCCATCATCATGGGAAGCCAGAGCGACTGGCAAACCATGCGCCATGCAGCCGACACGCTCAAGACGTTACGCGTCGGATTCGACGCGCGCGTGGTGTCGGCGCACCGCACGCCCGATCGTCTCTACAAGTTTGCCAAGAACGCGCGCGCGGACGGCTTCAAGGTGATCATCGCCGGTGCCGGCGGTGCCGCGCACCTGCCGGGCATGACGGCTTCAATGACGTCGCTGCCGGTACTCGGCGTGCCGGTGAAATCCAAGGCGCTGAAGGGCGTCGACAGTTTCCTCTCGATCGCGCAGATGCCTGCCGGTATCCCGGTCGGCACGCTCGCGATCGGCGAAGCGGGCGCCGTGAACGCGGCCCTGCTTGCGGCCGCGGTGCTCGCGATCGAGGACAAGGCGCTCGCCAAGCGCCTTGATGCGTGGCGAGCGAAACAGACGCGCGCCGTCAAGCCTCGCCCTACCCGCTGATGCTGCGCGAATGAGCAAAACGCTTCCCACGCTCAAGCCGGGCGACACGATCGGCATTCTCGGTGGCGGCCAGTTGGGCCGCATGCTTGCCCTTGCCGCGGCCGAGCTCGGCTTGAACTGCCACATCTATGCACCGGAGGCCGACTCCTGCGCCTTCGATGTCGCGCGGGCGAAAACCTGCGCACCCTAC
>Ga0307505_10003127_pt1 | contig 10611 bp, 8 predicted proteins | sample 23_S_MG_FD_202183 | JGI IMG/M metagenome (GOLD analysis project Ga0307505, IMG submission 202183) | Soil microbial communities from Populus trichocarpa stands in riparian zone in the Pacific Northwest, United States - 23_S | ecosystem: Environmental > Terrestrial > Soil > Riparian zone > Trees... | reverse complement strand
CCGCGACCGCGACGCATTGACCGCGCTGGTCGAGGCTGAAGCCATCACCGTGCTGCATTTCGTGCCGGCGATGCTGGAAGACTTCCTGCAGGCCGAGGCGCTGGAGCGCCGCTGCGCCAGCCTGCGCCACATCGTCTGCAGCGGCGAGGCGCTGGGCGGCCCGCTGCAGCAGCTGCTGCTGCAGCGGCTGCCGCAGGTGCAGCTGCACAACCTGTACGGCCCCACCGAAGCGGCGGTGGACGTGACGGCCTGGCGCTGCACGCCGCAGACCGGCGACGCGCCGTTGCCTTCCATTCCCATTGGCACGCCGATCGCCGGCATTCGCATCCGCCTGCTCGACGCCGACGGCCAGCCGGTGCCGGTGGGCGTGCCGGGGCGGCTGTTCATCGGCGGCATCGGCCTGGCGCGCGGCTACCGCGGCCGCGCGGCGCTGACCGCCGAACGCTTCGTGCCCGACGCGGACGGCGGCCTGCTCTACGACAGCGGCGACCTGGCGCGCTGGCGCAGCGACGGCGCCATCGACTACCTGGGCCGCGCCGACGACCAGCTCAAGCTGCGCGGCGTGCGCCTGGAGCCGGCCGAGGTGGAGGCCGCGCTGTGCCGCCAGAGCGGTGTGCGCCAGGCCATCGTCAAGCTCTGGCGCGACGCGCCGGGCGGGCCGCAGCTGGTGGCCTGGCTGGTCGGTGAAGCGCCCGCGTCCGCGCTGCAGCGCGCGCTGCGCGCCGAACTGCCCGACGCGATGGTGCCGGCGCGCTACCTGACACTGCCGGCCCTGCCGCTGGGGCCCAACGGCAAGCCCGACCGGCACGCCCTGCCCTGGCCCGACAGCGAGGACACGGCGGCCACGCCGCCGCGCAATGCCACCGAGGCGCAGGTGATCGCGGTCTGGCAGCAGCTGTTGGCGCTGCCGGCCGCCCCCGGCGTCGACGACAACTTCTTCGCCCTCGGCGGCCACTCGCTGATCGCCATGCGCATGGTCTCGCGGCTGCGCACGGCCAGCGGCGTGGAGCTGCCGCTGGCCGCACTGTTCGAACACCCCACGCCCGCCGCGCTGGCAGCCGAGATCGAGCGGCGCCGCAGCACGGCGCTGCCGGCCGGCCACCGCGAGGTGGAGCTGTAGACGCCATGCAAGCCCTGTCCTCCTCCCCCACCGCCGTGCCGGCGCAGGCCGTCGGCGATCACACCCGCCGCCGGCGCCACCTGTCGGCGCTGCTGATCGTGACCCTGCTGCCGCTGCTGGGGCTGCCGCTGCTGGCACAGCTGCAGTTGCCCTTCCACCAGTCGCTGGTCATCGGCTTGGCGGTGTTCCTCGGCGGCGTCGGCCACGTGGCGAGCACGATGTACTTCTATGCCGACCGCGATGCGCGCAGCCTGATGCGCGGCATGAAGGCGCGCTTCGTGCTGCTGCCGCTGGCGGGCGTGCTGTTCACCATCGCGGCCGTGGTCTTCGGCCGCCGGCTCGGCGCGGCCGACGACCAGGTGCTGGCGATCTTCTTCGTCCATCTGGTCTGGCTGTACTACCACTACCAGAAACAGAACTGGGGCCTGCTGGCCTTTGCCGCCGCCGGCAGCGGCGTGCGCCTGCCGCGCGCGACGATGAAGCTGCTGATGCTGCCGCCGCTGGCCGGCGGCCTGGCGACCTTTCCGCAGCTGCTGGCCGACGGCCTGGCGCTGCCCACGGTGCCGCTGGCCGCTTGGCTGCCGCAGCTGCGGCTGCTGGCCTGGGGAGTCTACGGCGCCGCCGTGCTGGCCTGCGCTGTGCTGGCGCTGCGCCACCGCGCGCTGTTCGCCCGGCCCTGGGTGGCGGCGTTCGCCGGCGCGGGTTTGCTGTTCTTCCTGCCCGCGCTGCTGATCGGCAACCTGGACTACGCCTTCTGGAGCTATGCGCTGGCCCACGGCTTCCAGTACCTGCTGATGGTGGGCCTGGTGTCGCGCGGCGCGCGCGCGCCGCTGGGCGCGCTGGCCGCGCTGGTGGCGGCCACGCTGATCGGCGGCTGGGTGCTGCACCACCTGGGCGGCACGCAGGCGCTGTTCGTCGCCGGCATCGGCCTGACCTGGGTGCACTTCCTGCTGGATGCCAGGCTGTGGCGCATGAGCGAGCCGGGGCCGCGGGCCTTCCTGCGCGCGCGGCTCGGCCACCTGCTGTCGCCCCCGGCCGGGCGCGGTGGATGATGGGGCCGGCCTTTGCCGCCGCCTTCACCGGCACCGCGATCGAGTTCTTCGAGACCCTGGTGATTGCCTACGCCATCGTGCGCGCCGGGTATGCGCGCGAGGCCTGGAGCGCGGTGGTGCTGGGCCATGCGCTGGTCTTCGGCTTCGCATGGCTGCTGTTCCCGCTGCGCGACGTGCTGCCGCTGCAGTGGCTGCGGCTCGGCGCCGCCTTGCTGCTGACCGCGATGGGCCTGCACTGGACGCAGAAGTCATTGCGCCGGCTGATCAAAGGGCGCCGGCCACGCTGGGCCGAGGACCCGCTGGCCAAGCTGGACATCCGCCCCGCCGCCGCGGCAGCGCCCTTCTCGTGGTGGGTGTTCCTCGTGATGGCGAAGAGCTCGCTGGTCGAGGCCGGCGAGATCCTGATCGTCGTCTTCCCCATCGCCGCCGCCACCACCGCCTGGTGGGCGGTGGGCGCGGGCGTGGCCGCCGGCATCGGCGCGGTGTGCCTGCTGGCGCTGCTGCTGCACCGGCAGCTGAAGCAAGTGCCCGAAGTCAAGCTCAAGCTCGCCGTCGGGCTGCTGCTGTCGGCGCTGGGCCTGAGCTGGCTGGTCGAGTTGAGCATGGAAGGCGGCCTGCCCGTGCTGCCCTGGAACGCATGAAAAACAGCCTGCCGATACGCCGCGCCGGCCGCGCCCCCGCGGGCGCCGCCTACCGACTGTTCTGCCTGCCGCCGGCGGGCGCCGGCGCGAGCCTGTTCTACCCCTGGCTCGACGCCGCGCCCAGCGACGTGGAGGTCTGCCCGGTGGCGCTGCCCGGCCGCGAAGACCGGCTGGGCGAGCCCTTGCCGGCGTCGATCGAGGCGCTGGCCGACACCTTGGCCGACGCACTGGCGCCGGCCCTGGACCGGCCCTATGCCATCCTTGGGTACAGCATGGGCGCGCTGATCGGCTGGGCGCTGCTGCAGCGCTGGCGGCGGCAGGGGCGGCGCGCGCCGTCGATGTTCTTCGCGCTGGCCGCACGCGCGCCTTCGGTGGTGGTGCCGCGGGACCCGCCGCTGCACAGCTTGCCGGCCGCGGAGTTCCGGCGCACGCTGGTCGACATCGGCGGCACGCCGCGCGAGCTGCTGGAGCATGCCGACGCGATGGCGCTGTTCGAACCGATCCTGCGCAACGACCTGCGCATCGCCGAGCAGTACCGGCCGGCGCCCGAAGACCCGCCGATGGACTGCCCGCTGCACGCCCTGTTCGGCCGGCGCGACGTGCTGATGACGCGCACAGAGATCGAACCCTGGGCCGCCTGCACGCGCGGCAGCTTCAGCATGCAGGAGCTGGACGCGCCGCACATGCTGGCGCGGCCGGAGCTGGCGGCGTTGTTGGCGCCGATGCTGCGGCGTTGGGGACGGTAAGCCGGTTCGGCGCCTTGGACAGGCATCGGCGCTAAGATCGATCCCTCGAAGCGGGAGCATCGATATGGCTGACTTGGTTGTTGAACTGGCCCAGCGCGGCCGTGCGCTCGAGCCCAAGGATCGCGAACGCTTGGTCGACCTTCTGCTCGACTCGCTGCAAGACGCACCCGACCCCGCGGTCGAAGAGGCTTGGCGCCTGGAGATTCGGCGCAGAGTGGCCGCGTACGAACAGGGTGAGACCACCTTGTTCGATGCCGATGAAGTCATGGCCGAGGCCAAGCGCCTCGCGCGGTGAAGAAGCTTCGCTTCGATGCCTCAGCCCGAGCCGAACTTCTCCACGAAACCAAGTTCTACGGGGCGACCCGGCCCGGCACCGGCATCAAGTTCCAAAGCGCCGTGCAGGCGGCGCTGGATCGAATCCGGCGAAGCCCGGCAACCGGAAGGCCTGACGAAGCCGGCTGCCGCAGGCTGCGCGTGAAAGGCTTCCCTTTTTCTCTCGTCTACCGGGAAGAACAGGACGAGGTCGTCATCTACGCGGTGCGGCCCGACGCGAAGGATCCTGGCTACTGGCGCCAGCGTGTGCGATGACCCTTGCCGCCTCGCGAAGCGCGACCACCCCGCGTCAACCCGCAGCGTCGAACACCCGCAGCCGCGCCCGCCCGTCCCGCACCGCCACGGCCCACGGCAAGCCCGGCCTTAGCGTGCCGCGCCAGAAGCGCCAGCCGGCGGCATCCGCATCGATCTCCGGCCCGGCCTGCAGCCGCGCGCCGTCCGAACCTTCGGGCAGCAGCGCAAAGCGCTGCAGCGGCATCGACAGGCCCTGGCCGCGGGCCTTGATGTAAGCCTCCTTCAGCGTCCACAGCGTCAGGAAGCGTTGGCCCTCGGCATCGGGCGACGCGTGCAGCCATGCACGCTCGGCCGGCGCAAAGACCTGCAGCGCGATGGCGTCGGCATCGCCGGCCCGGTGCCCTTCGACATCGACGCCCAGCTCGGCCTGGCGACCCACCAGCAGCAGCACCGCCTCTTCGCTGTGCGACAGGCTGAAGTGCAGCGGCTCGCCCAGCGCCGGCGCGTCGATGTGCGGCCGGCCGTGGGCATTGGCGCCGAAGCGCCAGTCGGCCGCGGCCACCGGTGCGTAGCGCGACAGCACGCGGCGCACCAGCCAGCGTGTGGCCAGGTGCCGCGCGCGGTCGCGTTCGAAGACGAAGCGCCGTGCGCGCTCGCGCTCCTGCGGCTGCAGCTGCGCCAGCGCCGCGTCGGGCGGCATGTCAGCGTTCGCGTGCCACAGGTGCAGGTCGTGCGGGCCGAGGTCTTTCACGCGGCCGCACCCGACGTTCAGGCGTCGTCGGCGGCGCGCACGCGCCGCTCGGCGCCGGACGCGGTGGCCGGCAGATGGCGTTGCGGGTCCAGCAGCACGCGCGCCGGGCGTTCCGGCAACAACAGCTCGAACTGCTGACGCTGTGCCGAGAACTGCAACTCGCCCGCCTGCAGCGTGCGGCCGGCTTCGTCCTGCACGACGAACTGGAGCGGCAAGTCCAGCAGCGCCGCGTCGCGTTCGCCCAGGCCGCGCGTGCTGAGCTTGGCCGCCTCCACGTCCAGCCGCAGGCGGTAGCCGCCGTCGCGCTGGCGCCGCTGGCTCGCATCGACAATGCCGTAGCGGTAGGTCAGCACCTGCGAGAACTGCTCGGCGACGCGCTCGCGCAGCGACGGCGGCGTGTGCTGCAGGATCGCGGCCTGCAGGTCGACGATGGTGGCATAGGGCTCGGGCTGGCCGCGAAAGCGCGCGATGAAGTCGCGCAGCGCCGCCAGCAGCGCCGGCTGCCCGATGCGGCTTTCGATCAACTCCAGCACCATCGCGCCCTTCATCCGGGCCGGTCCTACCTCGTGGTGCACGCGGTCCAGCGCCGGCTCGGCATCGTCGGCCTGCCCCAGCGCGCGGAAGTAGTTGCGCATCTGCTGCTGCTTGATGCGCGCGAAGCGCTCTTCGCCGTAGACCGAGCGCCGGTACAGGTTGCCCAGGTAGCCGGCGATGGCCTCGCGCACCGTCAGCGCGCCCGGCACGTCGGCGGTGATCAGCTGATGCTCGATCCAGGCGTGCGACAGCAGGACGCTGAGCCAGCCGACCATCGCGTCCCCGCCATCGCCCTGCAGGTCGGCCTTCCATGCCAGCGCCTCCGGCAGGCCCAGCGTGCCGCCGTCCCAGAACACCATGCCGGGGTAGTAGGCGAACTCCACCAGCCGCAACTGGCTGAACGGCGAGCGGCCGAGCACGCCTTCGTAGAAGCCGTGGATCGCGCGCAGCTGCTGAAGCATCGGCGTCACGTTGGGCGCATGCGGCAGGTGGTAGTAGGCGCGGATCGGCACCGTGCCGGCACTGTCGTCCTGCGTGGCGTAGCGCGCCGAATAGAGCGTGAAGCGCCCCTGGCCCTCGCGCCCGCTGTGGTAGCGCACGTAGTTGCGGCCGTTCTCGCTCCAGCGCCGCAGCTCGTCGCCGCTGCCGACCGCAGTCTGGTCGGCCGAGGTGCTGGCCACCAGATCGGTGGCGCCCCAGCTCAGGTGGCCGGCGAAGGAGGCGCGCGCCAGACCGGCGGGATCGTCGTGGCGCTGCGCCGTGTCGCGCGGCGGCAGGCCGAACTTGTGGCGCTTCCACGCCTGCCGGTGCTCCACCAGCGTGGTGTAGCCCACCATCGGCAGGATGAAGGGCGAATACAGGCTGCTGCCGTTGTGCAGCACGTCGTTGGCGGCGAACAGCTCCACGTCGTCGGCCGTGCTCTCGTTGCGGAAGCCCGCGGGCGCGTCCTTGCGCGTCACGAACTCGAGCCGGCGCTGCGCGCCGGGCAGCAGCGGCGTGTCGAGGCGATAGATGTAGTAGCCCAGATCCTCGTGCGCCTGCTGCAGGCGCGCGCCGGGCATGCGCGCGTCGACCAGCTTCAGGCCCAGGTAAGTGCTGAGGTGGATCTCGTGGATGGTCTGCGCGGTGCGGTTCTGCAGCACATAGCTGCCCTTGGCGACGAAGCGGCGCTGCTCGGGGAACAGGTCCACCTTCAGCTCGGTGGCCGTCACCACCGGCATCGGCAGCCGGGCGTGGCGCTTGAAGTTCTTCTCGTGCTGCGCGGCCATCGCGTCGCGCCCCGACGGCGGGTAGGGGTTCAGCAACGTGGTGTTGTAGAGGATCCAAGCCGCCAGCACACCGGCCGCGGCGACGCTGCCGCTGAAGCCCAGGCGCAGCGGCGGCGTCGCTCGCGCCGGCTCGATGCGGCGGCCGCTGCGGCCGCGCGGCCAGAAGAAGATCGTCAGCACGACCAGCGCCGCGCACACCGCCGCCCACCAGGCGACGAACCAGGCATGACCCGCGAACAATCCGCCAAAGCCGTTCATCGGCGAGTAGCCGGTCTCGTTGGCAGCGCCGAAGCGATACAGGTTGTGGTGCAGGCCGAAGGCATCCAGCGGCACCGGCAGCAGCAGCACGACGAGCGCCAGCATCATGCCGGCATAGCGTTGCCGCACCAGCGCCTGGCACAGCAGCGCCAGCACGGCGGCGCAGTAGAAGTACGGGCCGTGCACGCCGAACAGCAGCTGCGCCGACAGAGCGAACTCGAACTGGCGGTAGCCGTGCGCCAGCTGGTACAGCGCGATCACCGCCATGCACAGCAGCAGGTTCAGCGTGACGATGAAGAACAGCGCCGCCAGCTTGGCCAGCACCGCCAGCCACGTGGGCAGCGGTGTCGCATCGAGCACCGCGTCGATGCCGTGATCGCGCTCGCGCCAGGCCAGCTCGGCCGCGTAGAACAGCACGATCGCCAGCAGCACGTAGTCGAAATACAGGCTGGCGGTATGCACCAGGATGTCGGTGCTGGGGTTGGAATGTTCGAAAGAGCGGCTGCCCGCGGCGGCGAACAGCAGGCTGGCGAGCGCGCAGAACACCAGCAGCTGGAAAGCGCGGCTGCGCAGGACCAGGCCGATCTCGAAGCCCGCCAGCCGCGGCAGCTGGCGCCAGCCCGGCACCTTCGTCGCAGCGGCGGCGGGCAGCTCGGCGCCACCGGCGAAGGCGATCTCGTCGGCATCGCTGGAAGCAGCGCTGCGCCGCGCGCGCCTGGCACCGGTGCGAGCCGCATCGGGCCGCATGTCGAAGCTGCGGTAGGCGACCCACCATGCCAACGCCGCCATGACAAGCCAGAACAGGCGGTTGAACAGGAACACGCCGTCCAGCGCCGGCATCTGGGTGTTGTGCTGGTGCACGGTCCAGCTCAGCGTGGCCGACTCCAGCGCGAAGTAGCCGTAGGGGTCGAAGCGCGACCACCACAGCAGCAGCGAGTCGTCGGTCTGCTCGACGCCGACCATCAGCATCGCGCCGATGTAGAGCATCACCAGCACGATCGCGCCGACGTAGGCGACGATCAGGCTGCGCCAGCGCGAGGCCAGCACGAAGGCGAAGACCGAGACGAGCAGCAGGTTCGGCACGGTGATGCCGAGGTAGCTCAGCGCCAGCGCGTCCAGGCGGATCGGGCCCAGCGCGTAGGGGTTGAGCCCGGGCATCAGGCTGCCCAGCAGCATGCCGGGCAGATAGCAGGAAAAGGCCAGCAGCGTGATGCCGAAGGCCGCCGCGAAGCGCAGGCCTAGATAGTCGAATCTGCGCACCGGCGTCGCCAGCACCAGCGGCTCGATGCCGCAGCGCGCATCGCGCACGAAGGCCTCGGCGACGAAGGCCGTGGCTGCCAGCACCGCGAACAGTGTGTACCAGACAGTGGTCTGGAACACCTGCGACGGGCTGTTGACGTAGAAGAAGGCATTGCCGCGGCCGGCGTTGGATACCAGGTCGGCGAAGCCGAAGGCGCCGAACAGCAGCGCCACCAGCCAGAAAGTGGGCCGGCGCAGCTGGTGGCGCAACTCGAAGCGCAGCAGGTCGAGGCTGGCGCGGTTCATGCGACCAGCGCCGTGAAATACACGTCGTCCAGTTCGACCTCGGCCGGCCGGAAGCCGGGCGCCGGTTCGCTGTCGGACAGCACGCGCACGATGCGCTGCCCGCGGGCGACACGCGTGCTGATCACGCGCCAATCGGGCTGCACCTCGCCGCTGCCGGCGATGGCGCGCGCCCAGACACGGCCCTGCAGCGAAGCCATCAGCGCCTCGGGCGCGCCGCGGCAGACGATGCGGCCGCGGTTCATGACCGCGATCTGCGGGCACAGCGCAAGCACGTCCTCGACCAGGTGGGTGGACAGCAGCACCACGCGGTCCGCGCTCAGCTCGGACAGCAGCGACTGCAGCCGCACGCGCTCGGCCGGGTCCAGGCCGGCGGTCGGCTCGTCGACGACCAGCAGCTTGGGCGCGCCCAGCAGCGCCTGCGCGATGCCGAAGCGCTGGCGCATGCCGCCGGAGAAGCCGCCCAGCAGCTGGTCACGCTGCGCTTCCAGGTTGACCAGGCGCAGATGCGCGTCGACCAGCTCGCGGCGTTGGCGGCGCTCGGTGAAGCCCTTGTACAACGCGAACTGCTCCAGCAGCGCGGCCGCGCTGACATTGGGGTACAGGCCGAAGTCCTGCGGCAGGTAGCCGATCCGCCGGCGCGCCGCAGCCGGGTCGGCCAGCAGGTCCGCGCCGTCGAGCACGATGCTGCCGGCATCGGGCGGCTGCAGCGTGGCCAGCGTGCGCATCAGCGAGGACTTGCCGGCGCCGTTGGGGCCGAGCAGGCCGAAGATGCCGGGGCCGATCGTCAGGTCGATGGCATCGAGCGCGCGCACGCCGCCCGGGTAGGTCTTGGTGATGCCCTGCAGTTCGAGCATGGAGTCCCCTGGGTTCAGTAGAAGCGTGCGGTGGCCGTGACCCCGACGATCCGGCCGTCGCCGACGTAGGCGCCGCCGCGGATGTCGCGCCCGCTCAGGTAGAACTTGTTCGTCAGGTTGTCGATCCACAGCATCAGCGACAGCCAGTCGTTCTCGTAGCCGCCGCGCAACCCGAGGAGGGTGCGCCCGGGCACGGCGCGGTCCGGGTCGTTGTCCAGGTCGCCGGTGGCATAGGCCTTGCCGCGCGAGGCCACGTCGGCCGAGACGAACCAGCCGTCGTCGAAGCGCCAGGTGGCCCAGGCGCCGCCGGACAGGCGCGGCGCTTCGGGGAATTCCTTGCCGCTGTAGTCGCGGATGTACTGCTGGCCGTTGATGATCAGCGTCACCAGGCCGTCGCGGATGTGGGTGCGCGCATAGCCGATCGATGCGCCCACGTCGAGCTGCCGGCCCTGGCGCCACAGCACCGACAGTTCGCCGCCGTCGACGGTGGAGCGGCCGACGTTGGCGGTGTAGCTCAAGCCCGCGCTGCCGTAGGACAGCGACAGCTGCTGGTCGCGCCAGTCGTAGTGGAAGACGTTGGCATTGAGCAGCACCCGGCGCTCGAACAGCTCCGAGCGCCAGGCGATTTCGTAGCTGGTCAGGAACTCGGGCTCGACGTCGTAGCCGGGCTCGCGAAAGCCGGCGCGGTAGCCGGTGGACACCGTGGCGGCCACGCGCTGGGTGGGCGACAGGTCGTAGCTCAGCGCGGCCCTGGGCAGGAAGGCGTGGTAGCTGTAGTCGCTGCGCTCGACCTGGCCGAGCAGCTGGTCGTTCAGGCTCTGCTTCGTGGTGTCGTAGGTGTAGCGGCCGCCGGCCGTCAGCGCCCAGCCTGGCTGGAAGTTCCAGGTGGCTTCGCCGAAGACGGCGCTGCTGGTGTCGGTGCGGTCGCTGCTCAGGTCCTGCAGCGGCAGGCTGCCGATGGTGACCAGCGAATCGCGCGTGTTGCCGAAGTTGCCGTAGTACAGCCCGGCCACGCCGGTGACAGCGCTGCCCGGCGGTGCGTAGACCACGCGCAGCTCCTGCGTGGTGTCGGTGTCGATGCGGTCTTCGTCGCGCAGATAGGCCTGGTTGCCGTCGACCGCGCCCAGGCCATTGAGCTGGGCCTGGGTGCGCACGTGCGCGGTGATGCTGGTCAGCTGCACGCCGGGGCGCAGCGGATAGTTCAGCTCCAGCACCGAGTTGTTCACCTTGTTGCGGCGCGACTCGGCCGCGGTGGCCAGCACGTCGTAGATGCGG
>Ga0307505_10003126_pt1 | contig 10614 bp, 6 predicted proteins | sample 23_S_MG_FD_202183 | JGI IMG/M metagenome (GOLD analysis project Ga0307505, IMG submission 202183) | Soil microbial communities from Populus trichocarpa stands in riparian zone in the Pacific Northwest, United States - 23_S | ecosystem: Environmental > Terrestrial > Soil > Riparian zone > Trees... | reverse complement strand
TGCGAGTCGCACGCCGTCAGAATGGGCTTGCCGCGCGTCGCGTCGATCAGACTCTGTTCCTGGTCAGCGCGAAGGCCTGAGGCATAGAGCAAATGGCACCGCCGCACATCGTCCTTATCGCCGAGCGCCACGACGACGATGCCGCGGCCGTCGATCCGTTGCCCGCGGGTGACCTGATCAAGCGCGACCACGACGCGTCCGTCGCCGATGACGCAGATGGTGAGATCCGCGCCGTCAGGCGCGCCGCTGACGGGCCAGGCGGTGAACTTCACGAAGTTGAGCAGGAACGCCGCTTTCAGCTCAGGTGCCGTGGCAACCTGCGCCTGGACAGGCAGAGACGCGACCGCGCACGCGAGCGTGACGGCGCCGACGAGCGTGGGACGAGTGAGGCGAAAGGCCATCAATCGTCCCTATTTGAACTGCCATCGCAGTTGCACGCGCGCGCTACGGGGAACGGAGGAGGTGGAAAAGGCCTCCGAACTGGCGAACTCGACGTGCGCGGAGTCCAGGAGATTGCGGCCGGACACGACCGCGGCGAAGCCCCGGCCGAGCTTGAACTCGAGATAGGTATCGAAGCGCGTGTAGGCGGGAACCTGGAGTTGCCGGAGCGCCCCGACGCGATACAGCGCGGCCTGCACCTGTGTTCGGGCGCCAATCTGCGTCGTCGAGCGTACCTGCCACTGCTGCCGGGGCGCGCTGCCGTCGAAGAACGGCGCCTGGGCGTCCAGGCTGCCGGCGTCAACGATCGGCGTGAGCCGGAGCGCCGTATAGGACGCGCTCAGTTGCCAGATCGGAACGGGCGACCAGTTCGCCGACAGCTCCAGGCCAGTCGTCGTCGCCTCCATCAGGTTGGCGAACTTCTGGGCCACGAAGATATGGGGTGGACCAGGCGTCGCTTCAAAGACGGGCGTCTGCGGTTCGAGCGTGGGCAGGTTGTCGTAGCGACCACGAAATGCGGTGAGATCGATCGAGACCGTGGAGGCGATGCGCACGCGATACCCGACCTCAGCCTGCGTGAGCCGCTCGACCGCATAGTCGGGGTTGCCGACGACGCCGATCAGGATCGGCAGTCCCTCACCCGGCATGGAAGCCAGATTGAACCGGAGGCTCTGGTCAATGGCCGTGGGCGTGCGGCGGGCACGCGAGAGAGCGGCCCATATTCGTTGGCGGGGTGACGCCTCCCAGATCAAACGGCCGGATGGCGAGAGCTGCACCTCGTGGACGGCGTCATACTCGAGCCGTGCGCCGACCGTGAACTTGAGCCGGCGGGCAAGCGCGAACTCGTCCTCCGCAAACGCGTTGAAGATATGGCTGCGTTCCGGCGCGAGCTGCATCGTGATCGTGTTGATGGTCGCCAGATCGATGTGGCGATATCCCCCACCCATCACCAGCGTCTGCCTGGGCAGCGGCCTCTCGTACTGGATGTCGAGATCGCCGGCGCGTTCGATCAGGCCCACCATGGGTTCGTTTCGCGAAGAGTAGGACCAATAGCCCTGCGCCTGGAACACCGCGCCATCGGCGGCCGTTCGAGTCCACCGGCCGAGTGCGCTGATGGCTTCCGAGGTGGCGGGCGCAGATGTTGACCACGCGCCGGGCACCGCGCTCGCCATCACGAAGAACAAGGGGTGATTCTTCCCCGTCGTGTAGCTGCCTTGCGCCATCAGCGTGTCCGTTTCACTGGCCCAGTCGAGGCGATAGCCACCCGTCAGAGACTGCCACTGGTCTCGGGCGGGGTCACCGACGGCGTCCTGACCCTGGCCGTAGCCGGACCACTGCCCAAAGACGCGGTAGCTGGCGCGGCCAAGCGAGCCGGCATAGCGCAGCGTGCCGCGGCTCTGCTCGAAGGTGCCCATCGACATGCTGGCGGAGACACCCTTCGACGCGTGCGCCGATCGCGTGATGATGTTGATGACGCCGTTGACGGCGTTGGCGCCCCACATGGCGCCGCCGGGCCCGCGAACGATCTCGATCCGCTCGATTTCATCAACGTCGAGATCGAGCCCGTCCCAGAGGACGCCGGCGAACGCGCGATTGAACATCGATCGCCCGTCCAGGAGAATCAGGAGCTTGTTCGAATAGACCGAGTTGAAGCCGCGCACCGAAATGGCCCACTTGTTGGCGTTCACTTGCGCGACCTGCACGCCAGGCGCCAGACGGAGAATCTCAGGCAGTAACGTCAACCCTGAGCGACGGATGTCCTCACGGGTGATCACATAGACCGCCGCGGCCACATCCTCAGCGCGCTGCTGGCGGCGTCCGGCCGACGTGACCTCCAGGCCGAGCAGTTGCTCTATCGTGGCCTGCGCCAGGTCAGGGGGCTTCGACTGCCCGACCGCGACGGCCGGCAGCATGACGATCAAGAGGCCGGTGATGAGGGCCGATCGGGAGTGGCGAGTCATGTCCTGGGGCCTGCTGACGCTGTCGGTTGTGGTGAGAACTTTGAGGGGCGAATCGACCGCCGCGGACGCGAGCGTGCGAAGAGACACGCTGTGATGCTCGCAAGTCGGGTGCCGTCTTCCTGCAGGCAAATCACCCGGGACGGGCGCCGCTAAGTTGCTGCACGTGCCGTTGTTTCACTGGATCGACGGCGTGTGGCAATAAACCTCACCACCACCTTTCGTCGCAGACTTACGATTTGGGTGGAGGCCGCAGATCAGGCGCCCGTGATGCGGGCGACTGTCTGCTCCCGCAGGGCCTTGATCATCGTGGACACTTCCTCCGCCGCGGCGTGGATCTGGTCGATGTCTTTTCGTTCTTCGTCGCTGACTCGCTCGTCGTCGAGGAGCATCTGGCTCAGGACGAGCACCATCATGAGCGGCCCGGCTGCGTCATGGACAAAGTGCTCGACCGTGGCATCCAGGGCTCGCCCCTCTGGATCAGCGGAATCGACGGCCGCCCGCGCGCGCGGCCGCACGTCTGGACGCACGATCGGCCGTTGAGTCCGGACCGTGCTCATATGGGCCGGGCCCTTCCTCAGCCACTCCAGCACGTCCTCGGCGGGCATGGGCTTCGCGACCAGGTACCCCTGGGCGACCTGACATCCGAGATCGACCACCATCTGGAGCATCGCGGGCGTCTCGATGCCCTCGGCCACGGTGGACATGTCCAGCTCGGCGGCGAGCCCGATCGCGCTCTCAAGGATCGCCCGCGATCGCGCGTTGTGCACCGCGCTCTGCACAAACTGCGTGTCGAGCTTGAGTTCGTGAAATGGCAGCGACCGCAACTGCTCCAGCGAGGCGTAGCCCGTGCCGAAATCATCGAGCGACAAGCGGAATCCCTTGAGACGCAGGCGCGCCATGATGTCCAGGAGCGCCGGGCCATCGGTCGGCAGCGAAGACTCCGTGAGCTCGAACGTCAATTGACTCGGCGCCACGTCATGAGCCGCACAGAGCGCGGCCGCCCTGTCAGGCAACGTCAGATCATTCAACCCGGCCTTCGAAAGATTCACGGCCACCGTCACAGGACAGCCGGCGGTCCGCCACCGCGCGCTCCAGGCGACCGCCTGATCGAGCACGACAGTCGTCAGCCGTGCGATCAGGCCGCACTGTTCGGCCGTCTCGATGAAACTGGCGGGGCCCAGCACGCCGCGTTGGACGTCGCGCAGCCGGACCAGCGCCTCGACGCCCACCACCTGGCGCGAGGGGATGTGGTACTGCGGTTGAAACCACAGCTCGAACCGGCCCGCATCCAGGTTTGAGGCGATCTCGACCTCGGTCAGGACGGCCGGCGGATTCGGAGGCGCCATTGCTTCGGGCAGGCTGAGCGTATCCAGCAACTGCATCAGCGCCACGCCGGTCAGCGGCTTGATGATGATTCCCAGGATCGTCACCGCAAGGCTCTCACCCAGCCGCTGGGCGGATTCCAGAATGAGGCGATCCTTGCCGCTCATCAGGATCACGGCGGGTTTTTGGGCGAGACGCGCCAGATTCCGCAGGAACACGAGTCCGTCGTCGTCGGGCATACTGAGGTCGCAGATCGCGACATTGCACGGATCGATCGCGTCCTTGATGATCGCGATGGCTTCGGCCCCACTCGAGGCGGTTTCCACGCGGCCTGCGCCAAGGCTGATCAGCAGCCGGGCGACGACCCAGCGTACAGACGCCTGATCGTCCACCACGAGAATCTTCAGGTCCTTCAAATCTTGTGAGGGCATGCCGGCCTAACCGTCGAGCACTTCGCGGATCTTGTGGCCCAAGGTCTCGGAGCTGAAGGGCTTCTGCAGAAACGCGATGCCGGGCTTGAGCACGCCGTGCTGGGCGATATCGTCCGCGGCGTGTCCGGACATGTAGATCACCGACAGATCGGACCGTTGCGCCATCAGCCGGTGGGACAGTTCCGGCCCGCTGGTGATCGGCATCACGACATCGGTGAGCAGCAGGTTAATTGACGGGTGCTGCTCGAACTGGTGGAGCGCCTCGCGCGCATTGGCCGCCAGGAGCACCGTGTAGCCCTGGCGCACCAGCAGTCGTTTCGTGAGCTCGCGCAACTCGCCGGCGTCCTCGACCACCAGTACCGTTTCCCCTCCTGTACTCGTCCGCGGCGTCATTGCGGGCTGGGCCAGGTCGGCCAGCCGTGCATCCGACTCCGGGAAGTAGATGGTGAACGACGTGCCCCGGCCAACCTCGGTTCGCACGTCAATGGCCCCACCGCTCTGCATCACGATGCCGTGCACCGTGGCCAGGCCCAGTCCTGTACCGCTGCCAACCTCTTTGGTCGTGAAAAACGGCTCAAAGATTCGCGCGTGCACAGCCGGTGTCATGCCAACACCAGTGTCCGTCACCGTGAGCACGACATACCGCCCTGGTGTGAGGGCCGTCGGCGTCGTGGGGTCTGGGCCGGTGCTGCGAAGAGCAGTGGTGGTCATGGTGAGCGTCCCTCCACCGGGCATCGCATCACGCGCGTTCACCGCGAGGTTCAGGATTATCTGTTCCACCTGCGCCCGATCGGCGGTAATCGCCGCCAGATCGGAGCCGAGCGCCACGACAATGTTCACGTCCTCGCGAATGAGGCGCGCGAGCATGCCACGCATTTCTCCGACGACGACGTTGAGGTCGAGCCGTGTCGGCTCGATGATCTGTTTGCGGCTGAAGGCGAGCAACTGGCGGGTCAGCGCGGTCGCCGTGGCGCCAGCGTGCTGAATCGCGGCGACGTCCACCAGGCGCGGATCGCTCGGCGCCAGATCGGACGCGATCAGTTCGCAGTGTCCCAGAATGACGGTCAGCAGATTGTTGAAGTCGTGCGCCACGCCACCGGCCAGCCCGCCAATCGCGTCCATCTTCTGCGACTGCCGGAACTGATCCTCGAGCACCCGGCGATCCGTGACATCCATGGAGATGCCGACGCCGCGCACCGCCTGGCCGTGTTCGTCGAGAAGGACGCGGCCGGACCCGCTCAACCACCGTGCCGATCCGTCGGGCCAGACCGCCCGGTGCGACAGTGAGAAATCTGCGCCAGTCTTCACCGCGCCGGCGATGGTCTCGGTAACGCAGGCGGTCATCGCCGTCGGGATGCCCCGCGCGATGCCAAAGTCGCGGATCTGACTGCGGTAGGGATCGTTCGCGCCATACAGGTGCCAGTTCAGCAGTCCGACGTGCGGCCAGACCGCCGCGTCATTCTGCATCGCGGTGATGTAAGTCCAGGTCGAACTCGCGTCCAGCCCCTCGTTGAGCGCGATCTTCGTTCCGAGGCCATTGGCCTGAAACATCGGGCCCAGCACTTTGATCATCGCCTGCTGGCGCGCGGGCGTGTACGGATCGTAGTAGCCGGGCTCGTTGTCGATCGAATTGAAGTTGATGTTTATCCCGTGCTGGTTCTTGTAGTAGAGCAGGTTGGCCGTGATGTGCTCGCCAAATTCCGCGTCGGTCATCCACGCCGGTGCGGAGAACTCCCAGTCCTTGTCGAGCAGGAACACGGGCGACTCGCCGCGTGCCTGCACGCGCTGCGCAAACCGTCCCATCCCGCGCGCGACATCACGGTCGACACTGCCGGTGTCGTGGAAGCCGGCCCAGTTGATACTGCCCGCGTTCGCATTGTCGTTGAAGGGTTCGGCGAGCAGGCCATAGCCGATTCGGAGGAACGTGAGTCCGAGATCATCAACCGACTCATCGATCATCTGATCGATGGTCGCCTGGGACACGAAGTTCATGTCGCGCGTAAACGACAGCGACGCGCCCCATCCGCGCATGGTCTGAAACGTCTGCGCCGCGTTGATCGTGACCGTGGCCGAAGCCGTTTGAGGCGCCGCCGCGCGGGGCGAGAGTGTGCCGACGAGTACAAGCGCTGCGGGCAGCACGAACCATATATTTCTGGATCTCATTCACCATGGTTGCCGCAGCGCGGGTGTGAATGCTGTTCCATTGGACTCAGTGTGCGATCTCGCACACGCGCAGGAAGATCGCGGCGCGGATGTGTCTTCCCCTCAACTTCATTCGTGTGTAGTATTCCGGCCTGGGTTTCACAGAGAGTGACTTGTCTGCCCTGAGGGGGGTTCCGTGTCCGTCTTGTCCATTGCCCGCCTGCGCGTCGCGGCGCTGGCATTCGTCGCGCTCGCGGGCGCGACGCTCGCCGCGCAGTCCAGCCCGCAGCCGCCGGCCGCCGGCGCCATGATTCGCGATCTCCGCTGGCGCAACATCGGCAACGCGAAGTTGATCGGCCGGATTTCGGCCGTCGACGCGCTCGAATCGAGTTTTGCGCATGTCATCGTCGGGTCGGCCTCCGGAGGCGTGTGGAAATCGACGAACGCCGGAACCACGTGGACGACGATCTTCGACAACTACGGGGCGGCTGCGGGAGCGGCTGGAGTCGGCGGTGGCGGCGGCCGAGTCGCGCCGGGCGTTTACAGGATCACAATGACGGCCAACAGGACGAACTACAGCAAGACGATCACGCTGCGGCCAGATCCGATGCCGCAAGGAAAGTAAGCCATGATGGCTCAACGATTTCGCGACGTAGCGATGATCGGAGTCAGTATCGGCGTGATGGCGCTGGCCGCCCCGGCCGAGGCCCGCCAGATCGGCGAACGGGCGCCGCAGGTCCTGATCGGCGTCACCTTCACCCAGATCGGCTTCGACGCCGCCGCGAACCTTGGCGTCGAGTGGCATAAGGGTTTCGCGGCGGGTGTCGGGTTTCCGATCCCCATCAAGAACTCGCCGATCACGATCAATCCCGAAGTCCTCTTTGTCCAGAAAGGCGGGACGGTGGTGAGTTCGGTGATCGAACAGATCCAGCTGAACTACATCCAGATCTCGCCCGAGGTCCAATTGGATGTACTCCCGGCGATCGGGGGCCGAACGATCGTGCTCACCGTCGCCCCGACGTTCAACGTGAATCTCTCGGCCTCGAACGAGGTGAACGGCCAGAAGGTCAATATCAAGGACGCAGTTGAGCGGTTCGAGACCGGGCTCGTGTTCGGCGCTGTCACGCCACTGGTGAAAGGCATCCTGGACGTCGGCGGGCGCGTCGAGTGGGACTTGACCCGGCTCTTCCGCAATCCGCACAGCACCGGAAAGAACCGCGCGTTGCTCATCTTCGTGAGGCCGCACATCTTTCGTGAATAGACCGGCCTCTGGGCAAGCTGGTTATCGACTGATACGGGTCAGGTGACGGGACGCGATGTCGTGGACGTAGACGATCCTTTCGTCGTCGCCCTGCTGCGCGCCCGCGAGCCCGCCGCTGGGGCGCGCATCACATGGATTTCGAAGTTGCCTTCGCGATCGGCGTGAAAGACAATCCACTGCCCGTCGGGCGACATGGCGGGGCCGCCCTCGGAGGCCGGCGTCGTCGTGAGTTGCGTGCGGTTGGCGCCCATCACGTCGGTTGCCACGAGCACCGCGAGGCTGGCCCCGAACCCGCGCGTTGGATGGCGTGCAGTGTCTGGGCCTTTTCCCTTTCGTCCCTCCCTCTGCCCTCTGCCCTGTCTTCATCGACTAATCCGCGTCAGTCGTCCCGTATCGACTTCCACGATGTACACGATGCGTTGCGGCATGGCCTCCTGCGCGCGCGTGAGGCCGCCGTCCGGCAGATGCACGAACGCGATGTACCGGCCGTCGGGTGACCATCGCGGATCCACGGCATCCCCACTGGGCATCGTGACCACCACTTGCTGATCCTGTCCGTCGGCGCCGGACGTGAAGATTTCGGTGTGGCCGTTTCGCCAACTCATGAACGCCAGCCGCCGGCCCTGCGGCGACCACGTGGGATGCAGGCCGTTATTGGGCTCCTGCGTAACCCGGCGCAGGCCGCGCGTCTGCAGGCTCATGACGTACACGTCGCGGCCGACGTGCAGGGCCAGTTGGCCGCCATCCGGCGAATACTCCGGGTAGCCGTTGGCGCCGCCTTTGGTCAGACGTTCCACATTTCTGCCGTCGGCGTCCATGCGGAAGATGTCGAACTCGGGGTTGTCGCGATTCGACATGAACACGATCTGCTTGCCGTCACGCGACCAGGCCGGCGCCTGATCGATTCCGGGATGGTCGGTCAGCCGGCGCGCTCCGGTCGTATCCGCCTGCATGACGTAGATCTCGAAGTTTCCGTCGCGATCGGAATGGAAGGCAATCCGATCGCCTGCCGGCGAGTACGCCGCGCCGCCCTCGTCGGCCGGCGTGATGTCGTGCGTGAGCTGCACGCGGCTGCCGCCGGACAGATCGGTGAGGTACAGGTCGGCCTTGCCGCCCTGCTCGGACGCAAAGATGATCTGCCGGCCGTCCGGACTCCAGTTCGGCGAACCGTCGCGGACGACGGCCGCCGCGCCGGACTGGTTCCAGAGCCACCAGGCACCGGCCGAGGCGGCTCCGAACGCGGCGATGCCCAGGATCCAGAGAATCACGCGCTCGTAGAGCGGGCGGCCTGGGTTGCGGCGGTCCTGGAGACGTCGCTGTTGCGGTGTCGGCGGCAAATCCCCTCGAACTTACCGTCGAATCTGACGCTCGCGCTCGAGCTCCACGATGTCAATGCCGCTGGGCCTGCTGCCCAGCAGATGCTCGGCAAAATAGTCGATGCGCCGCCAGAACACGTAGTCCCCCATCGTCGTGAACCCGTGGGCCTGGCCCGGCAGAATGATGAAGTCGAAGCGCTTGTTGGCGCGGATGAGCGCCTCGGCCACGCGGTACGTGTTGGCCGGGTGCACGTTGTTGTCGACATCGCCGGTGATCAGGAGCAGGCGGCCTTTCAGATTCGCCGCGATGTCCTGGTTCTTGTCGATGTCGTACTGGAACGTGATGGTCTTGCCATCCTCAGACGTCACTTCCTTCACGCCGTCGTGCTTTTCGCTCCACCACCGGTTGTAAATCGAGTTGTCGTGGTTACCCGATTCCGAGATGCCGACCTTGAAGAAGTCCGGGTAGCCGAACATCGCGGCGGCGGTCATGAACCCTCCGCCCGAGTGGCCCCACATGCCGACCCGATCGAGATCGATCCACGCGTAGCGCTTCGCGAGTTGCTCGACGGCAGCCTTCTTGTCGGGAACGCCGTAGTCGCGCAGGTTGCCGTAGCCGTAGTTGTGGTACCACTTCGACCGCTGCGGATTCCCGCCGCGGTTGCCGACCTCAATCACGATGAAGCCGACGTTGGCGAGCGCCACGCTGCCGTTACGCGGGCTGAACGTCTTGGTGACCGACTCGGTCTGCGGGCCGGGATAGACGTACAGGATGATCGGGTACTTCTTCGACGGATCGAAATCGAACGGCTTGTACATCGTGCCGAACAGATCCGTGATGCCGTCGTCGGCCTTCACCGAGAACGCCTCGGGATAGCGGAACCCGGCCTCGAGGAGCGCCGACACGTCCGTTTTTTCGAGGTCCATGACCTTGTTGCCGGACGCGTCGTAGAGCACCGATTCAGGCGCCATGTCGATGCGCGACGAATTGTTCACAAAGTAGGTGCACTTGTCGTTCAGGGCGACCGTGTGCGACCCGTTGCCAGGATTGAGCAGTTTGATCGCCCCGGTATCCAGATTGGCGCTGTAGAAGTGCTGGTAGTACGGGTCTTCGTTGGGTTCGCGTCCGACGGCCGTGAAGAAGAGGGTCCGCGTCTTCTCGTCCACGTTCGTGATGCCGGTCGTGACGAACTCACCCGACGTCACCTGGCGGATCAGCTTGCCGCTGATGTCGTACAGATAGTAATGGCCCCAGCCGTCGCGCTCGGACCAGTGAATCGCCTGTTTGCCGCCGTTGATCAGGCGGAGCGGCTGAATCTCGATGTAGGTATTCGATCGCTCCGGGATGACCACACGCGACTCGCCCGTCTTGGTGTCGGCCTCGACGATGTCGATGCGCTTCAGGTCGCGGCTCGTGCGGTTGTAATAGACCTTGTCGCCGGCGGTCGAGATCCACCGCGACACGACCTCCTGCTTTTCGCGCTGGAGGTTCGTGGACGGCGCGGTCGCCAGCGCCATTTGCTGATCCTTGAAGGCCTCCGTCTTGACCTTCAGCGCCTTTTTCGCCTCCAGGTCGACGACATGGAGTTCCGCCTGGGGCTGCTCCGCTTCGCCAGGCATCCCGTACTTGTAGGTGTTCAGCGTGGGCCGCGGCGTGGCCAGGGAATTGATCACCCACAGATCCGCGACCTTGCGGGAGTCGTTCCGGCTCACCGAGAACATCTTGTTGTCCTGCGACCAGG
>Ga0307505_10003125_pt1 | contig 10618 bp, 12 predicted proteins | sample 23_S_MG_FD_202183 | JGI IMG/M metagenome (GOLD analysis project Ga0307505, IMG submission 202183) | Soil microbial communities from Populus trichocarpa stands in riparian zone in the Pacific Northwest, United States - 23_S | ecosystem: Environmental > Terrestrial > Soil > Riparian zone > Trees... | reverse complement strand
CCATCGGCCGCTTCACCAGCGAACAGGACATCGACCGCGCCATCACGATGGTCAAGGGCACGGTCGAGCGGCTGCGCGCACTGAGCCCGCTGTGGGACATGCACCAGGCTGGCATCGACCTGGCATCGATCCAGTGGGCAGCGCATTGATCAACGGAGAAAGAGCATGGCATACAGCGAAAAGGTCATCGACCACTACGAGAACCCGCGCAACGTCGGCGCCTTCGACGGTGCGGATGCCGCCGTGGTGGGCACCGGCATGGTCGGCGCGCCGGCCTGCGGCGACGTGATGAAGCTGCAGATCCGCGTCAACCCGGACACCGGCGTGATCGAGGACGCGAAATTCAAGACCTACGGCTGCGGCTCGGCCATCGCCTCCAGCTCGCTGGTGACCGAGTGGGTCAAGGGCAAGACGCTGGACCAGGCGCTGAGCATCAAGAACACCGCCATCGCCGAAGAACTGGCACTGCCGCCGGTGAAGATCCACTGCTCGATCCTGGCCGAGGACGCCATCAAGGCGGCCGTGTCCGACTACCGCTCGCGCCATGCCGAGTTGATCGAGCAGCCCGCCTGCGCCAGCGCCACGCCGGCGGCGGCCTGAGTCAAGCTTCAAGGAGAGTCCCATGTCCAGCTGTCAATCTCAGGGCCAGTCCGGTGCGTCTTGCACACCGTCGCTGCCGGCATCGGGCCTGCCCATGCCCACCCTGGCCGAGGGGGCAGAGCCGATGCAGATCAGCGACGCGGTGGTCAGCAAGGTGTCGCAGATGCTGGCCGAAGAAGGCGACCCGGCGCTGTGCCTGCGCATCTTCGTCACCGGCGGCGGCTGCTCGGGCTTCCAGTACGGCTTCGCCTTCGATGACGCGCGCAAGGACGACGACATCCGCGTCGAGCGTGGGCCGATCGCGGTGCTGGTCGATGCGATGAGCCTGCAGTACCTGATGGGCGCGCAGATCGACTACGAGGACAAGCTCGAAGGCGCGCGCTTCGTCATCCGCAACCCCAATGCCAGCAGCACCTGCGGCTGCGGCAGTTCGTTCTCCGTCTGAGCGCGGGAGCCCGGCATGTCCATCAGCGTCACCCCCAAGGCCGCGTCGCAGATCCGCAAGGCGCTGGCGCAGCGCGGCAGCGGCGTCGGGCTGCGCGTGGCCGTCAAGACCAGCGGCTGCTCGGGTTATGCCTATGCGCTGGAGTTCGCCGACGCGCCGTCGCCGCAGGACCTGAGCTTCGAGAGCGAAGGCGTGCAGCTGCTGGTCGACGCCGGCAGCCTGCCGATGATCGACGGCACGCAGCTGGACTGGGTGCGCGAAGGGCTGAACGAGGGCTTCAAGTTCAGCAACCCGAACGCCAGCGCCACCTGCGGCTGCGGCGAAAGTTTCGCCGTCTGAGTCGCGCGGGCCATGGCGCTGCTGCAGATCGCCGAGCCGGGCCGCGCGGCAGCGCCGCACCAGCACCGGCTGGCGGTGGGCATCGACCTGGGCACCACCAACTCACTGGTCGCCACCGTGCGCAGCGCCGCGCCGGTGGTGCTGCCCGATGCGCAGGGCCGGCTGCTGCTGCCATCGGTGGTGCACTACGGCGACGACGGTCTGCTGGAAGTCGGCCACGAGGCCTGTGCGCGCGCGGCGGCCGACCCCGCCAACACCATCGCCTCGGCCAAGCGGCTGATCGGCCGCGGCCCTGCCGATGTGGCCGCCGCGGCGCTGCCCTATGTCGTCGAGGCGCTGTCAGACAGTGCGGTTGGCGTGCGCACGCGCCAGGGGCTGAAGAGCCCGGTGCAGGTCGGCGCCGAACTGCTGCGCGCGCTGCAGCAGCGGGCCGAGCAGGCGCTGGGCGGCGCGCTGGTCGGCGCGGTCATCACCGTGCCCGCCTACTTCGACGATGCGCAACGCCAGGCCACCAAGGACGCCGCGGCGATGGCCGGGCTGAACGTGCTGCGCCTGCTCAACGAACCCACCGCCGCCGCGGTGGCCTACGGGCTGGACCAGCGCCCCGAAGGGCTGTTCGTGGTCTACGACCTGGGCGGCGGCACCTTCGACGTGTCGGTGCTGCGGCTGTCGCGCGGTGTGTTCGAGGTCATCGCCACCGGCGGTGATTCGGCACTGGGTGGCGACGACTTCGACCACTGCCTGGCGACGTGGTTTGCGGCGGCCACCGGCAATGGCTGGGGTGATGCCGAGCGCGCCGCGCTGCATGCCGCCGCACGCGCCGCCAAGGAAGCGCTGACCGACGAGCCGCAGGTACGGATGCAATGCCGTCGCAGCAACGGCACGCTCGAATCGGCCCGCGTCGACCGCGCGCTGTTCGACGAACTGACGCGCGACCTGGTCGAGCGCACGCTGGCGCCGGTGCGGCGCGCGCTGCGCGACGCGAAGCTGAAGCCCGAGCAGATCGACGGTGTGGTGCTGGTCGGCGGCTCGACGCGCATGCTGCAGGTGCGTGCGGTGGTGACGCAGCTGTTCGGCCGCGAGCCCTGTGGCGGTGTCGACCCGGACCAGGCCGTGGCGCTGGGCGCGGCCATCCAGGCCGACCATCTTGTCGGAAATCGGGCCGGCAACCGCGGTGCCGACGACGGCCTGCTGCTGCTGGACGTGAGTCCGCTGTCGCTGGGCCTGGAAACGATGGGCGGGCTGGTGGAGAAGATCATCCCGCGCAACAGCACGATCCCGACCGCGCGGGCGCAGGAGTTCACCACCTTCAAGGACGGGCAGACGGCGATGGCGCTGCACGTGGTGCAGGGCGAGCGCGAGCTGGTGTCCGAATGCCGCTCGCTGGCGCGCTTCACGCTGCGCGGCATTCCGCCGATGGTGGCCGGCGCGGCGCGCATCCGCGTCAGCTTCCAGATCGATGCCGACGGGCTGCTGTCGGTGACGGCGATGGAGCAGGGCAGCGGCGTGCAGGCGCAGGTCGAGGTCAGGCCCAGCTACGGCCTGGCCACCGACGCGGTGGCCGACATGCTGCGCGACGCGCTGTCAAGTGTCGAGGGCGACGCCGCGGCGCGCATGCTGCGCGAGGCCGAGGTCGAGGCACGGCGCTTGCTGGACGCCACCGAGACCGCGCTGCGCGAGGACGGCGATGCGCTACTGCAGCCGCGCGAGCAGTTCGAGATTCTGGTGGCGATGCAGGCCGTGGCCGACGAGCTGGAGCAATGCGCGCAGGACGAAGGCGTTTCGCTGGCCGCGCACAAGCGGCAGCGCGAGGCGCTGCGTGCCGCGACCGAAGGCCTGAACCGGGCGACCACGGCCTTTGCCGGCCGCCGCATGGATGCACGTTTGCGCGGCGCGCTGACCGGGCAGCGCATCGATCAGTTGGCGGCATGAGCACGGCCACGCGCGTGACGGTGCTGCCGCACACCGAGCTGTGCCCGCAGGGCCTGGAGTTCGACGCGCGCGCCGGCCGCAAGCTGGTGGACGAGTTGCTGGCGCACGGCGTGGCCATCGAACATGCCTGCGAGAAGGTGTGCGCCTGCGCCACCTGCCACGTGCACCTGCGCTCGGGCGCCGAGTTCGTGGCCGCGCGCGACGACGAAGAGGAAGACCAGCTCGATGCTGCCTGGGGCCTGGACGCGCAGTCGCGCCTGTCCTGCTGCGTGCGCGTGCGCGGTCCGGCGCTGGTGGTCGAGCTGCCGAAGTTCACGCGCAACCACGCGCGCGAACGCTGAGTGTCGCTGTCGGCAAGCCGACAAACATCACAGCCCGTCGGCCGGGCGCTGGTGCAGAGAAAACCCCATCGAATCAAGCACTTGGTTCATCTGCCGCAGATGGCACAACGCTTGCAATCGAGGCTGCCCAAGAGCATCGAGATCCCCATGTCCACACTGCACATGACCATCAGCGACACCACCTTGCGGGACGGCGAACAGACTGCGGGCGTGGCCTTCAGCGACGACGAGAAGCTTGCCATCGCACGCGCGCTCGACGAAGCCGGCGTGCCCGAGATGGAAGTCGGCATCCCCGCCATGGGTGAGCAGGAAGTGGCGTTGATCCGCGCCGTGGTCGACAGCGTGCAGCGCGCACGCACGCTGGTGTGGGCGCGCATGACCGATGCCGACCTGGCCGCAGCGCTGCGCTGCAAGGCTCACATCGTGCACCTGTCGGTGAGCGTGTCCGACATCCAGATCGAACGCAAGCTGCAGCGCAACCGCGCCTGGGTGCTGGACACGATCCGCCGCTTCGTCGACCGCGCGCTGCAGGCCGGCGCCACCGTCAGCGTCGGTTTCGAGGACGCGTCGCGCGCCGACCCGGCCTTCCTGCTGCAGGCCGCGCAGCTGGCGCAGCGCTGCGGCGCGGTGCGCGTGCGCTATGCCGACACGCTGGGGCTGCTGGAGCCGTTCGGCACCTATGAGCGCATTGCGCAACTGCGCAGCGGGTTGGACATCGGCATCGAGATGCATGCCCACAACGACCTGGGCCTGGCGACGGCCAACACGCTGGCCGCCGTGCGCGCCGGTGCCACGCATGCCAGCACCACGGTCAACGGCCTGGGCGAGCGCGCCGGCAACGCCGCGCTCGAAGAGGTGGTGATGGCCGCGCGCCACCTGCAAGGCCTGGACTGCGGCATCGACACGACGCGGCTGCCGCGCATCTCGCAGCTGGTGGCGCAAGCCTCGGGGCGGGCGGTAGCGGCAGGCAAGAGCATCGTCGGCGCATCGGTGTTCACGCACGAGTCCGGCATCCATGTCGATGGTCTGCTCAAGGACCGCGGCAACTACGAAACGTTCAGGCCCGAGGAACTGGGCCGCTACCACCAGCTGGTGCTGGGCAAGCATTCGGGCGCGCACGGCGTATCCAACGCCTATGCGCGGCTGGGTGTGGAACTCAGCGCCGACCAGGCGCAGCTGCTGCTGCAGCGCGTGCGCGCACATGCCGGCGCCCGCAAGCGCGCGCCCGACGACGACGACCTGATCCGCTTCTATTTCGAGGTGCTGCCCCAGCCGCGGGCCTGCGCCAACGCCTGACCCATCCACCTGGAGCACGCATGGACTCGCTGACCCAACGCCTGAAGGCCTTGTCGAGTGCCGAGGACTTCTTCGCCTTCTTCGCCGTGCCCTACGACGAGCCGGTGGTGCAGGTGAACCGGCTGCACATCCTGAAGCGCTTCTACCAGTACCTGCGCCAGACCGAGGGCCTGTCGTCGATGGACGAGGTGGCGCTGTACCGCAGCTACCGCGAGCTGCTGGCGCGCGCCTACCAGGACTTCGTGATGTCCACGCCGGCGAAGGAGAAGGTGTTCAAGGTGTTCCAGAACGCCGGCGGCACGCAGCACGTGCGCGTCGAATCGCTGCGCGACAGCCTGGCGCGGCGCTCGCGCGAGGCGCAGGCCGCCTGAGCCTTGCCGAGGAGCCGACATGCATATCGTCGTCTGCATCAAACAAGTGCCCGATTCGGCGCAGATCCGCGTCCACCCGGTCACCAACACCATCATGCGCCAGGGGGTGCCGGCGATCGTCAACCCCTACGACCTGTTCGCGCTGGAAGAGGCGCTGCGCCTGAAGGACCGCTTCGGCGGACGCGTCACCGTGCTGTGCATGGGCCCGCCGCAGGCCGAGGATTCGCTGCGCAAGTGCATCAGCTTCGGCGCCACCGATGCGGTGCTGGTCACCGACCGCGCCTTTGCCGGCGCCGACACGCTGGCCACCAGCTATGCGCTGGCCGCCGCCATCCGCAAGATCGGGCAGGAACAGGCGGTGGACCTGGTGTTCACCGGCAAGCAGACCATCGACGGCGACACCGCGCAGGTCGGCCCCGGCATCGCCAAGCGGCTGGGCCTGAACCTGCTGACCTACGTGAGCCGCATCGTCGAGCTGGACCTGGACACGCGGCGGCTGAAGGTGGAGCGCCGCGCCGAAGGCGGCGTGCAGCTGCTGGAAACCATGCTGCCCTCGCTGATCACCATGCTCGAAGGTAGCAACGAGATGCGCTTCGCGCGGCTGGACGACATGCTGCGTGCCGGCCGCTTCCCGCTGCGCAAGTGGAACAAGGACGACGCCGGCATCGAGGACCTCGCCAAGATCGGCCTGAAGGGCTCGCCCACGGTGGTCAGCAAGGTCTTCGGGCCGACGCCGCGTGCGCACAAGGCCGACATGCAGGTGGTCGAGGACAGCAGCCCGAACGACGTGGCGCTGAACCTGGTGGAGAAGGTATTCACCACCCACCCGCAGATCGAGGCCGGTCTGGTCGAACGCCTGTCGGCCTGAAGGAGCACAGCGATGAGCGACACCCCCAAACCCGCCGCGCCGCGTGCCGCCGGCCGCGCCGGCCGCAACACCGAGCTGCCCGAACACTTGAAGTCCTACAAGGGCGTGTGGGTCTTCGTCGAGCACGACCGCGGCCATGTCAACCCGGTGAGCTGGGAGCTGATGGGCGAAGCCCGCAAGCTGGCCGACAAGCTGCAGGTCGGCGTGGCCGGCGTCATCCTCGGCGGGCCCGACGAGCCGCTGGACAGTTATGCCCGGGAGGCCTATGCCTACGGCGCCGACCGCTGCTACCTGATGCGCGACGCGGTGCTCAAGGGCTACCGCAACGAACCCTTCACCAAGGGCCTGACCGACCTGGTCAACACGCACCAGCCAGAGATCATGCTATTGGGCGCCAGCGCGATGGGCCGTGACCTGGCCGGCAGCGTGGCGACCACGCTGGGCACCGGCCTCACGGCCGACTGCACCGAGCTCAACATCGACGGCCGCGCGCTGGCGGCGACCCGGCCCACCTTTGGCGGCAGCTTGCTGTGCACCATCATGACGCTCGCCTACCGGCCGCAGATGGCCACCGTGCGCCCGCGCGTGATGCAGCTGCCGCTGCGCGACGATTCGCGCAGCGGCGACGTCGTCGAACAGGGCTTGGGCATGGTCGAGACCGAGATCGTCACCAAGCTGCTCGAGTTCATCCCCGACGCCACGCGCAACACCATCAACCTGCCCTTTGCCGACGTCATCATCAGCGGCGGCAAGGGGCTGAAGAACGCCGACAACTTCAAGCTGGTGTGGGACCTGGCACGCGTGCTCGGCGCCGAGGTCGGCGCGACGCGCGCGGTGGTGCAGGCCGGCTGGGCCGAAGCCGAGCGCCAGGTGGGGCAGACCGGCAAGACGGTGCGGCCCAAGCTGTACATCGCCGCCGGCATCAGCGGCGCCATTCAGCATCGCGTGGGCATGGAAGGCTCGGACGTGATCGTCGCCATCAACACCGACGCCAACGCGCCGATCTTCGACATCGCGCATCACGGCATCGTCGGCAACGCGATGCAGGTGCTGCCGGCGCTGACGCAGGCCTTCAGCAACCGCCTGGCCCGGCACATCCGCAAGGTCGCCTAGGAGCAGGCCATGAGTATCGAGAAGTTCGACGTCATCGTGGTCGGCGCCGGCCCCTCCGGCAACACGGCGGCCTACACGCTGGCCAAGGCCGGGCTGAAGGTGCTGCAGATCGAACGCGGCGAATACCCGGGTAGCAAGAACGTGCAGGGGGCGATCCTCTATGCCGACGCGCTGGAGAAGGTGATCCCCGATTTCCGCGAGGACGCGCCGCTGGAGCGCCATGTCATCGAGCAGCGGCTGTGGGTGCTGGACGACAACAGCTTCGTCGGCACACATTTCCGCAGCGACGACTACAACAAGCCACCCTACAACCGCTACACCATCATCCGCGCGCAGTTCGACAAGTGGTTCAGCACCAAGGTGCGCGAGGCCGGTGCGCTGCTGATCTGCGAGACCACGGTCGACGAGTTGCTGATGGACGGCAAGCGCTGCATCGGCGTGCGCTGCGACCGCAAGGGCGGCGAGGTCCATGCCGACGTGGTGATCCTGGCCGACGGCGTGAACTCCACGCTGGCGCGCAAGGCCGGCTTCCATGACGAGCTCGACGCCGGCAACGTGGCGCTGGCGGTCAAGGAGATCCTGTTCCTGCCGGAGGAGGTGATCGAGGCCCGCTTCAATATCAAGGAAGACGAAGGCGTGGTCATCGAGCTGGTGGGCACCGTCACCGAAGGCATGGTCGGCACCGGCTTCCTCTACACCAACAAGGACTCGCTGACCATCGGCGTGGGCTGCATGCTCGGCGACTTCAAGGCCAACCCGCAGCGCACCACGCCCTATGCGCTGCTCGACAAGCTGAAGCGGCACCCGAGCATCGCGCCGCTGATCGAAGGCGGCGAGATGAAGGAATACGCCGCGCACCTGATCCCCGAAGGCGGCTTCCACGCGGTGCCGCAGGTCTATGGCGACGGCTGGATGATCGTCGGCGACTCCGGCGGCTTCGTCAACGCCGCGCACCGCGAGGGCAGCAACCTGGCGATGACCACCGGCCGGCTGGCAGCCGAGACGGTGATCGAGGCCCATGCCGCCGGACTGCCGATGACGGCGAAGACGCTGCAGGCCTACAAGAAGCGCCTCGACGACAGCTTCGTCATGAAGGACCTGCACAAGTACCGCCACATGCCGCGCGTGCTGCACGACAGCCCGCAGTTCTTCACCACCTATCCGACGCTGGTCAATCGCGCCGCGAAGAACATGTTCACCGTCGACGGCGTCGACAAGCTGACGAAGGAGCGCGAGATCCTCGGCAGCTTCAAGGCCGCGCGCCGCTGGCGCGGGCTGATCGCCGACGCCTACAAGCTCTGGAGGGCCTCACGATGATCGCCGTCAACGTGGAGGAGAAACTCTTCCAGAACCGCTACAAGGTCGACCACGGCCGGCCGCATATCCTGATCAAGGATGCCGACGTGTGCAAGAACCTGTGCGAGTCGCAGGCCTGCACCTTCGTCTGCCCGGCCTCCTGCTACAAGGCCGAAGGCAACGGTGCGGTCAGCCTGATCACCGACGGCTGCCTGGAATGCGGCAGCTGCCGCGTCATCTGCACCGAACACCGCAACGTCGCCTGGGAGTACCCGCGCGGCGGCCACGGCATCCTCTTCAAGTTCGGGTGATGGGCCGCGCGATGATTACCGTACGCGACTTCCTCGCCCATGCGGTGCAGCTCGAACGCGAGGCCGCGCGGCGCTACGAAGAGCTGTCGGCCGCGATGCGCACCGAGGGCAACCGCGAGCTGCAGGCCTTCTTCGGCCGCATGGCGCACTACTCGCGCCTGCACCTGGCGCAGGCCACGGCGCGCGGGGGTTTCCGCGATCTGCCGACGCTGGCACCCGATCAATTCGAGTGGCCCGACGGCGTGTCGCCCGAAACCGCCGGCTGGGCCGGCGTGGATGCGCAGATGAGCCCGCGTGCCGCGCTGGAACTGGCACTGGCCGGCGAGCGCAGCGGCCATGCCTACTATGCCGCCATGGCCGCCACCACGCCCGATGCGGAACTGCGCGCGCTGGCCGGCGAGTTCGCCGCCGAAGAGGCGGAGCACGTGCGCGAGCTCGAGAAGCTGCTCGCCAGCTGCCCGGCCTGAGAGACCACCCGGGCTTGATCTGCGTCAACTTCGGGACGCACCGGCGGGTCGCGCCGCTCTTTCCGGCTCGCTATTTGCACCCATTGGCCGGAGAGGGCCGCATGGGGCCTGCAGCGCCCAATCCTGAGGCGGAACTGCACCGAGAGCCCTGCATGTTGTTCACGGAGGTGCGTCATGATGACCCGAAGCCGCCAGGATGAACGCAGCCACCTCGAGCTGATCACGATCTACGAGGTCTCGCGCATCCTGTGCGCGACGCTGGACATCCAGCGCACCTTCCGCGCGGCGCTGAACGTGGTGGCGGCGCAGATGGGCCTGCCGCGGCTGATGATCGTGCTGGTCGACGCCGACGAGGGCGCGCTGCGCGTGCACAGCTCGGCGGGCCTGTCGCGCGAGCAGGAACAAAGCGGACGCTGGCAGGCCGGCGAGGGCGTCATCGGCCATGTCTACCTGTCGGGCACGCCGGCGGTGCTGCCCGACGTGGCGCAGTCGCCCGAGTTCATCGACCGCACCGGTGCTTTCAGCCCGCAGCAAGGGCGCAGGCTGGCTTTCGTGGCGGTGCCGCTGAAGACCGAGAAGCACGTGGTGGGTGTGCTCGCGGCGCAGCGCGAGCTGGTCGATGGCGCCCGGCTGGCCGACGACCAGCGCGTGCTGACGATGGTGGCCTCGCTGCTGGCGCAGGCCGCGCAGCTGAACGAGGCGGTGCGCGACGAGCACCAGCGGCTGCAGCGCGAAACCACGCGCCTGCAGAAGGCGCTGCAGCGCCAACCGAAGGGGCGCTTCGCGCTGGACAACGTGGTCGGCGAGAGCGCGGCGATGCAGCAGGTCTTCGTCGAGGTGCACCAGGTGGCGCCGGCGCGCGCCACCGTGCTGCTGCGCGGCGAAAGCGGCACCGGCAAGGAAGCCATCGCGCGCGCCATCCACTACCTGTCGCCGCGCAAGGATGCGGCCTTCATCAAGGTGAATTGCGCGGCGCTGACCGAGTCGCTGCTGGAAAGCGAACTCTTCGGCCACGAGAAGGGTGCCTTCACTGGCGCGGTCGGCGAACGCAAGGGCCGCTTCGAGCTGGCCCATGGCGGCACGCTGTTCCTGGACGAGATCGGCGACATCTCGCCGGCCTTCCAGGCCAAGCTGCTGCGCGTGCTGCAGGAGCGCGAGTTCGAACGCGTCGGCGGCACCCGGCCGGTGAAGGTGGACGTGCGCCTGATCTGCGCCACCAACCGCGACCTGGAGAAGATG
>Ga0307505_10003124_pt1 | contig 10620 bp, 13 predicted proteins | sample 23_S_MG_FD_202183 | JGI IMG/M metagenome (GOLD analysis project Ga0307505, IMG submission 202183) | Soil microbial communities from Populus trichocarpa stands in riparian zone in the Pacific Northwest, United States - 23_S | ecosystem: Environmental > Terrestrial > Soil > Riparian zone > Trees... | reverse complement strand
GATACCAACGGCGGCACGCTGCCGCACGAAGTGGAAGAGATCGTCGGCGAGGTAGTGAAGCAGATCCCCGGCGATCACGTCGGTATCCACGCTCACAACGACACCGAGCAGGCCGTCGCCAATTCGCTCGCCGCCGTGCGCGCGGGCGCGCGCCAGATTCAGGGCACGCTCAACGGCGTCGGCGAACGCTGCGGCAACGCGAACCTGTGCTCCATCATCCCGACGCTGCTGCTAAAGCAGGATTTCGCCGGCCGCTTCGACATCAATGTGAAGCCCGAGGCGCTGAAGACCATCGCACAGGTCTCGCGCACGCTCGACGAGATGCTGAACCGCGCGCCCGACCGCCACGCCCCTTATGTGGGCGACGCGGCCTTCACGACCAAGACCGGCATCCATGCCTCGGCGATCCTGAAGAATCCGGCGACCTACGAGCACATCGCGCCCGAGGCCGTCGGTAACCGCCGCAAAGTGCTGGTCTCCGATCAGGCCGGGCGCTCGAACGTGCTCGCCGAGCTGGAGCGGATTGGCGTCACGCTCGAGAAGAACGATCCGCGCATCGCGCGCCTGCTGGAAGAAGTGAAGGACCGCGAGGCGCGCGGCTATTCCTACGAGTCCGCCGACGCATCCTTCGCGCTGCTCGCCCGCCGCGTGCTCGGCAAGGTGCCGGAGTATTTCTCGGTCGAACAGTTCGATGTGAATGTCGAGCAGCGCTACAACGCCGTCGGCGAGCGCGTCACCGTGGCGATGGCCGTGGTCAAGGTGAAGGTCGCGGGCGAAACTATGATCTCCGCCGCCGAAGGCAATGGCCCCGTGAACGCGCTCGACGTCGCGCTGCGCAAGGACCTCGGCAAATATCAACCGTTCATCTCCGGCCTCAAGCTCACCGATTACCGCGTGCGTATCCTCGACGGCGGCACGGGCGCGGTCACCCGTGTGCTCATCGAGAGCGAGGACGAGAACGGCGAGCGCTGGACCACGGTGGGCGTGTCGCCCAACATCATCGACGCGTCCTTCCAGGCGCTCACGGACTCCATCACCTGGAAGCTGCTGAACTCCAACGCACCCGCATGATCGACCACGTCTCCGTCACCGTCCGCGATCTGGCGGCGAGCGTCCGCTTCTATGAGGAGATGCTCGGCATTCTCGGCTACACAAAGTTGCGCGATCTGCCGGCTTCAGTAGGATTCGGGAAGACGTATCCGGAGTTCTGGCTCAATCTTCGCCCGCGGATGCAGCCCGATCCCGACACCGGTGCGCATGTCGCGCTCCGCGCGGCAGATCGCGAAAGCGTCGATTGCTTCTACGCGAAAGCGATGGAGCTTGGCGCGACGTCCGACCTTGCGCCGCATATCCGGCGGGAAGCCTACTACGCGGCCTTTATCCGCGACCGAGACGGAAATCGCATCGAGGTCGTGACGTTCCTGAACGTGTAGAATTCCGGGGTTATCGGCAAGGAGCACGCCATGCCCGTTCAGGTCGAAAAATCCGGCGCCGTTACCACGGTCATTCTGAATCGCAGCGAAGCGCGCAACGCCGTCGATCCGGAAACGGCGCGCGCGCTGTACGACGCCTTCAAGGCGTTCGACGCCGACCCGACGCAGAGCGCCGCGGTGTTCTGGGGCGCGGGTGGCGCGTTCTGCGCGGGTTTCGATCTGAAATATATCTCGCGCACCGGCAAAAATAATCCGCTCGCCGACAACAACTTTCCGGAAGGCGCGGGCGAGGTGCCGTCCGGACCCATGGGTCCGACCCGTCTCGAGCTTTCAAAGCCGGTCATTGCGGCGATCGCCGGACCCGCGGTCGCCGGCGGCATGGAGCTGGCGCTCTGGTGCGATCTACGCGTGATGGAAGAGGACGCCTATATGGGCGTCTATTGCCGTCGCTGGGGCGTGCCGCTGATCGATGGCGGCACGGTGCGGCTGCCCCGCATCGTAGGCCGCGGCCGCGCGCTCGACCTCATCCTCACCGGACGCAAGGTCGAGGCGCGAGAATGTTTGCTGATCGGCCTTTGCGAACGCGTGGTACCGCATGGACAGAGCCGTGAAGCCGCGGAAGCGCTCGCGCACGAGCTCGCGAAATTCCCGCAGGAGTGCCTGCGTGCCGACCGCCGCTCGGTCTGGCTTCAGGAAGGCTTGAGCGAACGCGACGGGCTGCGCGCCGAGTGGAAAAACTCGGTGCCGGTGATCGAGCGGGAAGGAGCGGCGGGCGCGGCGCGCTTCGCGTCCGGCAAGGGCCGCCACGGCGACCGCGAGAATATCTGATCCTACCGCTCGTCCCCGCGAAAGCGGGGACCCAGTTTCTGGATTCCCGCTTGCGCGGGAATGAGCGGAAGAAAGTGCTAACGGCTATTGCTTCGCGGTCGCTGAAAAATCCGGCACGCCAAATGCAACGTTGCCGAATCCCGGCAGCTTGATTGCGGGGGTTCGGAAATCGAAACCGGTGACGAGGCTGAGGAAGTTCAGCTCGATCCCTTCGATCCAGCCGATCTTGAATCCGCCGAAGCCCCGGAGATTGAGTTCGATCCCGGTGCCGCTGTCGGTGAGGCCAAGATAAAAATCGTCGCGGAAGTCGCGCCCGATGGCGTTCGCCGGCAGCGCCGCCTGCATCTCCGGCACCGCGCGCAGGATGCTCTGCACAAAGGTGTTGCTGTTCGGCCCCGGCCACGCGTGATAATCGCCCGCGTTGCGCCACTGATAGTCTTTCACCGCCGCTTCGATTTTCGGGATCAGCCGCTCGGCCGCGACACCGCGCACGTCGGTCGAGACGACCGGGTCGTTGCCGCGCCAGCGTCCATCCGGCGCCCAGCCGTTGGTGCGGATCGGATTGCCCCAGCCGACCACGTCATAGCGCATCCAGCGCTCGCCGCCCTTCGGCTTGAACACGATCCAGCTATGCACGGCGAAGACGCCGCGCCATCCGCCGGTGCGCGCCGAGAGCACCAGCACGCGCGCGTCCGGATGCGCCGCCGCTGCGGGGAGACTGCCGATGCTGTCCCAGTTAGCGCGGCTCCAGCCGATCTGCCGCGCGTCGTCGAGATAATAGTCCGCCGCCCGCACGCCGATCGGCAGGAAGAAGAGCGCCATCAGGAGCAGCACGATCGTCCGGTGGATCGGGCGGCGTCGCTGTCGCTTGTTCGGGGCGTGGTCGAAAGGCGGGTGTTGAGCGTGCTCCATACCACTGGAAATATAGACGATTTCCGGCATGACAAAGGCCACGACCGTTGCCGACTGCGTGAATCTGCATGAAATCTTGGTAATGCCGCGCGGGAACGATGGGACTGGCCGAACGTTTTCCGGCCCAGAGGTTCTTCATGCCGTCGGCCCGGAAAAAGTCGTCCCGCAAGTCGGTCGCGCCGTCCATCCCGGAGAAAAGCTGGTTCAGCGCCTTCGCGCAGATCGCCTCGCGCTGGGCCGGGAAGCCCGTGGCGTTCCTGGCCGCGGTCGCCCTGGTCGTCCTGTGGGCAGTGACCGGTCCGCTGTTTGGCTTCTCCGAGACCTGGCAGCTCTTCATCAATACGACGACCACCATCGTCACCTTCCTGATGGTCTTCCTGATTCAGAGTTCGCAGAACCGCGATACGCTTGCGGTCCAGGTCAAGCTCGCCGAGATCATCCTGCACATGCCCGGCGCGCCCGATCAGCTCGCCGACGCGGAAGATATGTCGGAGAAGCAGCTCGACGAGCTGCACGAGCACTATAAGACACGCGCAAAGGCCAAGGGCCGCGCTTCGCGCCGCTGAACGAAGTTACATTTCCTGACTGATGAGTTTGGCCGCCGCGCCGTTGCGCAGCTCTTCCTCGGAGAGTCCGCTCGCGGCCTCGCGCAGCACCGGCACGATTGCTTCGACCTTCTCGGCCACGAGAAAATCGAACGAGCCGCGCCGGAAGAATCCCTGTGACTCCTGGTGGTCAAGGAGCGCGAGGAATGGGTCCCAGAACTTCTTCACGTTCAGGATCGCGAGCGGCTTCTTGTGTCGCCCCAGCTGTACCCACGTCATCTGTTCGACCAGCTCTTCGAGCGTGCCGATGCCGCCCGGCAGTGCCACGAAGGCGTCGGCCTGCTCGAACATGGTGCGCTTTCGCTCGTGCATGTCCCGGGTGACGATGACGTTATGGTCTAGATCGAGCGCGCGTTCGCGCGCGACGAGGAAGTCCGGAATGATGCCGGTGACCCGGCCTCCGGCTTCGAGGCATGAGCGGGCGAGCGCGCCCATCAGCCCGATGCCGCCGCCGCCATAAACGAGCTGAATCTTCTCATGCGCGAGAATGCGCCCGAAGGTCTCGGCGTTTTCGATATAGATCGGATCGCTGCCGGTAGAGGAACCGCAGTAAACACAAACGGATTTGATATCTGCCATCGATAGAATCTGGTGCTGAAATTGCGCCCGCGCAAGCGGGTTTAGTTGTCGGTCGATTGCGTGAAACCCTGGCCGTTCCAGCGGTAGCGCGCCACATGGTTGCTCTTGCGGCCATCGGGGCGGGTGGTTTCGAACTGTACCTCGATCGCGCCCGGATGAAACAGGACGGGCTCCCTGGCGTCGACCACGGCGAACGGGTTGGTGCGGTCGCGGTCGTCGGTGAAGGTGATCGGCACGAACTCGCCCGCGCTCGGGCTCCAGCGGAAGGCGAGCATGGCGCCGCGGTCCGGCGGCACCGAGCCGCGCAGGATCACCTCGTCCACGCCGTCGCTGTTGAGGTCGCGCGCCACGAGCCCCGCTCCGCCGGGCCTGCCGTCGAGCGGGACGAGCGCCTCCCCAAGCTGCGGGAAGCTCTGCGAGCGGCCGTCTGGCAGCAGGAATTCGAGCAGCACGCCATCCGCTCCCGTCGTCGCGCGCACCTGCACGGTCTGGCCGGCGCCGATCCGGGCGGTCGCGCTGACGCTCTGGGCGGCCGCGGGTAGGGCGGCCAGCGCCGCGAAAAGGAGGGCAAGGACTGACGCAACGAACTTCGGCATTTCGGATCTCCGCATCTCGTGACTTTCTAGCAACCCGATTGCGGCCTTCCCAAGAAAAGAGTTCCGCTCAAATTCAAGTCATCGCCTTGTCGCGCGAACAGCCATCGGCTATCGTCGATCAACGATGAAACAGACAGTTCAAGACGACGCCGATGACGCGCTGGCCGTGCGCCTGCGCGCGCTCTCCCATCCCGTGCGTCTCCGCATCCTCGCGGCGCTCGCCGGGAGCGACGCCTGCGCCTGCGGCGACCTCGTCCGCGGTCTGCCGCTCGCGCAATCGACGGTCTCCGAACACCTGAGAATTCTGCGTGAGGCGGGGCTCGTCCGTGGCGAGAACGGCGGCAAGCGCCCATGTTACTGCCTCGACCGCGAAGCCGTGCGGCAGCTCGGCGTCGATTTCGACCGCCTGCTCGCCGCAATCGGTCGCGACAAAAGCGGCGCGAAAGAATCGCCGGGGCGGCGCGCGCGCAAGGCAACCGAGGAACGATGAGCGCGAAGCAGAACGAAGGCACCACGGCTCACAGTACCGTGGCACGGGCGCGGGCGGCGGCCGTCGCCGCGCGCGGCGGCACGTTGTGGTCGACGCTCCAGGGCCTGTGGCCGCATATGTGGCCGGCCGCGCGTCCCGATCTGAAATTCCGCGTCGTGCTCGCCTTCGTGCTGTTGATCGGCGCCAAGGGCTCGACGATCCTGATGCCGTTCGCGTTCAAATACGCGACCGACGCGCTCGTCGCCTTGTCGGAAGGCAAGCCGCTGCCGCCCGAAGCGATCTATTCGCTCATCGCCACACCGGTCGCGCTCGTCGTCATCTACGGGCTGCTGCGCGTCTCGACCGCGCTCTTCACGCAGTTGCGCGACGGCATGTTCGCCAAGGTGGCGCTGCACGCGGTTCGCCGCCTCGCGCAAACGACGTTTCAGCACATGCACGCGCTCTCGCTGCGGTTTCATCTGGAGCGCAAGACCGGCGGCCTCACGCGCGTGCTCGAACGCGGGCGGAACGGCATCGAGGAGCTCGTCCGCCTCATCATCCTGCAGATGGTGCCGACCTTCGTCGAGCTGCTGCTGGTGTTCGGCGTGCTGCTGTTCGTCTTCGACTGGCGCTACGCCGCCGTCATTGCCGTCACCGTCGCCGTCTACATGACATGGACCTACTACGCGACCCAGTGGCGCATCGGCATCCGCCGCAAGATGAACGAGTCCGACACCGACGCGAACGCCAAGGCCGTCGACTCGCTCCTCAACTACGAGACGGTGAAATATTTCGGCGCCGAGGCGCGCGAGGCCGGGCGCTACGACCAGTCGATGGCGCGCTACGAAAAGGCGGCGACCTCGACCTACACGTCGCTGGCGATCCTGAATGCGGGGCAGGCGGTGCTCTTCACGACCGGCCTGACCGCCGTCATGGTGCTCGCCGTCGGCGACGTGCGCGCGGGCACGCGCACCGTCGGCGATTTCGTCATGGTCAACGCCATGCTCATTCAGCTCTACATCCCGCTGAACTTCATGGGCATGCTCTATCGCGAGATCAGGCAGGCGATCACCGACATCGAGATCATGTTCGGGATTCTGTCGCGCGAAGCGGAGATCGAGGACAGCCCCGGCGCCGTTCCGCTGGTCGTCAAGGACGGCACGATCCGCTTCGAGGACGTGCATTTTGCCTACGATCCCGAGCGCGAGATCCTGAAGGGCATTTCCTTCGAGGTACCGGCGGGCCAGACGGTCGCCGTCGTCGGCCCGTCCGGCGCGGGCAAGTCCACCATCTCGCGCCTCATCTTCCGCTTCTATGATGTGAGCGGCGGCAGGATCGAGATCGACGGCAAGGATATCCGCGACGTGACGCAGGCGAGCCTGCGCGGTGCCATCGGCATGGTCCCGCAGGACACGGTGCTGTTCAACGACACGATCCGCTACAACATCCGCTACGGCCGCTGGGATGCGACCGACGAGGAAGTGGAGGAGGCGGCGCGCCAGGCGCAGATCGACGATTTCATTCGCTCCTCGCCGCACGGCTACGAGACGGAGGTCGGCGAGCGCGGCCTGAAGCTTTCGGGCGGCGAAAAGCAGCGCGTCGCGATCGCCCGAACGATCCTGAAAGGCCCGCCGATCCTGCTGCTCGACGAGGCGACCTCGGCCCTCGACTCCTACACGGAGAAGGAGATTCAGGACGCACTTGAGCGTGCCTCGCGCGGCCGCACCACGCTCGTGATCGCGCACCGGCTTTCGACTGTGGTCCACGCCGACGAAATCCTGGTGCTGGAAGCAGGCCGCATTGTCGAGCGCGGCCGCCACAGCCAGTTGCTCGCCATGGGCGGCCTTTATGCCGGCATGTGGAATCGCCAGCGCGAGGCCGAGGCCGCGCGCGAGAAGCTGCGCGAGACGGGCGAGGACGCGATTGAATCCACGCAGCCGAACCGTAACCCGCCGCCGGTTGCCGACGACACCGTGCCCGAGGACGACGCGCGGCCTTCGCCCAAGACCGCCGTGCCCGATGCGGCGGAGTAGGGATATTGTCATGCCCTCATGGTTCGAGACGCGCCGCTTCGCGGCGCTCCTCACCATGAGGGATACATAAATTCCGGCCTCATCCTTCGAGACGCCGCGCTTCGCGCGGCTTCTCAGGATGAGGCCGGTTATCATCCGGTAGGGAAGAATCGGTACGACGCCCCCATGTCCTGCTTCGTCTATCTCCTCGGCTCGAACGGCAAGGGCGGCTACCGCACCTATGTCGGCTGGACGACCGACCTTGAAAGGCGGCTTGCCGCCCATAATCTCGGCAAGGGCGCGCGCTCGACGCGCGGCCGCGCATGGAAGCTCCTCCACAGCGAGCAGTTTGAGACGAAAAGCGAAGCCATGAGCCGCGAATGGCACTTGAAGCGCGACCGCGCCTTCCGCAAGCGGTTAGCCACGCAAATTGACGGCGCTCGCCGCGCGGGCTAACGCTCCGGCCCGCAAACCGGGTTCGACCCATGTCCATCGCCGATTCCATCCGCAAGCAGATCGCGCCGATCCACCCCGAAGGTTATCCCTTCGTCGGCGGCTTCGCGCTCGCGTCGCTCCTGCTGTTCTGGCTCGCGGCGCCGCTCGGCTGGCTCGGCGTCGTGATGACGGCCTGGTGCGCCTATTTCTTCCGCGACCCGGCGCGTGTGACGCCCGTGCGCGAGGGGCTGGTAATTTCGCCTGCCGACGGCCGCATCTCGCAGATCGTGCTCGCGTCGCCGCCGGCGGAGCTTGAGTTGGGCGTGGCGCCGCGCCCGCGCATCTCGATCTTCATGAGCGTGTTCGACGTGCATGTGAACCGCACGCCGGTCACGGGCCAGATCGAACGCATCGCTTACCGCCCCGGCAAGTTCATCAACGCCGATCTCGACAAGGCGAGTGAGGACAACGAGCGCAACGGCTTTGTCATCCGCACCGGCGGCATACGCGTCGGCATGGTTCAGATCGCCGGGCTTCTCGCGCGCCGTATCGTTTGCTTCACGCGCGAAGGCCAGACGGTTAACGTCGGCGACCGCATCGGCCTCATCCGCTTCGGTTCGCGCGTGGACGTTTACCTTCCGGAAGGCACGCGGCCGCTCGTTTCCGAAGGCCAGACCGCGCTCGCGGGCGAAACCGTGCTCGCCGACCTGACGGCCGCCGTCACAATCGACGGTTTCCGCACCGTCTGATCCGGCTTTCGCCGCATCGCGTAGAGGCGTATCCTGCGCCCATGACGAACATCTTCGCACCGTTCGAACCGGAAGGCGACGAGCCGAAGCGCCGGCGCTTCAAGCCGATCCCCGTGCGCATGTTGCTGCCCAACATGATCACGCTCCTGTCGCTGTGCCTCGGGCTCACCGGCATCCGCATGGCGCTTGAGGACAGGCTGGAGCTTGCCATCGGCTGCATCGTGGTGGCCGCTGTCCTCGACGGCCTCGACGGCCGCATCGCGCGCCTGCTGCAAAGCTCGTCGCGCTTCGGCGCTGAGCTCGACAGCCTTGCGGATTTCGTCTGCTTCGGCGTCGTGCCCGGCATCATTCTCTATCGCTGGGGCCTCGGCGACCTGAAGAACCTCGGCTGGATCGCCACGCTCGTTTTTGCGATGTGCGCCGCACTCCGCCTCGCGCGTTTCAACGTCATGCTCGACGATCCGAGCCGGCCCGACTTCGCCGGCAATTTCTTCGTCGGCGTCCCGGCGCCCGCGGCGGCGCTCATCGTCATGCTGCCGGCGTATCTTGAGTTCATCGGCCTGCCGCAGTCCGTGCCTGTCACGGTTTTCGCGCTGCTCTATGTGATCGCGATTGCGCTCCTCATGGTTTCCCGCATTCCCACCTGGTCGGGGAAAAAGATCGGCGCCCGCGTACCGCGCGACTATGTGCTGCCCGTGTTCGTGGTGGTGGTGATGCTCGTGGCGCTGCTCATCAGCTTCCCGTGGGAGCTGCTGGCGGCAGGTTCGCTGCTCTATCTCGCCGCGATCCCCTTCGCCTATGGCCACTTCAAGCGGCTCGAACGCGCGCACGCGCTGGCCGCCGGCGGTACCGTCGTTCAGCAGCCGTCCGCGCCCGAAAACGAAGATCGGCCGGGCCGTCTCAACTGAGCTGGATCGTTTCGCCTGCGTGCCGCGCCAGTGCCGCGATGCGATCCTGGAGCGACGTCTGCGGGAAGGCGGCGCGCAACATCCGTAGCGCTTCCGCGTCGCTGACCGGCCGCACGGTCTTGAGCAGACGCGTCATCCGGTTCATCGTGGCGGTGACGGGCGCATCGGGGGACAGCGAAGGCGATTCAAGAATCATCTGCATGTGACTCTCCGGACGGCGAGCGTCAGGTGCAATCGATTAATGGCGGATTAAGTTCCTTCGCCCGCGGTTGCCGATAATTTGTTCAGGCTGGCGCGAAAATAATCGCGCGAGAAAATCGGGGAGGGGAAATGACGGATCGCCTGAAGGATAAGATCGTCTTCATCACCGGCGCCGCCGGCACCATCGGTAAAACGGTCGCGCAGGCGATCGCGGGTGAAGGCGGCGTCGCAATCGGCTCCGACCTGAAAGGCCGCAGTGCCGAATTCGATCTCGACGTGACGCAGGAAGTTGAATGGCAGCGCGTCATGAAAGAGGTCGAGCGCCGTCACGGCCGCCTCGACGGTCTCGTGAACTCGGCCGGCATCGGGACATTGGGCACGGTGGAGGAGACGGACTTCGCCGAGTATCGCCGCGTGATGGCGGTGAACGTCGATGGCACGTTCCTCGGCTGCAAATACGCCATGCCCCTGCTGCGTCAGCGCGGCGGCTCGATCGTGAACCTGTCGTCAATCTCCGGCATTGTCGCGGGACACAATCTCGCCGCCTACAACGCCTCCAAAGGCGCGGTGCGGCTCTTGTCGAAGTCCGTCGCGCTCTACGGCGCGCGCCTGAAGCCGCAGGTCCGCAGCAATTCGGTCCATCCCTCGTTTGTCGAGAGCGACATGGTGGACGCGATGCTTCGCTCCGTGCCCGACGCGGGGAAGGCGCGGGAGAAGATGACCCGCGACATTCCGCTGGGCCGCTTCGCCGAGCCGAAGGAAATCGCGGCGCTCACCGTCTATCTGCTCTCGGAAGAAAGCGGCTTCACGACCGGCGCCGAATTTCCCGTCGATGGCGGCTTGTCCGCCCGCTGACTTTCTCCCGTCATCACCGGGCCGCCGCGCCCCGCGCG
>Ga0307505_10003123_pt1 | contig 10628 bp, 5 predicted proteins | sample 23_S_MG_FD_202183 | JGI IMG/M metagenome (GOLD analysis project Ga0307505, IMG submission 202183) | Soil microbial communities from Populus trichocarpa stands in riparian zone in the Pacific Northwest, United States - 23_S | ecosystem: Environmental > Terrestrial > Soil > Riparian zone > Trees... | reverse complement strand
TGTCGAACTTCGCGTGACCGCACTTGACGTCCTGAATGCTCCGAACTTCCGTGTTGGCGGGTTTGGTGCGGACGTTGTCGGCGTGGGGCTGGGCGGTTCGACCTTTGGACAACTTGGAAGTGGCTCGGCTTATCAGGACGTTTCGACAACGAACGACCTAGGCGGCCGACAGATCGACCTGATGCTGAGGATCAACTTCTAAACACGATCCTCGCTTACCTTGATGGCCGGAGAGCTTTGGTTCTTCGGCCTTTTTTGATTGCAAGCAACGCCCGTGTAAACTTGTTCAAGTTTTCACACCATTATGCGTGTTGCAGTTATCGCGTCTGAGGCTGTGCCATATTCGAAGACCGGTGGTTTAGGCGATGTCGCCGGGGCTTTGCCGAAGGCTTTGAAAGCGGTCGGGGTCGATTCTGTGCTGATCACGCCGTGTTACTGGCAGACCAAGGGAGAATACCTCTGGGAAACCGTTATCGATGACCTGAATGTAGATTGGCGTGGCGGTATTTATCCGGCAAAGGCTTTCTTCAGCGAGGCGAACGGTTCCCCGACGTTTCTTATTGACGCCCCTTCTCTGTTTCATCGCGATTCGATCTATGGTTATTCCGAAGACCACGAGCGGTTCGCATTCTTCAATCACGCCGCTTTGGTGCTGCTGAAACGGATCGGCCAAGCTCCCGATATTGTCCATTTGAACGACTGGCACTGTGGGTTCGCTGCGGTCGAGATCGCCGAGCGCCGTCGCTGGGACGACTACTGGCGGAATACGCGGACTGTCTTTTCGATCCACAACATGGCCTATCAGGGCGGGTTTAGCGCCAGCGAGTTGTGGAAGTTGGGGTTTGGATCTGAGTTCGCGAGAAATGCGTTTGCATTCGACGGCTTTGCCTCGGCAATGAAGGCAGGGCTCGAGACATCGGATGTCCTATCGACCGTATCGAGGCGTTATGGGTTCGAGATCCAGACCGCCGAGTACGGCCACGGACTTGAATGGCTTACGCGTCAGCGGGCGAATCGTTTGATCGGGATCACCAACGGGGTCGATTACGACGTTTGGGATCCCGCGACCGATCCTGAATTGCCAGGTAACTACAGTATTGACGATCTTTCGGGTAAACGAGAATGTAAGCGAGCCATGCTTGAGCGATTCTCGCTGCCGGCCGACTTGGACCGGCCTGTGATAGCGAACATTACGCGCCTTACTGGCCAAAAGGGGATCGACTTGATGATGCAGGTAGCCGGCGAGGTTCTCGCCGCGGGAGCATTCATCGTTTCGCTTGGATCCGGCGAGAAACGCTACGAAGATTTCTGGCAAAAGCTTCGCGACCGGGCGCCAAATCGGGTAGGCATCTATCGCGGCTACAGCGAGCCGCTTGCTCATTTGATCGAGGCCGGTGCGGATATGTTCATGATGCCGTCGAAATTCGAGCCGTGCGGGCTAAATCAAATGTACTCGCTGCGTTACGGGACGGTGCCGATCGTCCGGGCTGTCGGCGGGCTCGATGACACGGTTCAGAACTGGGATGCCGTCACACAGACAGGTAACGGGTTCAAGTTCGGGCAGTATCGAGCCGACCGATTTCTCGAGAAGATCTACGAGGCATTATTTGCGTACGGCGACAAAGAGACCTGGCGAAAGATCCAGCGGAACGGAATGGAAGTAGATAATTCGTGGGAGAACGCGGCCCGGAAGTACGTCGAATTGTACGAATGGACACGGAGCTAAGAACCGAGTTTAAGTTGGACGGGTTTCTGATGAGGGCATGGCGTGAGGATGACGTTGATGCCGCTCTTGAGATCGTGCTTCGGAATCGCGAGCACCTTCAAACCTATATGCAGTGGATGACAGCCGACTATTCGATCGAACATGCTGGGAAGTTCATTACCGAAGGGATCAAGAATCGGCTCGATAAGAAAACGCTCGGTCTTGCTCTTCTCAAAGATGGCAAGCTGATCGGCTCGACGGGCTTCAATAGGTTCGAATGGACGGCTCGGGTGTGCGAGATCGGCTACTGGATCGATCGCGATGCTGAAGGAAAAGGAATTGTAACCAGGGCCTGCAAGGCCATGATCGAATATGCGTTCGACGAACTCGAAATGAACCGAGTCGAGATCCGATGTTCGACCGAAAACTCCCGGAGTGCCGCTATCCCCGAACGCCTTGGTTTTCAGCTAGAAGGAACTCTCCGCCAGGCGGAAATACTGAACGGCCGGGCGCATGACTTCCAAGTTTATGGCCTCCTCGCAGATGACCCGCGAGTTTGGTAACATATCTCGTAATCCTCAGCGTATTACCGACCTCAAGTCCGGACGGGCGATTACACACCAAAGTCTATGATCATCGTGATTATCGGAGCCCAATGGGGCGACGAAGGAAAGGGTAAAGTTGTCGATCTGCTTGCTGATCGGTTCGATATTGTTTCGCGTTACCAGGGTGGGCATAATGCCGGCCACAGCGTCTATGTAGGCGACAAGGCGTTCGTTTTACGGCTGTTGCCGTCGGGCATTATTCATCCGGATAAGACCTGTGTGCTTGGCAACGGAATGGTGATAGATCCGAAGGCGTTCTTTGAAGAGGTCGATCAGATCGCCGAGCAGGGAATTCAGGTGACGCCGGAGCGATTGAAGGTTTCGTCGCGGGCTCACCTGATAATGCCGTATCACCGTGCGCTTGATCATACTTCCGAAGAACGTCTTGGCAACGAAAAGATCGGAACAACTCTTCGCGGCATCGGGCCAGCGTATGAGGACAAAGCCGGGCGCCGCGGGATCCGTGTCGCGGATGCTCTCTCGCCCGAACTGCTGAAGCTTCGCATCGAGAGGAATCTTGAAGAGGCGAATCGAATCATCGCACTCTTTGGCAATCAGCCGCTGCGTGCTGATGAAATACTCGAAGAGATCACGCCGCTGATCGAACGTCTGCGGCCGTTCGTCACGGAAACCTCACATTTCTTTTCAGAAGCCAAGAAGTTCAATAAAAAGATCCTTCTCGAAGGTGCTCAGGCGACGCTGCTAGACGTTGACCACGGCACATATCCTTACGTCACGTCGTCTAATCCAACAGCCGGCGGCGCGTCGGTCGGGGCCGGCATTCCACCGCATCACATCACCGGCGTGCTTGGCATCGTTAGAACGTACGCCACCCGCGTCGGCGAGGGCCCGTTCCCTACCGAGATGCTGGATGAAGAAGAATCGATGGCGAACCTGATCCGCGAACGTGGTAATGAGTACGGATCGGTTACGCGGCGTCCTCGACGCTGCGGATGGTTCGACGCGGTCGCCACTCGTTACGCCGCTGAACTCAATGGCTTCGATTCCATTGCGCTCACAAAACTCGACGTGCTCGACGCCCTCGACGAGATCAAGGTTTGCGTCGGCTACGAGATCGAGGGCAAGCGTGTCGACACGTTCCCTGCGGTCTCGCACGATCTGCGCATGATCAAGCCTGTATACGAAACACTCAAAGGCTGGAACTCTGACACTGTGGGAACCACCGAGTTTGCTAAGCTCCCGGAACTTGCGCAGAAGTACGTTCGGTTTCTTTCCGATCAAGTCGGCGTAGAGATAGGCCTGATCTCCACCGGGCCGGAGCGAGACCAGACCATCATCTTGAAGGATTCTGTGATGGAAGGCTGGTTTTCTAAGTAGCTGACCGCTTTTCGGCCACGCATCGCGTCTGTATTGACGGTATGTCGGAAGTAGTGATAACGGGATTTCAGGATCGGTTCGCAGAGGATTTTGGCCGCCTGAACTACGAATGGATCGAGAAGTCGTACGGCGTTGAAGAGCACGATCACGAGGTCCTGGATCATCCGGTCGAAAGCGTGATACAGCCGGGTGGACAGATATTCTTTGCGATCGATAACGGCCAGGCGATCGGTACGGTCGCGATGATCCCGTTTGGCGAAGGTTGTTTTGAACTCGCAAAGATGGCGGTCGCTCCGGAAGCTCGCGGACGCGGTATCGGTGACCTGCTGATGACCGCCTGTGTTGAGTTCGCGAGATCATCCGGTGCAACAAGCATCATCCTCGAATCGAACACCAAGCAGGAGGCGGCGATCAATCTTTATCGCAAGTTCGGATTCGCCGAGGTTCCGCTTGACCCAAACTCGCATTTTGTCCGAGCCAACATCCGAATGGAACTGTTGTTAGAAAATTAAATGTCCGGTTTTTGTAGCAAGTGAAATGTCCGGTTTCACAGTTTTGATATCAAGCCGTAGGGGCTGTGGGAACTGTGGGAAACTCGGAGTGTTTTTTGCTTCGAGTTTTCTAAGCGGGGTGGGAAGCTGCGGGAAAGCCGTTTTGGGTTTTTTCCTCAGCTTTCCACGCTGCGGCAGTTTCCATGGCCCTCTTCTTTTTCGTTCCTTCGACGATCCTGTACCTTCATAGCCCGCTCCACTGCGGCCTTCGAGTTATTCCTTCTCCATTCGAATACCCTAGCCGCCTCAAGCGGACGTATCATTTGCTAATTACACCGGACATATCATGTGTCATGTGCTAACTACAGTTTTCCATGATGTCGATTGACAGCCCGTAAACTCTATGCTAATTTCGCTGACAATTTGATTCGATAATCGGCGGCCTTCGCGTTCAGAAGGCCCAGGACACGCGGGCATTCAGCACTCTCTCGGCATGCTGTGCTTCTTCCACAACTTGAACGCATTCATCGAAACTCCCAAGATGTTTCGCGAAGTTGGCGTGTCCCCGAATTTCAATAGGCTGGACCGAGGCTCGCCCTTGGTTCAGCCATTTCTATTGGAGTGATGAATGAAAGGCCCGGGAGGTAACTGCAATTACCTTCCGGGCCGCGTCGTTCACATGGCGGAAGGTTCCGCCGGATGCGAGCCACACAACCCGCATCTTACGTAACCTTCCTTTCAAAATCAATTTTTCTACGCTCGAGCCGCATTCTCGCTCGGGCCGTGGCTACCCATTGGAGATCCAACATGACGTCGAATCCATCCAGGCGCAAACGCGTATTTACCGGCCTCGCAGCTTTCTCGGCAGCCCTGCTGATCACGCTCGGCGTGTTCGCCTCAAATGACTGGCTTCCGAAAACCGACCCATTAACCGGCAACAGATCAGGCTGGTTCGGCAAGCCGCTCGCTGCGAACGCTCCGAGCAGTTGGAACCCGATCGCCTCGGTGATGCCAAGCCCGACGCCAACTCCTCTGCCGCTGGCCAAAGAGTACCTCTACGCCGGCTCACGAATGCTCGCCGTTGAGGACGCCAACGCCACCGCCGCTCCGCCAGCCGATATCGCCATCTGGCGGCCATCGAGCGGTGAATGGTACGTGATGCAGCAGTCGGGTACTAACTTCGCGTGGGCACAGTGGGGCATCGCCAGCGACACCCCGGTTCCGGGTGACTATGACGGAGACGGCAAGACCGACTTTGCCGTGTTTCGATCGGGCGAAGGGACCTGGTACATCATTCGCAGTTCGGATGGTTCGTACCAGGGCATTTCCTGGGGCGCAGGCGGTAAACCCGTTCCGGCGGACTACGACGGTGACGGACGAACCGACGCGGCCGTCGCCAAGAACAATTCCACGACGAACTCTGTCGACTGGTTGATCCTGGCGTCGGGAGGCGGATCTCTTTCGGGTAGCTGGGGATTGCCAAGCGATCTTCCCGGTGCAGCCGATTTCGACGGTGACGGACGCGCCGACAGTGCCGTATTTCGGACGAGCAGCCAGGATTTCTACTGGTTCGCCTCATCGACCGGAGCCATTCAGGGCGTACATCTCGGTTCGGCTGCCGTGTGTACGACCGCGACAAACTGCATTGTTGCAAGCGACTTCGATGGGGACGGCAAAGCAGACCCGGCTATTCATGATTCTGAGACTTCCAACTGGCGCATCCATTCCAGCACCACCGGCCAAGCAACAACAACCCAATGGGGATCCGCCAACAGCGTTCCGGTCCACAACGACTACGATCTCGACGGCAAAACAGACCTAGCCGTATGGAAAGCCACCGCTTGCGGAATTGATGCCGTCTGGACCATCAAACGGTCCTCCAACGGAACCACCCGAACCGAATACTGGGGCTGCCCAAACGACATCCCCGTCCCCGCGTTCTATCGGAGGTAATAGCGTATCAACTTAGCTCTGCTGCAAACCGAGGATTTCACGCATTTAGAACTCAACGTATTTTTATGTCTCTACAGATTCGAACCAGCACAAATCTAACCATTGGATCACTTTGCTTTTTCCTCCTTCTCGTAGTGGTGGTAGTACCAGTAAGGGTAGCCGGCCAGAACGCACGGAGTACTGATCACAAAGCCGACAAGAATCTTAGGTCGACGGCCAGAGTGAACCCATCTACTCTCGCGATGGAGTTCTCGATTCCGATAATCTCCTATCCGGGACGAAGTGGCGGTTCGATACCATTCTCGTTGAGCTATTCGTCTAAGGTATGGACGATGGAGCGGTCCGATTATAAGCGCGAGAGCTTCCCTAACCCTCCCAACGGAACGATCGTCAGGCAAAGTACCGATATTAATGCATATTTCGCCCAGCGTTCGGCATCTGGCTGGACCAGTTCACTACTGCCCCCGGCCGTAATCGAGGAACTCGAAACCTACAATCAATGGGGCGAACCATATGTATACAACTCCGTCATGTCGCCGGATCCCCCAGCGCAATTGGAAGGAGGCGACGGTTGGTACTGCGAGATCATCAACGAGTGGATAATTGAAATGAGTTCTTGCTCATCGGGCCGTGCTCGCGTGAGCTCGGAGATCTGTCGCGGGCCAAGCAATGATAATCCCGTCATCGTCATCGGCTGGGACTGCGTTCCTCCCGACCCGAGTCCCACTCCAGAGCCGACGCCGGAACCTAATCCTACGCCCGAGCCGTCTCCGACGCCCGTCGATCCAGAGGCTTCACCAGAAACGCCGCAGATCGCTCATGTTGTAAAGCGCGTTCGAATCAGGATGCCTGATGGCTCGACTCAAGAATTCAGGAAAAACGACATAGTTTACGACTGCTCGTTGTCGCCAACCGAATGCTCATCCGGTGCTTCCGGCCAATACCTTTCGGTAGACGGTAGCGGAGCCGTTTTCTCAAAGAATGAGTCCCAGCCCGTCGGTGATCCTCGCGACGTCCTTTACCTCCCGAACGGGAGCAAATACATCTTTAGCGCGACGCCTGCGAGCACGGGTTACAGATTTGCGGAAAAAGCCATTGACCGAAACGGTAATTCGTCAACCTATGACCTTCAAAACCGTCGCTGGACAGACACGTTGGGACGGGAGATAACCGACCCATTCCCAAGTCCGCACTTCTACGGGAGCTATCCGCAGCCCGAGCATTCCTTTCAAATGACTGGTCTGAACGGTACGCCGATGGACTACAGCATTGTTTGGAGTGGGCTGGACGAGGCACTCGAATTCTCAAGTACCCAATTAAAGTTTATCGGACCGGACCGGTGTCTCTCCGTGTTGCCCACCCCGGTTGGTGGACCAACTCTTTTCAACAACCAACCTGAAGAGACGGTCTACGACATGAATCTGACCTTTATTCGAAACCACCGGGTATGCGCGTCGAGCTACGGTCCGGCTAACGAATTTAATCCACAAGTCCTGTCCCATATCCAGCTTCCTACCGGCGAGAGGTTTACGTTCAAATACAACGAGTATGGCGAGATCACCAAGATAATTCATCCGACGGGGGGTTACGAGCGATTTGTCTACGGCCTTGTTCCTCCAATCGGCGTTGCCGCAACCGAAGTTTACCAGCAGGCAAACCGCGGCGTGACGCACCACTATGTAAGCGATGGTTCGATCGAAACTCTCGTAGGCACGTTCGAACCGGCAGGATCCTTGACGACAGTGGAAGCTGCGGACGGTACGAAAGTCGAGCGTCGCATGCACGCTTCGACCGGTTCGGAGTTTGGATTCGAAAACCCGCTGGCGGGAATGGTTCACGACGAGAGAGGCTTTGACGCTAATGGCGTCATGCGATCGAGGACTCTGAACGACTGGATAACGGCGCCGCCTCAAAGCGGAGGCTTTACAAGCGGCACACGGGACCCACGAGTAAAACGGAGCGTGACAATCGCTTTCGATCCAGGATCGAGCAGTGCCCTGGCGACGCTGACCGAGAACGAGTTTGATGATGCTGGCGGCAGCGACGTTAGCGATTTCTCGCATCTCAACGTCAAGCGGAAAAGAACCTACCACTATGCGGTAATAGCTGATAAGACTACTGTCGACACGGAAGAGGTTCCCTGGACAACAATCGAAAGTTGGTTTCCCGCGAGCAAGCTCGCGTCGATAACAGAGACGGATTACAGCTACGACAGCGCATATAAGGCGAGAGGAATTCTCGGACGGCCGGTTGAAACGCGGGTTCTGAATCCGTCGAATACGAGCGATGTGCTGGCAAAGACGCAGTTTGTTTACGACGAGTCGTTGTATTTCGACAACAGTTACACGACGACGAATTGGGAAGACCCGAACTCCAATCTCCGTGGGAACGTAACCACGACTCGGACTTGGAACAAAGATACGGATACGTGGCTGGAATCGCGTACTAGGTACGACAACTTCGGCAACGTCCGGAAAGTGTGGGATGCATCGAACGACGAGAACAAGTTTGTCGAGACGCAGTACGATTCAGCCTACAAGTATGCCTATCCGACGAAAGTGATCGCACCTGCCCCGGCAATTAACTCAAACGATCCCCACGGAACCAACCAGACGTCAGAGGTTACAACTACTTATGATTTCACTACCGGACTTCCTTTAACCGTTACAGATGCCAAAGATTTGACGACGTCCACGGATGACCAGACTGTCAGGACGGAGTACGACGCCTTCCTGCGCCCGGTCAGGGTCTTTGCGGACAATTTCACCGCGCCCGAATCGCAGACGATCTACGGCGTGCCCGATTCGAATGGGCAGTATCCGGCGAACCAGCGGTTCATGAAGGTGCGAAAGCAGATCGACGGGACGAACTGGGATGAGGCGATAACTTGGACGGACGGCCTGGGCCGCACGATCAAGACGCAGGCGAAGGATTCGCAGGGAGACGTGTTTGTCGAGACGGTCTATGACGCTCTTGGCCGGGTCGAACGCGTGACGAATCCTTTCCGTCAGGGCGACACGGTTTATTGGTCGAAGACGCGGTACGACGAGCTTGGCCGCGCCGTTGAAACCTATGCCCCGATTGAACTGACGAACATCGCGAACGCCCAAAGCCTTGGAGTTACGTCGTTCGGCATCTCAACGGTGACCGATTACGTCGGAACCGTCGTTGCCACTACTGACGCGTCGGGCCGCAAAGGCCGCTCGATAACGAACGCTCTCGGCCAGCTCCTCCGGGTCGACGAGCCAACTGCCATCGGCGGTAGCGAAACGAACGACCTAGGAACGTTAGACGAACCGAACCAGCATACGTCCTACAAATACGACCTATATGGAAAGATGGTATTGGTCGAGCAGGGTGTCCAGAAGCGTTACTTCAAGTATGACAGCCTCGGAAGACTGATCCGAGTACGGCAGCCGGAGCAGGAGTTCAACGACTCGCTGGATCTGGCCGACAGTTTCAATACTCAAGGTAAGTGGACTGCAGGGTTCGCTTACGATGTGCTTGGCAATGTCATCCGGGCAACAGATGCCAATGGCGTCAACATCCTCAATGAGTACGACCGAACAGGGCGAGTTCTGCAGCGGTGCTACACGAAGCCGAGCATTTCGCTTGCACCAAGTGTCGATACTTGTGCGGAGATCCCAACGAACGACCGCAGTTCGGACACTCCTACTGTTGGTTTCTACTACGACGGCAAGGGGCTAAGTGTCCCTCAGACACCGAACTATGCCAAGGGCAAGCTGACGAAGGTGACATCGAGCGTTTCTGCGACTGAATATCAGTTGTTCGACAACCTCGGCCGGATGACGCAGATGGCCCAGATCACCGACGGGGAGACCTACACGTCGAAATACACCTACAACTTCTCCGGTGCACTCGTCGAGGAAGAATACCCCTCGGGCCGGAAGGTGAAGAACGAGTTTGAGCCAGATGGTGACATTTCTCGGATATACGGGAACGCAACTCCATCGGCTACCGAACGCACATACGCGAACACATTCAGCTATACACCAGACGGAAGGATCGAGAAACTACGCCTCGGAAACGGCCTGTGGGAGAAAGCGACGTTCAATACGAGGCTGCAAGTGAAGGACATGATGGTGGGCCATGGCGTCAATAGCGGCGACGTTTGGAAACTCACCTACGAATATGGTGAATTCGACCAATATGGAACTCTCGATACCACAAAGAATACGGGAAATGTCGCCATACAGACTCTGAGTTTCAACGGCCTCACGCATCCATTCGTTCAGAAGTATAAATACGATTCGCTCTATCGGCTGACCGAGGCGAGAGAAACGAGTAATAGTGCTCAGACATGGAAGCAGAACTTCACGTTCGACCGCTACGGAAACCGGCTCACGCATCAGAAGTTTGACGGGACAACTCAAATGAGCCTCTCGGTTCCCGAACATCCAGCGATCGAGACCACTACGAATCGGTTAAGCTCGGGGCAGGGGTTTACTTTTGACGCGAACGGTAACCTGATCGTCGATGCCGACAATCGCGGGTTCACATTCAATGGCGACAACA
>Ga0307505_10003122_pt1 | contig 10629 bp, 10 predicted proteins | sample 23_S_MG_FD_202183 | JGI IMG/M metagenome (GOLD analysis project Ga0307505, IMG submission 202183) | Soil microbial communities from Populus trichocarpa stands in riparian zone in the Pacific Northwest, United States - 23_S | ecosystem: Environmental > Terrestrial > Soil > Riparian zone > Trees... | reverse complement strand
GTTCTGAGATTTGAATGACAGCGATGCCAGTGCTATAAAATCGCCATGAAATACAAGATCTTCGAAGACCTCCCGGTCTGGAATTCCGCGATCGAATTCGCCATTTCCGTCTTCGAATTCACCTCAACCGCCGATTTTCGCGGGGTCGGCGATCTCAAGAATCAGATCGAACGGGCTGCGGTCTCAATTTCAAACAACATCGCCGAAGGCTTCGAGCGCGGAACAAACAACGACCTCATTCATTTCCTCTACATCTCAAAAGGCTCCGCCGGCGAATGCCGCTCAATGCTCCGGATCTGCGAACGTTCAAACAAGTTCTCAAATTTTAGATCTGAAATTTCAAATTTGATACTTCGTTCCGAGAGCATCTCGAAACAGCTAAACGGCTGGATCGAATCGCTAAAAAACTCCGACATCAAAGGCGTCCGCTACCTCAACGACAGCGAACGGGCGAAGATCCAACAACGCAGAGAGCGTGAAGAATTCGATCAGGAAATAAAAGCAATAGTCGAAAAAGCCGCGAAAGAAAGAGAAGAACAACGCCGAAGCTCGTCGACAAATACCTGATTTTTCAAATTTCAACTCTCAAATCTTCCTATCACGGACATCCGGCAAAACCTGAAATTCGACGAAGTATCCCTCGGAGGGTTTGAAATTTGAAATTTGAAATTTGAGATCACCGCCACGCAAAGGCGGCTAGACCTGCGGGGGCGGCGAGGTCGTCGAAGCTGAGTTGGCCGACGGGGACGTTGAGGCCGACGTCGTCGGAGCGGACGATGGCGAGGGTGCGGCCGAAGGCTTCGGTCGAGATGGCACGGATCTTTTCGGGGACGAGATCGCGGCCGACGAGGAGGAGGCGGCTGAGCAGGTTGCCGCCGCCCTGAGCGTCGCCGAAGCGGTCGTTGTAGAACATCAAGAGGCGGTATATCTCGTCGTCGATCTCGTTCGGCGAACAGGTGACGGAGCGGACGACGGTCGGCTCGGAGCCGCGAAGGATGACGGCGGTGAAGCCGTCGCCCTGCGAGCTGATGAGCAGCGAGTCCATCGCGGTCGGCTCGTTCGTGAGCCAGTTGGTCTCGGCGACGGCGCGCGGCAGGATCAGGCCCGCCTTCCAGCCGAACTGCTCGAAGATGGATTCGTATTGATCGACGACCGAGAGTTTGACGGCGGTGGCAAAGTATCGCTGCTTGCCGTCGCGGTCGTTCGAGATCGGATAGCGGGTGATGCGGAGCACGGATGCCGGTGCACCGAAGCTCTGCTCGGCTTTCCAATCAAGTACCTCGTCGGCCTGCGATTTGCCTGCGTTATCGAGCGTGAGGATCGCCGAGCGGGCCATGCTGCTCGGCAGCGAGATCGACCAGCTTTTTTGGTTGAGCAGGCCCGATGATACGACCGCTTCTTCGAGAAACGCGCGAAATTCGGGTACCGAGGAAATGTTCTTTTCGGTAAAGCTCGGGGTTACCAGGCCTTTCGGCAGTTCGACGGTGGCGGCTCGCTCGACGCCGAAGCGGCCGCGGCCTTCGCGGCGGAGTTGTAGCGCCGAGATCGCGTTGCTTTCAATGCCGATCGCCGATCGTGGGTAACTTGGCTGGGTGAGAAATTCGAGCATTAATAATCCTTATATTCCTTGCCTTCGCTGTCGGTTCCGTCCGCCAGGCTCTTCACATCAACGATCCCTTCGGCACCGTCGGCGGAGAGCGGATCTTCGCCCATCTTCGCATCCCATTCGGCTTTGTCGAGGATCGGATCGACCGGCATCTCGCGGAGATATTTGCCTTCGATAAGCGATTCGAGCGATTGCGGATATTTGCCTTTGTCGGAGGCGTACTGGTCGATGGCCTTTCGCATCTGCCAGAGATTTTCCTTGAGGACAGTCTCCTTGGCATGCATTACCGAGCGCTGATAGGTCGGGATCGCGACGGAGAGAAGGATGATCATGATGAACATCGCGATCATCAGTTCAAGCAATGAGAATCCTTTTTGCGTGTTCGATCTACCAATCACTGTACTTCTCTCCATTCAATCCTTCCTGATCGGACGATGAGCTAACATCGAAGACGTTTATATTGTCCCAACTCGAATCGGCGTCCTGATACGACGAGCGGAGGTTCCAGTCGGATTCGCCGGTCATCGGGTCGATCGGGAGTTCGCGAAGATAGACCTTGACGATCTCTTCGGTCGCGTTGAGATCGGTCGCATTCCTGTCGTCAAACGGCCTTCCGCCCTGGACATTGATGCCGCGCTCTCGCACGCGGACGCCGTCGACAAGGGTCTGAAGGTCGGGCGGAAAGCGGTCGAGATTTTCGGTGTCGAAGATGGTGCAGTCGTCGATGACGACGCGGCTTCGCGGGTCTGCGGGAACGTTTGCGCCGGGATTGCGGCCGATCGGGTTACCGGTCGTGATCGCTCCCTGAGGGCAGGCTCCGATGGTGTCGCGTTTGAATTCGTCGATCGCTCCGCGGATCTGCCGGAGCGTCTCGCGAAGCCTCAATTCCTTCTGCCGCTTGATCGCATTCTGCGAGAGCGGGATCGTGCCGACGACGAGGACCGCGAGCACGGCAAGCGTGACCACCAATTCGAAAAGAGTGAAACCGAAGGAAGATCTGTCCACGGATGGACACAGATGCACAGAGATACGCTTATAAATTGATCGACTTCTCATCCGTGTTTATCTGTGTCCATCTGTGGCAAATTAATAGGTTAAAACTTCACCGGGAAGTTCTTCCCGTCTGCCGATTGGAAATTCATTCCCTCTTTCGCGAGCTGTATCGACGGCTTTCCGTCGGTGAGCGCTTCGACCTCGATATAGGCTAGGATGCCGAACGAGCCCGGAGCGACGCCTTTTTCAAGCGAAAGATTCACGAACATCGTACCGTTCTGATTGAGGAACGGATTGACGGTCGTGGCTGCGATCAATTCGCCGAACACGTCGCCGTAGGTGACCGAGCGGACAGCGATATGAGCGGGATCGAACTTCAATCCAACAACGGCTGCTCGGAATGCGGCGGTGCTCTTAACCATCACCGGGATCATCGCCTTTTCGCCGCGTTTCATCTCTTTGAAGAAAGACGGCAGGCTGAGTTCGGCGGTTCCGGCGGAGGTGGTTTTCTGTTCGGTGCTGGCTTCGACCGAAAGTGTTTGCTTCGGTTCGGGATTGAGGGCCGCGATCGACGAATCCGAAGTCTGCTTGATCTCGAGCGTCTTTGCACTCGTATCGATCGGCTTGAGATTCAGGCCCGGTACGGCTGGTACGGCTGATGTATCGGCCGGTTTCTCGACCGAGGTATTGGTCGCGGTCGCGGTCGCGTCAGGCTTCGCATCGCGGACGTATTCGGGAGCATTCGGCTGATCGGGAAGCTGCACGGCGGTGTTCGTCGGCAGCCGGCGGTTCATCGCGTACTGCTCTTCGCGCTCTTCCTGAATGATCATGGCCTCGAGCGATCCGTTGGTCGGCGTCGCGAGGCTGCCGGTCGGGCGTTCGATCATATCGTCCGGCAGGATGGCGGGAGCTCGGATCACCTTTGGCGTCACCGCGATCACGATGTCGACCTGGCGATTGTTTCGCGAGTCGGCGGAGAACAGCCTGCCCAATATGGGGATCAAGCCGAGCAACGGGAGGCCCGAGCGACCGCGACTCTCGATATCCTGGGCGACGCTCGCGAGCAGAAGTGTCTTATTATTCTGAACGCGTGCAGTGCCGACGATCTTACGTTCCGAGAAGATCGGATTGTCATCAGTTCCGCCCGCGACGACATCCTTCGATTCGATATCCATCGCCACCTGAACGTCGTGGTTCGGGAAGACGATCGGCTTGAACTTGAGCGTCAAACCAACCTGCTCGTAGTTGATCACGTCGGAGACCACGCCGTTGTTCGACGTGGTGCCCGAGGTAACGAACTGTGCAGTGCGGACCGGAACGCGCTGACCGATACGGGCAGAAGAATCTTCGTTGTTGAATGCGTGGATCTGGGTCGATGCGAGAAGTTTCGTATTCCCTTTATCCTGAAACGCGATAAGATTTGCCGACGGGATCACAATTCCCGCACCAAATACGGACGGGATGGCGTCCGCAACAGCTCTGCTCAAGGTGCCGTATAGATTGTTCCCGCCGATCCCGACTACTCCACGCGTAGTGCCGCCCAGATTTGTTAACTGCGCCCTGTTCCCGATCTGGTTTCCAAACTCGAGCAGATCAGACTTAGATACCTCATAGATCGCGACGTCCATCACGACCTCGGCACGGTCTTTATCGAGCGACCCGATAAGCTTCTCGAAAAGAGCGATGTTTTCGGCGGTATCGCGGATGGTCAAGCTGTTTGTCGATGCGTCCTCAACGACGATCGTTTGTGTACGTCCGGGCTGTGCCGGGATCGCGGTCTGGATGATCGTCTTTACGTCTTTCGGATTCGCGTTGGCTAGATAGAAAGTTCTCAGCACAAGCTGCTGATAATTCGTTCGACGTTGGTTGTTCGCGACCAGGATCGTCCGCGGGCCGACGCGCTGGAAGAAGAGATTCTCCTGAAGAAAGATGTAGTCGAGCGCCTTTGCGGCCGTCACGTTCTTGAGTTCGATGCTCATTCGCCGCGGGCTTCGGAACGATTCTGATTCGAAGATGACGTTGAGGTCGAGGTCCTTGGCAAGCTCTTTAACGATGAACTGAAGGTCAACGCCGCCCGGGAACGGAACGTCGCGAAGCTTCTCGAACTTCTGCGGCAGCTTGACGTCATCGGCGGGACGAGAGTTAAGTCCGGTCTGAACAAACTTCGCATCGCCGGTGGTTTTCGCGTCGCTATCGCCTCCCTTCAGAAGCTCTTCCTGTAATCTGACCATCCGCGCCATCTCGGATTTTGCCAACTCATTCACAGGGTCGAACGCGTACGCCTTTCGGAAGAAGGTGTACGCACCCGCGTAGTCCTTTTCTTCAGCCTGCGCCCGCCCTTTCTTCATATACATCTGCGACGCTTCGAAAAGACACCGATGAAGATGCAGTTGGTACTCGGGATTGCGCGGATTGTCGGCAACTGCCTTGGCAAAAGCCTCGGCGGCCTTATCCCATTCCTTGGCGCTCTCGTGCTTCATCCCCTCCTTAAAGAACTTCTTGCCATCACCGAATGCCAAAGCGGCGGTCGGAGAAAGCAGGCAAAGGAGGATCAACAATGCGAAAAGGCGGGCGAAAGCTGGTCTGTTCATATTTTTCGAAGCCTGTAATGGAGAAAGTGAAACGACTCGTTTCTAGTCGTTTTCACGAGCCAAGGGGCATCAAAGTTCCAAAAAGTGTTCCGGTACGAAACGGCCGGATGTGCGCTCAGGTAATTTTCGTCTCAAAATAATAAAAAAGCAAGCAATTATCGCATTTCCGGCTGGATCTCGCCGCCCGTTGTTTCAAGCGTCAATTTATCGAGCGCTCGGCGGCTAAATACCGCGATCGCGATGATCAAAATGATCGTCGCTGGAATACCGGCTACGAGGAACCAGACGTCGTTGAAGTTGTCGAACGTAAGTTCGGAAAGGCCGGCCCCGAGCAAGACCATTGCACCGGATCGCGGAAGCATTCCGAGAAACGTACCGATAACAAAAGATGAGATCGGGACACGCGCGGCTGCCAGGAAAAAGTTTGTGAATGCGAACGGCATGACAACCGACAGCCGGATGAGAGTGATGATCGCCGTCGTCTTTAGAAACCCCTCGTTCGTGAGCGCAAGATGGATCGCGTCGGCTCGGGCATTGCGGCTGGTGAGTGCAGTAAGTGTCTCGCCGGTGAGGCGGAGGTTGATGTAATACGAGATCGTCGCCGAACCGACCACGCCCGCGATAAGGAGCGACATCCCGAACCAAAATCCGAACGACCAGCCGGCGAGAATGCCGATCAAGTTGGTCGGCAGCAGTGCCAAGCCGCAGAAGAAGAGTACGCCGACAACGAATGCCGGTGCGCCCAACTCCCAGTTCTCCCGCATCCAGTTGCCGAGCGGATAGCCGAAGACGACCAGTGCCGAACTTCCGGCAATTGGCAAAAGGGCAGTTATCAGCGCAATCGGCGTCAGGCGGCCGAGTTGGCGAAACTTATCAATTATGTTGGCAAAGATTCGCTTCAAAATACTTCCAAGTCGGTCTTAGTCTTCTCGTGACCTTTGTGCCCTGCCTTTGTGTTCTTTGTGGTTAATACCTTCTTACCACAAAGGCACAAAGGGAAAGACACAGAGGTCACAAAGAGATCCTGACATCTTCAACTCACGGCGACCTCTCCTGCTTCAATATTTGGCGACGGAGATAGTCAAGAGCGGCCTGGCTCGCGCGCCATCTGACCAGTTCCCTGTCGCCGGGAAATACAAACTCTATCGAGCGGACGCCTTTGGGGCCCGCGTAGCCGATGAACACGGTTCCGACCGGCTTCTCTTCGGTGCCGCCGTCGGGTCCCGCGATGCCCGTTACCGAAACGGCGTGATCTGTCCCGGAGCGTTCCCGAATCCCGGCGGCCATCGCTTCTGACGTCTGCGAACTAACCGCGCCGTGGTCGATCAGGGTTTGCTCGGTCACGCCGAGAGCTCGGGTCTTCGCGTGGTTCGCATAGGTGACGGATCCCTCGATGAAATACTTTGACGATCCCGCAACCTCGGTAAGCCGCATTCCGATCAGGCCACCCGTGCAGCTTTCTGCTACCGAGAGCGTCTCGCCGCGATCCGCAAGCAGCCGCCCGACGATCTCTTCCATCGTCTCACCGTTGAGAGCGAACAAGGCAGGCCCGAGCTCTTCCGCGATCTTCGCAGCAAGTTCGTCCAGCGTCGCCTCTGCCTCGCTTGGATCGGTCGATCGCGCGGCAAGGTGGATCTCGATCTCGACGCGGCTGAAGAGGATCGACGTTTCGACGTCCGCGTAGCTCTTGTAGATCGGGGCGATCACCTCGTCGACCGCGGATTCGCCGATACCCGATACCCGCAGCACGCGACGGCGTACAACCACGCCGCCCGCGATCTTTTTCAAACGCGGAAGTACGAAGTTATCGAACATCGGCTGGTTCTCGCGCGGCGGGCCGGGGAAGATCGCGAGAAATTTGTTGTCGAGCGGCAGCAGCATTCCCGCCGCCGAGCCGTTCGGATTTGGAATGATCTCGGCGCCGTCGATCACGAACGCCTGCCGCTTGTTGATCTCCGGCATCTCGCGGCCCCAACGGCGAAACCGCACACGGAGATCGGCTTCGAGATCGTCATGATAGATGAGTTCGCGTCCGACCGCCCGGGCCGATACTTGCCGCGTGACATCATCCTCAGTCGGGCCGAGTCCGCCGGTCGTGATGACGATATCGGACCTCTTGATCGCATCGCGGATCGTCTCTTCAAGCCTCAATTCGTCGTCGCCGACGATGGTCTTGAGCTTCACGTCAACGCCGATCGAGTTGAGCCTTTCGGTGAACCAAAGGCTGTTCGTATCGACCCGCTGCGGCGTCAGCAACTCGGAACCGATCGCGATTATCTCGGCAGATAGCATAAAGAATTGGCCCGCTAAAAACGCGAAACGACGCGAAAATCCTCAATCTTCTTTTTCGCGACTTTCGCGTATTTCGCGGGCAAACATTGGTTAATTCCCGTAAATCTCGACAACCGGCTCGCCCTTGATGTTGATGTATGCCCGGTACATTCCCTCGGAGTTGAACGAGATGCCCATGTTTCCGAAGCGGTCCATCGCGATCACGCCGCCGTCGCCGCCGAGTTTCTGAAGCTTTTGCTTGATGACTCTATCGGCAGCTTTCTGGATCGGCTGTGCGGTGTATTCCATCTGAGCGCAAACGTCGCGGGCGACGCCGAGCCGAATGAAAAACTCGCCCCAACCGGTAGCGGAAACCGCACAGCTCTCGTTGTTGGCGTATGTGCCTGCTCCGATGATCGGCGCGTCGCCGACTCGCCCGTACTTCTTGTTGGTCATTCCTCCGGTCGAGGTTCCGGCAGCGAGGTTTCCGTTCTTATCGAGCGCGACGGCCCCAACCGTTCCAAATTTGTTGGACGGAAGCTCGGACAAACTTGATCCTTCGACCGTGGACCTTGGACCTTGGACCTTGGACTCCTTTTCTTTTTCTTCTTTCAGGATCTGTTGAAGAGCATCCCATCGATGCTGCGTCCAGAAATATTTCGGATCGACCAACTCAACCTTCTGCTCGGCCGCAAACTTCTCGGCACCCTCGCCGATCATCATTACGTGCGGGCTCTTTTCCATAACCGCACGTGCGAGCGTGATCGGATTTTTCACACGTCGCAATCCTGCGACGGCACCGGCCGCCTGGGTCTTGCCGTCCATGATCGAAGCGTCGAGTTCGTTCTTTCCGTCGTTGGTAAACACCGCGCCTTTACCTGCGTTGAACAGCGGCGAATCTTCCAAGATACGGATCGCTATCTCAACCGCGTCGAGACTGGTCTTTCCGGCTTGCAACGCCTTGTAACCAGCGAGGACCGCCTCAGTTAGTTTGTCCCTGAACTCCTTTTCCTTTTCCGGCGTCAGCGAACCTTTCGTGATCACGCCCGCACCGCCGTGGATGATAAACCCGAGCCGTGGATTCTGCGGACTTTGAAGCTGTTGAAGCGAAGGAAACTCGCCCTTCTGGCCATTCACAACGGCTGAAAGCGGGAACAGCGCAACAATAAGTAATAGAGACAAGAACCTGGTCATCATTCTCTCCGGTATCGGATCGGATCTGGTTTGAATTATCGCATACCGCCTGTCGAACTTTAATTATGGCGGCGAACGCGGTCGGCGAACTCGCGGGCAAAGACGTCGGACTTCAGCAGTTCACGGATCTCTCCGATCGCCCACGGCGAGAGGCCGGAACCGGTGAGCGATTCGACCAATTCGCTCCAATCGGTCCACCTCACTGTGGCTACTTCCGCGGGATTCGGGTTGGCTTCGCGATCGGTAAACCCGATCAAGACCGGACAGATCTCGTTCTCGACGACGCCGTCCTTTTCCGCACGGTAACGAAAATCCGGCAGGACGCAGGTCAGTCCGATGCCGCTCAACCCAAGCTCGAATTCCAATCGACGGGCCGCGGCTGCCTCGACACTCTCGCCCGGTGCGGGATGTCCGCAGCACGAGTTTGACCAAACGCCGGGCCAGGTCTGTTTCGAGAATGCCCGCTGCTGCAGCAACATCCGGCCATTGTGGTCGAAAATGAAGACGGAGAATCCGCGATGCAGCGGCGTCTGCGAGTGATGCACTTCGCGTTTGTTGGCCGTGCCGATGACATTATTATCATCATCAACAAGCACCACGAGTTCAATATCTTGCTCGGAATTCACGATTGGAGGTAGTCGCGGACCTTCTTCATATCTTCCCAGACTTCTTTCTTCTTATGCGGGTCACGGAGAAGGTATGCGGGGTGGAAGGTCGGCATCACCTTGACGCCGAAGTAGTCCTGGAAATTGCCGCGGAGTTTCGAGATGGGCGTCGAGACTTGCAGAAGATTGTGAGCGGCGGTGGCTCCGAGTACGACGATCACCTTCGGTTTGATGACAGCGATCTCTCGAAGGATGAAGGGTCTGCACGCTGCGGTTTCGTCCGGCTCGGGCTTGCGATTCTCAGGCGGGCGGCATCGATTGATGTTGCCTATGCAAACCTGCTCGCGCTGGAACCCCATCGCTACGATGATGTCCGTCAGCAGTTTCCCTGCACGTCCAACGAAAGGAAATCCTTCTCTATCCTCATCGGCGCCGGGAGCCTCGCCGACAAACATCAGATCGGTTTGAAAATTACCTGTCGTGTGGACAACCTGAGTACGCCCAAGCTTCGACAATTTGCACCGAGTGCAGTCGCCGATCTCTGCTCGGATCGATTCGATCGTGTCGGCGGTTTCAGCGAGGGTCGGCGAAACTTCGAGTAAGACAGGCTCTTCGGCCTTTGGAGTGGGCATTTCAATTCTCTGCGCTTGGGCGAGTAGTGCATTTGTTCGAGTCTTTAACGACGGCATCGCCGATATCCTTGAACCGCTTTTTCTGGGAACGTCGGCTGCACGTTTTGGCAATTCGATGTTGCTGGGCGGAGGCGCCTTTTCGAAGTGAACTGGTCGAGTTTGAGCAGGAACACTATCCACTACCCACTTGTCACTACCCACTGAAGAAACCGGACTCTTAACATCGGGCAACTCCACGGCAAGCGAATCAACGCCAAGCTCCTGCAAATACAGGATCTGCTCGCGGAGATCGGCGATGAGTTCGGATACTTTCGGATCGGACATTAGGACTTTCTCAATTTGATGAGTTCATCCAATATCCTATCAGCCATCTCGCGTTTGGACATAAGCGGGAGTTCGGTTTGGCCTGACTTGGTGATGATGGTGGCGATGTTGGTGTCGGTGTTGAACCCGGCGCCGGTGGCGGTGATGTCGTTGGCGACGACCATATCGAGGTTCTTCTTGCCCATCTTGATCTTGGCGTAAGTGATCACATCGCTCGTTTCGGCGGCGAATCCGATCACCAATTGCCCGTCTTTACGGCGTTTGGAGACCTCGGAGAGGATGTCCGGCGTCTTTTTGAGTTCGAGCGTCAGCGTGTCCTTGCCCTCTTTCTTTATCTTATTATCAGCGGCGCTGACGGGAGCATAGTCAGCAACGGCGGCGGCACCGACAAAGACAGTTGCGTTCGGCAGTTC
>Ga0307505_10003121_pt1 | contig 10638 bp, 10 predicted proteins | sample 23_S_MG_FD_202183 | JGI IMG/M metagenome (GOLD analysis project Ga0307505, IMG submission 202183) | Soil microbial communities from Populus trichocarpa stands in riparian zone in the Pacific Northwest, United States - 23_S | ecosystem: Environmental > Terrestrial > Soil > Riparian zone > Trees... | reverse complement strand
GCGCGTCCTTGACATCGCCCCGCAGCAGCAGGCAGCGGCGCCCTTCGGCCTCGACGCAGCGTTTGGTCTCCCGCGCATCGTCGTCGGACGAGTGATAGGCCGCCGCCACGTCGGCGCCTTCGCGCGCGAACAGCACGGCCACCACGCGGCCGATGCCGGAATCGGCGCCGGTGATGAGCGCGGCAAAACCCTGCAGCTTGCCGCTCCCGCGGTAATCGGGCGCGTCGAAGTGCGGCGCCAGTTCCAGATCCGACTCCGCGCCGGGCTTTTGCAGATGCTGCGCCGGCATGCGCTCGGGCTGTTCGCGCGCACCGGCCTGCACGGCCGTGTCGCTCTCGTCCCGTGCGGGCTGCTGGCGGTCGCGTCGATCCTGCTCGCGCTGGATCTCGCGCTGCGTCTGCAGGGTGGGCGGTTCGGTGGGGCTCATGGCATCTGCTCCTCGGCCTGCGGGCCGTCGGGCATGCCTGGGCAGATGCCGTGCCCGGCGCTATGAGGCTTGCCCGGGCACGCGCCTTGCCCGGCGGCCGGTCGTCCCGCAGACATGGAGCCGCCATGCCGCCGAGTTCGCGTTCGTGCTTTCACCGCATCGCCGTGCAGGCTTGAGGCGGGCGCTGCCCTCCACCCATGCTGCCCGAACTGCCTGCCCTGCCCCACGCGCATACCGTGCTGCTGCTGGTGGACCTGATCAACCCGCTGCAGTTCGACGGCGCCGAACGGCTGGCCGAGCCGGCGCTGCAGGCCGCCGCCGCGGTGGCGGCACTGAAGCGCGATGCCGCCGCGCGCGGCGTGCCGGCGATCTACGTCAACGACAACTTCGGCCACTGGCGTTCGGACTTCCATGGCCTGGTCGCGCTGTGCCGGCGGCTGCAGGGGCCGGCCGCGGCGCTGGCCCGGCTGCTGGCGCCGCAGGCCCGGGATTTCACCGTGCTGAAGCCGCGCCATTCGGGCTTCCACGCCACGCCGCTGGAATTGCTGCTCGAGCGCATGGGCTCGCGCCGGCTGGTGATCACCGGGCTGGCCACCGACCTGTGCGTGCAGTTCACCGCGATGGACGCATTCCTGCGTGGCTTCGGCTTGTGGGTGCCGGCGGACTGCAGCGCGGCCGAGAGCGCGGCGCGCCATCAGGCCGCGCTGGCATGGATGGCACGCGTGCTCAAGTGCCACACCCGCGCCGCCTGGCGCGACCCGTGCCGATGACACGGCAACATGTCGCTTGCCACACACCGGTTGCAGCCACGAAGCTTCGCTGCCGTGCCTGGTGCGGAAATCCTTCCCCGTGACCCGCGTGCCCGCGACCATCGGCGCGGGCGCGGCACGCGCTGCAGCAGGCTGCATGCCCGGGCATGGCAATTGCCCCGCAGCGTCCATGCAGTCCCTCCCCGCCGCCTCGCACCTTCAACGCGGCGGCTGCCCGACCGGGTCGCGGTCCTCGTCCTCGATGTCGCCGCCGGCCCACTGCGCCAGCCAGTCCTGGGCCTCGGCCAGCAGCGCCGCGGCGTCGAGCCGGGCCGCGCCGGGCTGCAGCAGCAGTTCGTCGACGCGCGCGAAGTGCAGTTGCGCCAGACGCTGCATCACCGCCCAGCACAGCTCGCGGTTCGGCGCCTCGCTGCGCTCGAGCAGCAGCGCCACATCGCGCAGCGCCTCGACCTCCTGCGCGGCCGGCGACAGCGACTGCGGCTGCAGCGCTTGCAGCGCGGGCAGCAGCAGCTGCGTCTCGATCTTCCACAGCTGCTCCAGCTGCAGCGGCAGCCGCCGCTCCAGCGCGGCGCGGCGCGGCCCGCTCGCCAGCGCGCGTTCGCCCAGCTGCTGCAGCAAGCTGCACTGCCAGCGGGAGAACCAGTCGCGGAGCGGGGTGTGCATGCGGGGACGGGGTAGATGGCGAGCGGACTGCACGGCGTTCACTGTGCCGAAGTTCGCCACGCCCTCGCATAGGACGGCGGGTCGACGCGGGGTAGGACGGCAACGCCGCTGGGAACCGGACGCCGTCGGGCTGCGGCGTCTTCATCGCGACACCACTGCGGAGGCACCCTCATGATCAGGATCGCCATCGTCGACGACCATGCGCTGGTGCGCGCGGGCTTGCGTCGGTTCCTCTCGGAGCACGTGGACATGCGCATCGTCGCCGAATGCGCCAGCGCGCGCGAGGTCATGGACGTGGTGCGCGAGGAGGCGGCCGAAGTCATCCTGCTCGACATCTCGATGCCCGGGCAGAGCGGTGTCGACGCACTGCACGCCATCAAGGCACGGGCGCCGCACCTGGCGGTGCTGATCCTCAGCAGCTTCCCGGAGGAGCACTATGCCGCGACCTTGCTGCGCCAGGGGGCCTCGGGCTACCTGCCCAAGGACTGCGAGCCCGAGGAGATCGCCAGGGCCATACGCACGGTGGCGCTGGGGCGGCGCTACGTCACCCGCACGATGGCCGAGCGGCTGGCCGCCGGCTTGAGCGAGCCGCTGCGCAAGCCGGCGCACGAACAATTGTCGGAGCGTGAGTTCCAGGTCTTCCTGCGGCTCGCCAAGGGCGAAACCATCGGCCACATGGCCCAGTCGATGTCGCTGAGCGTAAAGACGGTCTCGACCTACCGCACACGCGTGATGGAGAAGATGGCGCTGCAGTCCAACAGCGACCTGACCTACTACGGGTTGAAGAACGGCCTGCTGCAATAGCCGCGCAGGCCGGCGTATTCAACGGTCGGCACCGTCGTCGCCGTCGTGCGCGGCGCCCTTCTCCGCAGCGTATTCCTTCAGCCGGTTGTACAGCGTCTTCAGGCTGATGCCGAGCACCGCCGCCGTGCGCTCCTTGTGATGGTTGTAGTGACGCAGCGTCGCCAGCATCAGCGCGCGTTCCGCCTGCGCCATCGACGTGCCGATCGGCAGCATCACGCAATCCTGCGCTGCGGGCGCGGGCTCGACTGCCGCTGCAGCCAGGGTGTCGGTCGCAGGCATCTGCGTCCTGGGTGCGGCCGACGCGCCTGGCGCAGGGGCGGCGCGGGCTGCCTTGTCGACGCCGGGCAGCCAGCCCTCGTCGATGACTTCGTCGCGCGCCATGACGAAGACACGTTGCACCGCATTGCGCAGCTCGCGCACATTGCCCGGCCAGTGGTAGGCCTCGAGCTGCCGCAGCGCCGCGGGCGAGAAGCGGCGTGCCCGGCTTTCCTGCTCGCAGATCGCCGCGAGGAAGTGGTTGGCGAGCAGCGGCACATCGGACAACCGCTCGCGCAGCGGCGGCAGGTCGATGGGGAAGACGTTCAGCCGGTACAGCAGGTCCTCGCGCAGCTTGCCCATACTCACCGCCTGCAGCGGCGGGCGGTTGGTGGCGGCGATGATGCGCACGTCGGCCTCCTGGCTCTGCGTGCTGCCTACGCGCATGAAGCGGCCAGTCTCCAGCACGCGCAGCAGCTTGACCTGCAGGTCCTGCGGCATCTCGGTGATCTCGTCGAGGAACAGCGTGCCGCCGCTGGCGCGCTCGAAGAAGCCCTGGTGCTGACGCTCGGCGCCGGTGAAGCTGCCCTTCTCGTGCCCGAAGATCTCGCTTTCGATCAGGTTCGGGGAGATCGCGCCGCAGTTGACCGCCAGGAACGGGCGCTTGCGGCGGCGGCTCAGGTCGTGCACGGTCAGCGCCACCATCTCCTTGCCGGTGCCGCTCTCGCCGGTGATGAACACCGTGACACCGGTGGCGGCGACGCGCGAAATCTGCTCGTAGATGCGCTGCATCGGCGCGCTCTTACCCCACAGGTGGCCGAAGTGGCCGCTGCTGTCGAGCTTGGCAGTCAGGCTGTCGACCTCGGCCTTCAGCGCGGCCGGCTTCATGACGCGCGACAGCACGCCCTGCAGCTGCTTCAGATTGATCGGCTTGACCAGGTAGTCGGCGGCGCCGAGGCGCAGCGCCTCGATCGAGGTCTCGAGGCTGGCGTGGCCGGTGCACAGCACGACCTCGGAATTGGCCACCAGTTGCGGGTCGGCCAGCAGCTCCATGCCGTTGCCGTCGGGCAGCCGCAGGTCCAGCAGCAGGATGTCCGGCGGTTGCAGCGAGATCTGGCGCCGGGCATCGCGCAGGTTGTGGGCCACCGCCACGGTGAAATCTTCGCCGGCGATGAGCAGACGCAGCGACGCGGCGGAATCCACGTCGTCATCGACGACCAAGGCATGGGGCATGAGCTGTTCTTCCCTGAATCGATACGGCGCACGTCGCGAACGGACACGCCCGCCATTGTCACGTGCCGGCACGCCGATTCTGCGGCCGTTTCGGGGGAACGGGCGCGCGGATTGTTATGCCCCGGCCATGTCCTGCACTCGGCCGCGAACCCTCCTGGCGGTGCGCCGCCCGCGGCCTGAAACTGCCACCGCGGGCTCAGATGCGCGAGTCCCACGGCGCCGACTGGCGCATCGCCGCATGGATGGTGCCGACCATCGAATAGGTCTATGGATAGTTGCTCCACAGCTCGCCGGTGTGCGGATGGGTGTCCTCGGACAGCAGGCCCAGCGGGTTGCGCGCCGCCAGCAGCGACTCGAAGATCTCGCGCACCTGCTCCTTGCGGCCGATGCGGGCCAGCGCATCGATACGCCAGAACGCGCAGATGTTGAACGAGGTCTCGGGCAGCCCGAAGTCGTCGGGCGCCTCGTAGCGGCGCATGTGCGGTGGCGCGCACGGCTGCGGACGGCCCGGCCAGACCGTCTCGACCGGTATCTGCTCGATCATGGCGATGCGCGGCGGCGGGCCGCCGGCCTGGCGATGTCGCGGGCGCGCGCACTTTCCAGCGCTGCGGCCGGGCGCTTCGCCTGCGCCTCCATGCAGAGGTAGGCGCCGAGCGCCAGTCCCAGCGGCGCCAGGTAGTAGAGCGCGCGGTAGGCGAGCAGCGCGCCCAGCAGTTCCGCCAGCGGCACGCGATGCGACAGCAAGGCGATGAACACCGCTTCCAGCACGCCCAGACCGGCGGGCACATGGGCCACGACGCCGGCCACCGCCGCGATCAGCAGCACGCCGAGCACCGTGGGGTAGTCGAGCCGGCCGCCCAGCAGCACGGCGACGACACCGGCGATGAACATCCAGTTGGCGCTGGACAGCGCCAGCTGCAGCAAGGCCATCGGGCCCGAAGGCAGCGTCATCGCGTGGCCGCGCAGCCGCCAGACGCGCCGCCGCGCGCTGAAGCACATCAGCAGGTAGGCGACGGCCAGGGCCAGCAGCAGCGTCCCGGTCAGGCGCACACTGTCGCTGCCCAGCCACCAGCCCTCGGGCAACGCCGGCGGAAACACCACGAAGGCCACGCCAGCCACCAGCAGGTAGCCCAGCCAGTTGGTGAGCATGCTCAGCGCCACCACCTGCGTGATGGTCTCGGCCGCCAGGCCCAGCCGCGAGTACAGGCGGTAGCGCAGCGCCACGCCGCCCACCAGCGCCCCGAGGTTCAGGTTGAAGGCGTAGGAGACGAAGGCCGTCGCGAGCACCTGCGTGGCACGCAGGCGGTGGCCCACCTGCCGCCGGCCGATGAGGTCGTAGCAGCAGTACAGCGCATAACTCGCTGCCGCCAGGACGGCGGCCAGCAGCAGCGTCGAAGCCGCATAGCCGCGCAGCACGGCGGTAACAGCGTGCCAGTCGACTTCGCGCGCATGGCGCGCCAGCAGCGCTGCCACCGCCAGGAAGAACAGCGCGATGCCCGCACGTTTCAGCCATGGCCATGCGCGCCGCGAGCCCCGGCCGCCGCCCGCCGCAGCAGCGGATGCTGCGCGTGCGGGCGGCACGTCAGCGCGCATGAAGACCGTCGCCCGGGTCTTCGAAGCGGAGGGCCGCACCGCCGACGGCGCGGCCCTCCGGTGCCTTGACGTCCAGCGTCGGCGCGTGCAGCGGCAGGCTGTCGGCCCAGGACGGGAAGCGGCGCAGCACGTGGAAGAGCAGCGTCGTGCGCAGCCGCTGCCACAGCCCCCAGCCGGGCACCGGCGTCGGCACGATCTCGCGGCATTCGTCGCGGATCAGCCGCTCCAGCCGCTCGGCCAGGTGCCGTGCGAACTCGCCCCCGCGCAGCACGAGGTTGGCCTCCAGGTTCAGCGACAGGCTCAGCGGGTCGAGGTTGCTGGAGCCGACCGTGGCCCATTCGTCGTCGACCACCGCCACCTTGCCGTGCAGCGGCCGCGAGCAGTACTCGTGGATGCGCACGCCGTCGCGATGCAGGTGTTCGTACAGCAGCGTCGCCGCCGTCTTCACGATCGGCATGTCCGGCTCGCCCTGCAGGATCAGGCGCACGTCGACGCCGCGGCGCGCGGCGCGCCGCATCTCGCGCAGCAGCCGGTAGCCGGGGAAGAAGTAGGCGTTGGCGATCAGCACGCGGCGGCGCGCGCTGCGGATGGCGATGCGGTAGTGGCGCTCGATGTCGTTGCGATGCTCGTGGTTGTCGCGCGTCACGAACAGCGCATCGACCGGCCCGGCGCCAGCGGCCCGATGGCGCCAGGGCCGCGGCGCGGCGCGCGCCAGGCCGGCGGCATCGGCGGCCGCGAAGCGATGGATCTCCTCGACCACCGGCCCGGTCAGCTCGACCGCATAGTCCTGCTTGGCCTGCGCTCCGAAGTCGGCCAGGTGGTCGGCCGAATAGTTGATGCCGCCGACGAAGGCGCGTTCGGCGTCGACGACGACGATCTTGCGGTGCATGCGCCGCAGCACGTTGAAGCGCACGCCGAACCAGCGCGCGCAGGGGTCGAAGGTGCGCACGCGCACGCCGGCCGCCGTCAGCGACTCGACGAAGCGCGGGCTCAGGTCGCTGCAGCCGAAGCCGTCGACGAGCACGTCGACGCGCACGCCGCGGCCGGCGGCATCGAACAGGGCCTGGTGCAGCGCCAGGCCGACCTTGTCCTCGAACAGGATGAAGGTCTCGACGATGACCTCGGAGCGTGCCGCGCGGATGGCCTCGAAGACGGCCGGAAAGAACTCCTCGCCGTTTTCCAGCAGGCGCGCGGCATTGCCGGCCAGCCAGCGCGATTTCACAGCCGGATCTCCGCGGCGATCGGCGCGTGGTCCGACAGGCTGCTCCAGGGGTGTACCGGCAGCGCCAGCGGCGCATGGTCGCGCACGCTGCGCACATAGATGCGGTCCAGCGCAAGCAGCGGAAAGCGCGCGGGAAAGGTTCGGGCGGCATGGCCGTTGGCTTCGACGAAGACCTCGCCGAGGCCGGCGCACTGCAGCAGCACCGCGTGCGCCTTGCCGCGCCAGTCGTTGAAGTCGCCCGCCACGAGCAGCGGCTCGGCGGCGGGGACGCGCTCCTGGACCAGATCGCACAGCTGGCGCAGCTGGTGCGCGCGGTGCGACTGCTTCAGCCCCAGGTGCACGCAGATGGCATGCACGATCCCGGCGCGGCCCGGCAGCTGCAGCGCGCAGTGCAGCAGCCCGCGCTTCTCCTGCCTGGCGGTCGAGACATCGACGTTCTGCCAGCGAACGATCGGGTATTTGGACAGCAGCGCATTGCCATGGTCGCCGTTCGTGTAGACGGCGTTGCGACCATAGGCGAAGGCCGGCCAGATCTCATCGGCCAGGAATTCGTAGTGCGGTACATCGAGCCCGCCGGCGTTGTGCCGCTTGCCGTGGATCTCCTGCAGGAACACCAGGTCGGCGCCGATCTCGCGCACGGCATCGCGCAACTCGCGCAGCACGAAGCGGCGGTTCAGGAAGCTGAAGCCCTTGTGCACGTTGACCGTCATCACGCGCAGCAGGCCGGGGTTCGGGGCGGAAGTCATCGTCGGCATGGCACGCCCTTTGTACCCAGCGCCGTCCGCCTGCGCTGTAGGAGAACACCAAGTGCTGCTATAGGCCGGAACACCCTGGCGCCAGCGGCGCCGGCGGCTTGTCCTACAGCCGGCCCCGCACTTCGCCGGCAACGGCGCGTCCGGCGGCATGGCACGCTGCCGTCGTTTCCTCAGAGCCCTCAGCGATGTCCGTTCAGCCCCCGCCCAAGCCGATGCGCGAGCGTGTCGTCTTCCTGCCCAGCGATGTGCGGCCGCAGGGCCACGACGTAAGCACGAAGGCCTCGCTGGCCGCGTCGCTGGCGCGGCTGCTCGGCGCCGACTACGCCGGCAGCGTCGAGCCCGCGCCGGGCTGCGCCGTCGGGGCCTATGTCGTCCCCTGCGAGACGCTCACGCTGCACGAGGCACGGCAGCTGGGCATCGGCGACGCCGACGACCTGTTCGGCGGCGTCGTTCCGCGGCCCTTCGTGGCCACCAAGGTCATCACGCATCCGCTGGTGGCTGCCGATGCGCAGGCGCCCTCGGGCTGGATGCCGGCGTTCGCGCACCGCGTCGCCGACGTTGTGCTGGACGGCTTTTCGGTCTTCGGCGTCGGCGATGCGCGGCGGGCCTGCGCCCGGCTGCTGCAAGGCGGCTCGGTGCGCGTCAAGGATGCCGCGGGCGTGGGCGGCTCGGGTCAGGCGGTGGTGGCCGACCTGCAGCAGTTCGACGCCCTGCTGGCGTCGAAGGACTTCGCCGGCCCCTGGCCCGGGGGCCTGGTGCTCGAGCGCAACCTGCATCAGGTGCGCACCGTCAGCGTGGGCCAGGTGCGCGTCGGCCGCTGGCAGCTGTCGTACCACGGCCGGCAGCGGCTGACGCGCAATCACCGCGGCGCCGAGGTGTACGGCGGCTCGCGCCTGCATCTGGTGCGCGGCGGCTTCGAGGCCTTGTTTCGCACCGACCTGGCCGACGCGCCGCGCCGGGCGATCCAGCAGGCGCTGGTCTATCACCGTGCCGCGTTTTCGAGCTTCGACGGGCTGTTCGCATCGCGCAGCAACTACGATGTGGCGCAGGGCCTGGACGATGCCGGCGTCTGGCGCTCGGGGGTGCTGGAGCAGTCGTGGCGCATCGGCGGCGCGAGCGGCGCCGAGATCGCGGCGCTGCATGTCTTGCGCGACCACCCCACGCTGCGCTGGGTGCAGGCTTCGACGCACGAGGTCTATGGCGAGGACGCGGTGGCACCGCCGGGCGCACAGGTACATTTCGACGCCCGGGATGCGCGGCTCGGCCGGCTGCTGAAGTACACACTGGTGGAGGCCCATGGCGACGATTGAGGACACGGTCCGCATCGCCGTCGACGACCAGGCGATCGCCGGCACCTTCGTGACACCGAAGACGCTGGTGCCGGGCGTGCTGTTCGTGCATGGCTGGGGCGGCAGCCAGGATCAGTACATCGCCCGGGCCCGCGAAATCGCCGGCCTGGGCTGCGTGTGCCTGACCTTCAATCTGCGCGGCCATGTCGAGACGCGGCCGTTGTTCGAGACGGTGTCGCGGGAGATCAACCTACGCGACGTGCTGGCCGCCTATGACATGCTGGCTGCACGCCGCCACGTGGACCCCGAGGCCATCGCGCTGGTGGGCAGCAGCTATGGCGGCTACCTGGGCTCAATGCTGACGACGCTGCGGCCGGTGAAGTGGCTGGCGCTGCGCGCGCCGGCGCTGTACATCGACACCGGCTGGAGCACGCCCAAGCTGCAGCTGCACCGCAGCCAGGACCTGAAGACCTACCGGCACAGCCGCGTGGCCGCGTCCGACAACAAGGCGCTGGCCGCGTGCCAGGCCTTCGCGGGTGACGTGCTGCTGATCGAATCGGAGAACGACGACATCGTGCCGCAGGCCGTGCTGTCCAGCTACCGCGAGGCCTGCACGCACGCGCGTTCGCTGACCTATCGCTGCCTGCCGGGCGCGGACCACGGTTTGACCTCGGAGAGCGACCAGCGCGCCTATACCCAGGTGCTGGTGAATTGGCTCAGCGAGATGATGGTCGACGCGCGCAGCGCCGATGCGCGGCAACGCGGCGACATGCCGGCACCGTCGGCACTGCCGGAAACGCCGCCGCCGAGCATCTGAGGCCGATTGACCGCGCACCGCTTCGCATCTTCCCGTCCGCGCCTACCGGCTCTGAGGCGTTTGTCCTACACATGTCCGTCGACGGCAGCTTCATGCTTCCGTCTCGACCAGCAACGAAGAACCCCGACGATGCGCGGCAGAACAGCCGAGGCGCCACCTTTGAGCGTAGCCGGCAGCCATCAAGCCGCCAATCATGTTTTGAAGCAGGAGCGCACCATGCCCAGGAAATCCAGTCCCCGTGCCGCCGATTCTCCGGCCAACACCCACTCGCTGCGGCAGCATGCGCCGGGCAGCGGACGCTGCCCGTTCCATGAGCAGCTCGGCGCCGCCGGCGAGCTGCATCAGGAAGTGAAGCACGACGCCGATCACAGCGACGGCGTCTCCCACCTGACCGACAACTTCGGCCATCGGCTGGCCGACAACCAGAACTCGTTGCGTGCCGGCGAACGCGGGCCGACGCTGCTGGAAGACTTCATGCTGCGCGAGAAGATCTTCCACTTCGACCACGAGCGCATCCCCGAGCGCATTGTGCACGCGCGCGGCTCCGGCGCCCATGGCGTCTTCGAATGCACGAAGGCGATTGCCGAGCTGACGCAGGCATCGATCTTCCAGAAGGCAGGCAACAGCTGTCCGGTGTTCGTGCGCTTTTCCACCGTCGCCGGTGGCGCCGGCTCGATCGACACACCACGCGACGTGCGCGGCTTCGCGGTCAAGCTCTACACCGACAGCGGAAACTGGGACCTGGTGGGCAACAACATCCCGGTGTTCTTCATCCAGGATGCGAAGAAGATTCCGGACCTGGTGCACAGC
>Ga0307505_10003120_pt1 | contig 10638 bp, 6 predicted proteins | sample 23_S_MG_FD_202183 | JGI IMG/M metagenome (GOLD analysis project Ga0307505, IMG submission 202183) | Soil microbial communities from Populus trichocarpa stands in riparian zone in the Pacific Northwest, United States - 23_S | ecosystem: Environmental > Terrestrial > Soil > Riparian zone > Trees... | reverse complement strand
CCATTTTCTTGTGGTCATAGCCAGCCGAGCCGCCCGAGGCGAAGGCATCACCGAGCCAGAAATCGCGGCTCGTCGAGAGTTCGTTGGCGAGATCGGAGAAAGTTGCCGTGCCCTTGTCGGCCGCGACGACTAGATAGGGATCATCGCCGTCATAACGCACGACGCGATCCGGCGGCACGATCTTGCCATCGACGAGATTGTCGGTGAGATCGAGCATGGCGGAGATGAAAATCCGGTAGGCCGCTGTGCCTTCAGCTTGCACGGCTTCGCGGGAGCCGCCGCGCGGCAGCTGCTTCGGCAGGAAGCCGCCCTTCGAGCCCGCCGGCACGATCACCGCATTCTTGACCTGCTGCGCCTTCACGAGGCCGAGCACCTCCGTACGGAAATCCTGCGCGCGATCGGACCAGCGAATGCCGCCGCGCGCGATCGGCGCGAAGCGCAAGTGCACGCCCTCGACACGCGGGCTCGCGACCCAGATCTCGCGATACGTGCGCGGGCGCGGCATGAACTCGATCTCGTGGCCGGCGAGCTTGACGGCGATCGTCTCGGGATGCCGGCCCTTCTTGTCCTTCTGGTGGAAGTTCGTACGGACCGTCGCGTCGATGAGGCTCAGGAGGTGATTGATGATGCGATCTTCGTCGAGGCTCTGGACATTCGAGAGTGCGCCGGCAATGCGCTCGCGGATCGGAGCTTCGCTGGCGATGCGCTCGTCCGGTGATCCGCCCTGATCAGGATTGAAACGGTGATGGAACAGCTCCATGAGGTCGCGCGCGATGCCGGCATGGGTAATGAGCGTCGCGGCGATATAGGCAGGGCCGAACGGCAGGCTGAGCTGACGCATGTAGGCAGCATAGTAGCGCATGAGTGCGGCTTCGCGCCAGTTCGCGCCGGCCGCGATGATCAGACGGTTGAACGTATCGCTGCTCGTCGCGCCGGCGATGACGGAACGGAAGGCATCTTCGAGCCGTACGTCATGCCGCTTGATGTCGATCGTGGCGCCGTCGATCGCCTCCAGGACCATGTCGTGGAGGACGACCTTGCGGATCATGTCGCCGAAGCGCGGTGCCACCTCATACGTGCGCTCGTCGACAACCGAGAAGCCGAGGTTCTCCAGTACAGGCACGCGCTCGGAAAGGCGGATCGGCTCATCGAAGCGGTAGACGGCGGCGCGCAGCCGCTCGGTGCCGGCCGACTTCTCGAGATAGAAATCAATGGCGAGCGGCCGGTCGGCCCCTAGTCGCTCGATGCGGCGAATGTCCTCGAGCGCGCGCGCCGGCGAGAATGTCTCGGCGTAGCCCGCAGAAAAGGCTTCCAGATACTTGGTGGCGAGTGCCGCCGTCTTGGGGCCTGCCTGCTCGAGCGTTTCGGCAAGGCGGTCCTGCCAAGTCTTGACGATCGTCGCGACGCCCCGCTCCAGGACCTCAGCCGATATCTTCGGTGTCGTCCCCTCGCGCCGGCCAATGATGAAATGCACGCGCGTGAGCTGGCTTTCGGTGAAGTACGGCGTGAAAGCCGAGACGTGTCCTCGGAAGGTTTCGGCGAAGTAGTTGCCGATCTCCTCGCGCACGCGCGTCGAGAAGCGGTCCCTCGGCACGAACACCAGCAGGGACACGAAACGGTCGAAGCGGTCGACGCGTGCGAAGACGCGCACGCGCGGCCTGAGCTCCAGGTCGAGAATACCGGCCGACCAAGTCGCCAGCTCGTCCGTGCTGATCTGGAAGAGCTCGTCGCGTGGAAAGGTCTCGACCACGTTCTGCAGCGACTTCCCGGCATGGCTTTCGGGCGGGTAGCCGGCACTCGAAAGGACGCTCTGGACTTTCTCTCTGAGGATCGGAATCTCGCGCGGCGATTTCACATAGGCCTGCGAAGTAAACAGCCCGACGATGCGCAACTCACCATCGAGTGTGCCGTCGGCGCGATAGGTCTTCACGCCGATGTAGTCCATGTACGCGCGCCGATGGACGCGGCTGCGCACATTGGCCTTGGTGATGATCAGTGGATCGGGCTGGAGATAGAAGTCGCGGATCTCGGGCGTGAGCGTCACGAATTCGGCGCCGCGACGCAGCACCAGCACCTTGGGATCCTGCAGCAGGCCGAGGCCGACCGCATCGGTTGCAGCCAGCGTGCCGCTCTGCATGTCGCCGTCCAGGCGATAGTCGCGCATGCCGAGCAGCGTGATGTTGCCCGCGTCGAGCCACTTCAGGAAGGCAACTGCCTCCTGGCGCATGGGCGCCGGTACGCTCGCAGGGGCTTTCTCGAGGTCGGCGATGGCCTTCCTGAGGCGTGCGAGCATGGCCTGCCAGTCGCTGACGGCCGTGCGCACTTCCTTCAGAATTTCCGTGAGCGACGCGACGAGCGCGTCGCGGTCCGCCGCAGCAAGCCCCCCGACGTGCACGGCGATATAGCTTTCCTGGCGGCCATCGTTCCAGCTCTGGTCGCCGCTGCCGAGGATGCGCACGAGCCGCCCATCCGGCGTGCGCTCACTCTTGATCAGCGGATGCAACACGAGATCGATGGCAAGACCGCGCGCGTGCAGTTCGGCGGCGATGCTGTCCATCAGGAAGGGCATGTCCGGATTGAGGATCTCGATGGCGGCACGATCACCGCCAAGCGACCTCACGGCGATCTTTGGCGCACCGGCCGGTTTTTCCTGGAGAAATGCCAGCGCATGGTCGACGAGTGCGGCAAGCTCACTCGCCGGACGATCGGCAAGTGCGGCTTCTTCGGCAGAGCCGAGCACCGCGCGGGCGAGGGCGAGACGGCCCTGTGTATCCGGTCCACTCGCCTTCAAGGCGTCCATGGCGGCATGTATGGGCCGGGGCTTCGCTTGGAGTGCCTCAGCCTGTGCGTTGCTCGCCATGGGCTGTCCTTTCCGAATTCCTCGAGCGTTTCCGCTCCCAAGTAGATGTGCGTTGCACCCGGTTGCAACCCGCCTCGATCCCCTACAAAGCATAATGCCCAGGAATCCAGCTTCGAGTATGACAGTGCGCGGCGCGTTCGTAGTGGACGCTATCGTAACGGCAACCGGACAGGGCCTCACATGAGCTGGCGCGAGTACTGGAACCAGGATACGCCGATCTACGTCAATGCGCGCCACAAGGCCGTTCACTACGACTTGATCGCGCGCCAACTCGTCGAGGTGCTGCCGAACAAGAATCCGGCCGTGCTCGACTTCGGGTGTGGCGAGGCACTTTCCGCGGATCGCGTCGCCAAGCAGTGTCAGGTATTGCACCTCTGTGATGGTGCGGAGCTTGTGCGTTCGCGCCTCGCGCAGAAGTTCGGCTTGCTCGGCAACGTCGTCGTCATGTCGCCAGAGCAGCTCGGCGAGATCCCCGAGGCCAGCCTGGACCTGATCGTCGTGAACTCGGTGCTGCAGTACCTGAGCCGTCCGGATTTGGATGGTCTGCTCGCGACATGGCGCCGTCTGCTGAAGCCCGATGGCCAGCTCCTGATCGCCGACGTGATCCCGCCGGATGTCGGGCCGCTCACGGATGTCGTCGCCCTCATGAAGCTCGCGGCGGCTAACGGCTTCTTCGTGGCGAGTTTCGTCGGCCTCGCGCGCACTTTCTTCTCGGACTATCGCAAAACGCGCGCTGCGCTCGGGCTCGCACACTACAGCGAGGCGGACATGCTGGCGATCCTGCGCGCCGCCGGCTTCGACGCCCGCCGCCGCAAGAGCAACCTCGGCCACAATCAGGCGCGCATGGCGTTTGTAGCGGTGGCGGGGGCATAGCGCAGCGCATAGCTCAATACGAAAGCAAGAATCGGATCGCGACGGCTTCGGCCTGAAGCCACAGTCCGCGCGGCTCGGGCAATCGTCGTCGCCTGCTCGTGGAGAACTGCATGTCACCGAACTCGCCGATCAACCGATCTATGACGGCGCTCGAGTGGATGACGCTCTCTGCGCTGGCGGCCGTCTGGGGAGGTGCGTTCTTCTTCAATGCGATTGCCGTCAAGGAGCTGCCTGTCCTCACGATCGTCGTTGCCCGCGTTGGTTTGGCCGCTCTGGCCCTTCTCGCTGTCCTGAAGGTCGCCGGCATCAGAATGCCTTCGGACCGGCGCGTATGGGTCGCCTTCTTCGGCATGGGGCTTCTCAACAACGTCATCCCCTTCTCGCTCATTGTCTGGGGGCAGCAGCACATTGCCTCGGGTGTCGCGTCCATCCTAAATGCCTCGACGCCGCTCTTCACAGTCATTCTTGCGCACATGATGACGTCCGACGAGAAGCTGTCGGGCGGCCGGCTCTTCGGCGTGCTCGCAGGTCTGGGGGGCGTGGCAATCATGATCGGTGGCGATGCAGTGCAGGCACTGGGCGCTGGCGTTTTGGCTCAGCTCGCCTGTCTTGCCGCCGCCGTCAGCTATGGTTTCGCGGGAATTTTCGGGCGCCGGTTTCGGGCGATGGGTGCCGCCCCCATGGCCACGGCTGCTGGTCAGCTTGTTGCGTCGAGCATTCTGCTCTTGCCCATGATGCTGGTGCTCGACCGTCCGTGGTCGCTCCCGGCGCCCAGCATCAATACCATTGCAGCCCTGATCGGCATTGCCACGCTGTCGACGGCCTTCGCCTATGTTCTCTTCTTCCGGCTACTCGCAACGGCAGGTGCGAGCAACACCTCGCTCGTGACGCTGCTGATCCCCGTCAGCGCCATTCTTCTCGGCACGGCTTTCCTCGGCGAAACGCTTGAACTCAGGCACATCGCCGGCATGGCAATGATCGGCCTCGGTCTTGCGGCGATCGACGGCCGACCATGGCTCGCACTCCACCGCCTCCTGTCTCCTGGTTGAAGATAAGAGAGGGAAATGTAGTCGCTACCTCCGCAGCCGTTCCAGCAGCTCGACCGTCGGATAGGCATCCGCGACGAGGCTGAGGCGGATCTGCTCCTTCTTCACGGCTGCGCGCGTGCCGGCGCCGATGATGCCATCGATACGGCCGACATCATGGCCGCGCTGCGCAAGCAGGGTCTGCAGCTCCTTGGCCTGATCGAGGCTCAATGAGGGGATGTCCTTGCCGACGTCACGCATTTCGCCGGCCCCGGCATAGCGCGTCGCGAGGTAGCCGACCGTCGTCGCGTAGTTCAGCGACTGGTTCCATTCCAAATAGATGCGGAAGTTCGGGTAAGCGAGGAAAAGTGGGCCATCGCGGCCCATGAGCGCCAGCAGGGAGGCCTGCTTATCGTCTGCGGTTAGCGGCTTGCCATCGGCACGCGTCACGCCCCACTTGGCCCACTGGCTTCTCGGATGCTGGATGGTGAGGTCTGCCTCGGCCCAGTTCAGATTGCGCGGCGCGCGCACTTCCTCGAGCCACATCTCGTTTGCGCGCCAGCCGAGGTGTTTTAGGTAGGCGGCCGTCGAGCCGATCACGTCAGCAGGACTATTGAAGAGGTCGCGGCGGCCATCGCCGTCGTAGTCCACGGCGTGCGCGAGATAGTGGCCGGGCAGGAACTGCGTTTGGCCAAGCTCGCCGGCCCAGGAGCCGATCATGTCAGAGGGCTTGAGATCGCCCCGGTCGATGATCTTGAGGGCGGCGATGAACTCGCGCGTGAACATTTCGCCGCGGCGGCAGTCATAGGCGAGTGTCGCGAGCGAGCGCAGCACGGAGAGCTTGCCCATACCGGCGCCGAAGTCGCTCTCGAGCGCCCAGAAGCCGGTGATGACCGGCGCGGGCACGCCATACTCTTTCTCCGCTCGTGCGAAGGTTTCGCGATAGCGCTCCATCTGGCGCATGCCGTTCTGGATGCGATTGCGTGAGACGAGCTTGCCGCGGAAATCGACGAAACTCTGACCGAAGAAGCTCTGGCGGCGGTCGCGCGCGATGATGCCCTGGTCAAGGGTCATGTCGTCGAGAACGGCGGAGATGGTCCTTGGGGTGACGCCTGCCGCTGCCGCCTCCTGACGGAAACCACGGAGCCAGTTCTCGAAGCTGCCGGTATTCTGGCAGTTCATCTTGCTGGGGCTGGGAGGCGGTGGGGTCGCCAGAGCGCTGGTGCCGAGGGCAATGGTCGCCGTAAAGGCGGTGAGCGCGGAAAGAACGCAGGCTCTGAGCTGGTCTGTGCGGCGCATGCAACTCCTCGAAGATGCGGATGGAATTTGCGGCCATTGATAGCCGGTCCAATGCGGCAAAATCATGCGAGCACGTCCGTTCCGTCGACGGCCGCGAGCGTGCGGACGCTTGTGGCGCTTCTGCCGCGTCCCCAACTGGATCGACCTCGGGGACTGGCGGAGGCTTCGCACGCCCGCTAAAGACAGACAAGGTTAACGACAATCCTCAGCACACAATCCATTGCGCTGTTCAGCGCACTGGCGATCCGCGAAAGGGGCAGCGATGCGCGCACTTTCTCTCTTCTCCGCAGCGGCAGGCTTGGCCGTCATTCTCGCCGCATCACCGGCCAAGGCCGAATGCGAGACGCTGGCCTTCGAGGTGAACGACTATGGCAAGGAAGGCCCGACGCGGGACGCCCTTGCGCTGCTCGACAAGCATATTGTCGCCACCATGGGAAAGCGCGGCATCAAGAATTACCGGGTCGGCGCCAAGACGGTGAACTGCAAGTTGTTCCTCGATTTCATTGTTTTCGATGAGCACACGTGCACGGCGCAGGCTCCGGTCTGCTGGGGCCGCGACCTCGGAAAAGCCAAGACCAAGAAGAAGTAGCGTCCGACAGCTCTGCCTGCGGCTGCACGACTGTGGATGAGTGCCGCTGGCTAGGGCCCTGCCACCCTGCGGTGCTGGACACCGGCCGAGTCGGCGCTTTAAACAAATGGAGAACGCGCCGGCTGGAGCGGTGGGCCCTCCATTGAACTTCGTTTCGAAAAATCCGATCGAGAGCGCGCTCGCCGAGATACTGGCTGACATAGGCGCGCCTGCCTGGATCATCGACGTGGAACGCGGCGCGATTGCCGGTGCCAATGGGCGCGGCAGTGCCGTCTGGGGTATTCCCACCGCCGCGCCTGTTCTCGACAGTGTCGTGCCGGCGCTACGCGCGCTGCGCTCGCGTCTCGCTCAGGGCTCATTCCTGGAAACCACGACCAGCACGATCGAGCCGCTGAAGTTCTGGACGACGAACGGTATCCGCACGCTCTCCTGCGAGGTTCGCACGCTCCACGAGAGCGCCGGGCCTGGCCTGCTGCTCGTTATCGCGGGCGCGATGACGAAAACTGCAGCCGAGCGAAAGGACGTGCAGCGCAGGGAGATGCCGCTTACCGCAGACGCCTTGCGCGCGAAGATGACGCCGGCACCGCGCGTAGAGGCGCCGGAACGTATTCGGCCTGCGCCCAGTCCAGCGCCAAGGCGCGTGCCCGATCCTGCACCGTTTCCCGCACCAGGCCCTCCCGTCAACGATATGGAGACGCTGCGCGAGATTGCGCGGCGCATACGCCAGGGTTCTGCGCGCATCACGGCTGGTGTCGATACGCCCGCGAACCAGGATGATGCGCCTGCCCCGCCTGCTCCGCCAGCGCGTACGCCTGAGCCGGCCAAAGCATCGGCCCAAGCACCGGAGCCGGCACGCGAGCCGACCGTCGATGAGCAGCGCGCCCATCTCGCGCACGAAATTCGGACGCCACTCGCCGCCATCGTCTCCCTCGCCGAGGTCATCACGGAGGAGCGTCTCGGCCCTTGGCCGAACGAGCGTTACCGCGGGTATGTCCGCGACATTCTGTCGAGCGCGCGGCATGGCCTGGAGGTGGTGGACGGTATTCTGCGCGATGCGCCAACCCATGCTGGAGAAGCGCGCGACTTCGCCGAGATCGATCTCAATGCCGAGGCCGAGGCCATCGCCACGTCACTGCAGCCGCTCGCCGAGAAGTCGGGTGCGCGGCTCGAGGCGGCACTCGTGGGCGGCCTGCCGCGTGTCACCGCCGACCGGCGAAATGTCCGCCAGATGCTGCTCAATCTCGTTTCCAATAGCATCAAGCACGGTGGTCCGTCGGTGCGCATCAAGGTCACGACCGGCTACGAGTTGAGTGGCGAGGTGTGGATCGAGGTCGAGGACAACGGCCCGGGCCTGCCGCCGGCGACGAAGGGCGCGACTGGTGCTGCGGCTCCCCGCAAAGCCGGGCTCGGTTTGCCGCTTACGCGATCGCTTGCAGGAGCGAACGGTGCGCGCCTCGATCTCAAGAGCCGGCCGGGCCGCGGCGTGCGCGCCCGGCTGGTCTTCGGCGGCGACCGCCAGTCGCGTTGAGGCCGTTCTCGAATCTCAAGCGGCCGTCCCGGTCTTTGCTGCGGGCTTGGCACGCGTTGCCGGCTCGTCATCCTCGATGCCGGGATCGTCAGGCGCGCGCGTCGGAATGTACGGCTCCGACGCCGAGCCATTCGAGCGTGATGCGCCGCCTGTTGGCACGCTCGTCGGCTTGGTGACCGGTTTCGCCTCGGTGACCGGCACCGTGCGCACCTCCACGGTCTGCGGCACGTCGTCGTCCGCGAGGGGCTTCGCTTCGATCACCTTCTCGCTCTTCGATTCGCCGAGGGCCATCAGCTCCTCGAGTTTGGCGAGAGCGAGTTCTTCGTCCTGCGTGCCCTTCTGCTCGATGGGCACCTTCCATTGGAAGGCATCGAGCGTGCCGGTAACCGGCGAGATCGCAGCCCAACGCTCGGCAACGACACCGTCCGCCGTCCACGCAGGATCACGCGGCGCATTGGATGCGCGCGCCAGCCATTCGCGCACGCGCCCAGCATTGCCGAACTGTTCGCCCTCGATGCGCGCCATGAGCGTGCACACGCGCTGCGAGAGACGCCCGTCGATGAGCGGCGCGAGCGCCTTGCGTCCCTCCGTCCAATCGTGCGCCTCGATAGCTGCGTGTGCGACGGCGATCGGCGCCTCGACGGAATGCGGCGTCGCGCGTGCGAGATTCTTCACACGCTCGAGGCGGTCCTTCGGGCTGTCGCCGGGCCGCGCATGAGCATAGGCGACCGCGAGATCGGGGTGCGGCGCGCGCTTCCAGGTCTGCTCGATGACACGCGCAACCTTGCCGGTCTGGCCGCGCGAGGAGAAAATACGTCCGGCAATTGCGCCGGCTTCCACGAGATCGGGCGCGAGGTTGTGTGCCTCCATGGCGAGCGCGAGGGCCTTCTCGGCATTGCTGTCCTCGAGCGCCTGTGCCTGCGCCGTGAGGATCACAGCACGCCGGCGGTCCGCGACCGGCTTCTCGAAGTGACCATTGCGCTTGCCGGCAGCCAGCGTGTCGAGCGCGGCTGGCCAATCTGCGGCGCGGCACTGCAGCTCGAAAAGTGCATCAACGGGCCAGCCGAGCTGCGGATTGAGGCGGAGCGCGCGCTCAGCGAACTGACGCGCGGCTTCGTGCTCGCCCTCGCGTTCGGCTTCGAGGAACAGGCCGCGCAGGCCGAGCTGCTCGGTTTCCTTCGATCCGAGCATGGCCTCGAAGACGCGCCGCGCCGTCGTGCGGTCACCGGAGAGTTGAGCCGCCTGCGCGCGCAGGAGATGCGTCAGGGGCTCATTGGGGAGCGCCTTGCGCGCCTGGATGGCATGGCGCATGGCCTGCGAGCGGTCACCGGCACCGATGGCGATCATACCGCTCGAAAGCGCTTCCAGCCCGCGCTCCTGGCGGCGGCGATTGACGATGCGGCCGACGGCAGCCGGGCTGTTCCACACTTGACGCAGCAGCGACCAGAGGAACACTGCGATGCCGATCACAAACGCGAAAATGACGACGGCGCGGAAGACCGTCGTTTCGATCTCATAGCCCTGCCAGACGAGAACCATCTGACCAGGACGATCCGCGAGCCAGGCAAGACCGGTCGCGAGCAGGCCGACGCCAACGAGATACAGGATGAGGCGGATCATTGCTTGGCATCCTTCGCCGCGGGCGCTGTAGCCCCGAGTGACGACTTGAGCTGGCGATCGATGTTGACGATGGCTTCTTCGACGGACTGTCGCGCCGCGACTTTGTCGAGCCATGCCCGCGTCGGGCCGGTCACGCTCTTCGGCGGCAGCGTCTTGGCGTGACGCATGACATCGGCGAGGCGGCCGTCATTGAGCGCACTTTCCATGCGCGCGACGGTAGCTTCGACGGACGTGTCGTCGGCGTCGGGTGTGAGCTTGCGGACGCGCACGATGGTGCGGGCGCCTGATACCAGGCGATCCACCACCGAAGCATCCTGGCGCTCGGCATCGGCGTCTATGATTGCGCCGGTGAGCGGGCGGAATTGGCGCGCCAGATCCGCAATCGTCGGCAAGCCATCGTCCTGGTAGCGCTGCAGCACCGAGAGATCGAGGCGGTTACCTGCAACCTTACGGACCTCCGCAAGCTCGGCCGTAAAGGCGCCGCCGCGGTCGATGGCGCGCTTGAGATTGCCGAGCTCCAGCGAGAGAACGATGCGCTCGGCATTGCTCTGCCGGTCGGCTTCGGCCTTCAACACTTCCGTGACGCTGCCCTCGAGCTTGGCGAGGCGCGCGGCGGCCGGTGCTACGGCGGCACTGACATCAGCAGGCTTAGCCGTCTCGCGTCGGAGTGTATCGAGCGCGGTCTTGAGTGTGGCGATCTCGTCCTGAGCCGAGCGCGCGACCTCCGTGAGACGGTCGCTATCACCCTTGAGCTGATCCACGCGCTGGGTGGTCCGTGTCACGTCGGATTTGAGCGTCGTCACTTCGCGGTCGATGCGCTGCGTGCCCGAGCGCGCGGCTTCGG
>Ga0307505_10003119_pt1 | contig 10639 bp, 17 predicted proteins | sample 23_S_MG_FD_202183 | JGI IMG/M metagenome (GOLD analysis project Ga0307505, IMG submission 202183) | Soil microbial communities from Populus trichocarpa stands in riparian zone in the Pacific Northwest, United States - 23_S | ecosystem: Environmental > Terrestrial > Soil > Riparian zone > Trees... | reverse complement strand
AGGAAAAAGAGCGCTCTGACAGAGGCCGACGTGGAGAAGTTAGTGTTTCAAGGCCGCTGATCGTGCGCGTCGTCTTCGACACCAATATCTACGTCTCGGCTCTTGCAATTCCGGGAGGAAATGCTGAAGAAGCCTATCTCGAAGCCATTCGTGGAACGTTCGAGCTATTCACCTCAGTCGCCATCCTCACCGAAACTGCCGGAGTGCTCCAAACAAAGTTTGATTGGGCGGAAGATAAAGTCAGGGAAGCGATCCAGGATATCACTCAGACGACGACGGTTCTGCGCCCACGCCCCACTCTCCACCTCCTTCATGACGAACCGGACAATCGCATCCTAGAATGCGCCATCGCCGCACAGGCCGAGTTCGTCGTCTCAGGAGATCGCCATCTCTTGGCGCTCACACGGCATGCCGACAGCGAGATAATTTCCTTGGCCAACTTTCTGTCAGTGCTGCGTAAATAGCTCTGATGATCGTGAGCGGTTGCGAGGCTTGAGCGGCGTGCCGGGGTTGTATTAGTTGAGAGAGCTCAGAAGGTTCTTGGAATCATCTTGGTTATCGAAGTATCGTTTTGGCACTAGCGAAGAAACCCTACAAGTGTTCTCGACACCGGATTCCAGTCTAACCGCTGCTCAACCTGGAAGCTCCTGTTTCAATCGCGCAAGCAGTTGGTCCAATCGTTCCTGTTGAGGCGACGCCACAGTGATGAATCCCACGCCTAGCTCGCCCCCGCGGCTCCAACGCACCGCCGCCCGGTCAATGCAAATAGGTGCCGGCTCGCCGGGCACGTCGAAGCGGAGGGACACCTGCATGCCTGAGTAGACCTTGCTGTCGGACTTTGCGCGGCAGCCACTCTTCGACAGATTCATGATCGTACCGACCGATTCAGAGCGCGGTTGACCAGAGAGCACGCTCTGAAAATGCACGGGAAAGCGCTGCTGGCGGCGGAGATCCATGCAATACCCTCGCAGGAATGTTGGGAGCAGGACACACCGTGTGGGCGAACCTACTCCTCGCCTGGAGCATAGCGCATGCGAGGCACAAGTGGTTCATAAAAACGTCTTTTCCGCTCCTAGCGGCAGGTTGGGCCGTTGCTACCAGGCATAGGCTTCCGGTGCAGGCCCGCCAGGGCCGGGGAAGATGCCGTCGAGCCGTTTCAGTGTGTCCTGACTCAACGTGAGACTCAGGACTCGCATCGTGCCGTTCAATTGCTCGATCGTGCGCGGTCCGATAATCGGCGACGTGACGGCCTTTTGGTGCAGCAGCCAGGCGAGCGCGACATCGGCCGGGCGCTCACCGAGTTGCGTGCACAGCGCCTCATAGGCTTCCAGCTTGGGACGGTACTTCTCGATGTCTTTCTTCACATCCTTGTTTGCGCGTCGACCGACCGTCGCCGGTTCCAATGCCCCGGCCAACAGCCCGCGCGCGAGCGGACTCCAGGGGATGAGACCGATGCCATAGGCTTCGCAGGCTGGAATCACCTCTAACTCGATCGTGCGCTCGTTCAAATTATAGAGACTCTGCTCCGACACGAGGCCGACGAAGTGGCGGCTACGCGCCAATTCTTGCGCCTGGGCCAGATGCCAGCCGGCGAAATTGCTGCTGCCCGCATATAGAATCTTACCTTCCCGGACCAACTGCTCCATCGCCTGCCAGACTTCCTCCCACGGGGTCTCCCGATCGACGTGATGCATTTGATACAGATCGATGCAGTCGGTCTGAAGGCGTCGCAGGCTCGCCTCGCAGGCCCGCTTGATGTGCAGGGCCGACAAGCGAGACTGATTCGGCCCCTCGCCCATGCGACCGAACACTTTCGTCGCCAGAACGACTTTCTCACGCCGTCCTCCGCCCTGGGCGAACCAACGCCCCACGATCTGCTCCGTCCACCCCTCCCCCACTTTCCAGCCATAGACGTCCGCCGTATCGAAAAAGTTGAGGCCCAGCTCCAGCGCCCGATCCATGATGGCGAAACTGTCCGCCTCGCTTGTCTCCGGACCGAAATTCATCGTGCCGAGACAGAGCCGGCTGACTTTTACTCCCGACCGACCGAGGTGAACATATTGCATACACAAGATTCCTTGTCACACATACAAATGGAGGATACTCATCGCAACCGGAAGCACAGGGGTTTCCGGCTCACTGAACGGCGTTCATGCTCTCCTCATTCATCGACCTCTTCTCATCATGTTTGGTGGGTTTCACGGGGGAATCTTTCTTGCCCGCCGCCGGCTTCGCAGCAGAAGGATCACCGGCGGTCGCGCAGCCGGTCACGATGAGCAAGAACATGGAAAACACTATCGCCGTCACAATGGACATGGGACATCCTTGATCCTGAGTGTTTTTGGCGTCATGTCTCCACACCACTAGCGTGGAGTCGAATCTTCTCCTCCATACTCGCCATGATCTCAGCAAATTGTTCAGGTTGTGGCGCCGTTCTCGAATCGAAACATCCGGCATCCCGTAACTTGTACAAGTAATTGAACTCAGCGAGCCACTTGCTCTTATTGGCTCTTTCTTCCGCAAGAGAATAGTAGATCTCGTGGAGCGGTGTCTGAGGCGCTGAGCTTTGTATGGCTTGAACATCGCTAAGAATGGTTGAAACAGTCTTGTTGTGAACAACTTGTATGCCCCAGGGTGACATCAAGAAATAAACCAAGAGCGCGCCAGCAGCGAGAACCGCGAGAACGATCACGAGGACTTCCATGGTCCCCTCCCTTGCATACACTGCATGCTCATGGATTGAGCCTACTCCCCATCTGGAGAACAGCGCAAGCAAGAAGGGATGGAGCGGCCAGACACCCTCTTTGCTCGTAGAACTCGCACACGGCTGGTTCATCTGGTTTATCTCGTTTTTCTGGTTTGTCTGGTTGGCCGGACCGTAAACTCAACCAGATGAACCAAATAAACCAGACAAACCCGCCGTTCGTCTCGCGCGTCACGCGTTAAGAAACTAGGCGCGCAGGCAGGGGTGAGGATGACGGGGCAATTTTCTGTCCAAACTGTCAGCGAGGGAGTACAATTGCGGCAGTCAAGAGGCCGTAACCCAGAGAATCGCCGCGCGCACGCGCGCCGTGACGATTGAGTGGACGGACGAATTCATTGCAACCATCCGAGGAGTTCTTGTGCGCAAGGGTAATCGATAGCGACAAGGAGACAGCATGAGCGGGTTTGCCATGCGGAAGGGTCAACGGCTTAAGACATTCGCGACGATGCGCTACTTTGGGGACAAGGTTGCCGGTGAAGGAATCATCAAAGATCTTTCGCTGAACGGAAGTTACATTACCGGGAATGTACCGGTCTCCATCGGGATGGTGCTCGCCCTGCATATTTTTGTGCCGGGAGACCCGGAGCTGTTAGTGATTGATCGGGCCACCGTGAAATGGGTCAAGAGGGCTGCGTTCGGGGTAGACTTCGACACTCACGAACCGAAGCTTGCCGAGCGAATTACGCAGGTCATCTCCACGCTGGTCAAAACGCAACACGGCTCATCTGGCAGTGAATAAGAAAACCTGAAGGTGTATTGCCCCAATTGAATTTGGAACGGATAAAGGAGGGAGCGGCCAGGTGCGCGAGGGCGGATTAGATGATCCCTGTGCTCGTGCAACGCACGATCTCCGAAGACCTTCGTTGAACACGCGCAGTAGAAAATTGATCGGGCCACTCCTATTATTAACGGGAGAAGGTGAGCTATTTCGAAAGAACTCTTGGAGAAACGCAGAGAACCGGTGGCTGACGCCGCGTCTTTTTCTCATCCCGTTGTTTGAAATTCAACTTTTCGGGTTTCGGTCACTCGCTTGGAAGCGTCCAGGATTTCGATTGAAACAAGATTGCCAGCGGCATCGTAGTCCAGAATTACGCCTGGCTTATCTTCATCGCTCTCGGCGATGGGAGTGTTGTCCTTCAGGATCATGCTCAGCGTATCGGTTGTTTTATCGTAAGAAACTTTCATGGCTTCCTCCAATACTTTCTAATCTTACTAGTCCGATACGCGGTAACAACTTCAGCCGGATGTCGATCAATATCTACAAACACCCGAACAAGAAAGGTTGTCGCCGGCTCACCCATTAAGAGTCGTGATTGCAGCACGACCCTCCCCGGACGGACTGCATCTCGTTCCTCCGGTGCAAACAGTATTGCATGGATGATCTGCTCGCTCAAGCCGCGGCGAAATAGTTCAAGCTTCGCATGATCCGTGACCACGTAATCGACAATGGATTCTGCAGCCATACTAACGCATCCGCAACTATTCAGTACATTTCCTTAAAACATTGGAAACCGAAACTGTTGCGGTATTTTACCCGCATTGAAGCGTAGAAGGAAACCTGAAAGGATACCGCCATGCGCAGTGATTATTTAGTCTCGCGAATAGGAAGTAGCCTGCGCACCGGGCCTGTCGGTTTGTTCTGATACCGCGCGACAAACATCTCGCCCGCGGTGCGGGCATGCTCCTCGGCATCCTCCCGCGTCGCGAAGCGAACCTCCCCTACCTGCCACCACTGGCTTGCGCTCACGCTCTCTCCTAACAACTCCGCCACCGACACCCTGAGCGCCTTCGCCAAGCGCACCAACGTGCCCAACGAAGGGTCATGCTGTCCCAATTCCAGCCGTGTCAGGAATGTGCGCGACAGGCCGGCGGTCACGGCGAGCTGCTCTTGCGTCAGACCACGGCGGGTTCGCAGTCGCTGAAGCTGTTTGCCGAAACGCTGAATTGCGCGCATAGCGATCCTGAAACAGGCAGGAGTGAAAGTACTTACTTCACAAGTCTATGACGGAGTTGTTCACCTGCGATAAGGTCAGCTTCCAGGGGATGGTCTTTGCGAAACCGGCTGATCGCAAGAACGCTGAACCCAAGCACATGCCCCTGTTCATCTACCCGCTCCATCAGCGCATCATGTGCGGTAGCCCGCATGAAACCCGATGCCTCACGAAACTGCACTTCAAGATAGTCCGCCTCGGGGTCAAACCATACTTTTACTTTTTGTCCCATCAGGTGAAGGACTCTGGTTGGCTTTATCGAATTGCTCTAAAGCAGAAAGTCAGTCTCTGGGTAGTCGTGAAACGTTACGGCCTCGATTCACCCAGCCTTGGGAAGATGAAACTCAGCAGTTACCGGCAATTGGAACGTCTCCCCCTTGGCGACACGGGAAGAGAAAAAGAGGATTTCGAGATTCTCAAGGTCGTGCGTCTGCGGATTGAGTCGAGCTACAACCCCGTAATCCAGTTCTTCGGAGTCTTGCTCCGGATAGGCTTTGGTTTTCCCGAGGTACAAAATATCGCCGGCCTTGTCGTATTCAACCGTTAGGGACGTTTCCATGTCACAGTTCCTCCTGAAAGGTGCCGAGCCACATACGCGGTCACGATCCAATACCGACCTGCGGGAGGGGGATCGGCAACCACCACGACCACGATGAATTTACCGCCTTTCACGTCAGGAAACCAGTGGGAAAACAATAAACTGTAGGGGAATCGAGGGTCATTCCGTACCTCATCAGGATCGGACAAGGTTTGGATCAAATAATCACGGTAAGCGGGTAGAAGCTCCGGATGCTTCTCCTGGATATGCGCTTCGCGCTCACCCGTCAATTCAACGTGAGTCTTCAGGTACGGGCAGTGAACGTTCATCAAAGTATTCCCTGTTGCCTCTGGTGGTAAACGATAGTAATGAAGCCTTCGCCGAGCAACAACTGGCGCAGGATACATTGGCATCAACATTTTTGGAAGCGCCGGTGTGAACGAAAAGAGCAGCAGAAGCAGAAAGACGCCTGACGATCGTCCGGGAAACGGAACAGCCACGGCCATCAGGCTAACCCACCTGAAAAACAGCACACGCGATTCGCCGACGGACAGCGCCGAGAAAGCTGAGCAGGAAGCGGTATATACTTCAGCAATAAGAACTCTCGACCCCTTGTTGGCGGTCGTTAGAAGACTGCGCAACCATGTGAAGAGAGATGGCGACTTTGAATCGACGCCGGCGTGTGAGTACGAGTCAATTCCGCTTGGTCCTACCGGCGAAAGGGAGAATTTCTGTCCTCGGCCTCGTCGTTGCCGGCCTCCTCGCCTGTGATGGATCGATGCAAACCGTGTCGATCAACGCAGAAGACTTCCGATTTACACCGGACCTTGTACGCGCGCGGGCATCGGCGCCACTCACCCTCTCCGTATACAACGCCGGCCGGGAAGTGCACGAGTTCGACAGCCCCATCCTCATGTACGCCGCCAAGACTTCGCTGCCGAAAGACAATCCTGAATCGGCCGGTACTCCCGGCATAGTGATTCGACCGGGGGAATCCTTGCGACTCGTCATGGCTCCTCCAGCGGGAACCTATCTCTATATCTGCCGACGCAAAGGTCACGCGAACATGACCGGCACATTGATTGTCGAATAGGCATCTTGCCTCAGTCCGTACCGCTTACTGCACAGGACGTGGCTAGGGAATGGATGTGTGGAAGAAACAAAACAGGGAGGGTTTACAGTGGTTCCTCAAAGTGGTTTACTGAATTGAGGGAGCCCGCTCCCGCACCCTAGACGAGGAGGTGCCTTACGGATATCTTTGATAAGTCTAGACAGGACATGGCGGCCGAAGTCAATAAATCGGTCAAGTGGGTCGTGTTAGTCGCCATCGTCGGGCTCGTGTTGATGATGTTGTATGTCATGGTCACGTGAGCCCGCTGAATGTTTATCAGCCTGTAGTCTGGTGAGCCTCAGTAAACCTGTCGCTTTGCCCTTTGTTCTGGCAGAGGAGTTATTTTCAACTCGATAGTTCCAGGAAAACGAGCCTGGAAGCTTTTCTTTAACGTCCCTCCCCCCGAAAACAGCAACAAGTCATAAGAAAGACTATTTCTAGAACCATGTTCCTCTTCTGGATGCAGAAGGGAAAATGCGTCTTTAGTTCGGGCTGTTGATTGTGGTCTGCTTCACAACCCGAACCGGGTGATAATAATATGCCTTGCTCTCGCAGAAACGTAAATAGCCTTCCCATTCTTGCTTGGCTTTTACCCGTATCCTTATACGCAGAAACTCTCCCGCGACTCGTCTATAGGCAGGCGAATAGGTCAGATCATATCCCCCAGCCTTATCATGCTTGGAGGAAAATTGAGGAGCACGGATATCAAGGTCTTTCGCGTCTACGAAGCCGATAACTGATTTCTCAACGTCTGAACGTGGGCTTTGTGCTTGCTTGGTATCGACAGCAAAACGCAGATTGGCAGATTGGACTTCGACTGTTCGCTTTGCCCGAATCATCACATCTAACACATGCTCTCCTATTTCGATTGTTTTACAATCGGCGCCCACATTCACCAGGTCATCGCCCTCGCCGAAGTACACGGCATAGGAATGCTTCTCCGTCCACTTACGGTACAACCACTTGGAAACAAAAAAGCCGACAACGAGCAATACACCAAAAACCTGTAACGTCTCGGTGCAATCGGAGTCACGTATTGAGGCAGGCAATTGAGTGAGGCAATCCACGATTATCCACCACCATATGTTTGCGCGGGCGTGAGCCGCGCGCCGGGTTGGCGCCGATCAAGCCATTCGATGGTTTCTGCTCCTGAGAGCGCCAAGACATATCCGGCCAATAACGTGGCAATCATGGCTATCCGCCCAAGTCCTGCAGAACAGAGGTACACGCAGAGTATCAGGTAACATAGTATCGGTGCCTTTGGAACAATATATTTTAGCGAACGGTAGCGCGTTGTGAAGGGAGTCGGTATGGATGTGTGGCAGAAGCAAAACGGGAGAGGAGTTATAGTGGGTCCTGAAACTGGAGCGGGGCGTGTTTTCGATCCTTCGGCAGCGTGAATTTGAAATGCCAATCCTGTTGCCCACCTTCCGGTGTGGCGTGGAACCAGCCTTCCGCGCCGAGGTGCTGGTCTGATTTGGACTTGCCCTCCGGATAGAACTTGAACTGCAAACGTCCCTTTCGATCCCCTTTCACATCATCCGGATCCAGCTTCCCCAAGATTTCGATGTGGTCTTCAAGTTGATCGAATGCTTGATTGAGAAGCGAACGGAGCAGACCCGTAGTCAACCCCTGTTGGAAGGGTGCCTCCGGATTAAATGGTTCAACCTCAGCCGCCCACACCGGAGCGGCCATAAACATCAGGAAAAACCCAGCTACAATAGCGCGTATCATGGTGATTACTCTATTCCCCAAACCCTGCGCCGTCAAGCGCTCGCCTCCCTGAAAGATAGACCAGCCGTTCGTCCCGGTCTTCTCTCACCCTCACACATTGAGAAGCCACCCACCCTATAGCTTTACGCTGGCGATGGTGACGGTTTCTTTGGGGTTGGGTTGGCCGGCTGCCTGCGAAGCCCGATGCGCAGTAGTTCCTGCAACAACTCTTGATAGGTATAACCGGCTTTTTCTGCCGAATCCGAAAAATCTTCGGCGTGGGCGATTTGTGGGTTCGGATTGGCTTCCAGCACATATACGTGTCCCTCGGCGTCCATGCGCACGTCGATGCGGGCATAGCCGCTCAGGCCGAGGGCGCGATAGACCCGCTTCGCGAGATGTTGAATCTCCTTGGCTTTCCCGTCCGGCAGATTTATGGCTTCACCGGAGCGAATCCCATACTTGGCTTGATACGTCCGACTCCATTTGACTCGTTCGGTCGCAATCCGGCGGGCGTCATCCGGCAACTGGTCCATGATCAACTCCCAGACCGGCAAGACGTGAAGCTGCCCATTGCCCATCACCCCGACGTACAGTTCGCGTCCTTCGATGTACTGTTCGATGAGGGCGCCGGTCCCGACGCTCGTGTGGATGAATTCAACGCGCTCCTTGAGTTTGTCGTCATCCTGCACGATGGACGCCTGCGAGATCCCGAGCGAGGCCTCTTCGGTCACCGACTTGACAATAAGGGGAAAGGGCAGCCACTTGGGCCGTTTGACCTTCCGCCCCTGGGGCACCACCATGAAATCCGGGAACGGGATGCGATGGAACGAGAACAGCTTCTTCGAGAGGACTTTGTCACGCGCCAGCATCAACCCGCGCGGGTTACAGCCGGTATACGGCACGTGCAGCAGTTCCAGATAGGACACGACGTTCTGGTCGTACACAGCGAGTCCGTCGAACTCTTCGAGTAGATTGAAGGCGATGTGCGGTTTCCAATCCTCGATGGCCGAGCGCAGTACCCCAAGATCGCTCTTGACCCCCAGCGGCGTGACCTCATGCCCGAGCTTGCGGAGCGTGGAGACCACATCGTATTCCGTCTTCCACTCGGCGCTGGCTAAGTCCTGTCCGGTGGGGAGCGCATCCGGCGGCACCAGATCTTCGTGCATCAGGACGAGGATGCGGAGCCGTTTCATAGCGCCACCTGATGCCGCCCGCTACGCAAGTAGGTCATCGTGTGGACGGTCAGCAAAATCGTGAAATCCAACTTGGCCTGCTCTTCCGCGAACGGCAAGTGCAAGTGGAGTTGGCGGCAACGCTGAATCATGTCCTCCAGAACCTGATCGATCGTATATTGATATTCGCCGGTCCAGGCGGCGACCTTGCGGCGCACCTCTTTGCGGAAGCGGTTGAGGAATGTGGCGGCGCTCAGGTGCGCGGCATGGGCCGGGGCATCGGAAAACAGACGCTTCAAGTCCGGATCGTAAAAGGATGGGCGTTCAATGCCATAGTACTTACGCTTGCGCTCGTAGTGCTCGCGCAGGGTTTTCTTCAGGTCGGGCAGCGGATCGACCTCCTCCTGCGTGACCACCTTGGGCGGCACCGCCGCCAGCCCCGCCATCAGCCCCTCGACATACTGCAGCTTCTTGATCACCGGCCAGCCCTTGTAGCGATCCGCCCAAGTCGAATCGGGCGTGAGCCAGACCGCGAAGGTCTCCGCAAAGTCTTCATCCGGATGGCTTTGCGCATACCACACATCGAGATGCCGCACGAAGCTCCGACTATACGGCCGGGGGCGGTAATATTTGGGATAGGGATCAGACGAGCGCCCAAAGACCTGTTGCCGACGGCGGAGCCGGCGGAGGCGATAGGCATTTTCTATAGCGTGGCCGGCCTCATGCCGCAAAATGCGCATGCACCAGTCCGGGGTCCCACCCTCGACCTCAAGCATCTGGTCCAGTTCCAGTTTCATGAGGCGCGGATGGGCCAGATAAAACGGCACGGCAATCCCCGGCACCCCATCCGGAGTAAACCATTCGTTGGACAGCCAACAGTGGGGACGGAAGAGGAGCTGGCGGGCGTCGAGTTCGGCATAGAGCTGCTGGATCTGGGTGGACAGGAAAGCCCCGTCGAGGGTGACACCGAGCTGGCTCATCGGGAGGTTCAAGAGCTGCTCGTTGGACCACGAGGCCCATTCCGGCTCGTGATCCTGGCTATCAGACGCGGTCATTTCCAATGTCCGTCATCGTGGCATCGATGCATGAACCAACGTGGTACGTCACGTCACATGACACAGAGAAGCAACGGAATGGGCAAATCGGGAAGGACATGGGAACCTCGCTAGGTTGTTCATTCCATTCTAGGAGGGGGACTGAGGAAACCGCAAGGCGTGGACCTGAGAAATGCTTATAGGGATCGGCAGAAACTTGTGGAGGTCAATGTGCGTGTGAACAGCTCCAACACCATGTCATAACAGATCCTGGCCGTAGCCGGATCGTAGCGGGGACCTTCGTCGCGAAGAA
>Ga0307505_10003118_pt1 | contig 10645 bp, 12 predicted proteins | sample 23_S_MG_FD_202183 | JGI IMG/M metagenome (GOLD analysis project Ga0307505, IMG submission 202183) | Soil microbial communities from Populus trichocarpa stands in riparian zone in the Pacific Northwest, United States - 23_S | ecosystem: Environmental > Terrestrial > Soil > Riparian zone > Trees... | reverse complement strand
TCCGTCGCGGAGTCGCTCGGCGCGCGAGCGCTCGACGCGCGAGATGTCGAGGCGATCGCCCACCTCGACGCCGACGTGGTGGTCGAGTCCAGCGGCACGGTGCCAGGCCTTGCCGCCGCCATCGACGCGTGCACGCGCGGGGGGACGGTGGTCATGCTCGGGCTGCAGCGACACGGCGCGGTCGAGGTGCCGATCGCGACCGCGATCACCCGGGAGCTGCGGCTCGTCGGATCGTTCCGGTTCGCCGCGGAACTCGATCCCGTGATCGACGCGCTCGCCGACGGAACCCTCGTGGTCGACGGGATCGTCACCCACGTGCTCCCGGCCGCGCGGGCGCTCGACGCATTCGAGGTCGCCGCGGATTCGTCAGCCTCGTCGAAAGTGCTCCTGGCGTTCGACCCGTCGGTGTCGTGATGGCGGGAGCGTGCATCGTGGTGATGGGCCCGAGCGGATCGGGGAAGTCGGTCGTCGGGGCCGTGCTCGCCGAGCGCCTGGGCGTGCCGTTCGTCGACGCCGACGACCTCCACCCGGAGTCGAACGTCGCGAAGATGTCCGCCGGGCGGGCGCTCGACGACGGCGATCGGATGCCGTGGCTCGATGTCGTCGGCGGCGTGCTGCGCGACGAGCCCGTCGGTGTGGTCGTCGCCTGCTCGGCCCTCGCCCGCCGGTACCGGGACCGCATCCGCGCGACGGCGCCGGACGCGGTGTTCGTCGAGCTCCACGTGACCGAGTCGGAGCTCGCGCGGCGTATGACCACGCGCGAGCACTTCATGCCCGCGACGCTGCTGCGCTCTCAGCTGGACGCGCTGGAGCACCTGGCCGAGGATGAGCCGGGCGTCGCGATCGACAACGCCGCGGCGCCCGCGGAGGTCGCCGATCGGGCGGTCGCCGCCCTGGTGGGAGCTCGGTCCTTCCGCTAGCACGGGTGCCGCAGAGCCCTGACCGCTCTCGCACCGACCTCTTGCGCTCGCAATAAAGCAGACGTATTATGTGCGCGATGTCGCTAAAAGCAGATGTATTCGAGAGCGGACTTCGCTTCCCGCCCATTGTCGTGATGGGAGTGTCGGGCGCGGGCAAGTCCACCGTCGGGCAGCTCCTCGCCGACCGCATCGACGCGGTCTTCATCGAGGGCGACGACCTCCACTCCGACGTGAGCAAGGCGAAGATGGCGTCCGGTGTCCCGCTCGAGGACGACGATCGCGACCCGTGGCTGCGTCGGATCGTCGAACGGGTGCGAAGCGAGCGCAGCGCAGGTCGCAACGTCGTGGTCGCCTGCTCCGCACTCAAGCACTCCTACCGCGACATTCTCTCGGCGGCTGACCGCGAGCTGGCATTCGTCCATCTCGCGAGCCCCCGTGAGCTCATCGCAGAGCGACAGCGCGACCGCGACCACGAGTACATGCCCTCGAGCCTGCTCGACTCGCAGTTCGCCACTCTCGAACCGCCCGCAGACGACGAGCGTCATTTCGAGCTCGACGTCAGCCCGTCGCCGGACCAGCTGGTCCGCGCGATCATCGCCCAACTCGCCGCGTCCGCCTCGACGAACGCGGCAAGAACGGCGATGCCCCCCAGGTAACACCCCCGGCACCCGAGGATGAGCGCCGGTCACTACAAGGAAGTAGGAACGATGTTCAACGCAGCACGACGAGTCGCGGACTCGTCCCGCCGGCCGCGCCGGCGGTCCACACTCACAGGTCTCGCGCTCACCGCCGCGGCCGCCCTCGCACTCAGCGCGTGCACCACGGCCGGTGAGCCGAGCGGCGACGGCTCAGTTCCCGCGGTCGACTCCGAGTACCTCGTCGCCCCGCAGGAAGGCGCGCTCGTCGTCGGGCTCGCGAACTCCTTCGCCGGCAACGCCTGGCGCACGCAGATGGTCTACGAGCTGCAGGCCGCCGTCGACCGCGATCCCGAGAACTTCGAGAAGCTGCTCGTCACCGACGCGAACAACAGCGTCGACAAGCAGATCTCCGACATCAACGACCTGCTCGGCCAGGGGATCGACATCCTGCTCATCAACGCGGGCAGCGAGACGGCTCTCAACTCCGCGATCCAGCGGGCATGGGAGCAGGGCGTGCTCGTCGTCTCGTTCGACGGCATCGCCTCGAGTCCGCACGGCATCGTCGTCAACACCGATCAGGCCGAATTCGGCCGGGTCAGCGGCGAGTGGCTCGCGAGCAAGCTGAGCGAGGGCGACCAGGTGTTCACACTCGACGGCGTCGCGGGAAACCCCGTCAGCGAGGCGCGGCTCCAGGCCGGGACCGAAGCGCTCGAGGCGGCCGGAATCGAAGTCGTCGGCGGTGCCGCCACGGATTGGGATCAGGCCAAGGGCCAGTCCGCCGCGGCGGACCTGTTCGCGGCGCACCCCGACGTGAGCGGTGTGTTCTCGCAAGGCGGCGGGCCGAGCCTCGGCGCGATCAACGTCCTCGAGCAGCGCGGCGAGGAGATCCTGCCGATTCCCGGCGAGGGCTACAACGGCTTCCTCAAGAAGTGGAAGGAGCTCAAGGACTCGCAGGGCTGGGAGTCGATCGCCCCTTCGCAGTCCCCGTCGCTGTCCGTCGAGGCGCTGGACGTCGCGCTGCGCGCGATCCGCGGCGAGGATCCCGGCCAGACCGTCATCATCCCGCTGCCCGTGATCACGCAGGAGACCCTCGAGGATTACGTCAAGCCCGACCTGCCCGACGACTTCTTCCTCCCGACGGCGATGACCGAGGAGCAGATCGCGGAGTACTACCAGCGGTGACGGATGCCATGACCGCGGTCGCAGAGCCCGCCGATGTCGTCGAGCTCCGGGGTGTCCGCAAGAGGTTCGGCGGGGTCCACGCGCTGAAGGGCGTGGACCTCGCCGTCCCGCGCGCCAGCGTCATCGGCCTCGCGGGGGAGAACGGCGCCGGCAAGTCCACGCTGCTCAAGGTGCTCTCAGGCGTGTACGCGCCCGATGAGGGCACGGTCCGGTACGCGGGAGTCGTGCAGGAGCGGCTCGTCCCGGCGAAGGCCAGGGCCGCAGGCATCGCCGCCGTCGCCCAGGAGCTCTCCCTGTTCGAACACCTCGACGTCGCCGAGAACGTCCTTCCCGTCGGCGCGCCGCGCCGGGGGCCGTTCGTCGACACCCGAGCGCGTGACGCACTCGCCGCCGACGCGCTCGCTCTCGTCGGATCGCGCCTGTCGCTGCGCACGATGGTCCGCGAGCTGGAGTTCGCCGACCGGCAGCTCGTCGAGATCGCCCGTGCCCTCGTCTCGCAGCCGAAACTCCTGATCCTGGACGAGCCGACGTCCGGGCTCAAGGAGACCGAGGTCGAGCGTCTCCTCGAGCTCGTCGGCCGCCTGCGGGAGGCCGGCACGAGCATCGTGTTCATCACGCACCGGCTGTCCGAGATGTTCCGGGTGTGCGACCGGTTCGTGGTGATGAAGGACGGTGAGACCGTCGCCGACCGCGCCGCCGCCGATGTGACGCCTGACGAGCTGGTCCGTCTCATGGTCGGGCGGCGCATCGAGGCGATGTTCCCGTCCAAGCCGGTGGCGGCCGAGCCGCGCGAGGTCCTCCTCGACGTGTCGGGACTGGCGGTGCCCGCGACGCCGATCTCGGACATCGATCTCACCGTCGCGCGCGGCGAGATCGTGGGCCTGGCGGGGCTGGCCGGGCAGGGCCAGACCGAGATCCTCGAGGGCATCGCCGGCATCCGCCGGGTGACAGGAAAGGTGCGCGTCGGACGCGCGAAGGGGCCGTTCCGATCACCGCGTCGCGCGCTGCGCGCCGGGGTGTGGCTCGTCCCGGAGGATCGGAAGCGTCACGGTCTCGTGCTCGATCTGACCGTCGAGCGCAATCTGACCCTGCCGACGCTGGACCGCGTCTCGCGCTTCGGCATGGTGGTCCCCTCGCGGGTGCGGGCGCGCGCCGAGTCGACGATCCGCGAGCTGTCGATCCGCCCCGACGAACCGGAGCTCGACGCTCGGCTGCTCTCGGGCGGCAACCAGCAGAAGGTCGTGATCGGCAAGGCGACGATCGTCGACCCCGAGGTCTACGTGTTCGCCGACCCCACCCGGGGCATCGACGTCGGCACGAAGGCGGAGGTGTACGCGCTCGTGCGCAGGCTCGCCGACGCCGGCAAGGCCGTCCTGCTGCTCTCCACCGACACCACCGAGATCATCGGCCTGTGCGATCGGGTGCTCGTCGTCTCGAGCGGCCGGGTCGTCGCCGAGCTCGCGGGCGACGACCTCACCGAGGAGCGCATCACCGCGGCGTCGTTCTCGGGCTCTGCCAGGAGCGCATGATGGTGTCTCCGCTGACCTTCCTGCGCCGCGAGCCCGCGGTCGCGGTGGCCTACATCGTGCTCGCCGCGATCGTCGTGGGCTGGGCCGTCTCGGTGCCCCAGCTCGGCATCCTCGCCGTCACGAACACGATCGGTCAGAAGCTGCCGATCGTGTGCGTCACGATCGGCGCCGCGATCGTGCTGATCTCGCGCGGCGTCGACCTGTCGGTCGGGGCGACCCTGACGCTCGTGAACGTCATCGTCGCCAAGGGCACAGACGGCACCGGCGCCGTGTGGCTGTGGGTCGTGATCGGATTGACCGCAGCGCTCGCAGCCGGCCTGCTCAACGGCATCCTGGTCGCCGTCTACCGGCTCTCTCCGCTCATCGTGACGCTCGCGACCTCATCGGTGCTGTTCGGCGTCGCGCTGTACATCCTTCCGATACCGGGAGGCGGCACCCCCTCCTGGTTCACCAGGATCCCGCTCCTGCTCGTGGGCCCGGTGCCGCTCGTCGCCCTTCTGCTCGTGCTGATCCCGGTCGTGCTGTGGTGGCCGCTCAAGCGCAGCCCGTTCGGCACCGCCCTGTATGCGGTGGGCAATGACGAGGCCGCGGCGTTCACCGCCGGCATCCGGGTGCGCGCGACGATCGCGTCGGCGTACGTGCTCGCGGGGTTCTTCGCGGGACTCGGCGGGGTGTTCCTCACGATGAACGCGGGGTCGGGCGACGCGGGCATCGGCCTGCCCTACACACTCAACTCGATCGCCGGCGCGGTGATCGGCGGGGTCGCGCTGAGCGGCGGCCGCGGGGCGATCGCGGGAGCCGTCGCCGGCGCGCTCATCATGAGCTTCCTGAACAACCTGCTGTTCGCCCTCGGGGTGAACACGTATTGGCAGTTCGTCGTCACCGGGGTGCTGCTCCTGCTCGCGCTGTCGGTGCCCCTCGTGCTGCGGCGCGTGCCGGCGCGGAGGGAGAGGACGGCATGACCGAAACACTGCGCACGCCTGCCCTCGCCCGGCGCCCGGAGCTCGTACGGGCCGTGATCCCGTACGTCACGCTCGCGGCGCTCTACGTCGGGACGATCGTCGTCGCGCCGGGCTATCGGGCTCCCGAGCAGATCGCGACGCTGCTGCAGGTCGCGAGCCTGCTCGGCATCGTCGCGATCGGCCAGACGCTCGTGATCCTCATCGCGGGCATCGACCTCTCGGTCGGCGCCGTCGTGACGTTCACCAACCTGATCACCGGCGCGATCCTCGCGGGGCTCGACGTCAATCTCCCGCTCGCGCTGATGGCGAGCCTGGGGGCGGGCGCGGCGGTCGGCCTCCTCAACGGCTTCGTCATCACACGCCTGCACGTGCCCGATCTCGTGGCGACGCTCGCGACGATGACGATCATGATCGGCGCCGGGTACCTCGTCACCGGGGGAGCGCCGCGCGGGGCGGCCAGCCCCGGGCTGGTGTCGTTCGTGACCGGCCGACTCGGGGGCTTCGTGACCGGCGCGCTCGTCCTGTGGATGCTGCTGGCCGCCGCGGTCGTGCTCATCCTCTCGCGGTCCACGCTCGGCCGGCGCATCTACGCCGTCGGACTCAACCGCGAGGCGAGCCGGTATGCCGGCGTGAGCGTTCCGCTCCTGACGATCCTGCTCTACACGATCTCGGGAATGACGGCCGGGCTGGCCGGATTCCTGCTGACCGGTTACACCGGATCGAGCTTTCTGAACTCCGGCGCCACCTATCAGCTGGCCTCGATCGCCGCGGTCGTGCTCGGCGGTGCGAGCATCTTCGGCGGCCGCGGGAGCTACGTCGGCACGATCGCCGGAGTCCTGATCACGGTGCTCCTGCAGAGTATCCTGCGTGTGATCGGGATCCCGCAGGCCGGTCAGAACATCGCGTACGGGGTGGTGATCCTGCTGATGACCTTCGTGTTCACGACCGGGTTCCGAAGGAGGAGGCGCGGATGACGTCCTTCGAGCTGCTGGAGGTGGACGGCGCCGATCACCTCGGCGAAGGACCCTGGTGGGATGCTGCGACCGATGTGCTGTGGTGGGTCGACATCATCGGCCGACGCATCCGGCGTGCCACGCTCGACGGGCGCGAGGCGGAGCCGATCCGCACCCCGAGCGAGGTGGGATTCGCCGTGCCGCGCGCGGAGTCCGGCTTCGTCGCAGGCCTGAGCGGCTCGCTCGCGAGCGCCGAGGTTCCCGGTCGCGGGGAGCCCGCCGAGTGGGCGACGCTGTGGACGGGTCCCTGGGATCCGGGCGCCGTGCGCATCAACGACGGCAAGACGGACCCGTTCGGCCGCGTGTGGTTCGGCACGATGGATCGCGCCGAGGTCCATCCCGTCGGCCGCCTGTTTCGCTGGGACGGGTCCGCGGTCACCGGTCACGTGGATGGCGTCTGGGTGTCCAACGGGCTGGGCTGGTCGCCCGACGCGACGACGATGTACTACGCCGACTCGCCGGCGCGCACGATCTGGGCCTTCGACTACGACCCTGCCACCGGCGATGCGACGGGCCGCCGGATCTTCGCGGAGGAGACCGGCGCCGGCGTGCCGGACGGTCTCACGGTCGACGCCGAGGGATTCGTCTGGTCGGCGAAGTGGGACGGCTCCCGCATCGTCCGCTACGCGCCGGACGGGCGGGTGGCGGGGGAGGTGCCCCTGCCGGTCGCGAAGCCGACGAGCGTCATGTTCGCCGGGCCGGGGCTGGGCACGCTGGTCGTGACATCCGCGCGGATGCGGCCGGGCGACGGCGACCTCGCCGGCCGGGTCTTCCTCGTGGATGCCGGGGTGGCAGGTCGTCCCGAAGCGCGGGCACGGTAGCGCTCAGCGCCAGACCGCCTCCATCTCGGCGTACGCGCGGCGCATGATCCCCTCCATCGCCGAGCGCGCCCGTTCGGGGTCGCCGGCGTGGATCGCATCGGCGACGTCCACATGCCACTGCAGAGCCTCGTCGTGCGGGCGGATCGGCATCAGGCCCAGCTGGGTGCGGCCGCGCAGGACCGCCGCGATGGCCCCGTCGAGGTGCCGGAACATCTCGTTGCCGCTGGCTTCGAGCACCTGGCTGTGGAAGCGGATGTCGAGCTCGAGGAACTCCTCGAGGCGCCCCTGCTTGCCCAGCGTGCGCATGCGCGCGGCGGTCTCGAGGAGGGTGCCGCCGACCTCGGGGCTCGCGGCCCGCGCGGCCAGCTCGGCGGCGAACGGCTCCACCGCCAGTCGCAGCTCGGTCAGCCAGCGCAGCTGGGCCGGTTCACCGGACCCCGCAAGACGCCACGCGATGACCCGCGGATCAAACACGTTCCAGCGCGTGTCGGGCAGGACGCGGGTTCCGACGCGCCGCGTCGCCGCGACCAGCCCGAGGGACTCCAGCACCCGCAGCGCTTCGCGGACGACCGATCGGCCGACGTCGAACTCGCGAGCCAGGTCGTCGGCGAGCACGACCGCCCCGGTGGGAAGTCCTCCCTCGATGATCCGGCTGCCGAGTGCGTCTACGAGCGTGTCGTGCAGACTCGCGGGCATGAGGGGGAGCGGCTCAGTCTTTCCGGTAGCTCGCGCGGCCCATCGACCAGAACGCGCCGATCGTCAGGAGGGTGCCGACGGCGGCCATCGCGCCGATCAGCCACATCAGGGCATGGGACATGAAGCCGTATTCCATCGGGACCTCCGTGGGCGAATCGAGTGCGTTCCTCATCGTAGCGGGGCCGCTGGTAGACTCACTGCTTGAACTTCGGCGAGGGATGCCTCGCGCCTGCCGGAAACGGCGGGGTGCGGCATCCGTGATCGACGCGGTGGAGCAGGCCCATGGCTTTCCTCACGCGTGTGCGTTCGAGTCGAGACAACCCCACCTACCTGGGCCCGCCACCGGCGCGGACCCGCAATCAGAACGGGCACGACGCCCGCAAGGAGCAACCATGTCGACCGAGACCGACACCAAGGTCCACGCCGAGGTCCGCGAGAACTTCGGCAAGGGCTTCGCCCGCCGCCTCCGCGCCGCCGGCAAGATCCCCGCCGTCATCTACGGCCACGGCACCGAGCCGCTGCACGTCGCGCTGCCCGGGCACCAGATCGCCCTGCTCATCCGCCGCGCGAACGTCGTGCTCGAGCTCGACGTCGAAGGCACCGAGCAGCTCACGCTGGTCAAGGACGTTCAGAAGGACCCGGTGCACCAGATCATCGAGCACATCGACCTCCTCGTCGTGAAGAAGGGCGAGAAGGTCCAGGTCGACGTGCCCGTCCTCGTCGTGGGCGAGCCCTTCGCCGGCACCATCGTGAACCTCGACAACGCGACCATCGCGCTCGAGGTCGAGGCCACGCACATCCCGCAGCACATCGAGGTCGACGTCGAGGGCCTCGAGGACGGCACGCACATCACCGCTGCCGACCTGAAGCTGCCCAAGGGCGCGACGCTCAACGCCGACGGTGAGCTCCTCATCGTCGCGATCTCGGTTCCGGCTGCGGCGAACGCCGCGGACGACCAGATCGCCGAGGCCGACGCCGAGGTCGCCGCCGGGCAGGCGGAGGCCGCGGAAGCCGCGTCCGAGTAGGACCCACCGCATCATCCGTCGAAGCCCGTCCCCGATACTGGAGGGGGCGGGCTTCGACGTCGGAAGGGCAGAACAGATGGCACAGGCGTGGCTGATCGTGGGCCTCGGCAATCCCGGGCCCCGCTACGAGCTGACCCGGCACAACGTTGGCCAGCTCGTCGTCGACGAGCTCGCCGCCCGCCGTGGTGAGACGTTCCGGTCGCACAAGGCGAACGCCCGCGTCGTCGAGACGTGGCTGCGCCCCGGCGGGCCCAAGCTCATCCTCGCGAAGCCGAACACGTTCATGAACGTGTCGGGCGGTCCGGTGGCCGGCCTCGCGAAGTTCTTCGGCGTGGAGCCCGAGCACGTCGTGATCGTGCACGACGAGCTCGACATCCCGTTCGACACCATCAAGCTCAAGACCGGCGGCGGCCACGGCGGCCACAACGGCGTGCGCGACGTCGCCAAAGCGCTGGACTCCGGCGACTTCGCCCGGGTGCGCGTCGGCATCGGGCGCCCGCCCGGTCGGCAGGATGCCGCGGACTGGGTGCTCGATCCGTTCGGCGCGACGGAGCGCAAGAACCTGCCGATCCTGCTGGGCGACGCCGCGGACGCCGTCGAGCAGCTCGTGGACGAGGGGCTCCTCGCCGCGCAGCAGAAGCATCACGCTCCGCGCGCGTAGCCCGGCGGCGACCGTCGGAGTTCGTCTCGCAGGACGGTTTCGACAACCCGGGAGTGTCGGCGGCGTGTCGGCGCGGCTGGGGAGGGGGCGTCCTGCGAGACGGACGGGGCAGGGCGGGCTTCAGCCGCCGATGCTCGAGCCCGCCGCGAATCCCGCGGTCAGGAAGCCCTGCAGCACGACGAAGAAGACGATCGGCCCGAGTGCCGCCACCACTGTCGCGGCGATCGCGGCACCGCGGCCGCGGTCCTGCACGATCGCGATGACGCCCTGGACGAGTGCCCAGATGCCGAGGACCGTACCCGCCCAGAACGATACCTCTCCCAGCAGCACCCAGTCGCGCACCGGCGCGAGAACGGACCAGTCGAAGTTCGCGTCCAACGTCCGCATCGCGACCTCGCGCCCGGATCCGAGCCCGATGTTGAACGCCGCGACGGCGACCGCGAGCGCCGCACCGATGGTGGCGACGAGGGCCAGGATGAGCGCGACGGCGCCGAGGCTCCGGGGACCCGTCGCGTGCGCAGCGGCCGGTGACGGTGCCGCGTGGGGCGGCGCGCCGGCCGGCATCACCCCGTGCCCGGTGACCGGCGGGTAGCCGACCGGGGGAGCGTACCCGACCGGCGGAGCATAGGCGGGCGCAGCGCTCTGTGGTCCCGCGGGCGGAACGCTGCCCGCCGGCGGGCCGAAGGGCGGTACGCCCGGCGGCGCCCACGGAGCGGCGGTCGGTGGCGCCGCCGGCACACCGGGGCCGTCGGAGGGCGGTCTCGGCGGGGGTGTCGGCTCGGTCGGGTCGCTCACGCGCTCATCCTACGAGGAGCGCGAGCGCGCCGGTGGCGCTCCAGCCTGCTCGCCCGGCGCTGGAGCGCGAGCACTCCGCACCCCGCTCGCTGCGCATAGACTCGTGCGGTGACAGTTCCCGGGATCGTGCGCGCCCTCGAACAGGCGGAGTCGTTCCGGGATGCCGCGGCCGCGGCATCCGTCGACGGTGACTTCTCGCTCGTCGAAGGCCTCGCCGCGCCACTCCTCTCCGCACTGGTCGAGCGTCGCCGCAACGCCGGCAAGCCGCCCGTCATCCTCCTCATCACCCCGACCGGCCGGCGGTCCGAGTCGATCGGACCCGCGCTCGGCGCACTCCTGCCCGGTGCCGAGGTGCTCCACTTCCCGGCATGGGAGACGCTGCCGCACGAGCGGCTGAGCCCGA
>Ga0307505_10003117_pt1 | contig 10658 bp, 8 predicted proteins | sample 23_S_MG_FD_202183 | JGI IMG/M metagenome (GOLD analysis project Ga0307505, IMG submission 202183) | Soil microbial communities from Populus trichocarpa stands in riparian zone in the Pacific Northwest, United States - 23_S | ecosystem: Environmental > Terrestrial > Soil > Riparian zone > Trees... | reverse complement strand
CCTTCATGCCGCGCATGGCGGCAAGGGCTGAAGGATCGCGCCAGCCCATGCCGTTGCAGTGGGGAACCTGATAGAAGCGGTTGCGCGCCGTAACGGGGCCGATTTTCACGGGTTCAAACAGGATATCGTAGCGGGCGTCTCGGGCCATTGGGTTCCCTTTCAACAGGCCTTTGATTTCTAACAGCCTTTGGGCATAAGAACCAATACAGGCGGCGGATTGCCCCGGTTTTGCGACAGAAAAGGCAGGTGTTATTTTGGCGGCTCAAGAACTCCCGGTATTTTCAGACATTGAGCTGGCCGCCAAGAGAATTCAGGGTGAGGTTGTTCTCACGCCGCTTCTTGAAAATGTGAAACTGAACGTGCTCACCGGCGGGCGCGTGTTCATCAAGGCGGAGTGCCTGCAGCGCACAGGGTCATTCAAATTCCGCGGCGCCTGGAATTGCATTTCGAAACTTGATCCGGCCAAGAACAAGGGCGGCGTTGTGGCTTTTTCATCGGGAAACCACGCGCAGGGCGTTGCGGCGGCGGCGCAGCTTCGCGGCATCCCGGCGCTCATCGTCATGCCGGAGGACACGCCGGAAATCAAAAAGGCCAACACCAAATCCTATGGGGCGGAGGTGGTGACCTATGACCGCGCCACGGAGAGCCGCGAGGAGATTGCAAACAGCTATGTGGCAAAGCGTGGCGCGGTTCTGGTGCCGCCATTTGAACATGCTGACATTATTGCGGGGCAGGGCACGAGCGGGCTTGAGATTGTCGCTGCGCTTCAAGACCGTGGCGTGGTGCTTGATGACATGCTGGTCAACTGCAGTGGCGGCGGGTTGACGGCTGGCATTGCGCTTGCGTTCTCAGAAAAATCACCGAAGACGAAAGTGCACTCGGTGGAGCCTGAGGGCTTTGATGATTATGCGCGATCATTGCGCTCCGGCGTGCGCGAGAAGAATCCGCGTTCTTCAGGTTCAATTTGCGATGCGCTGCTGACGCCGCAACCCGGTGAAATGACCTTTGCGATGAACAAGGGGCGTCTGGCGGAAGGCTATGTTGTTTCGGAAGCCGAGGTTCGCCGCGCCGTGCGCTTTGCCTTTGAAGCGCTCAAGCTGGTGGTTGAGCCGGGAGGTGCCGCCGGGCTTGCGGCGGTGCTTAGCGGAAAAGTTGAGGCCAAAGGCAGGAACATCGGCATCATCCTGTCCGGCGGCAATGTTGATCCGCAGCTATTCGTCGAAATCCTGACCGAAGTTTAAGCGGCGGCTTCCGAGGACTTCTCTTCCATCAGGGGAATTTCTCCGGCTTCGCTTGCGGGGCGGCGAATGATGACAACCCGCTGTTTCGGCTCAGCTGGCGGCTGTGGCGCGAAGCTGGCTGTGGTTTCTTGAATAGGCGCAATGGGTGCCGGGATTTCAGGCTCCGAGACCATGAATTCTTCGTCCGGCATTGCCGCAGCCGGCACGCGCTGAATCTTGAGCTTTGCGCCCTTGGGTTCAGACGGCGGGACAATGTCCACTTTGGGCGGGCTGTTCACAACTGAAAGGGCAGGCGAGGCGATGGTGGGCTCAACAAAGATTTCTTCGTCCTGCTTGAAGAATTTGAGCTGCTCGGTTTTCAAGGCCGGGGCTGGCTCAGCGCCCTTGGGGGGCGGCAGAAAGGTGGTTTTTGTAATGGAACCTTCGAGTTTCTTGAGGATTTCGAGAATGGCCAGGGTTTCGGCCGAGCGCTGACGCCGGGCATATTCTTCAAGAAACCAGCGTCCCCGTTGGGTTTCCAGGACGGCTGCTTCCAGACTTTCGAAACTTTCGTTCCGGTAACCCTCACTTTGCGCTGACATACCCGAACTCCACAAACTCACAACGCCCCGCAACAGGCGCAGGTCTTACCAGCGCCAAGTATCGTGGAAAGTGGTGAAGTTTTGGTTTATTTTGCCCTGCAGGGAATCATGTCAGCACGGATCTTCGGCCTACGCTTTTCAATTTTTTACGCTTTTCTCACGATTGGCCTCGGCATGCAGTTGCCGTTTTTACCGCTTTGGCTGCATGCCAAGGGGCTAACGGTTGCCGAAATCGGGCTGGTGATTGCCGGCATGACGGCGGCCCGGTTTGTGGCCATTCCCGTTGCCGCCTATTTTGCCGACCGATACCGCAACCGGCGCGGGCTTATCGTTCTTTTCAGTCTGGCGTCAGCATTTGGCTATTTGCTGTTGGGACTGTCGAGTGGTTTTTTACCAATATTGGCCAGCGCAATTTTCGCCTCCATTTGCATTGCGCCGATTTTTACCCTGGCCGAGAGCTTCAGTGTTGATGGGAGTGCCCATCACGGGCTGGATTATGGGCGCCTGCGACTTTGGGGCTCCGTAAGCTTTCTGCTGGGAAATCTCGGCGCGGGGGCGCTGCTGCTCTATATCCCCATCGACAACCTTGTCTATCTCATTGCACTGGCCCAGGGCGTTTCGTTTCTCGTTGCGTTTCTGCTCCCGCCTGACCCCGATTTCGACAGACCGCTGCAAGCCGCCGAGCGCCCCGCCAACATCTTCAATGCCTTCGGGATTTTGATGACGGGCAGCTTTGTCATTTTCACTGTTGCCGTGAGCCTGGGCCAAGCCACCCATGGGATGCTCTATTCCTTCGGTCCGGTGGAATGGGACAGGCTGGGTTATGACAAATTCACAATCGGAAGCTTCTGGGCCATTTCCATTGTTGCCGAAGTGAGCGTGTTTGCCTTCTCCAATGCGTTCGTCAGGCGTTTCGGCGCGATCAACCTGATGCTGATCGGAATTTCCGGCGGCTTCCTGCGCTGGATTTTCATGTCGCATGATTTCGGGCTTGGCGCGAGCATTGTCCTGCAAAGCCTGCACGGCGTTTCCTTTACCATGGTTCATCTGGGCACCATGCACTACATCAGGCTTACGGTGCCGCAGGGGCTGCGCAATTCGGCGCAAGGATTGTATGCGGCGTTTTCGGGCGGCATCGCCATGTCGGGCGTGATGGCCGTATCGGGCATGCTTTATGGCCAGCTTCTGGGCGGAACCTATCTGGTGATGGCTGCGATATCGCTGGCGGCCTTGAGCTTTGCCTTTGCCCTGAAGCGGGTCAGCCCCAAAGATCTGGTTCAGGCGGGTACATAAGGCTGCCATCGAAGCTGATGCCGGGGTTGCGGTCGCGGGCCAGAAGCAGGGGGCCGTCGAGATCAATGACGTGGGCCAGTTGAGCCACGAGCATGGCGGGCGCCATGGCAAGAGAGGTTGCAATCATGCAGCCCACCATGATCTTGAAATTCGATTCCTTGGCGGCCTGGGCAAGGGCAAGCGCCTCGGTCAATCCGCCGGTCTTGTCGAGCTTGATATTGATGGCATCATACTTGCCGACAAGCTTATGCAGGTTGCGGCGGTCATGGGCCGACTCGTCGGCGCAAATCGGAACATCATGGGTGATGCGCAGCAGGGCCTCGTCATCGGCCGCGGGCAGCGGCTGCTCAATGAGTTCAACACCCACGGCAGCACAGGCTTTTAGAAGTTGCGGAAGTTCGCCCGGGGTCCAGCCCTCGTTGGCATCGATGATGAGGCGGCTGGTAGGTGCTGCCGCCCGGATCAGGCGGAGACGCTCAACGTCGCCTTCGTGGCCGAGCTTGAGTTTGAGCAGGGGGCGGTGGCTTGCCTCGGCTGCAGCCTTGGCCATGGCTTCCGGCGTATCAAGGCTCAGGGTGTAGGCCGTGGTCATGGGGCGCGGCTGTTGCAGCAGCGCCAGTTGCCAGACGGGCTTTCCGGCGCGCTTTGCCTCGAGATCCCAGAGGGCGCAATCCAGGGCATTTTGTGCGGCCCGCGGCTTTACGAGGCTTGGCACATCGGAGTGGGAAAAGCCGGTTTCAATTCCGGCGCGGGCGGCTTCCAGACTGGCCACGACACCTTCGACGGTTTCGTTGTAGCGGGGGTAGGGCACGCATTCACCGCGGCCCCGGTGGCCTTCTTCTTCAAGGGTGACGACAACCACGTCTGCCGCTGTCTTGCTGCCGCGCGAGATCGTAAAACTTCCGGCGATGGGCCAGCTCTCTTGAGCAATTGAAAGAGCAGGCATCTACCGCGTCAGCTTGGCGAAATGCGGCCGCAGGCTTCTGCCAGCATCACATAGATCTTGCCGGACTCCGACATGAGGCAGGCTTCGACCATCTGATTGCCCTGCGGCGCTTCGGACACGGTATCAAGCAGGCGCTCGAACAGCTTGACGTAATTATCTACCTGGTTGCGCGTGGGCCGGTCATTTTCATAGCGCATGGCAATGTTCTTTTGCAGGCGCTTGCCGCGGCCCTCGTAGAGGCGCTGGGTGTAAACATGGCGCTCGTTCTTGTTGTAGCGCTTCTCGAGCTCGGCCGGCAGGCCATCCTCAAGCACGTCAACGATATCGCGCGCCACGCTGTTCAGCTCCTGGGTGAGGCTTTCCACTTCGCGAGAAACGCCGTTGCCTTCCGCCGCTTTCTTGGCCTGGGGCTTGCTCGGGCTCTCAATTGCCGCATCACGCCATGAGGTCGAAGCACCCTTGTTTTCCAGCCGCTCCATGGCTTTTTTCAGGGCGCCTGACGTTCCGGATTGTGGAGCAAGGAACGTAGCGCCCTCAGATTTTCCCGGGCTGGGATCTCTCGTACTTCGTTGCGGTGCGTAGCCAGTGCCGGGGCCTGACAGGTCGGTCATCCCTGTCTGGCGCTTGACGACATCGGCCAGCGTATTCAAGGCGGCAATCTGGTCGGCCACCACTTTTCGCATGGCATCGGCATTGGTGCGGGTTTCTTCCGGCAGATCGACGATGGCCCGCTTGAGATCGCTGCGCGCGCTATCGATATCCTTGACCACCTGCTGGGCCGTCATGCGCATGTCCTGGGCCGTCTGCTGGAAGTCGCTGGCGGTTGACGAGAGCATTTCATTCATGGAGGCCATGGCGCGTTCATGCTGCTCACGCAGCACACGCGAGGCCTGGGTGATCTGCCCGCCGGAACTTGCTTCCATCTTGCGGATTTCCTGCTCGAGGTTTCCGACGGCAACATTGGTCTGGTCGGCGATGATGCGGCTGATGTCCTTGGCGCGGGCTTCGGCTGTCACCAGTGAATCCTCGATGAGGGTCATGTAGCTGGTCATCACCGCGTCGATTTCCTGGGCGCGCTTGGAGGCGTCGTCGATCAGGCTATCGAGGGCGACCTTGCGGCTGAGAAGGACGTTCTCCATTTCGCCGTTGAACTTGTCGATGGACTTTTCAACCAGGACCGACACATCCTCAAGGCGGTCCGAAATACGGCTGCCGGTCATTTCCAGCTTGCCCGTGAGCTGCATCGAGATGCTTTCCAAACGGTCGTCGATCGATGACGCGGCGGTTGAAAGCTGGTCGGCCAGATAGGTGTTTGCCGTTTCAACATGCTTGGAGAACTTGCGGTGGGCTTCCGAAAGCTGGCTGTTGGTTGCCGAGGTGGCGCTGTCGAATTCCTTGACCGCCTTGTCGATGCGACCGACAAGCAGGCCGGTTTCCTGTTCGAAGCGGCCGCTGATCTGCAGCGTGGTCTGGCCCAGGCCTTCGGAGAAGGCTTCGCTGGCCTTGCCGAGATCGGAGATCATCTGGCTGCTGGCGGTATCGAGGATTTCCGCGAACTTGGCGCCGGTGCCGGAAATGCGGCCGGACACATCGCTGGTGACTTTTTCGAGGATTTCGGTGGCGATATCGAAGCGCGTGCCGAGTTCGCGGGCGGTTGAGTCAATGCGCGTGAACATGGAATTGCCGGCGCTGGCCAATTGCTCGGCAACCTCGGTGGAGGTTTTTTCCAGGCGCTGGGTCATGACGACGTTTGCATCCTGCACCTGACGGGCCACGCGGACAGCGGTATCGGCGAAGGTGTTGGTCACATCCGTAGAGGTTTGATCCAGCTGGTCGCTCATCATCTTGGTGTTGGCGGTGAACAGGGCTGTCAACTCGGTTGAAGCCTGGTCAAGCTGCGCGCCGATCCGCTCTTCGGTGGATTCCAGGAGCGTGTTGAGCTGGGCCGACGAGGTATCGAGTTTCCTTGTGAGATTTTCGGTAACGGTAGTGACCTTGCCGGTGATCGACAGGGACGTATCATCAAGGCGGGCAAAGAGCTGCCCGGCTGTCTCATCCATTTTCGAGGTGATCTGACCGGAGGTTTCCGACAGGAAATTGAACATGTCGTCGCGGGCGCCGCCCATTTTCTGGATGAACTCGCCGGATACGCCAATCATCTTGTCAGTCACCAGGCCGCTGGAAATCTCGATGTTCTGGGCCAGTGCAATGCCTGAATCCTGCATCTGGCGGGAAACGATATCGGAGGTTTCCTTCAAATGGGAAGAAATGGTGCCGCTGGTTGTCACCAGCAGGTCATTGATGCTTGAGCCGGTTGATTGCAGTTGAACCACAACTTCACCGAGCCTGCCGTTGATTTGGGTGCTTTGCTGGTCGATGGCATCAAAGACGCGAAGGGCATTGTTCTCAATGGTCGCTCCAAGGGCATTGGCGCGGCTGTCGAGATTGCCATAGAGCTTCGAGGCGGTTTCCTCGATGTGGCCGTTGACGTAGTTTGCCTGCAGGTCGAGGCGGTCGAACACACCGGTTGAGGTTTCGTCCAGTTTCAAATTGATCTGCGTGGCCTTATGGCCGATTTCGCTGAAGAGGCGGTTTGTAGTTTCTTCCACCTTTCCGGCGAGGCCAGAGCCAGCGGCGTTCAATTGGGTGAAAAGCTGGTTCGCCGTCTGGTCCAGTCCCGTGAGGAACTCGGCGTTGGTGGTTGACAGGCGATCCGACAATTTCTGGGTCGCCCCTTCCACGCCCACGACGATTTGCGATGCGGCCTGATCCAGGTAACCCTTGAGGTCGCCATGGGTGCGGGCCACCTTGTCCATGTAATCCTTGGCAACATTCTGCAATCCCTGATCGACGCGGCCACGGCTCAGTTCGATCTGCTGGGCGGCATCAATGCCGGAACGCTCAATGAGCGAAGCGACTTCGCTTGAGGTTGCCTTCAGGTGATAGGTGATGTTTCCGCTGGAGCTCTGAACCACATCGGACATCTCGGCGGTGAGGGCCTTGATTTGATCCATGCTTTGCACCAGCAGATGCGTGACATTGGTTTCCATGCCCTGCACATTCCGGCCGAAGTTCGTGGTTTCGGCATTGAGATGGCCGGCGGCGGACGACAGGGTTTGTATCTGGTCCTGCAGGTGCTGCGAGAAGGTACGCAACTCGCCAACCAGCATGCCGGACATCCGCTCCATTTGCGTTGTCTGGCCGCCGATTTCATTGCCGGCAACGGTGGCGCGGGCTGACACCTCATCAATGGTGCGGGCTAGTTCGGTGGTGGAATTCTTGAGGCCCTGTTCAAAGCGCACGAGGGTGGATTGGGCGCTGTTGACCACGCTATCAAGATTCTGCGTGTTGATTTCAAGGCGCGCCAGCAAGGGAGCTGATTCATTGCCAACCACGAGTGAGGCCTGGTGCAAGGCCGAGCGCTGGTTTTCCAGGCCGGTCACCAGGGTGCGGATGCGGTCCTCGTTGCCACCGAAGGCGCGCTCGATGGCCGATATTTCCTTGTGAACGATTTCTTCCAGGACCGTGGCGCGCTGGACCGCGTGTTCAACGCCGCCCACGAGAAGATCAACTTCCGAGCGGACCGCCTGGGCGATTGAGGTAAGGCCTTCGGTTGCAATGTCCTGGGGGCGGATCAGGCGCATGGCCGATTGCATCAGGACTTCTGAAACCTGGCGCAATTGCTGGGCGCGCCAGAGGAAATAGGACATGACTGCCACGATCCCGATGGGCAGCGCCAGCAGGGCAAAGGACTGCACCATTTCCGGCGTGGTTTGATTGATAAAGTTTGGCGAGTAAAACGCCGACCAGCCAAAAACCCAGGCAAGAATAAGGATGCCAGCTACGTAAAAGGACATATAGGACGGCTGACGGTGCAACCTGGCCATCATCAGGCTGGAGCCGGGGTCATTTTCGTTGGCGGGGCGGCCACGCAAGGGGGCTGCCTCCAGGGACGGGCTGCGTCTTAACTCTGCCTGCCGATCAGCCGCACGCTTGTCCCTGCTGCGCCGCGTTTCCACCGTGTTACCTGCCATACGATTTACCCACATTCTTAACTTAAAGCCCAACAACCTTTCGGGTTGCCGGCAGACGATTGATTTCATGAAAGAATCTGCGTTTCCGATGCAGATCGGCCCCTTCCATTCCTCCCGCCAAGACTCTCACCTTAACCTATTGGTAACCATGATAGAACCCGTTCTGGCGCTATCCGCAAGTATAATTAAAGGTTTGGTTAAAATTATGGATCGAATTGAAACGATTCAGAAAACTGCCCATTTACGCTCACGCCCTATAACACCCCAGGAGCTTCGTGCTCCAAAATGAAGCAGGGACGGGGCCGTGGCGCAAGTGGCAGCAAGCAAATCGGGTCGGACAAAAACAGTTCCAGTCATTTTTGACCGGAGCCACCTGGCGCAATACACCATGGACAGCCCCGACCTTGAGCGCGAGATCGTCGGCCTGTTTGTGGCCCAGTTGCCGGCAATTCTTGATCGCCTCCAGAATGTCGATTCGCGTGAGGACTGGCGCATTGCTACCCACACGCTCAAGGGATCGGCGCTGGCCATTGGGGCTTGCAAAATTGGCGACTTGGCCAAAAAACTGGAGCCGGTCAATAGCCCAGAGCAAGAGGCCAAGCGCAAGAAACTCCTGTCGGGGCTGGTTCGCGCCGTGAATGAATTTGATGACATGGCCCGGCGACTCTATCCCACCTGACTTGCCTTTCAATTCTTTATATCCTATGTAGCGTTCGGTAAAACGAACACGAGTTTATGGACGCGGCATGGCGAAAATTACCTTCATCCAGCATAATGGCACGGAACAGACCGTTGACGGCATTCCGGGCATGACTGTGATGGAGGCCGCGATCAAGAACATGGTGCCCGGCATTGACGCGGATTGCGGCGGGGCCTGCGCCTGCGCCACCTGCCATGTCTATGTGGAGGCCGAATGGCTGGACAAGGTAGGCAAGCGGGCTGCCATGGAAGAAGACATGCTGGACTTTGCCTTCGATGTTAAGGATTCCAGCCGGCTTTCCTGCCAGATCAAGATAAGCGACGCGATCAACGGCTTGCGCGTCCGTGTTCCCGAAAAACAATTCTGACCCTACTGGAGTTTGAGATGTCCGAAGTAATTTCCACCGATGCCGTAATCATTGGCGCGGGCCCTTGCGGTTTGTTTGCAGTATTTGAATTGGGCCTGCTGGATATCAAGTGCCATGTTGTCGATATTCTCGACCGGGCGGGCGGGCAATGCGCCGAGCTTTATCCGGAAAAGCCGATCTATGACATTCCGGCCCTGCCGATTGTCACGGGCGCCGAGCTTACGCAGCGCCTGCTGGACCAGGCGAAGCCTTTCCATCCGCAGTTTCATTTCAACCAGATGGTCACCGAACTGATCAAGCATGGCGACACTGATTTCGAATTGCGAACCGATGGCGGCATCATCTTCCGCAGCAAGATTGTGGTGATCGCCGCAGGCGGCGGCTCATTCCAGCCGAAGAAGCCGCCCATACCCGGCATCGACGCCTATGAAGGCACCTCGGTGTTTTATTCCGTCAAGAAGATGGAGACCTTCCGCGGCAAGGACATTCTCATTGTCGGCGGTGGCGATTCAGCCTTGGACTGGACCAACAACCTGGCACCTATTGCCAACAGCATGACGCTGCTGCACCGGCGCGATGAATTCCGCGCCGCGCCCGACAGCGTGAAAAAAATGCGCGAACTCGTAGCCGCCGGAAAAATGCAGTTGAAGCTGGGCCAGGTGACGGGCCTGACGGGAGCTGATGGCGTTTTGTCCTCGGTACAGGTCAAGGGCAATGATGGCGCGGCTTTCGACATTCAGGCGAATACGCTGCTGCCGTTCTTTGGCCTTACCATGAAGCTTGGCCCGGTTGCCAATTGGGGCCTCAATCTCGATGAGAATCTCATTCCGGTGGATACGGAGAAATTCGAGTCTTCAACGCCCGGCATTTTCGCCATTGGGGACATCAACCACTATCCCGGCAAACTGAAACTCATCCTCTCGGGTTTCCACGAGGCGGCGCTGCTGGCGCAACAGGCTTTCCGCTATATCAATCCCGGCCAGAGACTGCTGTTCCAGTACACGACATCAAGCACGAATTTGCAAAAGAAGCTCGGCGTCGCATAGCGTTGAGAAATCAGAGCATCGCCTTTTCGCGCCGCAATCGCTTGCGTTCCAGCTCAAATTCCTTCTTGCGGTTAGGACGGCCGAGAAGCTTGCGGAAGGTGTCGCGGCGCTCGTGAACCGAGGCGATGACCAGCCCCATGGGAATGCCCGCCTCCACAAGGAGGGACTCGCCGAGTTGCAGGCTTGATTCGATGGTTTCGGGAACAGCCTCGGTTACACCGGCCGTGTAAAGCCGCATGGCGTGGCGCTCGTCCCTGGCGCGGGCGATAATCTTGAGGTCGGCGCTTTCGGCCCGCGCGGTTCTGGCCACGTCATCCACGCGGGCCGGGTTGTCCATGGTGATGGCAATGGCCTTGGCATCGACCAGCCCGCATTTTTTCAGGAACTCGACGTTGGCGGCATCACCATAGTAGACTGGAAATCCGGCCTGGCGCTCGCGGGTCACAAGGG
>Ga0307505_10003116_pt1 | contig 10664 bp, 6 predicted proteins | sample 23_S_MG_FD_202183 | JGI IMG/M metagenome (GOLD analysis project Ga0307505, IMG submission 202183) | Soil microbial communities from Populus trichocarpa stands in riparian zone in the Pacific Northwest, United States - 23_S | ecosystem: Environmental > Terrestrial > Soil > Riparian zone > Trees... | reverse complement strand
AATCGTGGACGTAACGCAGTTGGAATCTGCGGAAGTGCTCAGCGGCTCAGGCTCAAGTTTGTACGGCTCCGACGCTTTAGCCGGCACGATCAGCTTGATCACGAAGGAACCGGTGCTTTCAAGCGACCGCCGCCCCTATCTTGGTTTGCGCTTCGACGTTGACGCGCGCAGTAACGGCGAACTCGGGCGAGGATCGGCAACTTTCAATTTCAGCACGTCGCGGTTAGCTGTTCGCGCTGGCGGAACACTCTTCCGGCTTAACGACTATCGCTCCGGCGGCCAGCCGATACCGTTGTCGGAGGTCGTACGCATCGGAAACTTCGCGACTCTCATGAGCAACGCGGTGGGGACCGGCATCGCCCGATCGTTCGCAGTGTGGGAGCTGCCAGAAGGTGGAGAGATCCCGAACGGACAGGCGCGTGGATTTTACAGCAAAATTGACGTCTGGCTTTTTGCCACGCCGAGCCAAAGCGTTCGCTACAGTCAGGTAAGTAATCAGCACAAGGACCTCGGCTTCGCCTTTCTCTCACCGCCCTACGACGTACGTTTGCAGTCAAACGGATTCAGGCGGCTGGATAAATATGGAGCGCGCTACGAAGGACATGAATTGAGGTCATGGATGCCGCGTCTTGCCGTCAGTTTCTACCGCCAGAAATATTCCTTCTCGGATGACAACTTGTCTCATTCCATTGCCGTTGGCAGTAGTTGGCAGCAAAGCGAAGATCAAACAATACCGGTTCTTACAGGCAACGCTTCAACCTTCACACCTTCCAATTTTACCGCCGGCAAAAGCTCCGTCACCTCTTATGGAGCCGAGGCTCAGGCAACTCTGAATCTCTTCAAAGGCGCCAGATTGACAACCGGTCTAGGCTACCTGTCCGATTCCTCGGCTGACTCGTTCTCGCGGGTGGACTTCCCGTCGATAGCGGACGGTACGCGAACAGATTTTACTGGACGGGCGTCTACGCCCGACTCGTCTTACAGGAATCTCAGCTGGTCGAGTTTGTTCGAATACGATCTTCTCGAACGGTTGCGTCTGAACGTCAGCCTGAGGGTCGATAACTGGCTGACGCACGCTAAAGTGACCCCGGGATTTCCTCTTGGAACCGAGTCGAATATCCTGAATGCCTCGTTCGACAGCCTGAGTTCGACACCGGGAGGCATCGACGTTGAGGGAGCGAGAGGCATTCTGAGTTTGGTGAATGGACGGAATGATATCAGATCCAAGAGGACGAGCATGACCGGCGGAGCCGGTGTGGTGTTCAGGCTTCCCGGATCGGTCAACACGTATTTTCGTTGGGAAGCAAGCTACCGCGAGCCGGGGATCACGGAGCGCTACCTCTTGCGCAATTTCGGCGACCGAACTTTTAGTTTGCTGGTCGTCCCAAACACGACCTTGAAACCAGAAAGAGGCAACGTCTACGAGATCGGTTTGAAGGTCCAGCGAACGCGGTGGCGCGCGACGCTCAATTACTTCCGCAATTATCTTCGAAACTTCATCGGCAATGAGTTCTCTCCCGCGTTGTTTGTGCCGCCCGACCCGGCGAATGGGCTGGACCCGATCTCGCCGGATTTTCCTTTTCACGGTGTTCTCTACGTTCAGCGCGCGAACACTGCCCGCTCACGAATACAGGGGATCGAGTCGAATTTCGAAGCGAGTCTTCCATTGAATAATCTCGGCAGTATCACTCCCTTCGGCTCGGTCGGCTGGTTGAAGGGGACGAACCAAACGCCTGACCAGCAGACCTTAACTTTGCTCCGCAGTTTTTACAACCGCAAAGATACTCCGCTGACCCTGAAAGGGTCGGCCGAAGATGCTCCGATGTCGAGCATCTCACCATTCGGTGGCCTGTTCGGCGTTCGTTTCAGCGACGGGCACGGCGGCTGGATGGGCGAGTATGATATTCGTTATCGAGCGAGGGTAACACGCGTCGACCCGGCGGACCTTACAACCGCTCTGACCACGCAATACGGGTCGTTTGCGAGTTTACGATCCAGCCTCGTACAATCGGTCCGCGCCGGCTATACGTTCCGTAGGGAGAACTACCGCGTGATGCTGGCGACGGGCGTTGATAACTTAACGGGACGTCTCTATTTTGAGCCTTTCCAACTCGCTCCGGCGCCCGGACGTTCTTACGTCTTTGGGCTCACGCTGGACGGTTTCGGCCTTCTGCGACGCTAAAGGGAAAGTGAATGACACGCTACCTGATAATCATGGCGGCGCTTCTGCTGGTCGTCTTTGTTGTCGTCGAGATGCTAGGAGTGCCCCTGCTGACAGACCCGTCTCCGTGGATGAATGAGGGCGGAGCGTTGGCCGCCTGCGTCGGCACCGGGCTGCTCATATCAGATGTCCTCTTGCCCGTCCCATCCAGCCTGATAATGGTAGCTAACGGTGCTCTTTTTGGCGTTTTTTGGGGCTCACTTCTCTCTCTTTTGGGAAGCATCGGGGCCGCACTATGCGGTTTCGCCATCGGGCGGAAAGGAGGAAGACTTCTTGATAGGTTCGTCACCGAGGAAGAACGCAGGCACGTCGATATGATCCTCAGGCGCTGGGGTGTCCTCGCGATCATCATGACTCGTCCCGTGCCTATCTTGGCAGAGACGGTCGCAATAGTTGCCGGAACCTCATCGCTCGGCTGGTGGAATATGGCACTCGCGGCACTTACCGGATCCCTTCCGCCGGCACTGCTCTATGCCATTACTGGAGCGTCGATCGTTAACTTTCAGAGCATGATCTTCATCGTCGGCTTCCTGACCATTTTGTCTACCTTGATCTGGATAGTAGGTTACAAAGGCCTCTTCTCGCGTGCCTTGGCTGATAAATAGCGACCCGAGTAAAACGGTTCTTGAAACGGTCGACTAAAGCATCAGGCGACTTTTGTTCGGCGCAAACAAATCCTTGACAAAAGTTTCGCGACTGGGCTATCGTAGGCGGTGTCAGCGATAATGCTGACTTATTGAATCTATAACGTGGCGATTTAGGGCAACTTGCTCCACGATAAAAACTGCTAAAGAGCTGCTGAGGTAGCCAACAGGACACCGAGCACTTCTTTGAGGTGCCGGGTCTTTTTTTTAACCCGCCTGCACCCGAGACGTGTTTTTTCGAGCTATTCGTAAGGCCTGAAGATCCGCCACGCAAATACCAAAAAGGAGATTTGCGATGGCTATCGATTTCAAAAATTCAAGGGTTGAGACCGTTGCCCTCCATGCGGGTGCGTTCCCCGATCCTACGACCGGGGCGCTCCTGACGCCGATATACCAGACGACAACGTACAGGCAGGGAGCCGTAGGTTGCGACAAGGGCTACACCTACAGCCGTGCGGGTAATCCGACCGTAACCGCTCTCGAAAAGCGCCTCGCGGCTCTTGAGAAGGCGGAATACGCGACATGCTTCTCGTCGGGCCTCTCTGCGACGACGGCTCTCTTTCTCGCATTGTTGCGGGCAGGAGACCGGGTAGTGGTTTCGGAGGTATGTTACGGCGGAACGGTCCGGCTGCTCGATCAGATCTTTTCCGCGTTTGGCATCAAACCGGAGTTCATAGACACATCCGATGAACGAAAGCTGGTCGAAGCCTTCCAGGATCCTGCGAGACTTTTCTTCATAGAGACACCGGCCAATCCGACGCTGCGGCTAACAGACATAGAGCTCGCGACGAAGCTCGCAAAGCTCGCCGGAGCTTTGGTGATTGTAGACAATACGCTGCTCACGCCTGTGCTGCAGTGTCCACTCGATCTGGGCGCCGATGTGTCACTTCATTCGACCACCAAGTTCATTGAAGGACACAACGCTACGATCGGCGGTGCCTTAGTCACGCGAGACAAGGAGCTTCACGAACGGTTCGATTTTGTCCGGAAATCCACCGGAACGATCCAGGCTCCGTTCGATGCCTGGCTGACCCTGCAGGGACTAAAGACCCTTCCGTTAAGGATCCGTCAGCATTCTGACAATGCCTTTCAGGTAGCGAGATTCTTGGAGGGACATCCAAGGATCACGAAGCTGTACTACCCCGGTTTGGAATCGTTTGCTCAGTACCGGCTAGCTCAGTTGCAGCAGCTCTCCGGCGGAGCCGTGATCGCGTTCGAGGTCGAAGGCGGGGTCGAGGCCGGGATCAAGTTGATGAACGCAGTTCGGCTCTGCTCTCTGGCTGAAAACCTCGGCGCTGCCGAGACATTGATAACGCATCCCGCGTCAATGACCCACGCTGCGGTTCCGGCCAAACAGCGCGAATCGGCGGGCATCACGGACGGCCTGGTCAGACTGTCGGTCGGGCTCGAGAGTCCGGAAGACATCATAGCGGATCTGAAACAAGCCTTGGAGCAGGAAGAAGGTAAGGGGGCACGTCGATGAGCGAAAAGAAGGTAACCGTTCTGAAATTCGGCGGCTCGGTGTTACGTGACGAAAGCGACCTTCCGCTTGCCGTCCACGAGATCTACGGCCATTGGCGGCGGGGAGCTCAGGTGCTTGCCGTCGTATCGGCATTCGGAGGCACCACTGACGCTTTGCTGAAGAAGGCACGGTCGTTCGGCGACGACCTTCACGTGGGAGCGATAGCAACTTTGCTGCTAACCGGTGAAGCGACGTCGGCGGCACTCCTCGCTCTGGCTCTGAAGAAGGCGGGCATTCCCGCAAAACTAATGACACCCGAGCAGGTCGGTATCCTGACGACCGGGGACCCGCTGGACTCCGAACCGGTCTCCGCGAACACAGGCCGCATCGGCGAGGAACTCGAGAACGCGGTGGTCATCGTTTCCGGTTTTGCTGGGATAGATCGGTTCGGAGATCTGACGCTGCTTGGCCGCGGCGGCACGGACTTTACGGCGCTCTTTCTCGCCCGAAAACTTAACGCGAAATGCGTCCTCTTGAAGGATGTCGACGGGCTTTACGACAAGAATCCGAAGCTGCACTACCAGCGAGCCAGCCGATTTCAGAAGGCGAGCTATGCGACGGCCCTCCAACTCGGCGGCGAACTCGTGCAGGCCAAGGCCGTGCGTTTTGCCGAGGAGAGTCACCAGGAATTCCGTATCGCGGCTCTTGCCACGAACTATTCGACCGAGGTCGGTGACCACGCAGATGTTTCGGCCGGGGAGGCTCAGACCGGAGACCGCCGCGTCCGCGTCGCCCTGCTAGGATGCGGGACCGTCGGCGGCGGCGTGTACGAACGACTCGCGGCGATGTCGGACCGCTTCGAGATCGTTGGGGTAACTAATCTCCGGCCGCAGCGGGCGATCACTTACGGAATTGCCGAAGGACTCCTCGTAGGTGACCCGTACGAGCTGATCGAGCGCGACTGTGACGTTGTAATCGAGTTGATCGGGGGTGACGAACCAGCTCGCGGTCTTATAGAACGATCCCTGCGACTCGGCCGGCACGTAGTAACGGCAAACAAGGCCCTGCTTGCTTCCGATGGATACGGCTTCGAGGATCTCGCAGCCCGGAAGGGTATCTCGATGCGATACAGCGCATCGGTCGGCGGATCGCTTCCCGCGCTTGAAGCCGCGTCTCGGGCGACCGAAGATTCTCGCCCGCTGTCGCTGACCGGCATAATAAACGGAACGACGAACTTTATATGTGACCAGCTGGCTGCCGGCAAAGACTTCAGATCGTCCGTCGCTCTAGCCCAGAAAAAAGGATTCGCTGAAGCGGACCCGACCACGGACATAGACGGCACTGACGCAGCACAGAAACTCGTTCTTCTGACGCGAGCTGCTTTCGGTGTAAATCTGCCGCTCTCGTGGGTTCGGAAGCAGGGTATCGAGAATCTCGACCACAGGACCGCGAGCACCGCTTACGAGAACGGCAATATATATCGCCTGGTAGCGGAGGTTTATCGAAGCGGCGATGGGCTAGAAGCCAGCGTTCGGCCCGTTGAGGTGCCTCGGAACCATCCCTTTGCAAAGATCAAAGGAGCCGAGAACTGTCTCCTGATCGAAACAGAGTGCGGGCGTAAAACATTCCTGCAAGGCAGAGGAGCCGGGCGGTACGCGACGACGGAATCGGTTATCGCCGATCTGTTCGATGTTCGAGCGTCAGTCCTGGAGTCGAATGCAGGCGTAAAGAATTTCGTCGCTTCCGGGAAAGGAGTATCGGCATGAAGAACTCGACCCGATGCGTCCAGCTCGAAAAAGGCGATCCGTTCGGGGCGATCTCGCCGCCGATCTATCAGACGGCAACGTTTCGACAACCCAACTCGACCGATTTCGGCATTTATGACTACACCCGCACCACTAATCCGACACGGGCTCAACTCGAACGCAAGATTGCAAAGCTCGAGTTCGGCAGATATTGCTCGGCTTTCACAAGTGGAATGGCCGCGATCACTGCCGTAATGCGGCTTCTCGAATCCGGCGACGAGGTGATCGCAAGCGACGATTTGTACGGTGGAAGCATTAGACTTCTCGAACAGGTCCTTCCCCGGCAGGGCATCACCGTGCGGTATGCGGATACGACGAACCTGTCCGAACTGATCATGGCTTTCAGCCCACAGACGAAGCTGATACTTCTCGAGACGCCGACGAATCCCTTTTTGCGTGTATCCGATATTCTCGAGCTTTCCCAGATCGCTCACGGCCGCGGCGCTCTGCTCGCGGTGGACAATACGATGCTTTCCCCGTGTCTTCAGCTTCCGCTGGAACACGGAGCTGATCTGGTCATTCATTCAGCCACAAAGTTTTTGTGCGGACACAGCGATGTCATGGCGGGAGCTGTAATAACGAACGCTCCGGAAATCCACGAGCAGATCGCTTTCATCCAGAATGCGGAGGGAGCCGGATTGAGCCCGTTCGATTCATGGCTCCTTTTACGTGGCCTGAAGACCCTTGCTCTTCGGGTCGAACGGCAGACCGAATCGGCGCGGGTTGTCGCCGAATACCTCGCGGACCGTGCCGGAGTTACAAAAGTCTACTATCCCGGGATCGGTCTCGACCCGGTCAGTGACGCCCGGCACAACCGCCAGGCATCTGGCGGAGGCTCGGTCGTTACCTTTACGACGGGCGATCCCTCCCTTTCCAAGCGTATTGTCGAGCACACGGAACTTTGCTCGATCGCGGTGAGTTTCGGGTCGGTACATTCAACGATAAGCCTGCCATTCCATATGTCCCATTCAAGCATTCCGCCCGAGCTTCGCGACCGGCTTTCTCCACCATCGGATCTGGTTCGGCTGTCGGTAGGGATCGAGGATGTGGACGATATAATCGAGGATCTTGAGATCGCCTTCGACCACGCCCTGACAAGCAGTGTTCAGCAAAGGTCTGCGGCCAATAGCGGCGAGTTTCCAGGCTAGCGTCCATTCGACTATCGTGATGGGCCTTCATGCGGGCAGCCAATTGTTCTCCGCGCCCACGTTGGATCTCCGTCGATCGGCCTCTCTTTCGTTGACCCCTTGAACCGGTTCCTTTCCATCCGGTGCGTATGCTCAAGAGTGTCGCTAAATAGCGGCACTTTAGACATAACGCATAGGAGGAAGAAGGAATGTCAATTCGAACAAATATCGAAAGTGTGATGGAGCAGATCGAAAACGGTAACACAGGTCTCGGGGACCAGGTCCGGGCGAGGTCACTCGCGGCGATCACGGCCGGGGCCGGGACCGACGAGTGGCGGCAGTACATGGAAATGTTCTCGAATCCGACGAACCCCGACGAGCTTGCCCGTCTCCTGCCGACCGATGGATCCGACATCGATCCCGCCATGAATCAGGCGCGGACCTATCTTGTGGGTAACGGTACGTGCGGTGCCGATACGACCGGCCACCGGCTGATCGAAGGTGTATGGGACACACTGGACGGAGACCTGCCTTGAGGACCGTTGAGCTGAGACCTATATGGGGAAGCGATCCGGTGCGGAGCGCGTATCGCCCCCCTCATTTGAAGAAAACGGCGGAGGTCTACCGGCAATGGCTTGATCTTGCCGGAAAATACCTGCCGATCCACACTGAGTCCGATATGTGGCGATTCAGCCGCCGATGGACGGAGAAGGATGCGCCCCAGGGATGGAAGATCCACATTTCGGCGACGATCAATTCGGCGAACGGCATCTTTCAGGCGATCGCACCTTTTCTTTCCGATCGGAACGCGCTTTACAAAGGGCCCGCGACGCTTGTCGAGCTTGCCAGGCTGAACAGCGGCCTCTGCTATGGATACAGTCAAGTAGGCAAATTCCTAACGATCTATCCTCGCGACTCCGACGATTTGAGTGACCTTGTCGACGGGCTTTCGCAACGCGTGCCGCTCGACCCGGAGTCTCCGCGAGTGCCCTTCGATCTGATCCTGCATCCGGGGAGTAACATCTTCTTCCGCTTCGGTTCATTTGTCTCGCAAACGGTGTCTGATGAAAACGGAGTGGCGGTACCCGCGATCGTCTCTCCCGAAGGAGAGCTGGTGCCCGATCGGAGAGACGCACCGTTTCCACAATGGATCGATGCTCCGCCTTTGTTCCTGGATACGAGGAGTGCCGACAGCGTCGCCCCGTCGCCCCTTCTTGTTAGGTATAGAGTCTTCCGTGCTATCTCCCAGCGTGGAAAGGGCGGGGTTTACGAAGCTTTCGATCTCGCCCGAAACCCAGGCTTTCGGTGCGTCCTTAAAGAGGGGCGTTTATACGGGGAGACGGCGTGGGACGGAATTGACGGCCGTGGCCGGACGCTTCACGAAGAACGAGTGCTCCGGGAACTTCGCGAAATCGGTGTCGCCGTACCGGCGGTCCTCGATTCGTTCGATGCTGGCGGGAACCGGTATCTGGTACTGGAAAAAGTGGAGGGTCCGACGCTTGAATCTTATGTCGCTCGGAAAACTCGAAGGCTTCGCCTAGCAAGTGCGATCGACCTCGGTGTTCGGATCGCCGATTTGGTCGCGAAGGTTCATCACTCGGGCTGGGTATGGCGCGACTGCAAACCCGCCAACATTCTGGTCGGGGATGCTGGTCACCTTACGCTGATAGATTTTGAAGGGGCATGTCCGATCAACCGCCCCGAATTCCTGCCGTGGAACACACCCACCTACGCTCCTCCCGAAGTAAAAAGTGGGGCCCCGATCCGCGTCCCGAATTCGAATCTTCCGGAGGATCTTTATGCACTGGGTGCGGTCCTCTATTTTCTTCTGGAGGGTAAGAATTATCGCTCCGCTGCGCCGGCGAACCGCGATGCGAAGAACCTTCCGGCGGGGCCGAAGGTTACGCGAAGGAGAATTCCAAAAGCCATTACCGTCTTGATCTCGAAACTTTTGTGCGACGATCCTCGGAAACGGCCTCCCGCACACGAGGTCGCCGACGCATTACGCGCCATCGAGCGCGATTCGCCGAAGAAGTTCGGCAAATCTGATATCGCCGCGGATCGGGTCGAATAAGGGCTCGACCTTGATCGCGGAAAAGGATCCATAGCGTTCTTCGAGCGCTTTGGCGAGGTATTCGAAAGCCTTATCTTTTTCTCCCAGCCCGACATATATGATCGCGATCTCCTGCGGCGGGACGTATGACCTCGTCGCCTCCGCTTCAAGCGAGGCCGCAATTTTTGCCGCCTCACCCCTCTCTCCGACCTTGGCGAGAGCGAAGCCCTTTGCGGCGATCCCGAGCATGCGGTTCTTTTCCGTGACCTCGGTGAAAAGTTTTAGCGCCTCCGGATAGGCTCGGGTTTGAAGCAGGTTAAGCCCCTTCAGATAGAGTATCTTTGATTCCCCGGCGGCGGGTCCGTCGAGCCCCTCCAGAATCGCCAGAGAGCGCTCATGCTGACGCGCAAAATAGTACGTACGGGCAAGGTTGTATTCGACAAGAGGAGAAAACGGATCAAGCTCCCTCGCCTTCTCCGCCGCCGCGATCGACTCGGCACTTCTTCCCGTGATCCCGAGCAGCCCGGACAACCAGTAGTGACCTGCCGCATGGTCAGGGTCCAGCTCGATCGCTTTACGGTACATGCGTTCGGCCTCGTTCCAGTTCCAATCATGTTTTGTCAGGACGACGCCGAGCGATGTATATGCCTCGGCATTCAGCGGATCCAGCTCGATCGCGAGCTTGGCCGCCGCCCGGGCCTTCGCAAACGACTCCTTCGGCGGGATCTTACCGTAGGCGACCGAATTCATCAGAATGTATGTGTCCGCGAGGCCGGACCACGGCTTCGAGTAATTCGGATCAAATTCGATGGCCCGGTTGAATGCCGCCATCGCCAGCTCGAGGTTTTGAGGGTCACGTTTCCGCCAGAAATAGCGTCCCCGTAAATAGCTCTCCAGAGCTTCAGGGCTCTGAGTCTCTTTTCCGACACGCTTGGGATTTGCGTTCGAAAGGATCGGCCGCAGTTCGAACCCGGCGAACATGCGTTCGATCAGCTGGTCCTCAACCTCGCCAATGCGGTCCGTTGGGAAAGTTTGCGAATGCTCCCTGAGTACGCCCGCATCACGGGTATCGATCAATCGGGTCTCGATCGCGACCTCGGTATCGATCCTGTAGATCCGTCCGACCAGGACCACGTCAGCGTGCACCTCCCGTCCGACCGAACCAGGGTCGGGAAGACGTCCAGCAAGACCGGAAAGCCGGGTGTATGGCACTACCCGAAAACCTTCGATCGCGGAGAGCTTCGCCCCCATTCTCTCCGGCAGCCCGTCCGCGAGGTAATCGAGCGAAGTGTCACCGGTCTCGTTGGCGAACGGAAGGATCGCCACGCCGTTGACATCGCTTGTACCGACCA
>Ga0307505_10003115_pt1 | contig 10670 bp, 13 predicted proteins | sample 23_S_MG_FD_202183 | JGI IMG/M metagenome (GOLD analysis project Ga0307505, IMG submission 202183) | Soil microbial communities from Populus trichocarpa stands in riparian zone in the Pacific Northwest, United States - 23_S | ecosystem: Environmental > Terrestrial > Soil > Riparian zone > Trees... | reverse complement strand
TAACCATAAACTAAGCAATTCCCAACACGACTACACGCTCGGCGGGCTGCCTCCGGCCCCCTGAACGCCCCTTTCACCCCTACCCCTCCTTCGTCATTCCCGCGCAGGCGGGAACCCAAGGCGGACGCGGCGCTACTTGGCCCTGGATCCCCGCCTGCGCGGGGATGACGAGGGTGGCGGTGGGTGTTGGGGTGAGGTGCGCTACCACGCGGCAGCCGGCACCCGCCCACCCTGTTCGATCAGCGTCGCGTAGTTCCGCCCGCGAACCAGCGGCTGGTTGCGCGGTTCGACCGACGCCTTGAGCTGGCGCAGCAGGAACTGCCCGAACGGCCAGTCGCGGATGCCCGAGTCGGCGTTGATGTGGCCGAGCCAGCCGGCGTCGACGAAGCGGCTCTTCCAGATCCGCGCCAGCCGCCGCGCCCGGCCGAAGGCGATCCACGGATCGTCGCGGCTCGCGGCGAGGATCGACGGGAACGGCAGCGCGCGGGGCAAGACCGGCGCGAACCGTGCGAGCCGCGGGTCGACCCCGCCGTGCTCGACTTCGGGCGGTGCGACCAGCAGCGCCGCCTTGACCGGTCCGTCGGGGTCGGGCCGTTCGTACTCGGCCCACCACGAGACCACGTGACAGGCGAGACTGTGCGCGACGAGGATGACCGGACGCCCCGCCTTGTGGATCGCCAGGTTGAGCTGGTTGACCCAAGTGTTGCGATGCGGATCGTCCCACATGCCGAGGTCGACGCGCTCGGCGTGCGGCAGCTCGCGCTGCCACTGCGTCTGCCAGTGATCGGGGCCGCTGTCGTTGAGGCCGGGGATGATCAGCACCAGCGGTTCGGTCTGCGCGGAGGGATAGTTGGCAAGCATTGGCGAAGCTCCCTTCTAAGGCCGGCTAGAGGCCGAGCCGCTTCCAGAATTCGGCCGCGATCAGCGGCTGCGCGAGATCGGCGAGCGGAATCTCGCCCGCCCACGTCGGGTGCGGCACGGGAATGAACGAGGGGTCGGTCGTCCAGCGCTTCGGCGAGGCTTGGGTGCGGTTGGGCATACGTATTCTCCTTGCTAGGGAGCACGAGCCCGCGTGGTCGCGTCGGTTCGTGCGCTTTAGCCGTTGGTGACGCGGAGCAAGCTGACATCCATCAAAAGCCGCGGCCTGCGTGGGCAGGCGCACTCCTTCTCAACTAATCCGGTTGAGAAGGCAACCGAGAGTCGCTTGACCGTGCCCAAGCAAAGCTAAGCCGCCCGGCGCAAGCGCGGGGCGGCTTAGCGGAAAGCGACGGGAACCGGACGCGGTCCCCCGGAATTTGGGACCCTCAGGCCTCCGGCGTTTTCTTGGTCAACGCGTTTGAGACCAGCTCGGACACGTAACCGAACGCCGCGCCGATGATCACCGCGAGAATGGTCGGCAGGACCGCTTCCTGCGGGGTCTTTTCGGCGAGGACCATCGATCCCGCGATCGAGGCGAAACCGTAGACGCTGGCCGGGATCGTTCCGAGCAGCGGCACCTTGCTCGACAGGCAGATCACCGCGGCGCCGATGCCGACCGCTATGGCAAGCGCTACCGGAGTGTCGAGGCCGCCGAGAGGGCCGTTGGCGAGCATGACCGAACCCATGCCGACGACCGCACCCCAACTCATGCACGCGACGGCGGTGGTGGCGCCCTTGGTGCCGCCGCCCGAGTGGAAGTGGCAGCCCCACGCGATGAACGAGACCCAGACGAGCCCGGCCACGAGAGTCGTCGCCAGCGGGCCGAAGAACAGCCAGGTATCGAGGACGGCGAGAACGCCGACCGAAAGCGCAAGCGCAAGATATGCAGACATATGTGAACTCCCCCAAGCGTTATTGTTTTTGTTGCGGCCGGGTCTCCGACCTCGTCGAGAAGCCCGCCCGCTGGCGAAAGGCTAACCATCTCGGCGCGCGCCGTCCAGCGCCCGCGCGCCGCCTGTCCACCCCCGCGTCTCCGTTCAGGACACGCTTGCCGTCGCGGGCGGAGGACGGCAGTCTGCCGGCGAACGAGGCGAGGAGAGGATCATGGTGCGAAACTGGGTGGCCGCGCTTGCGGCTCTGGGCGGAATCGCGGCGGGCGCGCTGGTCTGGCCGCATGTGCCGGGGCTGGCGGCGAGCGGCGGCGCGAACGAGGCCAATGCCGCGCTCGCCGACCGGATCGCGATCGAGGACATGGTCACGCGCTACTACGGCAACTTCGGCAAGCAGGACGCCGCCGAGGACTTCGGCGCGTTCTACACCGAGGACGCGGTGTTCGACGTCAACGGCATCGTCTCGACCGGCCGCGAGGCGATCGAGGCGTTCTACACCGACACCGGCGACGACGAGGACGCCCCGGCGGCGCAGGGCACCTTTCACATGATGATCAGCAACCCGGTGATCGAGGTGAACGGCGATACCGCGACCGCCCGGTTCATGTGGACCGGCGTGATGAACGGCGCGATCCAGGAGGCCCCGCAACTGCTCGAGCAGGGCCGCGAGTACGACCTGCTGGTCAGGCAGGACGGCCAGTGGCGCATCAAGAAGCGCGTGGTGATCGCCGACAGCGGCCTGCCCGATCGCTACATGGCCACCTACCAGCCGCGGATGGATTACGACGTGACGGCCGACAAGTAGCAAGATTGCGATCTGGTCAAGCCCGCGGGCGCATGTCTGTACTGAAAGGCCGCCGATGATCATTCCCGAGTCGTTTCACGCCGCCACCGAAACCTTGCCGTGGGCCGACCAATGGGCCGGCGACGACCGGATCAAGCTCAAGCTGCTCATGGCGGACATTGAAGGGGGCCGCTTTGCGGTGCGCATGCTGTTCGAGCCGGGCGTGCAAGTTTTCCCGCACAAGCACACGGGCGAGGTGCACGCCTTCACCTTTGCCGGAGAGTGGGCGTACCTCGAGTATCCGCAGAGCCCGAGCAACACGGCCGGATCGTACCTGTTCGAACCGCCCGGAAGCACGCATACGCTAAAGGTGGCCGATGATGCGGAAGGCAGCACCGACGTGCTGTTCATCATCTATGGGGCAATGCTTCACCTCGATCTTGATGGTGCGGTGATCGGCGTAACTGACGCTGAAAGCGTCCTGCACGAATACCCCGCGTTGTTGCGTCGCCAGGGGAAGCAGGTTCCGGCAACGCTTCCGATCGGTGGGGCGATGGCTTACCGCGCGTGTCCGCCGTCATGACAGACGATCCGTCCGAAGAACTGGGCGCGCTGAGGGCCGCTGTCGAGAAACAGGGGCAGGAGCTGGCTGACGCGCGCCATCGCATCGCCGTCATGGAGGACAGGGTCGCGATCGAGCAGCTGCAGTACGCTTACGGCTATTTCATCGACAACCGCATGTTCCAGGAGATGGTCGACCTCTTTTGTGACGAAGGGTGCTGGATCGAGATCGGCCAGCGGGGCCGCTACCACGGCAAGGATCGCATTCACCGCTTCCTGCTCGAGGTGCTCGGCGACGGGCGCTGGGGCCTGCTCAAGGACGAGGTCATCAACCACGTCCAGCAGCAGCCGATCATCACCGTTTCGGATGACCGGCGGCGAGCTTGGTCGCGGGCGCGGGCGCAAGTTCAAGGAAACTCGCCCCCCGGCACGCCGCACTTCCTGCTTGCAGACGGCATCTACGAAAACGAGTACGCATGCGAGGACGACCGCTGGATGATCCGGGGGGTTACCGTGACGATGACCTTTTACGCGGCGCTGGAGCGAGCGCAGATATGGTTTCCCTCAGCACCCCCAAGTGAGGCAATGCCTCCAGACGCTCCGAGCCAACCCGTGGTTGCGGCGCTGGGCCGTCAGTTCAATCCTTGGCATTTCCGCCATCCGGTGAAGGGGTATGGACTGTCGATTCCCGCGTCTGCCAACCAACCGACCAGCCGCGGCTAAGACCGCCAGCCTTCAAACCAGCGCGTAGTACCGCAGCAGATTCCCGTCCGAGCGCCGCTCCCCGACCCCGACGAACACGTGCTTGGTCAGCCAGTCGTGCTTGCCGTCGGCGCATTCGAACGTCGTCTGGCTGCGCAGATAATATTCGTCATGCGCGACGGGGTCGCCGCCCTTGAACGCCCAATCGCGCAGCCGCTGCATGGTGTCGGGCTTGCGTCCCCACAGGAAACCGCGGTTCTGCAGCATGATCGCCGTGCCGTCCTTCTCCTCGAGCAGGTAGCGTGCATCGAGCGCGGCGACGTCGTCGGCCCGCCAGTAGGCGTAGTCGCCGCCCGAGCCCGGCACCGCGCGTCCCTTGAGCAGCGGCCCCGCGAAGGTGCCGCCCTTGATCAGAACCGCGGTGCGCATCCCGCCGCCGGGCAGCGGCGCCATCGTGTAGACCTCGGGGAAGGTCAGCCGCACTTCCATCACGAACTCGAGCCGCGGGTTGTCGAGTGTCGAGAACGGGCCCCCGAACGGCGTGGTGTCAGTGAAGGTGCCCATCAGCGCAACTCGATCAGGCCGCCGTCGACGAACAGGTTCGCCCCGGTGATGAATGCGGCGTCCTCGCTCGCCAGGAACAGCACGGCCTTGGCCACTTCCTCGCTCTCGCCCATGCGGTGCATCGGGATGTTGGCGATCATCATTGCCTTGAGCCTCTCCACGTCCTCGTCGCTCATCCCCGGATTGCGATGCAGCAGCGGCGTATCGATCGGGCCGGGGCTGACCACGTTGACCCTGATGCCCTCGGCCACCAGCTCCTTGGCGAACACCTTCATCGCCATATAGAGTCCGGCCTTGGCCGCCGCATAGGTTCCGTTGCCCTCGAGCGCGCCGTGCGCGCCGATCGAGCCGGTGACCACCACCGAGCCGCCCCTGCCCATCAGCGGCAGCGCCTGCTGCAGCGCGAACACGCAGCCCTTGAGGTTGACCGCGTGGACCTCGTCCCACGCCTCCTCGGTGATCCCGCGCAGCGGCGCGAAGCCGCCGATCCCGGCGTTGACGAACAGCACGTCGATCCGCCCGTCGGCCTCGCCGATCGCCGCGTAGACCTCGCGCATCGCGCCGAGGTCGGCGATGTCGGCGCGGAAGCTCTTCGCGCCCGGGATCGCAGCCTCGGCCTCGTCGAGCGTCTCGCGGTGCCGCCCGGTGATCCGCACCAGCCCGCCCTCTGCGGCAAACGCCTTGGCGGCGGCGAGGCCGATCCCGCTGTTGCCGCCGAGCACGACGACGATCTTGTCCCTGAAGCGCATGAGCAAACTTCCTCTACAACCCGACCCCGCTCGTCCTGAGCTTGTCGAAGGACGCAGATGCAGCGCAAGCGTGGTTCGACCAGCTCACCACGAGCGGGGTTGGGAACCCGGTTCGCATCAGAACGGCCCGATCGGATTGGGGCCGCCTTCGACCACGTCCTGCATCACGTCCCAGTGCTCGGCGATCAGCCCGTCGGCAACGCGGAAGATGTCGATCACCGCCCAGCCGAGGTCACCCGGCCAGCGCCGCACATGATAGTGCACCGTCACGTGGTCGCCGTCGACGAACGCGCGCTTGACGTCGTGTACCGCCTCGGGGGTCTGCGCCTTGATCATGTCGAGAAACGCCTTGAGGCTCGCCACCCCCGGTTCGACCGACTGATTGTGCTGGATGTAGTCCAGCGCAATGAACCGGTCGACTGCGGAGGAATCCATCGGGTTCAGGACATGCGCGAACATGTCTAGCACCAGCCGGAGGTTGGCCTCTTCCTGTGGAGTCCGGCTCATGCCGTTTCCCCGGCCCCGCTCGTCCTGAGCTTGTCGAAGGACGCAAACTCGGCCCGCGGCAGCGACCGCCCCCGGATCAGGTCCGCCGCCTTCTCGCCGATCATGATGCACGGCAGGTTGGTGTTGCCGCCCGGCACCGTCGGCATGACCGAGGCGTCGGCCACGCGCAGCTCCTCGACCCCGATCACCCTGAGCTCGGCATCGACCACCGACCGCTCCCCCATCCCCATCGCGCAAGTGCTCGTCGGATGCTGCGCGACATAGCAGCTCGCGCGAATGAACGCGTCGAGCTCGTCGTCGCTCTGCACCGCGATCCCGGGGGTCTTCTCGCTCGCGATCAGGTCGGCCATCGGCCGCGTGTTGTAGATCGCCCGCGTGGTCCGGAACGCGCGCCGCATCTGCTCGCGGTCGGCCTCTTCGGCCAGCACGTTGAGCGTCACCGCCGCGACCTCGCGCGGGTCGGCGCTCTTCAGTTCCACCCAGCCGCGGCTCTCCGGATGGAGCTGCACCACCCCGGCCCAGAACACGTGCTCCTGCTCCTGGCGCAGCAGCGGACCCCACGGCGCCGCGTCGAAGCGGATCGGGTTGACCATCACCTGCAGGTCGGGCCGCTCGAGATGCGGGGCGGTGCGCACGACCACGTTGCACGAGTTGACCTGCGTCGCCATCGGCCCGCGGCCGGTGAGCATCCAGCGCAGCGAATTGAACGCGATCTTGTCCCACCGCAGCTGGTTGAGGAAGGTGACCTTGTCCCTGGCCCAGAACTCGAGGCTGGCGCAGGGATGCTCCTGCAGGTTGCGGCCGACGCCGGGGCTGTCGTGCAGCACGGCGATGCCGTGGTCCCTGAGATGCGCGGCCGGACCTATTCCCGAGAGCAGCAGCAGGTGCGGCGAGTTGTAGGCGCCGCCCGCGACGATTACCTCGCGCCGCGCGCGGATCACCCTGGGCGCGCCGCCCGTCACCCCGGACCCCGATCCGGGGTCGATCTCCACCCCGACGCAGCGCTTGCCCTCGAACACCAGCTTGCGGACCAGCACGCCCGAACGCACGTCGAGGTTCCGCCGCCCCATCGCCGGCTTGAGGTAGGCGGTCGCCGCGCTGACCCGGCGTCCCTTGCGGTCGACCGTCTGCTCGCCGCGCGCGAAGCCTTCGGGCGTGTCGCCGGCGAGGTCCTCGCTGGTCGAAAAGCCCGCCGCCTCGGCGGTGGCCATCATCTCGTCGTGCAGCAGGTAGGGCGAATCGATCGGCCGCACATGCACCGGCCCGCCGGTACCGTGATACGGCCCTTCGCCGCGCCACGAGTCCTCGGACTTCCGGAAGTACGGCAGCACGTCGGCGAACGACCAGCCGGCGGCGCCCATCTGCGCCCACTGGTCGTAGTCCTTCGGGTGCCCGCGCATCGCGAACATGCCGTTGATCGAGCCCGAGCCGCCGATCACCTTGCCCCGCGGCAGCGGCATGCGGCGCCCGTCGAGGTGCGGCTCGGGCTCGGTCCAGTAGGTCCAGTTGAACCGCGGGTCGGGCATCGCCTTGAGGAACGCGAGCGGCATCCTGAGATAGAGGTGGTCGTCCCGCCCGCCGGCCTCGAGCAGCAGCACGTTCGTGCCCGGATCCTCGCTCAGCCGCGCCGCGACGACGCACCCCGTGCTGCCCGCGCCGACGACGATGTAATCGAATCCCTCGCCCATTTGTCCCGCTCGTCCTGAGCCCGTCGAAGGATCGAAGGGTTGTCGCTTCGCTAACGATCGTTACGATGGCTGGCAAGGCGAGCGCGGACTCGCCGTCACAGGGAGACGACTGATGACCTGGAAAGCTCTGGCCGTGGCGTTCGGCACGGGTGCGCTCACGGCGTGCAATGCCGCGGAAGAAGGTCCCGCATGCGATCGCGCCTGCCTGATCAAGCTGACCAACGACTACGTCGCCGGGATCGAAGGCAAGTCGGCTGAGGGCATTCCGTTCTCCGACGAGGTGATCATCGTCGAGAACCTCAAGCGCATCAGGGCGGGCGAAGGGCTGTGGGCCGACGTCACCGGCGCGGGCAGCGATTTCAGCGTCGTCGTGCCCGACGAGGCACGCCAGACCGCCGGCTGGATCGGCATGGTAGAGCGCGACGGCCAGCCGACCGTCGTCGCGATCCGGCTCAAGCTCGATCCGAGGGGCAGCATCGTCGAGGCCGAGCACCTCCATGCCGCGATCAACACCGAGACGCCCCTTGGGCAATCCCAGCTCGCGAACCTCCAGACCGTGCGCCCCGGCCTGCTCGCCGAAGTGCCCGAGGCCAGCCGCATGGGCGGGGACGAGCTGATCAGGATCGGCGAGACCTACTACCCCGCGCTCGACGACAACGACGGCACGCTGATGCCGTTCGCCGAGGATTGCGAGCGGCACGAGAACGGCATGGTCACCGCCGGACCCGGCCCGCGCGTCGGCCCCGGACCGAACGCCAACACCGCCCCGATCGCGCGGGACTGCGCCGGCCAGCTGTCGAGCAACGTGATGGCCTACATCACCACGATCGACAACCGCCGCGTCTTCGCCGCCGATCCGGTGACCGGCCTGGTCATGGGCCTGTCGCACTTTCGCCACCCGATGGATTTCGAGCCCTACGAGGTGACCGCGCTCGACGGCAGCAAGATCATGTACGACAAGACCCGCCTGCCGTTCGAGCCGTTCGACCTGCCCGCGGCGCATATCTTCAAGGTCGGCGCCGACGGCAAGGTCCACGAGATCGAGGCGATGGGCTTCCGCGCCGATCTGAACTCGCCGACCGGGTGGGAACAGGCCGAGTGAGCGAAGGCGGGCAACTCGGGCGGGGCGGGCGAATTCTTGTCTGCCTCGTCGGCGTTGCCTTGCTGGCCCTGCTGGCAATTCGCGTCTGGTATACGTTCTTCCTGAATTGACACGATGATTGTGCGAGCGGCCAAGTCTTCGTCCTTGCGGTAATTTCGCATATCTGAAATACCGCGCGGATGATCGCGACCACCCATGTCGGCAGCCTGCCGCGCGGCCCCGAGCTGGTGCCACTGCTGCTCGCGCGCGATCGCGGCGAAACCTGGGACGAGGCCGAGTTCGACCGGCTCGTCCAGGCCGCGGTCGACGAGGCGGTGCGGCGGCAGGTCGAGGCCGGCGTCAGCGTGGTCAGCGACGGCGAACTCGGCAAGGTCGGCTACTCGACCTACGTCATCGAGCGGCTTTCGGGATTCGGCGGCCACTCGCCGCGCAAGCCCGCGCTCGATCTCGCGGCGGTGCCCGAGCTTGCGAAGAAGCTCAGCCACATCATGGGGGCGCAGGAGTTCACGCGTGCGAGCGCGATCGCCAGGGTCGAACTGGTCAACCTGCAACCGCTGCACGACGACATCCTGCGGTTCCGGTCGGCGCTCGACAGGCACGGCAACGGCACGGCTGCATTCATGAACGCGGCCAGCCCCGGCCTGATCACCGCGTTCCAGCCGAACCGGTTCTATCCCTCGCACGAGGCCTATCTCGCCGACCTCGTCGAGGCGATGCGGCCCGAGTACGAGGCGATCGTCGCCGCCGGCTTCGCCCTCCAGCTCGACTGCCCCGACCTCGCGATGAGCCGCCACACCGGCTACCAGGACATGAGCGAGGCCGAGTTTCTCGGGACCATCGCCGCCAACGTCGAGGCGCTCAACGCCGCCACCGCGAACATCGCCCCCGAGGCCATGCGGATGCACGTCTGCTGGGGCAACTACGAGGGCCCGCACGACTTCGACATCCCGCTCGAACGGATCATCGACGTGGTCCTCGCGGCGCGCCCCGCGACGATCCTGTTCGAGGCCGCCAACCCGCGCCACGAGCACGAATGGATCGTGTGGAAGGCGGCCGACACCACCGGCAAGGTTCTCGCCCCCGGCCTGATCGACTCCTGTTCGAACTATCTCGAAACCCCCGAGCTGATCGCGCAGCGGATCGAGCGCTACGCCGCGTTCGTCGGCAAGGACCGCCTGCTCGCCAGCAGCGACTGCGGCTTCGGGACCTTCGCCGGCTACGGCAAGATCGACCCGGCGGTGGCGTGGAAGAAGCTCGCCGCACTGCGCGAGGGCGCCGACATCGCGGACAGGAGGATCGGCTGATGGTCGACAACGGCCAGTCGAGCCAGGTCAAGTCGGCCACCCGCACGCTCGACATCATCGAGTACGTCGTCGCGCACGAACGCCCGCTGGTGGCGCAGGAGATCGCGGTCGCGCTCGGCATTCCGGTGTCGAGCCTGTCGTACCTGCTCGGCACGCTGGTCGAGCGCGGCTATCTCGCGCGCGACGGGCGGCGCTATTCGGCAGGTCCCGGGCTCCAGCGGCTCCAGGCGCGCGGCGGCGGCTTCAGCCTCGCCGAACGCGCCGCGCCGCTGGTGCGCACGCTGCGCGTCCAGCTCAACGAGACCACCAGCTTCTTCATCCGGCACCGCTGGGAAATCGAGGCGCTGGTGACCGAATCGAGCGAGCAGGCGCTGCGCTATGCGGTGCCGACCGGCAACCGGCTGCCGATGCATGCGCTCGCTTCGGGCAAGGCGCTGCTCGCCGCGCTGCCGGACGCCGAGATCGAGGAGTACTTCGCCGAGACCGAGCGGGCGCGTTTCACGGCCTCGACCGTGATCGCCGAAAAGGCGCTGCGCAAGGAGATCGCACAGATCTGCAAGGATGGCTTCGCTTTCACCGACGAGGAGTTCAGCCTCGGCATCGTCGGCATCGGCCGGGCGGTGACGATCGGCGGCGATCCGGTCGGCGCGCTCTCGGTGGCGATCCCCAAGGCGCGCTTCGACGAGGCGACGCGGCGCCGCGCGATGGACCTGCTCGAGCGCACGTCCGGCTTGCTCGAGACCGCCTAGCGGCCGATGACGGCCGGAGGACGGTTCGCCTCGGCCGGCCCGCGCGGCGGGCTCGACGAAGGGGCAGCCCGCGGGCCGACGTTGTAGCTCACCAGCGTGCCCGGCTGCACTCCGGCGCGCCGGTAGACCTGCCCGGCGGTCCACGGGCCGGG